>SKEW01000073.1_pt1 | contig 123337 bp, 106 predicted proteins | sample 4841441 | NCBI WGS metagenome assembly SKEW01 (sample SAMN11008799, study PRJNA524170) | human gut metagenome | isolation source: fecal sample from pouch patient p41 | place: Israel: Tel-Aviv | reverse complement strand
ATCTTTGTCATAGTATAAAATGTTATGCTTAAAGATACAAAATCTTTAGGTAATAACAAAGCCCCTGCTTGTGAAAGTCGGGGCTTTGTGCATAAAAAAAGAAGGTGCGCATTTTGACACACCTTCTCTTTTTTATATTCAAGTTCTTCACTTTGCCCCCAATGACACTAGAACAAGAACCATAAAATTTTTCGTTTTTTTGATTTTTCCGCTTCAATATTTACATCCAAGGAATCAAAGCTCTATAATCTCCTCATTACAAATGGTCAGTTTGCCGGCTCCGTTTTCTGTAACTACCCAAGAATTTTCAATGCCGACCGGTCCTACTCCCGGCAATACGATTTTAGGTTCAAGGGCAAACACCATTCCCTCTTCCAACTCCCTCCGGATACGCGGAGCCAACACTGGTGCCTCATTGATTTCCAACCCGATGCCGTGTCCTATAAAACGTGCCTGTTGGGACACCCCCATAAAACGATCGGCAAATCCGGCTTTCGTCACGATCTCAATGGCCGCATTATAAAGATCCTCGCACACCACACCAGGCGCCGTCATAGAGGCAACCTTATCCTGCACTTCAAGACAGACTTGATGAGCTGCATAAGCCTCATCATTTAATTTTCCAATGGAGAACACACGACTCATATCGCACATATATCCGTAAAAGTTTCCCCCTATATCCACCATTACACTATACCCCTCTTTCAACAAAGTTCCATTCATTCCTCCGGGCAAAGACGGGTCCAATCCCTTACCACCTAAGGCAAAATCATAAGGCGAAGGAGTAGCTGCATTATCTCCGGCCAACACACTTCCCATAAATATCTCCATACTCTGACCAAATACTCTGAATATTCCCAGACAACCTTCCAGTCGCATCAGGCGTTCCACCTCAACAGATAGTTCACGATCAGTCATCCCCGGATGGTATACATCGGGAATCTTACTATATGCTCGAGCATGTAAAGCAGCCGACCGACGAAAAAGTTCAATCTCCAGCGGAGTCTTTACGCTACGCGCTTCACGAATAATAGCAGTTCCATCCACTACCTCCGATTCAGGAAAAAGAGATGCAAGACGCATATAGTCCGCATAAGGCAGTTCCCCGCCTTCCAACATTATCTTTGAAGCTACAGGTATACCATTTTCTTTTAACAAGTCCACTATCTGCTCAGGTTTACGAATAGGGAATACAAATTCTCCCACAATATTATTAGGACGTTTTACAAAGAGAAGTGCCGGTGAATGAAGCGGTAAATAAAGATAGCCGTTCACTATCTCACCATACGTATAAAGCAAATTTACATTACAAACTATCAGGGCAGCATCAATGCCTTGTTGAGCCATTAAATAGCGTATTTTATCTCGACGAAATTTCAATTCGGGTTGTAACATAAGTAATATTATCTGATTATTTAAAATACTGAGTACAAAAATAACAGATTTCAGTCAGTATAAAGGATAGTAGTTCCAAAAAAGAGAAAGGATATATTAAAACTCACTAATTTTGGATGATTAGTTTGAAAACAGTGTTCAATTATATTAAATTTGCAAACGAATTGACAAACAAAGTATCTTTCATGTTCAACGGTATCAAAAAATATGTGGTAAGAATAGTATGCGTAATTATGTTATTACTCGTACAATTTGATGTATGCGCTCCACTGATTGATGCCAATCTGGCTATGGTAGAAACGATGGAACAACCCACCCTGCCTTCTGACAACAATGAAGAAAGCAGAGGAGAAGAAACTTATTATTTCCAGTCGGGACGTGCACAACTGCCAAACAGTCGTTTTTTACCCTGCACTATCGACATGCTGGTCAATCTTTTTGCTATTCCCCAAGTTCCGGTACAAAGTTACACACCTGTCAGTGAAAATCCGGGGAAAGTGGTACATCATCACATTATCTTTTGTGTGTACCGCATTTAATATGTCACATTAAAGCATATTCATACATATTGGCCTTGTATTCTGAAAGATTTGAATGCAAGCCGGATCTTTTATTTACTCAAACTCAATTATTAATCTTTTTAAATTGTATTCGTAATTTCATGAAGAGTAATTTTCAGAAAATTGCGGTCCTGTGTACATGCACAGGATTGCTATGCTCTTGTGGTCAATCGGACAACAAGCAGGAACATCACAAAGAATTCATTCCCATCACCATTCTTCACCCCACAACCATTGAGTTTCCACGCTCATATGTAGCTGATGTGCAAGCTATACAGTTTGTAGAAATTAAGCCCAAAGTGGAAGGATTTGTTCAAAAAATATATGTAGACGAAGGACAGAAAGTCAAAAAAGGACAGCCTCTATTCCAACTCAGTTCCGACCAATATAGCGAAACGGTAAAAGAGGCGCAAGCCAATTACAAACAAGCACAGGCACAATATGAAATGGCAAATTATGAAGCCGAAAGAATAGGCCGGCTGGTTGACAAACAAATCTTATCAAAAATCCGACTCGACCAAGCCAATAAAGAAAAAGAAGTAGCCCAAATGAAAGTGGAACAGGCAAAAGCACAAATGCAACGTTCACAGATGGATTATTCTTACACCACTATCACTGCCCCTTTTGACGGCTACATAGACCGTATTCCTTATAAGACGGGAAGTCTGGTAAATCCGCAAAGCTTACTGACTACCGTAAGTGATATTTCCGAAATCTTTGCTTACTATAAAGTGAACGAAAGCGAGTATCTGGAATACAAGCGCCAACAACTTAGCGGACAAAAACAGCACGAAGAAAATAATGTGGAACTGATTTTGTCAGACGGTTCCATCTACTCCCACAAAGGCACATTAGAAACTGTAGAAGGTGACTTTGAACGAGGAACCGGCTCCATTGCCTTCCGTGTCCGTTTTCCGAACCCGGACGGACTGCTGAAACATGGAGTGACTGGAAAAGTACGTATGATGACCCAAATGGACAACATCTGCCTAGTTCCCCAGAAATCAACATTCGAAATTCAAGATTTCACCTATGTATATACCGTTGATAGTGCCAGTGTAGTAAAAGTACGCAGCTTCCAACCGCTGGAACGCTATAATAATTACTATGTGACACAAGACTTCTCTCCTAACACTGCCATCGTATACGAGGGAGTGCAAATGATGAAAGATGGCATTACCATCAAGACTGATACCATTGATATGGAAGCAATCAGAAAAGAAGTTGAATTAAAACAACCTATCGTAAAATAAAACGGACAGTTTATGTTTAAGCTATTTATAAAAAGACCGATACTTTCAGGAGTAATCTCCGTCATTATCGTCTGCTTGGGCGTACTGTCTATTTTGACACTGCCCATCACTCAGTTTCCCGATATCGTACCCCCATCTGTAACGGTAACCGCCCGATACACCGGGGCTAGTGCCGATGTGATGTCTAAAACAGTCGCCACCCCGTTAGAGCGTGCCATCAACGGAGTACCCGGCATGACCTACATGACCACTGTTTGTACCAACGACGGTATGTCCCTTACTACTATCTATTTTAAAGTGGGAACCGATCCGGACGTAGCTGCCGTAAATGTACAGAACCGTGTGACTACCGTACTAGACGAATTGCCTGAAGAAGTAATCCGTGCCGGAGTTATTACAGAAAAAGAAGTAAACAGTATGTTGATGTACTTGAACATCATGAGTACGGACAGTGCACATACCGAAAAGTTTGTTTATAACTTTGCCGATATCAATATTTTGCGCGAATTAAAACGTATTGACGGTGTAGGCTTGGTAGAAATCATGGGTAGCCGTGATTATGCCATGCGTATATGGTTGAATCCTAATCGGCTGGCCGCCTACAACATGGTACCTCAAGATGTAACTGAAGCCATCCGTAATCAAAACATAGAAGCAGCACCCGGCAAGACAGGTATCAGTTCAGACAAATTACCCCAACAACTGCAATATGTATTACAATATACCGGAAAGTTCAGCACAGCAGAAGAATATGGAGAGATTGTATTGAAAGCTCTTCCCGATGGTTCACTGCTACGTCTGAAAGACGTTGCCACTATTGAATTCGATTCTGAAGATTATAACATGACCTCTATGACCGACGGAAGGCCATCGGCATCTATTATGATCAAACAACGCCCCGGCTCCAATGCAAGGGAAGTCATCCAAAATATTAAAACCAAAATGGCAGAAATCAAAGAAAGCAGTTTTGCGCCTGGCATGGATTACAATATCTCCTATGACGTATCACGCTTTCTTGACGCCTCCATACAGTCAGTGCTGAAGACACTGCTCGAAGCATTCATACTGGTATTTATTGTGGTGTATATATTTTTACAAGATTTCCGTTCCACCTTAATTCCGGCTATCGCCGTACCAGTTTCATTGGTCGGTACATTCTTTTTTATGGAAATGCTGGGCTTCTCCATAAATATGTTGACCTTATTCGCCCTTGTGCTCGCAATAGGTATTGTAGTAGACAACGCAATAGTCGTCGTAGAGGCTGTCCATGTAAAGATGCATCATGAGAAACTCTCTCCTTATAAAGCATCTGTAGCAGCTATTAATGAAATCGGTGGAGCCATTATTGCCATCACGCTAGTCATGTCGGCAGTCTTTGTTCCGGTGGGCTTCATGCAGGGAACTGTAGGTATTTTCTATCGGCAATTCTCATTGACACTGGCGGTAGCCATTGTTATCTCAGGAATAAACGCATTGACCCTCTCGCCTGCCCTATGTGCTTTGTTACTGAAACCCGCTGATGGAAAAAAGAAGAAAAAAGCAGGATGGCTACGTCGTTTCTTTATTTTTTTCAACCGCCGGTACGACCGCTTTGAAAAGAAATACAATATCGGATTACACAAGTATTTGAGCCGGAAAATAATCACTTATGCCACACTGATTATTTTCTTCCTTGCCACTTTCGGCATGAGCCAGGTACTTCCTTCAGGCTTTATTCCCAATGAAGACCAAGGTATGATTTATGTCAATGTAGATGCGCCTCCGGGAGCAACATTGGAACGCAGCGAAAAAGCCTTGAACGCTGTACAAGCTGCATTGCTTCCTTTCAAAGAAATTGAAAGCATCTCCACATTAGCAGGTTATAGTTTGATGACTGAAACGGAAGGTGCCAATTTCGGTATGGGTATGATTAATCTCACCCCGTGGAGTGAACGCGATCAAACAGCAGCCGAACTTATAGAGATATACAAAGACCGCACCTCGCATATCAAAGATGCGGATATTCAGTTCTTCCTGCCTCCTACAGTTCCGGGATTCGGTAATGCCAGCGGCTTCGAACTTCGTTTACAAGATAAAACAGCAGGCAGCTTTGCAGAATTTGCCGATGTTGCCAATACATTAGTAGAAAAACTGAATGAAGATCCGCGCATTGTGGGAGCAACCTCAGGATTCAATCCTAATTTTCCACAATATCTGCTGAAAGTGGATATTGCTAAAGCAGCTAAATTAGGAGTAAATCTAAATGAATCCATGGAAACACTCCAATCCTATATCGGCAGTTTCTACTCATCCAACTTTATTCGTTTCGGACAAATGTATAAGGTGATGTTACAGGCTTCTCCAGAGTATCGTATGAATCCTGAAGATCTGTATAAGTTCTATGCCAAGAACAAGGACGGGAATATGGTACCCTACTCTAACTTTATGACGATGGACCGTATATTCGGTCCTAACCAGATTACACGCTACAATATGTTCACCTCGGCCTTGATTACAGGTGAACCTGCCGAAGGAGTCAGTTCAGGAGAGGTTATCGAAGCAGTGGAACAAATTGCCAAAGAGACATTACCTCGCGGTTATGATATAGAATGGTCAGGAGTTACTCGTGAAGAGAAAGATTCGGGTGGACAAACCGTTCTTATTTTCGGTATCTGCCTGCTGTTTGTTTATTTGTTGCTGGCAGCACAATACGAGAGTCTGTTACTGCCTTTTCCCGTCATACTTTCATTGCCGGCAGGTATCTTCGGTTCTTATTTTTTCCTGCAACTAGCAGGCTTGGAAAATAATATTTATGCCCAGGTAGCCTTGGTAATGTTGATTGGTCTGCTAGGCAAAAATGCCATTCTTATTGTGGAAATGGCCAACCAGTACCGCAAACAGGGAATGAGCATCTTTGATGCTGCCGTTAGAGGTTCCGTAAGCCGTCTGCGCCCCATCCTGATGACCTCCTTTGCATTTATATGCGGACTAATCCCGTTGGTAATGGCAAGCGGAGCCGGTGCTTTGGGCAACCGTTCCATCGGAACAGCTGCCGCCGGAGGTATGTTTATCGGTACATTCGTAGGAATCTTCCTTGTACCTGGACTTTACCTTGTTTTCGAGAGTTGGTCTGCACATCTTAACCGTAATAAAGTCAGCTATGATGAAGAAGATGAAAAATAACAATATAAACAAAACAGGTTTAATAATAGGAGCTTTCTGTCTGATTATGGTAAGTTGCAAAGCCCCTTCCCTTACTCCGACAGAAAAGATAGAGTTACCCGAGTTCTATATGGATAGGGAAACGGACAGCACTACTATCTCTTCCATGTCATGGAAAACATTTTTTCCAGATACGTTATTGCAAAGTTATATAGCCGAAGCGTTAAATAACAATCATTCATTCCTTCAAACTATAGAACGGATATCCATTGCCCGTTCACAAGTTCGAGTAGGAAAAGGAGCGCTGCTGCCCGATCTTTCATTAGGCATTGATGGTGGAGTACAACGTTTTGGCGAGTACACTATGGACGGAGTTGGTAACAGTACCACCAACACTCCCGATTTAGAAAAAGACAAACATATTCCAGATCCCTACCGGAATTTCAACCTAGGACTCAATTTTCAATGGGAAGCTGACATATGGGGTAAGCTAACCGATAAAAAACGATCGGCCGTATCCCGCTGGATGCAGTCTGTAGAAGCTATGCGTCTGGCACGCACCTTATTGATATCAGAAGTAGGTACACACTATTTTGAATTAATAGGACTGGATAAACAGCGATATGTGCTACGCGAAGCCATCCTAACAGCCAGAGATGCTTATAATTTAACCGATGAACTGATGAAAGAAGGTGAAGTAACCCGACTTTCTGTAGACCAATTCCGGTCACGACGCCTTAAATTGGAAGAAATGCTGCTTGCAAACGAACAGCAAATAAGTGAAAAGGAACGTGCCATCGCCACCTTATTAGGACGACTGCCTTTCAAGGTGAAACGAGTGTCATTTGAAACTGCATGTAGTTATGAGTTTCCCACAGATGCAGGAATCCCGTCACAACTTTTGCAATATCGCCCGGATATAAAGGCTGCCGAACTGGAGTTATTAGCTAGTAAATCCGACGTATCTGCAGCGCGAAAAGCTTTCTTCCCATCCATCGTGATTGGAGGAAACGGAGGTTTTAACGCATTTGATCTGGATAAATGGTTTACTGCTCCTGCATCCCTGGTTTACAATCTCGGTGCAGGTATCACAGCACCTATATTCAAACAAAATACTATACGTGCATTATGGAATGATGCGAAAAGCCAGCAACGCATCGCTTTGTTAGGATATCACGAAACGGTATTAAAAGCCTATGAAGAAGTATTAAACCTCATTACTGCATCATCGCAAATGCACCAGCGCAAAAAGTTGAAAGAAGAAGAAAGCCGTATCCATCATCGATCTATTTATAATGCAAATGAAATGTTTAAAGTAGGATTCGCAGGCTATCTGGATGTACTGTCGGCCGATGAACGTTTCCTGGATTGTGAATTGGAACGTATCGCTCTGAATGTGGAATCTTGTAAACTGCATATCATGCTTTACCGTGCCTTAGGAGGTGGAAGCAATTAGTTAATATACTTATATTTTTTGATTTGTTTGGTTAGGAACCGCCCCCGGCAAGCGTGTCGTCAGGACGGTTCTTTTTTACTCTTATAATTCAAGAAATATCAGACCTCTTGAGCAAAGAAACAATCCACAACAATAATATAGCTCCCACAATAGAGGTAACAAGACTGCCAATAATACCAGTTGCTGCAATACCAAACAAACTGAATACCCAGCCGCCCAGGACACCACCAACAATACCAACCAATAAATTAATAAAGAGACCGAAACCTCCCCCTCTCATCAACTTACCGGCAACAAAACCAGCAATAATTCCGATAATAATGTACCAAATAAAATACATACGCTTTATTCTTTAGAGTTTATAGTTAATCATCTTACTGATAAAAACAGCTATTCTGTATAAAAAGTTGCCTGAATAAATCTTTTTTTACTTCATTGATAAAATTATTCAGGATGCATTTTCCCTTTTTCCGGTCTTCTTTTTCCGGCTTCAGCATTTTCTTCCCCATCTGTTCTCCCTTCAATCTTTATTTTTGTCTCAAACTTAAAAGACAAAATATGAAGATAAACGTACATTCCATGCTATTATTAAGCCTTGCCGCACTACTTTCTTCCTGTGCTGCCGAAGGCAATGATAAAAAACAAGACCTTATTGTAAAAACAACACAAGCTGTTCCAGTTTCACATCAGGATGACAAAGAATTCTCTTTTATTGCCCGACCTTTTCGCACTTCCGAGTTATCTTTCCGAGTAGGCGGTCCCATCGACCGTTTCGATGTATACGCAGGTAACCGATACCAACAAGGCAGCATCATAGCCGAAATAGATCCGCGCGATTTCCGCATCCGTAAAGAACGTGCCGAAGCAATCTACCATCAGGCAAAAGCGGAATTCGAACGTATACAAAAGTTATACGACAAAGGAAATGTTTCTGCAAGTACTTATGAAAAAGCAAAAGCAGACTATATCACTGCAAAAACAACTTTCAATACAGCTTCCTATGAACTGGAAGACACACGCCTTATCGCTCCATTCAATGGTTATGTGGGTGAAGTATATATAGAGAAATTTCAAGACGTGAAAGCAACCCAGCCCATCATTTCTTTTATTGATATAGACCAACTTAAACTGGAGATTTATGTCACTCAAGACATTGCCCGTGCAGCGCAAGCACTAGATACAATACAAGTACGATTTGACGCCCAACCCGATAAAGTATATAATGCTAAGATAATGGAAATTTCCAAAGGGACTACCCGCAATAACCTCTCTTATCTGCTGACCGCTCTACTTCCCAATAAAGAAGGGAAATTACTGGCAGGTATGTCTGGTAAAGCAAGCCTAAATACCCATTCCGCTTCAACTCTTTCCCAAGGAGCAGCCATCCCTCAAACAGCCCTTTGCCATCGCCCTACAGAAGGAGATTATTTATGGGTAGTAAATTCCAAAACCCAACAAGTAACTAAGAGAAAAGTAAAGAAAGGGGATCTATTGCCAAACGGTTATGTATCTATCACCGAAGGCTTGTATCCTGATGAAACTGTAGCAAACAGTGGGCTCCGCTTCCTATCGGATGGAATGAAAATAAGTGTAGAAAACGAATAATATCACAGAAATAAACAATCATGAAACTCGTAAAATATTTTCTACAGAAGAAAGCAGTCACTATCTTGCTGTTGGTATTGATATTGGCCGGTGGGCTGTTCTCCTATATCAAAATGGGAAAACTGGAAGACGCCCCCTTTACCATCAAACAAGCACTCGTACTGACTCCGTATCCCGGAGCATCCCCCTCCGAGGTACAATCTCAAGTAACAGATGTTCTGGAAGAATCCATCCAATCTCTTGGTGAACTTTATTATCTGAAAACAGAAAACCGAACAGGACTTTCAAAAATAACCGTTTATGTAAAAAAGGAAATCCGGGCAGACGAAATGCAACAACTTTGGGACAAATTACGCCGTAAAGTAAATGATGTACAAAGCAAACTTCCCGCCGGAGCAGGTCCATCTGTTGTTAACGATGATTTTGGAGATGTATTGGGAGTTTTCTATGGACTGACTGGAAAGAGCCATACCTATCGGGAACTGGAAGACGAAGCCAAGATTATCAAAAACGAACTATTGAAAATAAAAGATGTTGCTAAAATAGAAATCTACGGAATACAGACACCTACCATTGACGTGTCTGTCAGCCCATCCGTCATGGCACAAAGCGGAATTACGACCTCGGATATAGCCCGCGCTTTCGAAGCACAAAACAAAGTGGTGGATGCCGGAGGTATTGATGCCGGACAAAATCGGCTGCGCATTGAATCCACTGGAAATTTTTATTCATTAGATGATATAAGAAACCTGACTATCGTATCACGCTCCGGTGAACATTTCCGCCTTGCCGACATTGCACAAATAGAAGAAAGTTATCAGACACCTGCCAGCAATCTGATGCGCATTGACGGTAATCCGGCCATAGGTATTGCCATCTCCACCGTCCCCACCGGAAATGTAGTGGATATGGCAGAAGCTGTGAAAAAACGCATTGACGAATTATCCCAATCCATGCCTGAAGGATATGAACTGACCTCTATCTACGATCAAGGATATGAATCAGCCGTTGCCAATCAAGGCTTTGTCTTGAATCTCATCATTTCCGTTTTAACTGTTATAGCCATTCTATTATTTTTCATCGGGTTCAAGAATGGCACGCTGATAGGTAGCGGACTGATTTTTTCCATCTTCGCCACTCTCATTGTCATGATGGCTTGCGGCATCGCACTCCAGCGAATGTCACTGGCCGCCATCATTATCGCCATGGGGATGTTGGTAGACAATGCCATTGTTGTGTCAGACTCCGCTTTAATCAATATGGAGCGTGGAATGCGGAAACGTGTAGCTATCATGCAGGCTTGCTCGACTACCGCCCTGCCCTTGTTGGCAGCAACCGTAATCGCTATTCTTACTTTCCTTCCTATCTATTATTCACCACATATCACAGGTGAACTGTTATCCTCATTAGTCGTGGTTATCGGAGTATCCCTGATGTTCAGCTGGGTGTTCGCACTGACACAGACACCTTTCTTTATACAGGAATTTGTCCGCCGCCCACGTCCCGAGGAACTGAAAGCGGCACTGTTTGACGGAAAATATTACAACCGTTTCCGCAATGCTTTACATTGGGTGCTCCGCCACCGGTCGGTCACCATCGGCTCACTGGCCATTATGCTGATACTCTCTGCCTGGAGTTTCAAATTTATTCCTAAAGTATTCGTACCCGCACTGGAAAAACAATACTTTACCGTAGATATGTGGCTGCCCGAAGGAACAAACATTAACGAAACAGACCGCATGGCAAGCAGTCTGGCAGACTATATACGCGGACACGAAGAAACAGAAATGGTTTCTACCTACATAGGTCGCACGCCACCCCGCTATTATTTATCCAATGTATCTTTCGGTCCTCAATCCAATTATGCACAAATACTGGTAAAATGCAAGACCTCCAAAGATTCAAAGGAATTACATGCGCTACTGCAAGACTCCATTCGCCAGAAATATCCCGAACCCCTGATAAAAGTGAACAAATTCGAGCTTAGCCCTTTGACAGAAGCCGTCATCGAAGCCCGTTTTCTAGGACCGGATCCTGCTGTACTAGATTCACTGGCAGGGAAAGCAATAGAAATCATGCGCCGCAATCCCAAAGTAGCGGACGCCCGCAACGAATGGGGCAACATGAGTTTAATGATCCGCCCTGTTTACGATCCGGTAAAAGCCGGAGCACTGGGTATCACCAAAGCACAAATGATGCAATCCGTCAAGTCTATCAGTGATGGAACTCCTGTAGGAATTTATCGGGATAATGAAAAGAAAGTACCTGTATTACTAAAATCGGAAGGGGTTCATATTACAGACGAGCGATCTTTAGGGGATTTCTCTGTTTGGAACGGGGAGCATTCGGCACCTCTGTCACAAGTAACGGAAAAAATTGAAACCACTTGGGAATTTCCGCAAATACGTACTTATAACCGTCAGTTATCCATGGCAGCCATGTGTGGAGTAAAACCGGGACACACCATGGCGGAAGTACACGGAGAAATACGAAAAGAGATAGAAGAAATAGAATTGCCCGAAGGATATACCTTCTTCTGGGATGCCCAATACAAAGACCAAGGCGAAGCGATGCAGGCCATTGCCAAGTTCTTTCCTTTGGCTTTTCTGATGCTCATTGTAATTCTTGTAGCATTATTCGGTAACTTCAGACAACCGGTCATTATCCTGTGTATCCTTCCCCTTTCCCTTATCGGGGTTGCCATAGGTATGCTGCTCACCGGATTCGATTTCGGCTTCTTCCCCATCGCCGGATGGCTGGGATTATTAGGTATGATTATTAAAAATGTGATTGTGTTACTGGATGAAATAAATATACAGCGCCGAAATGGAATCGCACCTTATACCGCCATCATAGAAGCTACAGTGTCAAGAACAAGACCTGTACTTATGGCAGCGACCACTACTATTTTAGGAATGGTTCCGTTATTGTTCGATATAGCATTCGGCGGTATGGCAGCCACTATTATTTTCGGACTGACGTTTGCCACATTGCTAACGTTATTCGTAACCCCGGCATTATATGCCATGTTTTATAAAATTAAGAGTAATTCTAAATATGCATCCTATGAAAAGAATTAATATACTGTTTATCTTTATTTTTAGTGTTCCGTCCGCTACTTTCTCCCAACAAAGTGATTTATTGGAAAAGTACAGGTCGATGGCTGTGGAATACAACCACGACCTGAAGGCGGCGGATAAACACATCTCTGCAAGTATCGAACTGGAAAAAGCCGCCCGAAAAGATTTGCGTCCCAAACTTTCGGGTGACGCCAACTTTCAATATACCGGCAACCCCATCCAGCTCACTTTGGACTTGCCCAGTATGCAAAACCCACTGACGTTCGAAGGCAAGGACATGAAATATGGTGCCTCACTTACCCTATTACAGCCGGTCTATACAGGCGGGCGTCTGCTGGAAACCATCCGGATGGCAAAACATCAACATAGTCTGGCAGCACATCAGGCGGAATACTTTCGTTCCGCCCTGTGCTACCAAACCGATATGCAATACTGGAATACCGTAGCCCGTGCCGAACTTCTGCAAGTTGCTACCGACTATCGAAACTCTATCGCCTCACTCACCAAAACTATCCGTGAGCGAGTCGAAGCAGGACTAGTTGACCCGCAAGACTTACTTATGGCAGAAGTAAAACTAAATGAAGCCGAATACCAATTGCTCCAAGCAAAAAGCAGTTTGGAAACAGGAAGAATGGCACTTAATTCACTGATTGGCACGGCACTTCATGAAATAACGGAAGTGGAAGATACCATTCCTTCCATCGTAATGAATGAGCAGTTATGGAAGCAAGACGGTTCTAACCGACCGGAACTAAAAATAGCATACGACCAAATAGGCATAGCCGAAAGCTCAAAGAAACTGACTGACTCAAAATATAAACCGCAACTGTATGTCGGCATAGAAGGAAGTTACTCTTCACCAGGATATAACTTTAAATCCGACCTTGATCCCAACTATGCCGTTTATGCTAAGTTATCTGTACCTATTTTTGAATGGGGGAAACGACGCAACGAAAAACGGGCAGCCTCTTTCCAGATCGGTGCCGCGACTGATAATCTGCACCAAGTAAGTGACCATGTAAATCTGGAAGTGCAGACAGCCCGTGTATCCTTGTCTCAAGCAATGGAACAAGTACAATTAACTAGAAACTCATTGGAAAAAGCCCGCAAAAACGAACAAATGGCATTGGAAAGATATACAGAAGGGAAAGTATCAATAGTGGAAATGATAGAGGCACAAAACTATCGGCAGATTTCACAAACCAACTATGTACAAGCCAAAGTTTCTGCACAAGGACACTATTCCGCATTGCTGAAAGCTTTAAACAAATATTAGATAAAACCAACCATCATGAAAAGCATATTCTTCCATTCACCAAGGAACGGAATTTATCCGTACCTATAGTGAATGGAAAATATTAATTTAACACCTCTCCAGTCTATGATTATTCTGTAAAATATTGTAGCTTTGTTCACATGAAATGGAATGTTACATTATATGGCCTTTTATTCTCCGGACTAGGAGCATTTTCCTATCTTCTTCTAGCCAATTATTCCGATTTGTCACCCCATGTGGCAGATATGCTATTTTCCAAAGGTGCTTTTATCTTCTTCATCACAGCCTTCAATATTCTTGGCTACTCAACGTTGCGGCTCAGTTCCTGGCTAAACAGTCAATATGCATTGAATATCCGCAAACGTTGGAAAATTATTACCATTTATATAGCCGTAACTCTTCTGTTCTTTCTTTTGAATTATAGTTTATTGATTGTCGGAAAACTTCTGGTAGGTTCCTACAACATATTTATTTTCCCAAATGGCGGCTGGCGCATCCTCTTTCTGGTATGGTTGGTGGAGTTAGTTATTGTAGGACTACTTTTATCTAACCGTTCTATTCAGAACACATTAAAACTGCAACAAGAAGCTGCCGAACTTCAAAAAGAAAATAACACAGCCCGTTACACCGCCCTGCAAAACCAACTCAATCCACACTTTCTGTTCAACAGTCTTAACACGCTGATTGCAGAAATAGAATACAATCCCGCCAATGCAGTCCGCTTCACTAAGCATCTGTCCAGCGTTTACCGCTATGTCCTTCAAAGTCAAGATAAAGTCTTGGTACCTTTAAGCGAAGAATTGGAATTTATGAAATCCTACCTCTTTCTTCACGAAGTCCGATTAGGAAATTGCATCAGTTACAAATGTCATCTTCCCGAAGACTATCCTGAAGCCATGCTCCCGCCACTAACTTTGCAACTGCTGGTAGAAAATGTCATCAAGCATAATTCCATCACCTCAAACAAGCCTATGCAAATTAATATAGAAATTGAAAATTATTACCTGACAGTAAGTAACCCTATCCAACCTAAAAAGAGTAATGACACCTCTTCGGGAGTAGGATTGAATAATCTTTCCAACCGTTGCAAACTACTGCTCGGCGAAGGAATCATTGTCACTAAAGCAAACAATTTGTTTATCGTAAAAGTACCTTTAGCATATGAATAAACTAAACGCAATCATTATAGAAGATGAAGTGCCAGCAGCACGTTTATTACATTCCATGATTACCCGTCTGCGCCCGCAATGGACACTGACCATTATACCGGGCAGTGTGGACGAAGCTGTGGCTTGGTTTAAAGATAATCCACAACCCGACCTGATCTTCCTCGATATCCAATTGGCAGATGGAAACGCATTCGATTTCCTTTCGGCCGTGCATCCTTCCTCTATAATTATTTTTACAACTGCCTACGACCAATATGCCATCCGCGCATTTACAGTAAATAGCATAGATTATATACTGAAACCCATCGACGAAACACGTCTGCTCGATGCCATCATCAAATACGAAACTTTACAAAACAAAGGAATCTCCCGCCCCCAAGAATATCTGGATACATTGCTGGATACCCTGCAACATAAAGAAAGACGTTACCGTACACGCTTCCTTATTTATGGAGCCGACCGTTTCTGGTCTCTTCAAGTAACGGACATAGCCTATTTCTATTCTGAAAATAAAATAACTTTTGCCGTCACCCAAAAAGGACAAGAACACATAATCGACCTGTCTCTGAATAAATTAATGGAACAGTTGGACCCAGAACAGTTCTTTCGCGCCAACCGTCAGATTATTATCAGCATTGCTTCCATAGACCATGCCGAACCTTATTTTAATGGCAAGATAGTAGTCAGTGTCCTTCCTCCTTACAAAGCCCAAATCACCATCAGTGAAGAAAAACTTTCTTCATTCAAGCTTTGGCTTAATTATTAAGAAATGAAAAAGGAAGATTAAGCACTTACTAATCGGTAAACATGATAGCCTCAATGCATATACCTTGTTTATTGATAACACACTCTATAGTCGCTGCCGGAAGCCGGAACTCCAAAATATGCGCATCGGGCAAATAGGGACATATATATCTTTGTGAATCAGGATGAAATGTTCTGATACACAATTCCGAAAATCCAATAAAGCCCCTTACTTTAAAATAATTAAAGCAAGATTGCGAAAACGGCAAAAAAGGAGGTCTATTTTCTTTCATTAGTCTTTGCAATAGATTTATGTTACTCATGTCAAAAACATGAACTTATCATAAACAAGCGTGTGTCCGAAAGGTTTATCAAAAGTTCCATTTCTTCCGCCGCAATATAAAAAAGCAGTCCGGCACAGATATTCATCCATATGCCGGACTGCTTTTACACCATATTATCCTTCTTACTTATTTCTAAGTTTTTTACACAAATCTGCTTTATCCGACAAACAAGGAAGATCGAAAAAATATTCATTCCACCAAGTAACAGGACAAATTATTGTACCATTTTATTTCTATGCCAAAATCCTATAACAAAGCTTTTTAATGCATCATTAAAAAATATGAGTTATAAAAAATTGTCGGAATACTAGAATATCTTCTAAAACTTATAGACTATCAGGTCCAACAAGTTTTAAAATAATTACGTATTGATTTAAAAATTTATCTGCCTTTACTCTTGCCCTTATTGATGAAATAATAAAGCACTCCATAAAAATATAAAGACACTGAAAAGAATTATCGGACGGAATGTTTCCGCCCGATAATATAAACAGTTATTCTACCGGCGGCACCTCCAGAATACTACCATAACGATGATATTCAAATGAAATACTTTGCTCCTTGATGTAATGAATCAATTCCACACGTCCGTCTTTCACCGGTTTAGCTGTAGCAATATACTTATCAATACGTGCAGCTTCCTCGTACATTTCCATCGGAATATCAGCCCCACAAGTGCGGATACGTTCATAATTCTTCATTGATTTCAGGAATCCGGCCAACGCTTCTTCTTTTAAAGGACATCCCAAAGAAGCCAATGCAGCGGTACGGTCATCACCAGGTTCAAAACTAATACTCAATGGAGTATGACAAATTCTGGCAGCCAAAGCAATCATCTTTGCATCTTCATTGTTATCTCCCGGGAAAAGACGCAAAACCATATTCTTTAAAGGCAGATAGCGGAATGCATTTTGCTCGCCATACAGATTATTGACATCACGAGCATGCGCAAATTCCTGCTCGTATGCCTTCACATAACTTTGTGTATAGTCGGTGGTACTGCCTGGCTTATCTGCAATATTTACAAAACAAGCACAATAGTTAGGACCACCCGCCTTCACACCTCCACCAAAAGCCGACAATTTCATTCCACCAAACGGCTGACGATTTACAATGGCCCCCGTTATACCACGATTGATGTAAAGGTTACCTGCCATAATTGAATCTTTCCACAATTTCTGTTCGCCTTCATCCAGACTCTGTAAGCCCGAAGTCAAACCATATTCCAAACTGTTTACCAAATCAATGCCTTGCTGCAAATTCTCAATGCAAACCACGCTCAGCATCGGACCGAACAATTCCGTTCTGAATGAATAGTTGCCGGGACGTACCCCCCACTTCACTGTAGGAGCCAATACATATTTATGCTTATCAAGAAAACGAGGTGGAACCAGCCAAGACTCCCCTTTTTCCAGTTCCAGAGCTTTCAATAATTTATCATTCTTATTGGTAATCATCGGACCTACCACATTCCCAGGATTCCATACACTACCCACCTTCATACTAGTTGCGGCATCTTTCAACTTATCTTGAAAGTTCTTGTCCTCATAGACCGATCGTTCTACCAGCAATAAAGAACATGCGGAACATTTTTGACCGGCATTGCCAAAAGCAGAAGCCACAATATTCATAATAGCATGGTCACGATCACCGGAAGCTGTCAAGATAATTGCATTCTTACCACCGGTTTCTGCCGACAATGGAGTAGCCGGATTACTGCGTGCAATATTTTGGGCAGTGTCTGTCCCTCCTGTCAGAATAATATGTTTGACAGCCGGAGCCGTAGTCAATACCTTTAATGCCTCACGGTCTGTAATGATAACCTGCAAAGCCTCTTTAGGCACACCTGCATCCCAAAATGCCTTGGCAAACAACCATGCCACAGGAGCGGCAACAGTAGCCGGTTTCAGAATCACAGTATTTCCTCCTGCCAGTCCTGCCACAATACCACCAATAGGTATGGCACACGGAAAGTTCCACGGAGAAATAACCAAAATAGTCCCTTTAGGAGCAATATCCACATCCGGCAATTCCGCAAACTGCTTCATGCTAGTGGTATAAAAACGAGCATAATCGATCCCCTCCGATACCTCCACATCGCCTTCCACCACTGTCTTCCCTGTCACAGCACACATACAACCTATCAAATCACCACGCATCTCACCCAGTCTGTTGGCAGCTTCATACATTATTTTATGCCGTTCCTGCAATGTGGTCTTTCTCCATCCGGCAGGATCTTTTTCGGCTATTTCCAAAATTTTCATCACCTGTCCGGCATCAGCTTGTGACATTTCACATACACAAACTTCATCATCCTGACAACGGTCCATATATTTATGACGCTTCTCACAAACCACCGTTTCAGCTCCTATCTGCAAAGGAATGATTTCAGGTGAATCCGCCGGTGACTTCTTCCACTTCGCAAAAATATTCCGAACCCACTCCTGGTTCTGAGCCAAATCAAAATCAGTATCAGGTTCATTCTTCATTACATCAGCTGGTGGAACGGGAGTATAACGATGCAAGCGGTTTTGTGTACGGGTAGGAATATGCGTAATAACATCTTTCATCTTATAAGCTTCCTCAAACTGGTTCTGCAAGAAGCGCCAAGTATCCGTACCCGGCTTCAAATTGAACGAATGGGTCAGAAAGTTGTCCGGAGCCGTATTTTCATCCATACGACGGACCAAGTAAGATACTGCATTCAGGAAATGCTCATCTTTTACCACCGGTGCATATAAAATCACATGATTTCCCAATTGGGATTGGGCACGCCATACATGATCAGCCATACCTTCCAACATCTCAAAAGTCATGTACTCCGCGCTTCCCAGTTTCCGGCTCAACAGATAGGCGTATGCAATAGTGAACAAATTATGAGAAGCGACCCCCACATGCAAGGCTTTTGCATTCTCCGGTAACAAAGCCCGTTCCAGAATATGCAAATAATTGGCATCGACTTCTGTTTTCGATGTCCTCACTGGATTAGGCCAGCCACGAAGAGAAGAGATAACCGTTTCCATTTCCAGATTACAACCTTTTACCAACCGCATTTTCAATGGCGCACCGCCATCAGCCATACGCGCTTTGGCAAAGTCCAACAATTCAGTCTGAAATTCATACGCATCGGGCAGATAAGCCTGTACAACAATACCTGCCGAATAGTTTTTAAATTCCGGTCTGCTCAACACTTCTTTAAACAAGCGCAATGTAAAGTGAGCATCTTTATACTCCTCCATATCCAAATTGACAAACTTGGAACGTTTTACACCATTCTCATCTACGTAAGGAAAGTCAATCGCTTTCTGATATAGCGCACACATACGTTTCACCAGTTCCGGAAAACTTTCTTCATAATTCAGCGCATGGGTCTGTGCGTAGATACCCGATATTTTCACGGAGATATAATTGATATCGGGAGCCTCCAAAGCTTCTAAATAATGGAAATAACGATGGTCTGCTTCTCCGTTTCCTAATACGACCTCACCCAGCAAATTTACATTCTGACCAATCTTTTGCTTAAAACGGGCAGCCAGATGGGCTGTTAATTTAGGACGCGCCTCATCCAGAATCACTTTAGAAGTATCCATACGAAGGCGCTTCTTTATGATTGGTATGGCAATAAAATCAAAATGGTGGCCAAAAGCCTGGTACATTTTAAAAAGGAAAGCATCACGCTTATTCAAGAACTCAGGTACACCATAACGGTCTATCAGCTTCTTGATACGTTCTGCCAATTTCTTACGATCACGAATTTGAGAAGATTCGTCCAGCATCTTCACCAGGAACTTTTTGTCCTGTGGCCGTTGTACCATAACGGCATATTTATGCTGTTCTTTACGTTCCTCACTAGTGATGGTTTGTTCACACGTGTTATAAAGCTTCAGTACCCATTCTTGTACTTCAGCGATAGTCGGTCTGTTGTCCATAGTAAACTCATGTTAATGTGTAAGAATTAAGGATAAAAAAATCATAGGTAAACAACCAAAGACATGAGCATCGTAGGACTGAACATAACGGCACGATACCGGTGCAAGGTCTGGAGAGCCTGCTGCGAAAACCGGTCAAATATAAGTTCTCTGCCCATAACGTAAATTCCTTATAAAATGTTACTGTTCATGTGCAAATATACACTAATTCTTTTATTATCAAAGGAAAAAGTGAAAAATTATAATCCGGAACATATTAAATTTCCAATTTAAAGAAAGTAGGCTGATTGGAAGCCCTACTATAGCCTTCCAACAAATAGAAATCCGTACAGGCCACATGAATGGTAAATAAATAATTGATGGTATGCGGATGGTATCCTTTGGGAGGAGCGATACAATATAATCTACCTATCGTTTCCTGTGCCCAAGAATAAGACTTTTCCTTAAAATCGGCTACAAAAGCTGCCTTTCTGAAACGATCTGAGATTTCACGCAAATAAAACTCACCTATATGACAGGCATTGCTCCGATTAGACTCATGGTTGGCAAACAGCCAAAAATCATCCTGCAAACGAATACCTACCAAAGATCCTATATTGGAATGAATGCTATATAGAACAGATTCTCCGCTGTACAAACCATCCCGACATATAAACGCCACCTTCTCCAAGCAATAAAATATATCATAGGAAAGGCCTTCATGCTCATCTTTCCAGTGAAACAGACCATTCTGTATCTGAAGTGCATACACCGGAACCGTCCATTGCCCGCAATCCAACAGGCACAACACATCGCAGCCTCTTATCAATTTATGATAATCAGCCACACATTTATCCTGCGAATTCCAAACAATAATTTTCATCACTCAGGCTAGTTTTATCCGTTCATTTTTATGGTACAGACATAAAAAAGAGACGTGGGACCTGCTTAATATTTTATCTGCCTTAGAGGTATCCCCATACCAGCTGCACAAATAATAACAACAGTGTCCCACGTCTTTATGAATATACTAATCCTGTTAAGGAGTATAAACACAAGACGTGAGCGCTTGTTGTATTACACTTGTGCAGCTTTGAAAATTGGGGATTTTCTAAGACAAGGTAATATTTTAAACGCTCTTAATTATATATGTTCCTTCTTGTTTTCAAATGAATTTTCATCTGTTTTCAAGAATTGGTACAAAGTTAAAAAAAGAGTTCTGATTAAAGTGGAATTAATCTATTTTTTTAAATAAATAATAACCCGGATGAACATCTGAAAAAGTTATTCCCCCATTACAGTAGCTACAATTTTACGACCACCTCCATGGTTGCGGAACTCACAAAGGTAAATTCCCTGCCAAATACCCATATTCAACCGACCTTCTGTAATAGGAATAGTGAGGCTGACGCCTATAATTGTTGCTTTTGCATGAGCAGGCATGTCATCCCAACCTTCTAAAGTATGTTCGTAATAAGGCTCACGTTCCTTTATCAAATGGTTAAAAATAGATTCCATATCCGTACGGACATCCGGATCGGCATTTTCATTGATACTTAATGCCGCACTAGTATGTTTGATGAACAAATAAAGCAAACCTGTTTGGGGAAGTGGCGGCAAATTGCGCACCACTTCATCAGTAATCAGGTGAAATCCCCTGGTACGGGGACGAAGCGTAAATTCTGTCTGAGATACCATAACTATTATCAACCTTTATGCATCCATATAGATGCCACTTTACGACGTACCGCTACTATATTAAATAAGGATACACCCACAAAAAGCAAAACACCTATAACCAAGGCCGGTCCTAAATTTCCTGCTTCCAATTGTGGGAATAACTTTCCTATCATATCCATATAGTTACTCCGCACATAAATCACAATTCCCACTGATAAAAACAGCACCACAGCATTGAGTGCCAATGTCAGCATTTGATAAGGGAGCGCCACCTTAGCCGGACTGTAACCTATCAATAACAGATTCTCTAACTTGGATGTATTCTTTTGCAGCAACAAATAAATACTGAGCATCAAAATATAGAAAGAGAGCACACTGATAAGCAAACCTACAGAAAGCACAATTCCTATAATCACTTTCAAGAACCAGGTAGTCTTTCCCGCATCCAACTTGTCATCTTCCGTATCATATCCCTTGTCTTTAAAGAACCTGGCAATACGGTCGTCCGTAGGATTGTTCACTTCAACAATCAGTCGTGACGGTTCGCTTTTCTGCCCCGGGGCAAACTCATTGTTGGCCCACGTCATAAATGTTTCCGGAACAAGAATCGTATTCAGACGATTAGAGAAACCAACTATTTTTCCTTTAAAGTTTTCCGTACGCCCCACACCGGTAATACGTATATCCAAATTAACCATACCCATCACCCCTTCCGACAATTGCGGCAGGCTCCGGCTTTGTGCAAAACCGAAGTTATACAGATTCAGATAATTACGGGGGATGATAATAGGAACGACCCGTTCATATTCATCAAACTCCCATTTATCCAGGTTCACATCCACATACTCATCGGGAACAGACTCAAAGAACATGGCTGTAGACATGTGCAATCCCACGTTCTCCATCCCCATGCCTGCCGACACTTTAAATTGGGAAGGGATAAAAGCCCCTACCCCTTTGGTAAACGGCTGTTCGCTGATTTCAGCAATGTCTTGTTCGGAAAAAGTCTTGCTTTTACCGACAAAAGAACCCAATGTGCTCACTTTCTTGCTTACTATCACATAGTCTTTCTTCATGAAACTGTCACCTTCTGTAAAAACCGGCAACACATCTTTATAAAACTGAACACTCAGCAACACAATGACCATACCGCACAGATTGGCAAAGAAAAAACCCGCCAATTGTGAAAAGCTGATATGCTGACGTAATAATTTCCAGACCAACCTCATAGCTTCAACGTTTTTGTGTAGTTCAACTCCAAATGCTTGCCAATAGAGGTCACAATGATACCTGCCCCCTGTCTATCCGCTTCCTCCACCAATATCCGGGACATAATCCGTCCATTCTCCTCATCCAGATGGCTGATAGGTTCATCCAGAAAAATAAAATCAAAAGGTTGGCAAAGGGCGCGGACCAACGCAACACGCTGCTGTTGTCCGAAAGACATTTTAGCTATTGGCGTATCCCATTTATCGGCAATGCCGAACTGTTCAAACCAAGCCTTGATTTCTTTCTTAGATTTAAATCCGGTCAGCGAATTCTTCAACTGCACATTCTCCCACGCTGTCAGTTCTGTAAACAAACGTAATTCCTGAAACAACATACTGATGGAACATTTCCGAATCTCCACCCAGTCGCGCACCGAAAGCGTACGGATATTTTTCCCGTCAAAACAGATGATACCTTGATAGTCGTTACGGTATCCGTATATGTAGCTGCAAAGCGATGATTTTCCTGTACCGGACGCTGCCTCCACCAAATAAGCTTCTCCACGCTTCAGAGTCAACGACTGATGCCAGACATCAGATATAATAGAATCCCTCCCTGCAAAAACGGCAGGGAGGGTCTGTTGTAATTCTATAGTGTTCATAAATTCTCCAATCCACGTACAATCAACTGTAGCACGTTGACCTCTTTATCTTTCATAACAATATTCATTTGGGCGCTTTTCCAATCGGGAGCCATCACATCCATATAGTCGCAAGGTCCCAGGATGGCATTGAACATGGCGGCATCGCTGCCCAGCATACGGGTTAACCGGGGATTCTCCTGAACATCCTTCACCAGCTGCGCCGCATTGAACGCCATAAAGAAACGGTTCTTTGTCACCTGTCCGGCCCAAGGAGTATTCTGCAAAGAAACTCCGTAACGGCGGCCTGCCTCATCTGCCAGTCTTTCATTGTTCGAGATATAAAGCAGATTGTCCTTCACACCAAACCAAATGCTTTGGCGATACATACGGAACTCGTATTGGTCTTTACCCGTAGAGTTCAACTGCATCTGCCCACCGGTCATAGCCAACAAAGGTTTCAGGTCTTCGAAGGACTGCAAAAAGTCTTTATTCGTTACATCAGCATAAATCAGCAAGTCATTATTCGACAAGGAATTATAGCCAACCGCAACATCTCCATGAATAGAAGAGAATATACCTTCAATATCTATTGGTAACATCGGATTATCCAACGCTTGCCTGATGGTAGGATTTTCGCAAAGCAAATCATAAATACCCTTTCCATTGATATTACCTCCTGCCCAAACCAACGTATTGGCTGGGAAATACTCTAAACAGGCTCCTTTAATACATGAGGAAGCAGCCGACTGTTTTTCATACATAGCAATCAAATCCTTGTTTTCAATCAAAGTCTCCACGTCCACTACAATTTTGCCTTTTTCGAAAGTAGCGGAAACCAGATATTTGATATCTTCCAGTTTCAAATCGGCGGGCATTCCCATACGCATCTGCATGGTAATATCATTAGGAATGAACGACATATTCATCACTGTAACGACTTCACCTTTTGCCGAAGCCAACTTACCAAAGTCTGTAGTCTTTACGTAGCTGTTTTCAGCATCCTGACGCATCAATGAAAGCAAACTTCCTTTCAAACTGAGGGCATCTCCTTTATTACTACCCATCAATAAGAAAGTCCCCTTATTAAAAGCGCACAGCGCCGTACCCATCTGTGTCCATGTACATCCGCTTTCACTTTTCAACTCCGTACATATCTGCTCATTCTTTAATGCCTCCAGCAAAGCTTCCACTTTACCTTCATCATCCACTTTCGCCAATAAAGCAAAAGCATTAGAATGAGGAGTGATGAACATATACACCTTATCGGTAAAAGACAAGCCCGATTCAGACGGATTTTGAATAATCTTCTCGGCAGTCTTGTAAGCTTCACCCTCCAAACCGCTTTTCAATGCGTCCGTCAGTTTGGCCACAACCTTTTCTCCTCCTTTACCGTTTATGCCGCTCTTCTCCGCCATCGTCTTGAAATCGAATGACATAACCATTGCCGCATCCTTAGGAATAGCGTTGGCATACTCACTTTCAGACGAACAAGAAGCCATAAGCAGCACTATCGCTACGAGTGCAAATCCCCAAATACCTTTTCTCATATTCTTATTTTTGGTTTAATAAATTCAGCGTATGACAGGCTACCAATGCAGCTGTTTCCGTGCGAAGACGGGACTTTCCCAAACTGACAGGCTGAAAACCCGCCGCTATAGCCTTAGCCACTTCTTCCTCGCTAAAATCTCCTTCCGGACCTATCATCACCAAAGCATCTTCTCCGGAACGCAATATATCTTTCAACAAAGGTTTTTCCCCTTCATAGCAATGGGCGATGAACTTCTGCCCTTTAAAATCCCGTGAAACAAACTTATTAAAGTCCGTCATTTCATTCAGCACCGGCATAGTCGCCTTCAACGATTGTTTCACTGCCGATACCAGAATCTTTTCAATACGTTCCTTCTTGATTACTTTCCGTTCGGAATAACGGCAATTCAGGAAAGACAGTTCATCAAAGCCTATTTCAGTCGCTTTCTCTGTAAACCATTCAGTACGATCCATATTTTTAGTGGGAGCCATGGCAATATGCAACCAGCCGTTCCACCCTTTTTCCTGCGGAATCGTTTCCGTTACCTTCACTTGGCAACGTTTACCGCTTGCAGCACTGATTACAGCTTTGTAAAAACAACCTTTCCCATCGGTCAACATAATCTCATCGCCTATGGAAAGGCGCAAAACCCGTAAACAATGTCCTGCTTCCTCTTCCGGAAGCTCAAGGTTACTCGCTATATCAGGGGTATAAAAAACATGCATAGTTCTTCTTGTTTTTTCAATTTATATATCAAGCTATTGTATTCTCCTCCTCTTGTTCCCGTCGTTTTATCTCATCACGCAAACGGGATGCCTGCTCATAATTCTCTTCTTCTATAGCCTTTGACAATGCTTCTTTCAGCATCACCACATCAACTGTATTTACATTGACAGAAAATGCCGTATTCCCAACTTCATGCAACTGCTCACTTTCCATAATCTCATCAGTAGTATAGACAGGACACCCGCAACGCATAGCCAACGCAATCGCATCGGAAGTACGTGAGTCTATTTTAAATACCTCACCTTCCTTTTCCAAAAACAGATAGGAATAATAGACTCCATCCTTTACCTTATATATCAATACTTTCTTTAAAGCAGTCCCCAACTCTTTGGTCACCGTCAGAAAAAGATCGTGCGTCAATGGTCTGGGCATCTTATAGCCCATCATTACCACCTTAATAGCCTGCGCCTCCAACGAACCGATAATAATAGGCAGCTTACGGTTGCCGTTCACTTCTTCCAACACCAACGCATATGCATCCGCCGGCTGCAATGTAGAGGACATATCATGTACCTTCAATTCTATTTCATCCATAATTTAACTTTCCTTCCACCATTCCCGTCTACATCGGAAACGGTCAAAAAATAATTTATCAAACTTGCCCGGGACGATGCTTATACTTGAATATGACAGCAAACAATACCGCAACCGCCAAGGCATATCCCGCAAAGACAAACCATGTCATGCTCCATCCCTCCATCTGCGGAGCACTGCTGTTCATATCAACAAAACGATTTACCACTGCCTGAGCTCCCAACGTTCCCACCGTAGCGCCAATACCATTTGTCATAATCACGAACAATCCCTGAGCACTGGAACGGATGGATAAATCAGTTTCATTGTTAACAAACAACGAACCAGAAATGTTGAAGAAGTCGAAAGCCACCCCATACACAATCATGGACAGTACAAACATCCAGACACCCGGCCCAGGATTCCCCAGTCCGAACAATCCGAAACGAAGTACCCATGCCAACATGGCTATCAGCATAACACGCTTGATTCCGAAATGCTTCAACACAAACGGTATTAATAAGATACACAATGTTTCCGACACCTGCGACAAAGATATCAATGCATTGGCATGATTCACTCCAAACGTATCGGCATACTCCGGAACTCCCTTGAAACTGCTGAGAAACGGATTGGCAAAACCGTTGGTTATCTGTAAAGAAACCCCCAACAACATAGAAAATATAAAGAAAATAGCCATCTTTTTCTGTTTGAACAGTGTAAACGCCCGCAATCCCATAGCATCTACCAACGATTTCTGTTCTCCACCACGACTTACAGGACACTCAGGCAAAGTAAGCGCATAAACCGCCAGTATCACTCCAAAGCAAGCACAAGAAAAAAACTGCATATAATTATTTTGGAATCCCAAGATATCCGTCAGCAACATGGAGCAGATGAAACCAATCGTTCCGAAAATACGGATGGGAGGAAAAGCGATGACAGGGTCCAGTTTTACTTTATCCAGTGCGGTATAGGCTACCGAATTTGTCAATGCCAATGTTGGCATATAAAAAGCTACACTAAGAGAATAAAATGTAAACAAAGTACCGAAATTAACCGCTTCACCATCCACATAGCCATACCACCCGGCAGCCACCATAAACACGGCAGCCATAAAATGACAGAAACCATATAATTTTTGAGCAGGCACCCACCTGTCGGCAATAATTCCCATTATAGCAGGCATAAACAAGGAAACAATCCCCTGCATGGCGTAAAACAGACCTATCTTGGCCCCCAAGCCAATATTAAACAAATACGTCCCCATGGAAGTAAGATAAGCCCCCCATACGGCAAACTGCAAGAAGTTCATGACTATCAGTCTGAGTTTCATTCCGGTAATTTCGTTTTTCATCTTTCTTCTTTAATGTGTGTTTTTTATATTACTTGCAAAGATATAAAACAATTCGATTTTTCATGGAGATTCATCTTAAAAAACAAAGCCTTTCCGGCAATTTCACAACTTCCGGAAAGGCAAGACAATTAAAAAGTTTTTGTAATCTAACTAAAAGAGAGTGTTTTATTATCTTGTGTTCGTGAAAAATAATGCCATCATCTATTCAGCTATGGCATAAGCATCCAGTCCTTTCAATGACTGGCGGATAGTTTCCTGCATCTTCTCCATCTCTTCCCGACTCATTTGGCGCACCTCTATACCGGAATCCCTTAGATTATTCCCTAATTCGGCCATCTGCTCATTGAACGAATCCCAATATTCCGGGTCAAGGACAACAGAACATACTTCTTGCCCATCCTTCATCGGACTGATAATGACGGTCATGCTTACACTTCCGCTTTCTTTGACATTAAGGGTGTAAGTACGTTTCTCATTATCCGTCTTATAAATGAACGTAAAATTCGCTTTCTGCGCCTTGCCTCTTCCCTTCGGCATATCCTTAATGGCAGTTTCGGCATATTCCTCATCCTTCTCGAAAGCCTCAATCAACCTTGCACCTATATTCTCATCCTTTAACGAGAAACTTTTCACCACCTTCACCACTTTGCGGGTTTTAGGGTCACGTTTCGTTACAGAGTTGATAGCCACATCATCCCGTTTTTCCAGTTCCGCCGCCATTTTATCAATATTCTTCTGGGCCATAACCTTACCTGTTCCACCCCACATCAGCAAAACAGCCGCCAATGCACTTCCTAAAATAAATCTTGTTTTCATATCTTATTTTTTTTATGTTTTTTATTCGCTTACCAATAATTCCTTTTCTTCTATCTCTTTCTCGGAACGACAAATTTCCTCCACACGCTCCTGAGCCAGTTTCTCCACCCGTTCCGCCTCTTCCAGTGTTTCAATAATACAAGGCATAATCTGTTTCACATCCGAAATTCGCTTGCCTCCCACTTCCACATAACTACCTTCGTAGCACGACCATTCACCACTTCCGCCTGCTTGGTTCTCCGAATAGAAAATCAAGCCTAACCCCAGCGCAATGACCATCATTGCCGCTATACCGGCACTCCAGACAGCTACCGGAATACGCTGATAAAAGCCTTCTTTTCCAACCACCGGTACCTTTTCCGATCTCTTCCCTCCGGCAACCTCCTCCTGACCGTCTGGCTGCGACATACCCGGTTCTCCCTGCATACCTCCCTCATACCAGGCAAACATCGGAGCATATCCCATCAGATGAGAAGGTACATCCCCTGTATGGAAGAAGCGATAAATAGCCTGCTCCTCGGCATTCGTGGTCTCCCCTTCCAGGAAACGGTTAATGTATTCTTCTATATTCCTCTTATCTAATTCCATACCTTACTGTGTATCATAAATTGTTCTTTTACTCTTTTTCTAGCTCTCGACAAATTGGTTCGTACCGCCACCGGCGTACTTCCTGTGAGACGGGCTATCTCCTCTACTTCGAAACCTTCCAGGTGCTTCATGCGGAGAATAGACTGTTGCAAGTCAGGCAAAGTACCTATTACTTCCAGTATCTCCTGCATATTCTCTTCCTCTACCAGTTTCATTTCAGGATTTTCACCTCCACCAATGCTGATGCCCTGCTCCAAATCGACTTTCTCTATCCGAGTGCCTCGCAGACGGTTGATGCACAAATGCTTGGTTATAACAATAGCCAATGCATCCACGCTGCGGTATTGGTCCAGACGGTCACGAAGAAACCAAAGTTTCAACAGTGCATCTTGCACTGCATCTTCTGCCTCGTCGGAGTCTTCCAAATAACGGATAGCCATTCTTAACAAAGCCGGCCGCATTCGTTTTGCCTCTATTTCAAATCTATTTTGTTCCATGTTCACCAGTATGACACATAGAGGTAGGGAAACGTTACATCAAAATGAAAAAAAATTTGCTGACATGTCAATTTACCAATATACCAATAACCGTATGGGCATATATAGCACCGCTAATTGGCACATCAGCCAGTTGACGGATGCACCAATTATTCAAACTTATAAACCGTATGACTACGGAAGACCTCTCCCGGACGGAGTACAGTACTAGGAAATCCGGGATGATTGGGGCTATCTTGAAAATGCATCGTTTCGAAACATACCGCCGAACGGAAAGGATAAGCTATCCCCCCTTTACCTGTCATTTTTCCTTTCAGTCCATTACCGGTATAAATTTGCATTCCCGGCTCGGTGGTGAAGATCTCCATCTTACGCCCGCTTGCTGGATCATACACCCAAGCAGCCGGCCTTGTATCATCTCCTTTCGTATTCAATTCCCAAGTATGATCATATCCGTTTACCACCTTCAATTGGGGATGATCCGCATCTATACATTCTCCGATAGCATGCGGCATACGAAAATCAAGGGGAGTACCGGCCACCTGAAGATATTCTCCTGTAACACATTTCTTATCATCGTATGGAGTAAAACGATCTGCGTCTACCCAAAGTTGCTGGTCCTCCACGCTTTTCGTAAAATTTCCCGAAATATTAAAAAAAGAATGATGAGAAAGATTAAGTACCGTGGGTGCATCCGTAGTTGCCTCGTATGTCAAATCCAACGCATTATCATCCTCACCAAGACTATAGACCAACGTCACTTTCAGGTTTCCGGGGAAACCATTTTCTCCATCAGGAGAAAGATAAGACAGACAGACCCTATGTGTATCTGCCTGCTCCACTTTCCATATTCTATCGGCAAAGCCGGGATTCCCTCCATGTGATATATGCCCGGACTTCCCATTGTTAGGGACCAGCTTATACTCTACTCCATCCAGCGTGAAACGCGCATTCAGAATACGTCCTATATAACGCCCCACCGTAGAACCAAAATTCTGCCGTTGCTCCATATATTCAGTAATCGTGGAAAATCCGCACACCACATCCTCCCGTTTTCCATTTCTGTCGGGGACAAGGATAGAAACCACCCGTGCCCCATAGTTTGTGATACAGACCTCCATTCCCTGCTTGTTGCTCAATGTAAATAAATCGGTATGCTGCCCATTCACTTCTGTTTGAAAATCCTTCCGCTGTAATCCAGAAGCTGTGATTTGCTTACCGGTGTGACAAGAAGAGAGCACCAGCAACAAGCCCATACAAACCATACCCTGTTTTCCTTTCATATCATTCATTTTATAGGTTTTAAATACCACAAATGTAAATCCTCCGATGGAAAATAAGAAAAGCCGGCCTTCCCTTTTTCAAAGGATGACCAACTTTTCAACCATTTCAACCAATTTTTACCCTGTCGCTTCCTCTCTTTCAAAACCATCTTTTTACCATCCAGCGTATTGACAGGCTGATATTCCTGTCTGCCCCGCTATGATAGGAAAATCCAGAAATAACTGACTGATAGTGCTTAAGCCCAAACAAACAACCTAGTGCTTCCACTCCACAGGCAACCTTAATCTCGCCTTGTAATCCTGCCTCCTGCAACAATCCTGCAAGCAGATTTATCTTTTCCGCTTCCGGACCATATGCAGTACGGATTATAAACAATGAAACGTTCGCCATACAATCATTCATCCCTGCTTCCACATAAGGTTTTCAGCCCTGCCCGTAAGTTGTGACCAAAGTTAAAAGAAAGCAAGCCAGTGTTGCATAAAGTTGTATTCTCATATTTTTCATCTGTTTTGTTTTAACCTAACAAATGCAGACAATTATCTTCTTTTTACATTTATTTTCAGAAAAACTTCTGTTTCCATGCAGTCTTTTACCTCCTCCTGTATCTTCATATAATAACATGACAAAAGAAGAATGAATGACACAGAACTAATAGAGGGATGTAAAGCCGGAAAGCGGGAAGCTTTGGAAACCATATACAGGCTCTTCTCCCGCCAAATGTATGGAGTGTGCTATCGCTATGTAGGCGAAGATTCGGCACTGGACGTCATGCACGATGGATTCGTCAAAGTGTTTTCCGCCATCGGCCAGCTACATGCCACCGACCTGCATGGATTCAGATCCTGGATCACCCGTATCATGGTAACCACCTCCTTGCACCATCTCCGCAAACAGAAAAACAGCTCTTTCCTTTCTGTAGATGACCTGGAAGAAAATATGCAACCTGTGGACGAAGAAGATATGATTTCAATTCCTATTGAAACCCTGATGAAATTCACAGCTGAATTACCGACAGGCTATCGCACCATACTGAACTTGGCCGTATTCGAGGAAATGCCTCATAAGGAGATTGCGAAGACATTAGGCATTAACGAACATTCATCCTCCTCACAACTGTACCGCGCCAAATGTATACTTGCTCAGAAAATTAAAGAATACTTAACTCGACAATCATTATGAAACAGGAAGAAGAACCGTGGATAGACCACTTGAAACAACGGGTTAACGAATACGAAAAGCCACTCCCAAAAAATGATTGGAATCATTTTCAAACGGAATTTTTCACTCCCTATCTACATAAGAGAAGAAGGATGAAAACGATGCGTATAGCAGCCGTTTTCTTCTTGATATTCATACCTTTTGCCACTACTTTTTATTTTTTACAGACAGAAAAACATGAAGCAGCCTCACCTGTTGTATCCTTACCGGCATACCAGCCAAGAAGCATTACAGGCAGCCCTTCCATTATGCCTGAAAACAAACTGTTACAGGACAGGACCAAATCAAAGACAGCTTCCTTGACAAGGCCGCCAATCCAAACAAGTATCCACACCGATACGGCAAATAATATAGAAACAGAATGTATGCCCCCGGTACAAGATACAATCCGGAATACAGAATCTGTACACAAGCGCCCTTCCGGACACAAGCACTTTGCATTACCGTATAAGCGTTCCGGATATACTTTGGCACTTGCCATATCTGCCGGCAATAACGGAGCAAGTACCGGCTTCATAAACAAAACTTTTTCCCGGGGAGACATAGGGAGTTCTCATAAGGATGAAATTATGTATTGGAGTGACTTCAAAGACTATTTGCAGGAATATCCATCGGACTTTCCCGATGCACAAGCTTACGAAGCTCTACTACAAATAGCAAATGACAACACGGGACGGCCCATGACAGAATATACCCATTATAATCTCCCCGTCAGCATTGAGCTTTCGCTCCGTAAATCTATAAGCAGACACTGGGGGGTCAGCGCGGGACTGCAATACACCTATCTGTCGTCCGAGAGTTCCATAGGAGAAGATTCCAAGTGGGTTAAACGACAAAAGCTCCACTACATAGGCTTGTCCGTGAAATTAGACCGCCGGCTTTATACCACCCGCACCTTTTCCTTTTATGCCACAGGAGGAGGCACAATAGACAAATCCGTTTCGGGTAAACTGGAACAAGATTTCATCGTTCAGAAAGAGAAAATCTATTCCAGTACAGAGAATCTGAAAATAAAACCGTTCCAATTCTCCATACACGCCGCATTGGGAATACAATATAATATAAATCCCACCCTAGGTGCTTTCATTGAGCCCGGAACAGTTTTTTATTTCAAGGACGGCAGCTTTAAAAACACCATACGTGACAAACACCCGCTCCATTTCAACCTGCAATTGGGGGTGCGCTGGAATTATTAAGGAAACTTCATGCAGTCTTTTGTCCATCCTTGTATCTATAAGATAAAAAAAACAACCATGCAAAAAAGACATAAAGACAGACAATGTTATTTTAACGAGCTGGCGAATACGTCCCGTAGTTTCTATATAGACTATGTGAAGCAATTTATCTCCCTCAGCCCTTCCACCCACATACTGGAAATAGGTTGCGGAGAAGGAGGCAACCTGCTTCCCTTTGCCGAACTAGGCTGCAAGGTAACAGGAATAGACCGTGCAGCCAGTCGCATACACCAGGCAGAAACCTTCTTCGCCGCCTCCGGCTACAAAGGAGAATTCACCACAACGGATTTCTTCAACTTTTCCTCAGCTTCCCGTTACCAGCTCATCCTGATACACGATGTTATTGAACACATCAGTAACAAAGAAGAATTCTTCCGTTGCCTCTCTCCTCTTCTAGCTAAGGGAGGCATCATATTCTGGGGATTCCCGTCTTGGCAAATGCCATTTGGCGGACATCAGCAAATTTGCCACAACCGGTTCGTCTCCTCTCTCCCTTTCATTCATTTATGTCCCGGTATACTCTATCGGTTTCTGCTCAGATGTTTCCATGAAACGCCATCATGTATTGAAGAATTATCAGACATCAAACGCTGCCGCATGACCATAGACACCTTTGAACAACTTGCTGAAAAGTATGGATACGAAATAACCGACAGACAATTATGGTTCATCAACCCACACTACCAACAAAAGTTCCATCTGCGGCCACGAAAATTATATCCTGTACTGGCACAGTTAAAATATATCAGAAATTACTTCAGCACCTCCTGTTTCTATATAACGCGCCACCGTGAGCTTCATGATTGAGGCAACCCATTTATACTACTTTCATGTTTATACCAATACTATAATTACCAAGATGTTATAACCCGTCATCTAAGCATTTTTTCTGTTACATTAAGCTTTTTCTTCCAGCCACCTAATACAGACTCCGGCAGTGGACTGTACAGACGATTGGAATAGACTATACAGTCTACTATAGGCGACTGTATAGTCCACTGCCGGAGTCTGTACTACATAACCGTACAAATCCCCTTAATCATCAGCCCGAAAAGACTTAGGAGAGCGTATATAAAGCTTTAAACCCAGGCAGAACAAACTATGCCGCCAACATTGAAAAAGAACCAACAGAGGGCTGTCACCCCAAAAGAGAAAATGTAAGAAGTGGAAGAAAAAACAGAGCAAATCTTTTTTTCAGGAAGAAGAAGCCTAAAAAAACGACCTATATCATATATAAAAAAAGAAGGGTATCTATCCCAGACACCCAATCTTCATTAACCTTAAATCTAATACCATGAAAAACACAGTGCAAAGATAAGCAGTTTTATGTTATCAAACATAATAGCACTACAATTATTTGCTTTCAATTAACATCATTTAAATTTTAAAGGCGCTTTTACAGTTTCAAATTCTGTAAAAACGCCTTTGTACTACATATGATTATACAAACCAATCAAATTATTCCACATACAACACCAGCCCTTTCAAATACTCTCCTTCAGGATGGTAAATATTTACGGGATGATCTCCCGGCTGGGTCAATTGATGCAGAATACGCACACTACGTCCGCTTTGTGCGGCAGCTGTAAATACCGCATTACGGAAATTCACCTTATCCACCACCTGCGAACAAGAGAAAGTAAACAGAATGCCTCCCGGTTTGATTTTCTCAAATGCTTTAGCGTTCAATTTCGTATAGCCGCGCAATGCATTGCGGAGAGCATCCTTGTGTTTGGCAAATGCAGGAGGGTCAAGAATTATCAAATCATATTGATCCCCCATACGATCCAGGTATTTAAAAGCATCCTCAGCATACGCCTTATGACGGGTATCACCCGGAAAATTTAATTCCACGTTCATATTGGTAAGATCAATAGCTTTTGCCGAACTGTCTACCGAATGTACCAGATTCGCGCCTCCACGCATGGCATAGAAAGAGAAGCCTCCTGTATAGCAGAACATATTCAATACATTACGCCCTTTGGCATAACGCTCCAACAAATGGCGGTTCTCACGCTGATCCACAAAAAAGCCTGTTTTCTGACCTTTCAGCCAATCCACATGGAATTTCAAGCCGTATTCCATCGCTATGTTTTCGGAGCTTCCCCCCTTGATAAAACCATTCTCCGGTCCCAAATCCGCCTTGAAAGGCAATGTGGTTTCTGATTTATAATAAATGTTCCGGACTACATCCCCCATCACCTCGGACAAGGCATCGGCTATCTCCATACGGTAAACATGCATTCCGGCCGAATGTGCCTGCATCACAGCTGTATGATCATATACATCAATAATCAAGCCCGGCAAGTTGTCTCCTTCGCCATGAACCAGACGGTAAGTATTGTTTGCAGGATTACCGGCCAAACCCAAACTGCGGCGCAAATCGTATGCCACTTCCAGTTTATGCTTCCAAAATTCATGATCAATCTCACCTTCCTTGAAAGAGAGCACGCGCACGGCAATACTTCCTATCTGGAAATGCCCGCAAGCTATAAACTCTTTCTTCGAAGTGTACACATCCACTATCTCGCCTTCTTCGGGTTCTCCCTCAATGCGCTGGATAGCTCCGGAGAATACCCACGGATGAAAACGCTTTAACGACTCTTCCTTACCCGGTTTCAGGTATACTTTCTTATAAGCCATTTGTATTTACTGTTGTTTCTATTGGTTCTTCCTCTGTTATCTCATAACCGCCCGTACGTTCCAATTCCGTCAGGCAATTGTAAATTTCCACACAAGCCCACGCATCCGTGGCTGCATATAGTTTCTGTCCCTCGCTGAGCACCTCCGCCTCCCAATTGGAAAGACGCTGGCTTTTTGAAATCTTCTGGCCAAACAAATTGGCGAAGATTTTTTGCAGACTCCGGTCAGCTATGCCGAATCGTCCTACATAGTCCTGTAACTCTATCCAGTTTCCCCGGTCGGGATGCACATCCTCACGTTTCCGCAACGAGTTAAAATCGTCTTTCAGAGACAAACCTATCTTCAAGGTATCGCTCATCAAAAACTCTTGCAGAGAATCGGGCATACCTATCCGGTTCAGGCGAAACAAGAAACAGGTATCTTGCGTAGATATTTGCAACAAAGCTACCTTATGGGTAGTACCGCGTTTAAAAGAAGGGCGTGTTTCCGTATCCACTCCCACTATGCGTTGGTCTTTCAAATAGGCTACCGCTTTTTCGGCCTCACTCTCGGTATAAATCACGAAGATGCGTCCCGGAAAAAGCACCTTGGGCATTGCTGCTATCTCGGCTTTAGTAATCGTTTTCTTTATTTGTTTCATAATAATGAATTCTCATCTTCCATTTCTTCCTCCTCGCCATCATCGGCAGGGCTGTACTTCACATCATGCAAAGCACGCATAGTGTTTACCAGCCGTTGTCCCCAAAACTCTCTGAAATGTTCCTTGCAGACCACTAAAGAATCGTTCATCGTTTCATTCAGGCCCAGTTGGAACACACTGATAAAGTCCTTCAAATCCTGATAGATATCTGCCAAATCCTCTGAAATACATTTTTTGATGGGCGTGTCACTGTACACCATATCCGGCAAGAACACTTCCAGATAATCATCCTTGGCTCCTAACACACCGGCTATAGCCCTACGTATCAGTTCATAATCTTCTTCAGTAACGAAGGTTTCGGGTTCGTCCTCTCCTATCGGCTCACACGGAGGCAACAAAGTCGCTTTCAAATAAAGCAACGGAAGTATTTTTAAAGCGGTATCTACAAAGTCATAGCGTTTCATATCACGGGCACGTTCCAGAAAGCCACAAAATTCGGCGGCTACCGTTACAAACTCTACTGTATTTTTGTCAAATATCACCTGACTGTACTTTTCCATAAACATTAAAATTGAATCGCAAAGTTAAGAAAAAAGAGATTAAATAAGGCAATAATTAATGTTTTTCATGTACATTTGCGAAATAATAAATAGAACGAAGACCTATGGCAAAGAAAAAATCAGATAAGGAGACAGAGCCTAAAAAGGTATCTACCAAACGATTCTCCGCTTTTTTAAAGAACGAAACCACACATTTTGTAATCGGATTGATCAGTGTAATTTTTGCAGTTTATCTGTTACTGGCATTTACCTCTTTCTTCTTTACGGGGGCCGCCGACCAAAGTATTTTGGATAATCAGCAGCCGGGTGAACTGATGCAAACCGCCAATCATGTAAAAAATTACGCCGGAGCACGCGGTGCACAACTTGCCGAATTCCTTATAAACGAATGTTTCGGCTTAGCTGCTTATTTTATCATTTTATTCCTGGCCGTAGTGGGTATGAAATTAATGAAAGCTTACCAGTTCCGTATCTGGAAATGGTTTATGTCCTGTTCTATCCTACTCATCTGGTTCTCTATCACATTGGGATTTATTTTTGACGGCACCTTTGGGGATAGTTTTATCTATCCGGGAGGATTGCACGGACATAATGTAAGCAATTGGCTGATTTCACAAATTGGGATTCCAGGTTTGGGATTATTGCTGTTCATAGCGGCACTATTGTTCTTTATCTATTTAAGTAACGAAACCATACTGGTTATCCGTAAAGCACTGCGTCCCAGCTTCAGACGAAAGAAAAAAGAGGATCAAACAATTTCTGCGACTGAAGAAAATCCGATTAAAGAAGCTCCCCGGAAGGAAGAATCCAGGAAAGAATTCTCTAATCCCGGTCCCGCTATCGTAGATTTCGAATTAGAACAACCGACAAAGAAAGAAGAGGAAGTGGAAGAACAAGTGCCCTTCCCTTTTGAGAGCAAGCAGGTTACCGAACCGGCAGTGATAGAAGAACCTGCCTACACAAACGAAGAAGAGGAAGTTGAAAATACAGATGAACCTGATTTTTCAATCAGTGAAGAAACAAATGAAGAAGACGAGGCGTACAAAGGTCCCGTACTTCCACCATACAACCCTCGTCTGGATTTGGAAAACTACAAATTCCCTAGTTTGGATTTGCTAAATGAATATGAAGATGATGGTCCTAATATTGACATGGAAGAGCAAAACGCCAACAAAGACCGCATCATCAAGGTTTTACGTAGCTTCGGTATTGAAATCAGCTCCATCAAGGCAAGTGTAGGTCCTACCATCACATTATACGAAATTACTCCGGCAGAGGGGGTACGTATCTCTAAAATCAGGAACTTGGAGGATGATATCGCATTAAGTTTGTCGGCACTGGGTATCCGCATCATTGCTCCGATACCGGGCAAAGGCACTATCGGTATTGAGGTTCCGAATGCCAATCCGCGCATTGTACCGATGAAATCCATCCTGAACAGCAAAAAGTTCCAAGAAACCACCTATGAGCTGCCTGTGGCATTAGGCAAGACCATTACGAACGAAGTCTTTATGGTGGACTTGGCAAAAGCCCCCCACATGTTGGTAGCCGGCGCTACCGGACAGGGTAAGTCCGTAGGATTGAATGCCATCGTGACCTCTTTATTATATAAGAAGCATCCGGCAGAACTTAAGTTTGTAATTGTAGACCCCAAAAAGGTGGAGTTCGCTATCTATGCTCCGATTGAGAAGCATTTTCTGGCCAAGCTGCCGGATGGAGAAGACGCGATTATCACCGATGTTACCAAAGTGGTACAAACCTTGAACTCACTATGTATAGAGATGGACAGCCGATACGACTTGCTGCGTAAAGCCGGTTGCCGTAATATTAAGGAATATAACGCGAAATTCATCAACCGGCAGTTGAATCCGGAAAAAGGACACCGCTTCATGCCTTACATAGTGATTATCATTGATGAGTTCGGTGACCTGATTATGACTGCGGGTAAGGAAGTGGAATTACCAATCTGCCGTATCGCCCAGTTGGCACGTGCAGTAGGCATACATGCCATTATCGCGACCCAGCGTCCGACAACGAACATTATTACCGGTACTATCAAAGCTAACTTCCCGGCACGTGTTGCCTTCCGTGTAGCTGCCATGATGGACTCACGTACTATTCTGGACCGTTCGGGAGCACAACAACTGATTGGTAAGGGAGATATGCTTTACTTGCAAGGTAATGATCCGGTACGTGTGCAATGTGCATTCGTGGATACTCCTGAAGTGGAAAAAATAGCCAATTACATCAGTAAACAACAAGGATACACCACCGCATTCATGTTGCCCGAATATGTAGGCGAAGAGAGTGAAAGCAGCGTTGGCGAAGTAGACATGAACCGGTTAGACCCTATGTTTGAAGATGCAGCCAGACTGGTCGTGATTCACCAGCAAGGCTCTACCTCATTAATCCAACGCAAGTTCTCTATCGGCTATAACCGTGCGGGGCGTATCATGGACCAACTGGAAAAAGCTGGAATTGTTGGCCCCACTCAAGGAAGCAAGGCGCGTGACGTACTCTGCATGGATGAAACAGACCTGGAAATGAAATTGAACAATCTGCAACAATAAGATGTTTAATAATGTTATGATAAAAATGAAAAGAACATATTTACTGGTATTAATCCTTTTCCTTTCAGTCAGCCTATCCGCACAAAAGGACAAACAGGCACGGGAGATATTGGACAAAACCGCCAATGCCCTGCAACAGGCCGGAGGCATCCGTGCCACCTTTGGAGGGACAGGAAATGGAACCTTATTGCTAAAAGGCAACCGGTTCTATCTGAACAGTGGCGGAATACAAAGCTGGTTTGACGGAACAACGCAATGGAGTTATCTGGAAAGCAGCGAAGAAGTGAATGTGAGCAATCCTACCCCGGAAGAGTTGCAAACCATCAACCCTTATGCACTGTTATCCATTTACAAAAGCGGATATAATTATAAGTATACAGGGATCAAAAGCCGTAACGGCAAACAGGGGTTTGAAGTGATACTGACTCCGGAGAATAAACAGGATATCACATCCATCACCTTGTTCGTTTCCCAAACATATCAGCCTTTATATATAAAGGTAGAACAAAGTAATAAATCGGCAAATGAGATTATCGTCACTTCTTACCAAACCAACCAGCCGCTGGACAATGCGACATTCAAGTTTGATAAAAAGAAATTCCCAAATGCCGAAGTGATAGACTTACGATAACAAGCAGAATTCAAGATAGAGAGATAATATAATATTCATCAAATTAAATTAAGTAAAGAAATAAGTATTATGAGTACAGAAAAAGTTAAATGCCTTATCATCGGCTCAGGTCCTGCCGGCTACACCGCCGCCATTTATACAGGACGTGCCAACATCGCCCCGGTCTTATATGAAGGTCTACAGCCCGGAGGCCAGTTGACCATCACTACCGAGGTGGAAAATTTCCCCGGATATCCCGAAGGTATCAGCGGTACCCAACTGATGGAGGACTTGCGCAAACAAGCAGAACGCTTCGGCGCGGATATCCGCAATGGCATTGCAACCTCCGCCGACCTAAGCAAACGTCCTTACCGTATCACCATTGATGACGAAAAAGTGATTGAGGCAGAAACTGTAATTATATCCACAGGTGCCACCGCCAAATATCTAGGCTTGGAAGACGAACAGAAATATGCCGGAATGGGTGTAAGCGCCTGCGCCACCTGCGACGGTTTCTTCTATCGCAAGAAAACCGTAGCTGTAGTAGGTGGCGGTGACACTGCTTGCGAGGAGGCTGTCTATCTGGCAGGACTGGCCAAACAGGTTTACCTGATTGTACGCAAACCGTTCTTACGCGCATCCAAGATTATGCAGGCACGTGTTATGAACCATCCTAACATCAAGGTACTGTTCGAACACAACGCTGTCGGCTTATACGGAGAGAATGGCGTAGAAGGTGTTCATTTGGTAAAGCGTCAGGGTGAATGCAACGAAGAACGTTATGACTTGCCTATTGACGGATTCTTTCTGGCTATCGGCCATAAACCCAATTCAGACATTTTCAAGGATTATTTGGACACAGACGAAGTAGGCTACATTATAACAGAAGCAGGTACTCCGCGTACGAAGGTTCCCGGTGTGTTCGCTGCCGGTGATGTGGCCGACCCGCATTATCGTCAGGCTATCACTGCTGCCGGAAGTGGCTGCAAGGCTGCCATAGAAGCAGAAAGATACCTATCTGCCAACGACTTATTATAATAAAAACAAACTAACCCCACAACAAACACTATGACACATTTTCTAAGGAAGATGGCAGCTGCCTGGATTATTCTAGGCAGCGTGTCGGTGGGCTTTGCACAACAGCAAATGCCTCCCATCCCGACGGACCCTAACGTTCGCATCGGCAAATTGGACAACGGATTGACTTATTACATCCGTCACAACGAACTCCCGGAAAAAAGAGCCGATTTCTACATCGCTCAAAAAGTAGGTTCCATTTTGGAAGAAGACAACCAGCGAGGCTTGGCACACTTCTTAGAACACATGTGCTTTAACGGGACTAAAAACTTTCCCGACAAAACCCTCATCCAATATCTGGAAAGCATAGGGGTGAAATTCGGTGAAAACCTGAATGCTTATACCAGCATAGATGAAACCGTATACAATATTTCCAATGTTCCCGTGATACGTGACGGCGTTGTAGATTCTTGTTTGCTGATTTTGCATGACTGGGCCGACGACCTGACACTGGATCCTAAGGAAATAGACAGCGAACGCGGTGTGATTCATGAGGAATGGCGTACCAGCACAAACGCTATGATGCGTATGTACGAAAAAGCCCTCCCTACCCTTTATCCGGAAAGTAAATATGCCTATAGGCTTCCCATCGGCATTATGGAAGTAGTAGACAATTTCCCTTATCAGGCATTACGCGATTATTATGAAAAATGGTATCGTCCGGACCAACAGGGTATTGTCGTAGTAGGCGATATAGATGTAGACAAGATTGAGGCAAAGATTAAGAAGATATTCTCTCCTATTAAAATGCCAGAAAACCCGGCAGAACGAGAATACTTCCAAGTTCCCGACAATAAGGAAACTATTGTAGCAATAGAAACAGATAAAGAACAGGCAAACCCAGTAGCTTATTTATGCTACAAACATGAAGCTATTCCTAATGAACAAAAGGGAAACATGGATTATCTGGTAGTGAACTACATGAAATCCATGATAGAAAATATGTTGAACGCCCGTCTGAACGAACTGACCCAAACAGCCAATCCTCCTTTCATCTTCGCTCAAGTCAGCGACCAAGAATTCCTGATTTCCAAAACAAAAGATGCCTTTACAGGAATAGTAGCAAGCAAGGAAGATGGAATTGACAGTGCAATAACCGCCATTGTACGCGAAATTGAACGGGTCCATAAATTTGGTTTCACCGCGTCCGAATATGCCCGCGCCAAAGCGGATTATCTGCGTATGCTGGAATCTGCATACAACGAACGCAATAAAGTGAAAAACGGTGCATACGTGGATGAATATGTACGCCACTTCATTGACAACGAACCGATTCCAGGTATTGAAAATGAATATGCCATTATGAATCAGATCGTCCCCAACCTGTCTGTGGAAATGGTAAACAGTCTGATCCCGGCCTTGGTTACCGACAGCAATCTGGTAGTAAATGTATTCTTCCCAGAAAAGGAAGGATTGAAAGTTCCATCCAAGGAAGAAATTTTGGCTGCTGTCAATAAGGTAAAAGCTGAGACACTGACTGCTTATGAAGACAAAGTTTCTGATGAACCTTTGATTTCTGAAAAGCCCCAAGGTGGAAAGATTACAAAACAGGAAAATGGTCCGTTCGGTTCTACTATCCTGACTCTATCCAATGGAGTACGCGTTATCTTAAAGTCGACCGATTTCAAAGCGGATGAAATCAGAATGAGAGCTTTCAGTCCGGGTGGCAGTTCCTTGTTCCCGAATGATGAAATTATCAATATCAATGTCATGAATGATGTGGCAAGTATCGGCGGTTTGGGTAACTTCAGCAATGTTGATCTGGAGAAAGTATTGGCAGGTAAAAAAGCGAGTGTAAGTGCTTCTGTCGGTGGCAATACAGAGGGGCTGAGCGGAAGCTGCTCACCCAAAGATTTTGAGACCTTGATGCAATTAGTCTATTTGTCATTCACGGCTCCACGAATGGACAATGATGCATTCACTTCATTCAAGAACCGTCTGCAAGCATCTTTGGCAAATCAAGAGGCCAACCCCATGACTGCCTTACAGGATACGTTGCAAAAAGCCCTCTATATGGGACATCCGCGTACTATCCGTATGAAAGCCGATATGGTGGACAAGATTGACTATGCCAAAGTTATGGAGATGTACAAAGACCGTTTCAAAGACGCCAGCGACTTTACTTTCATCTTTGTAGGAAACATCAAACCGGAAGAAGTAGAGCCGTTAATTGCAACTTATCTGGGCGCTTTGCCTTCTGTCAACCGCAAGGAAACCTTCCGTGACAATCACATTGATATGCGCCAAGGCGACTATAAGAACATTTTCAGCAAAAAACTGGAAACGCCCAAAGCCTCTGTACTGGTTATCAACAATGGTAAATGTGCATATACTCTGAAAAACCAAATCATGATGAGTATGCTTTCACAGATACTGAATATCATGTATACCGAAAGTGTGCGTGAAAAAGAAGGCGGTACGTACGGAGTAAGCGCATTCGGCAGTCTGACCAAATATCCAAAAGAGAAAGCGGTTCTGCAAATCTATTTCGATACCGATCCTGCCAAACGTGCCAAAATGACGGATATCATTTTGAATGAACTGAATCAGTTTGTTGACCAAGGACCGTCTGCCGAAAATTTAAACAAGGTAAAAGAATTCATGCTGAAGAAATACAAGGAAAATGCCAAAGAAAACAGTTATTGGGTAAATATACTGGGTGAATATTTCTGGGAAGGAACAGATATGAACACCGGCTACACAAATACCGTAAACAGCATTACCGCTAAAGATCTGCAAGAATTTACCAAAGCCTTGTTGGAACAGAATAACCGTGTAGAAGTAAGCATGACCTCGGAAGAAACAAAATAATCCAAGCCTATGCTTCTATCTATTATAAGACAGAATCAAAAACTTGCGGCCAAGCGGAATCCTGCATTTGACAGGAACCGCTTCGCCAAGTTTTTAATTTACTTTATGGTCGCTTTTTGGGCAGCATACCTCATCTTTATCGGGGTCATGCTGTCCTTTGCTTTTGAAGATATCTTTCCCAGCATGGAACCTTACCATATTATGAACCAAGGATTGATTTATCTTCTGATACTTGATTTCCTGTTACGCTTCATGCTCCAACCGGCCATGTCGCAAGAGATCAAGCCCTATCTGCTTATGCCGGTAAAAAAGAATAAGCTGGTGGATACCCTGTTACTACAATCCGGAATCAGCAGTTACAATTTCTTCTGGTTTTTCCTGATCATACCTTTTGCTCTGCTTACGATTATCCGTTTCTACGGACTCACGGGCATCCTATGCTATCTGTGCGGCATTTGGCTTCTGATGGTTATGAACAGTTATTGGTATTTGATATGCAAAACTTTACTGAATGAGAAACTGCTTTATATACTTCTCCCGATCGGAGTATACGGATTATTAGCGGGAACTGAATTTATTCCCGAAGGAAACCCGGTTTCCACGTTCATGATGAATTTGGGAGAAGGATTTATAGAAGGAAACATACTCGCCTTTCTAGGTGTCATAGCAGCCATTCTGTTACTTCTGCTAGTAAATCGCAAGCTACAGCTACACTTCATCTATAATGAAATAGCCAAAGTGGAAGACACCAAGATGAAGCATGTATCCGAATATAAATTCCTGGACCGCTATGGTGACGTAGGTGAATATCTACGTCTGGAACTAAAACTGTGTTTCCGTAACAAAACCGTAAAGACACAATTCCGCATGGGATTTATCATCATGCTGGCTTTTTCGGCACTGATTGCCTTCACGGATGTGTATGACGGAACAGGAATGATAAATTTTATCTGCATATACAATTTTGCCATTTTAAGTATCATGACCCTGGGGCAAGTGATGTCTTTTGAGGGCAACTATCTGGATGGTCTTATGAGCCGTAAGGAATCTATCTATAACTTGCTTCGTGCCAAGTATTACCTGAACTGCATCATCGTGTTCATCCCTTTCCTGATTATGATGATCCCTGTAGCTAAGGGCAAGATACCTTTCCTCATGGCTCTATCCTATATGCTGTTTACAGCAGGATTCGTATTCGCCATGATGCTGCAACTGGCTGTGTACAATAAAAAGACACTCCCGTTAAACGCCAATGTCATGCGAAGCAATCGGGGAAGTTCCTTATTCCAGACCATTATCATCTCATGTGCTTTTTTCCTGCCCTTGATTATCAACAAAGCTCTGACAGCTTTCTTTGAACAGGATACAGCCTGCATCATCATGATGATTATAGGGTTGTTACTGATTGCAACCCACAATATTTGGATAAAAAATATCTATAACCGTTTCATGAAGCGCCGTTATGAGAATATGGAAGGCTTCCGTGACTCACGTTAAAACGAATTGCGTATGAATATCATAATAAACCAATTACAAAAGAACTTTGGCCCGAAAGTGGCTGTAGACATAGAAAATTACTCCATTCAAAGCGGTAACATGTTGGGACTGGTGGGCAATAACGGAGCAGGAAAAACGACCCTGTTCCGCCTGATGCTGGACTTGCTGAAAGCCGACGGAGGCAGTGTACATATCGGAAACATCGATGTGAGCCGGAGTGAGGAATGGAAAAATATAACGGGAGCTTTCATTGACGAAGGTTTCCTGATAGATTATCTTACCCCCGAAGAATATTTCTACTTTGTAGGAAAAATGTACGGGTTAACAAAAGAAGAAGTAGATAAACGTGTCGCTAGGTTTGAACGTTTTATGAATGGCGAAGTCATCGGACAAAAAAAACTGATTCGTAACTATTCGGCAGGCAACAAACAGAAAATAGGTATCATTTCGGCTATGCTGCACCAACCGCAGGTACTGGTTCTAGATGAACCGTTCAACTTTCTGGACCCTAGTTCGCAGTCCATTATCAAGCATTTACTGAAAGCTTATAATGAAGAAACCGGAGCCACCATACTGGTATCCAGCCATAATCTGAACCACACGGTAGATATATGCCCACGCATCGCTCTGTTGGAAAACGGAAAGATTATCCGAGATATTGACAATAAAGGGAATTCCGCCGAAAAGGAATTAGAGGACTATTTTAATGTAACAGAATGAAAAAACTACTATCCCATTTGCTGGTATTAGGTACACTGGCCATGTTGTTGGTTTCATGCGGTACCTCTGCCCCACGTTATAACTACAAAGAACTGGCGCGTGCCTCCATCCGTCTGAATATGGATATTGACATGAAAGACAATCACCAACTGTACGTAGAATCAGCAGCATGGCTGGGAGTCCCCTACCGTGGCGGTGGTAACAGCAAACGGGGAGTGGACTGTTCCGGACTGACTTCACATTTATATAAAAAGGTATACCACAAAAAATTGAAACGTAACTCGGATGACCAACGTACCCAAGATTGCCATAAAGTAAGTAAGAGAAACTTGCGCGAAGGAGATTTGGTATTCTTCCATAACGGCAGAAAAAAACGGATTGCCAGTCATGTAGGTATTTATTTGAAAGATAATAAGTTCATCCATGCCAGTACCAGCCGGGGAGTCATAATCAGCAGCCTGAATGAAGATTATTACCGTAAACACTGGTTAAGTGGAGGCCGTCCTTGACAAGATCCTTGCGGACAATATATTCATTACACTAAAATGAATTTAATTTGAAAGAATGAAATACACAACATACCTTTTTGATTTTGATTACACACTAGCCGATTCTTCACGCGGCATCGTTATCTGCTTTCGTAATGTACTGGAACGCCATGGGCATACGGGCATCAGTGATGAAGCCATAAAACGCACCATTGGAAAAACACTGGAAGATTCATTCAGTATTTTGAGCGGAATCACTACTCCCGAAACATTAGCCGAATATAAAAAAGAATATGTAAAGGAAGCAGATACATACATGACTGTCAACACTTTCTTTTTTCCTGAAACGCTTACCGTGCTGAAAACACTGAAAAGCCAAGGTGCCCAAATAGGTATCATTTCCACTAAATTCCGTTTTCGTATCCGCGAAATGGTAGACCAACATTTTCCGAAAGATTTTTTTGACATTATTATCGGAGGAGAGGATGTAAAGCAAGCCAAGCCAGATCCCCAAGGTATAAAAAAAGCACTACGCCGGCTGCATCGCCGGAAAAGCGAAACACTCTACATCGGTGACAGCACAGTGGACGCAGAAACCGCCCAAGCAGCCAAAGTAGACTTCGTAGGTGTGCTCAATGGCATGACAACCCGTGAAGAACTGATGGTCTACCCACACCGGCAAATACTAGACAATCTTTCGTTACTTCCATTAATTCATAAATTCACCCCTTACGAACCAGACAAACATTTTCCGGAAAAGTTCTTTTATTCTTCCTGTTTTCCCAAAAAAATAGTAACCTTCTACAAACTGCTCCATCAAAAACAAATAAGAGGGAAACATGAAATAAAAGAGAATACGACATGTTGCGTCTGTAAGAACTGCGGAAACACGTTTCAAGGAAATTATTGTCCCCATTGCGGACAAAACCGCCACACGCCACGTTTTACCATACGAAATGCCTTTCAGAATATTTTAAGTGGGTTCTTTAACATAGACCATGGTTTCAGCCGTAACCTGATAGAACTACTCTACCGACCAGGATACATGATACGGGATTATCTGAAGGGAAAACGTGTACATTACTATAAACCATTTCAAACCTTGTTCGTTCTGGCTGCTCTATACATCATGGGCGTACAACTCATTGACCCGGCAGCGATAAAACTATCGGAAAAGGAAATGGAAGAAGAGCCTACTATCGCCAGCCTGATGGACGACATCAAGTACCAACAGGAACAGACATCAGACAGTTGTACCAAATATTATCTAGGACAAAGTATTACTTATGCAGACAGTGCACAGTGGGCCCAAACTCACAGTTTATCAGAATCAATACAAGCACAAATCGATGCAAAATTCAGCAATCAAGACCCCAATGAGCTAAAAAAAGAAATAAGCAAACAAATAAAAAAGGAGCTTAAACAAAAAATAAAAGCAAAAAACGGCGAGATTGATGACTGGAGAGGTCTGATGAAAGAAATTGGTACGACTTTGGCAAGACAAGATAGCTTACGGATGGCCACTTTAGGAAGAGAAGCCAACAAACAAGACTCAACCATATCGGAAATAAGAAAAAACATATTGGCAAACATGGCCCAACAAGATAATCCCTATGAAGATCAAGATATCTGGAATGATTTGAGCGAAGCCGGAAGTGAAATGAAAAATGTCTTTAACGAAATGACTAACAATTATTTCACAGAAAATAGCTTTCTCTCTGCAGTCGGTAACCTGATGAAAAGTTGGATACATGGCAACAAAGCCTTCAGCATCCTTGCTCTGCTCCCTCTTTTTACAATAAGCACCCGGTTAAGCTTCTGCCGGACCTCTATCGGACGTAGACTAAATCTGACGGAAAACTTTTTTGCACAAGTTTATATAGCCTGCCAAATCTTATGGATTTCTTTACTGATCCTGCCATTTACCGGAACAGCACATTTGAATGATATTTTTGATTTAAGTTACAAAGCAATCTTTATATTATTTGTCTGGGATTACCGCCAACTGTTCGGACTTTCCTGGTGGAAAAGCTTCTGCCGTACAATAATCATGTTTTGGTATTGCTTTTTGGGACTGTTGCTAGTCTGTTCTATCATTATAGGCATCATTGTATTGATAGCCTATATTATACAATGGGGTAAATAAAAGTACAATCACACAAACCTTATTTATACAATCGCGCATCCACAAAATGCAATATGAATAAAAACATTGAGTACAAGAAAAAAGAAGATGTTTTTTCTTTGCAGATATAAATAAATATAGTAATTTTGTGCCCGATTTAGTCCGATGAGGTAGAAAAGTGAAGGCAGTGATGCATTCCACCTTACGGAGAAAACCGTTTAATATTATAAAAAGATGTACGTAATTGTAGAAATTAACGGTCAGCAGTTCAAAGCTGAAGAAGGCAAAAAACTGTTTGTACACCACATTCAGAACGCAGAAAACGGCGCAACTGTTGAATTTGAAAAAGTATTGTTGGTAGACAACAATGGAACAGTAACTGTAGGTGCTCCTACTGTAGAAGGTGCCAAGGTAGTTTGTGAAGTAGTATCTCCGCTGGTAAAAGGCGACAAAGTACTTGTATTCCACAAAAAGAGAAGAAAAGGTTATAGAAAACTGAACGGTCACCGCCAGCAGTTTACAGAGTTAACTATTAAACAAGTTATTGCTTAATCATTTAAAATTTAAGAAGAAATGGCACATAAAAAAGGTGTAGGTAGTTCTAAGAACGGCCGTGAATCAGCAAGTAAGAGATTAGGCGTTAAGATATTTGGTGGACAGGCTTGTAAAGCAGGTAACATCATTGTTCGTCAGAGAGGTACAGAATTCCATCCGGGTGAAAACATCGGTATGGGACGTGACCATACTCTTTTCGCTTTAGTAGATGGTACAGTATGTTTCAAAGTAGGTCGCAATGACAGAAGATCTGTTTCTGTTGTTCCGGCTGTAGAAGCATAATCAGTTACAAAATAAAAAAATTGAAAGACTCTTCATTCCTTGAAGAGTCTTTTCTTTTAGAATACCCTGAACACTAAGACCTTACCTTCAGTCCGGATTATAAAATGCCTGGCCAATGCCTCATTCAAAGTCCCTTGCCACCAATTGGTAAACACAGACAAAGGATAAGCCAACCCTTCGGCAGATAAAGCCGTACTATTCATATTAAAAACAGAAATCTGCTGACCGATATAAGATTCAAACATACTGTCCTCCCTTATGGGAACAAAGATACCATAATCAGTCATCATACTGACCTCCGCCTGCTCCATATAATCCGCCAGCAAGCTGACATTCCCTATTGTATGATCTTCTCTTTTTCCTGTAGCCCCCATGATAGTAATACGCTTCCTCTCCTGTGACAGGCAGAAGCGAAATGCCTTACTCAAATCATTTGTCTCCTGCTCTGCCTCACTATGAATCAACGAAGCATATCGCTCTTTAATATCCGGCAATAAAGAATCGCCATCGCCAACAATGGCTTCCGGCATTCTACCTGAACGAATATAAGTATTTGCTGCCCCGTCACAACAAACCACATAAGGACACTGCCTCAACCACTCCAGTGCCAACGGATGGGAAGGGAAATCACCATCAGCCAGAATAATTGTTTCCGGCACGTCACATCCTATCGGTAATTTATACTCTTTCATAAGATAAATTCATTAATTGTTTCCACTTCAAATAACCGAAACAAGCGATTACCGCATAAAGTCCATACAAAAAAGAAGTGAAATATAAATCTTTGTAAATATAGATACCACAAGAAACAGCATCAACAACCAGCCATGCCAACCATTGTTCCACATATTTATGTGCAAGCATCCACATGGCAATAATACTAAGTGCTGTTGTAAAACTATCCCACCAGGACACCGTACTATCTGTACAAGTTTCGAGAATAATCCCTATCAGCACAAACACCACAAGCAGCACAACAAACATAGGCAACAGCAGCTTAGACGGTGTGCCGGAAACAGGCTTCTCCCCTTTATCCGGCGTATGGCGCAACCACATCCACCAACCATAAATTCCAGCCAACAAATAATAGATACTGATAACAGAATCGGCATACAGACCCACTTGATAATAAACAACTATATAAATGGCAGGCATAATGACACTGACCGGCCACAACCAAATGCTCGCCCTATATTCAAACCATAAATAAAGCAGACCGATTAAAGCGCCCGCTATCTCAAGATAATTCATCTTTCTTACTTTTCATTTTCTAATCCGGATGCAAAAGTAACGAATAACTCATACACCTTACCATTTTTTTATCTATCTTTGTCCATTAATTCAAGAAATATCAAAAAGACTGAAAAGATATGCTTACCATTAAACAAATTACAGAGAATACGGAAGAGGTAATCCGCGGACTGGAAAAGAAGCATTTTAAAGATGCAAAAGCAACGATAGAACAAGTGCTTGCATTCAATGACAAAAGACGTAGCACGCAGAATCAATTAGATAAAAACCTGGCAGAAGTGAACTCGCTCTCCAAATCTATCGGGCAACTGATGAAAGAAGGGAAGAAAGAAGATGCTGAAACAGCTAAAGCACGTGTAGCCGAAATCAAAGAAACCAGCAAAGCTTTACAAGCAGAAATGGACAAAGCACAGGAAGACATGACCAACCTGCTTTACACCATTCCCAATGTTCCTTATGACAGTGTGCCCGAAGGTGTAAGCGCTGAAGACAATGTGGTGGAAAAAATGGGCGGTATGGAAACCGAACTCCCCAAGAATGCGCTTCCCCATTGGGAACTTGCCAAAAAATACGACTTGATAGATTTTGACCTGGGCGTGAAAATCACAGGGGCAGGTTTTCCTGTATATAAAGGTAAAGGGGCACGTCTTCAACGCGCATTAATCAATTTCTTCCTGGATGAAGCCCGCGCTTCCGGTTACGAAGAAATCATGCCACCGACGGTAGTAAACACCGCATCGGGCTACGGAACAGGACAACTTCCCGACAAAGAAGGACAAATGTATCATTGTGAAGTAGATGATTTGTACTTGATTCCAACCGCAGAAGTTCCTGTAACCAATATCTATCGTGACGTGATTTTGGACGAAAAACAATTGCCTATCAAGAATTGCGCATATACTCAATGTTTCCGTCGTGAAGCCGGATCTTACGGCAAAGACGTACGTGGGTTGAACCGTTTGCACGAATTCTCAAAAGTAGAACTGGTACGCATTGACAAACCCGAACATTCCAAACAGTCACATCAGGAAATGTTGGACCATGTAGAAGGCCTGTTGAAGAAATTAGAACTCCCCTATCGCATTCTCCGCCTTTGCGGTGGTGATATGAGTTTTACAGCTGCACTTTGCTTTGACTTTGAGGTTTATTCGGAAGCACAACAGCGTTGGCTGGAAGTAAGTTCTGTATCCAATTTCGATACGTATCAGGCTAATCGCCTGAAATGCCGTTACCGTTCTGCCGAAAAGAAAACAGAATTATGCCATACTTTGAACGGTTCCGCACTGGCTTTGCCGCGTATTGTTGCAGCCTTATTAGAAAATAATCAGACTCCGGAAGGTATCCGTATCCCTAAAGCATTAGTTCCTTATTGCGGATTCGAGATGATTGACTAATAACAGCTAATTACATATATTGAATGTCATTCTGAGTATTATTCAGAATCCGATCTTTCCCGACAGATTCTGTCTTGTATGCAGAATGACATTCTTTTTTTATTATTTCAACCTGATTACTAACCATTTAACCTATTATTATGAATACTTCACAGAAAAATTTCATGGTACCTCTTGCCTTTGTAGGCATGATGTTTTTTGCAATTGGTTTTGCATTGGGCATTAACTCTTTCCTAATGCCGGTATTAGAACGGTCAATGGAAATGTCGGCTTCAGAATCCAATCTCCTGCTTGCCGCCACGTTTGTTCCATTCCTAATTTTTGGTATACCGGCCACCAAATGCATTGAAGCCATCGGTTACAAAAAAACAATGGCTCTTTCATTCATCATTTTCGCGATCGCTTTCGGATTATTCATCCAAGCAGCCGCTACAGAATCTATTGTATGGTTTCTTTTCGCCTCATTCATCTGTGGTGCCGCCAATGCAGTACTCCAAGCGTCAGTAAATCCATATGTAACTATTCTTGGACCTATAGAGTCTGCCGCAAAACGTATTTCCATCATGGGTATTTGCAACAAACTGGCTTGGCCTGCTACTACTCTTTTTATTACCTTAGTAATCGGCAAAACCATAGACCAAATAAAAATGGAAGATTTGTTCCAGCCATTTGGTATTATTGTCGGTATTTTCGTTGTATTAGGCATTATTGCCTTAATGGCTCCACTGCCTGAAGTAAAAGCTGCCGGAGAGGATGCCGCCACAGATGCGGAAGAAGCGGTTGCCTGTCCGTATGCAGAAGGTAAAACTTCCATCATGCAATTTCCTCACTTGCTATTAGGAGTACTTGCTCTTTTCCTTTATGTAGGTGTGGAAACCATAGCCTTGGCAACTGCAACCGGATATGCCAAAGCATTGGAGCTGCCGGGTGACAATTACGGATTTATCCCTTCCATTGGTATGGTAGTAGGATACATTTGCGGCGCAACCTTAATCCCTAAATATCTGAGCCAGGCTACCGCAATGAAAATATGTGCCATCATAGCCATCATTGGTTCTGCATTAGTAGCAACCATGCCGGCTGAAATTTCAATCTATTGCATATTCTTTATGGCATTAGGATGCTCATTAATGTGGCCCGCATTATGGCCTCTCGCAATGGCGGATCTCGGCAAATTCACCAAAGCCGGCTCTTCATTGCTAACCATGGCTATTGCCGGTGGAGCGGTTATGCCATGGGTGCGCGGTGTGGTTCAAGATGCAACTAGCTTCCAGACCTCCTACTGGATCTGTGTTCCCTGTTTCCTTTTCATCCTATATTATGGAATGATAGGATATAAAATCAGAACAAAGAAATAATCTCTTTTTCACATCAAGAACAAACTGCAACAAAATCAAAAACGGATTTATCATGATAGGATCAGCCGCCCCTCACAAAAGGGCGGCTTTTCTTTTGTCTTTAAAAAATATAATCCTACCTTTGCATAAATTATCAATTTGACAATCAACTCAGAAAAACAACGAACTTATAGTATAGCAAAATGAATAAGATTATTTCAAAAGAACATTTCTCGGAAAAGGTCTTTAAATTGGTCATAGAGGCACCTCTGATTGCCAAGTCACGTAAGGCCGGACATTTCGTAATTGTCCGTGTCGGTGAAAAAGGAGAACGTATGCCACTTACTATCGCCGGTGCCGATCCCGTAAAAGGTACCATCACACTAGTAGTACAGGAAGTTGGTCTTTCTTCTACACGACTTTGTGAATTGAACGAAGGAGATTATATTACAGATGTTGTTGGTCCGCTGGGTAAAGCCACCCACATTGAAAATTTCGGAACTGTAGTCTGTGCCGGAGGAGGAGTAGGCGTTGCTCCGATGCTTCCTATCGTACAGGCCTTGAAAGCTGCCGGCAACCGCGTAATTACCGTATTGGCCGGACGTACCAAAGAATTAATTATCCTTGAGAAAGAAATGCGTGAAAGCTCTGATGAAGTAATCATTATGACAGACGACGGCTCATACGGGCGCAAAGGATTAGTGACTGAAGGCGTGGAGGAAGTAATCAAACGTGAAACGGTAAACAAATGTTTCGCCATCGGTCCTGCCATCATGATGAAATTCGTTTGCCTGCTGACTAAAAAATATGAAATTCCCACCGACGTTTCTCTGAACACCATTATGGTGGATGGAACCGGTATGTGTGGTGCCTGCCGTATCACTGTAGGAGGCAAAACACGTTTTGTTTGTGTTGACGGCCCGGAATTCGACGGCCATCAAGTAGATTTTGACGAAATGTTGAAACGCATGGGAGCTTTCAAAGATATAGAAAAAGAAGAAATTCACAAACTAGACACCGAAAAGCCGACGACTTGTGAAGCGACTAAAGAACTGGACGGGCGGGATGCCGAATGGCGTGCAAGCTTACGTAAAGCCATGAAACCTAAAGAACGAATGGCTATCCCCCGTGTAAAAATGAACGAACTGGATGCAGAATACCGTTCACATAGCCGTAAGGAAGAAGTCAATCTAGGTTTGAATGAAGAGCAAGCTGTAACGGAAGCAAAACGTTGTTTGGACTGCCCCAACCCTACTTGTATGAACGGATGCCCCGTAGGAATCAATATCCCGAAATTCATCAAAAATATAGAACGCGGTGAATTCCTTGAAGCTGCCAAAACCTTAAAAGCAACCAGTGCATTACCTGCTGTCTGCGGGCGTGTATGTCCTCAAGAAAAACAGTGTGAATCACAATGCACTCATCTGAAAGCCGGACACGAAGCCGTTGCCATAGGCTATTTGGAACGTTTTGCTGCTGATTACGAACGTGAAAGCGGTCAAATATCCGTACCGGAAGTAGCGCAAAAGAACAACATAAAAGTGGCAGTTATCGGTTCAGGTCCCGCCGGACTCTCATTTGCTGGAGATATGGCTAAACAGGGATACGATGTCACTGTATTCGAAGCTTTACATGAAATAGGGGGTGTATTAAAATATGGGATTCCCGAATTCCGCCTACCCAATAAAATCGTAGATGTAGAAATTGACAATTTATCCAAGATGGGTGTCAAATTCATGAAGGACTGCATCGTAGGAAAGACAATCAGTGTGGAAGACTTGGAAGCAGAAGATTTCAAAGGTATATTTGTAGCATCAGGTGCCGGGCTTCCCAACTTCATGAATATCCCGGGTGAAAATTCTATCAATATCATGTCTTCCAACGAATATCTGACTCGTGTAAATCTAATGGATGCAGCCAGTGAGGATTCAGATACTCCTGTAACATTCGGCAAACGTGTAGCAGTAATCGGCGGTGGTAACACAGCTATGGACTCTGTCCGCACAGCACGCCGCTTGGGAGCAGAACGCGCAATGATTATTTACCGCCGTTCGGAAGAAGAAATGCCTGCTCGCCTGGAGGAAGTGAAACATGCTAAAGAAGAAGGTGTGGAATTCCTGACTCTGCATAACCCCATAGAATATATTGCCGATGAAAAGGGGCGTGTGAAACAAGTCGTTTTACAGAAAATGGAATTAGGCGAACCAGATGCTTCCGGCCGTCGCAGTCCGATAGCTATTCCAGGAGCAACAGAAACCATTGACATTGATATGGCGATAGTCAGCGTAGGCGTCTCCCCTAACCCGATTGTTCCCAGTTCCATCCCGGGATTGGAATTGGGACGCAAAGGAACAATTGCCGTAAATGAAAATATGCAATCGTCAATCCCGACTATTTATGCCGGTGGCGATATTGTGCGTGGTGGAGCTACAGTTATCCTTGCAATGGGTGACGGACGTAAAGCAGCTGCTTCCATGCATGCACAACTCTCCTCCAAATAAATATTATCATTTTCACTAATTTAGCCCGTTATTAAAAATTAACGGGCTATTTTTATTCTATACCGAAAATAAATCACACAGACAGAATGGACCCCATAAATCCATATAGACCTATATCGCCTATCTGACCAATGTACTGACATCAATTGAAATACATACCATGAATATGAACCCTGTCACTATATCTGGAAATAAAATACAAAACTTGATTACCAAATATTGAAGTAACTATCTAAATGTCTATATGAAATGTGCTCCATGACAACAAAAGAGGTGTAAACGAATCCTTTTATTAACCAAATAAAATTTAAAGTATTCACATTATAAACAATTAATAACTCAAATTTAACCAGCATTAAACTCACTCCAGATTACTTTTGTTACCAATTATAACCATAAAGAAAAAACGAATGACCCAAAGGGTAAATTTTAGCATATTATTCTGCACTATCAGTATACTGACAGCACAAGCACAATGGAACAAACAGGACTCGATTCGTTTACAGGAGCTATTGAATGGAGATGGAGAACTAAAAATCAACACAGAAGCCGTAAAGTCTATCCATTTCGACTTTCAATCGGACAAAGACAATATAAAAGGTACTCCAATCATGTCCGAAGACAAACCGTGGATGAAGTTTCTGAAAGACTTGCCTAAAAACTTCGGCGACACAACCAAATGGGTACGCCCTAACTTTGTGCGTCTTACTCCCTACACTCCTTACACCACATGGCATGAAGATCCGGTTAATGATCCCATTTTCTTGAAAAGAAAAGACTCTCTGACAATATCATGGAAACTAAATATCAAACTGATTCCCGGTTTGCGAAACGGCTATGTAATATTACCTGCCGGCATGGATCAAACGGTAACTCCCAGTAATAACCCATTAATAGGAGGACTGGATGCCGACAAATTCCTGTATGAATCTTTAACCAAACGAGGACGTGCCATCCGACGTAATCGTAATCGTGCCAAAGGTTGGAAAATCTATCAAAGTTACGTACCAACCCGACAGGATTCCATCTTGTTTCCTAGAATCAGCAAAGTATCTGAACAAGATTCATTGCCCAAACAAGACACTTTGCTTATCAAAAAGGATTCAGCAATTATTAACCAAAACTCATTACTTCTTAAAGACAAAATAAACGGCAAGGACCAAACAGAGAAAAGCCGCTAAATGGTTCCACTTCAGTTCTGTTTTAAATGCCCAAACAGAAAATAATGTAAATACAGCCAATGTGATGACTTCTTGAATCACCTTGAGTTGCATAATATCAAACGGTCCTCCACTATCTTTAAACCCAAGACGATTGGCAGGAACCTGAAGACAATATTCACTTAACTAAATAGACTTGCCCAAGTAAAATTTTATACCTATATTTGCTTTATAATCAATATACTACATTATGGTAAAAATTATAGGATACGCACGAGTTTCTACTACAAAACAAGACTTATCTCGACAAAAGCTAAAGATTAAGGAGTTCTGTGAGAACAACAATTATGAGTTAATTGAAATTATTGAGGACTTTGGAATCTCTGGTGTGGTTGCAGACAGAAAAGGTTATATCGAATTACAAAGTAAAAACTACAAAGATGCAGACATGATAGTAATCTCTGAGTTATCACGTTTGAGCAGGCAAGAAGATGTAACAGAGACAGTTTACAACATTCAACAGATTATTAATAAAGGATTATCTGTAATACTCTTAGATAGTCCCAGTAAAATTTATGAAGCTAATAAACTTTTAGACATTACAGAAATACTTATCCTCACTATCAAAGCATGGGCAGCAGCACAAGAAAGATTGGATATTAAAAAGAAGAACCAAGATGGGAAGCAAGCTCTCTTCCAAGCTTATCCTTATGCAGTTGTAGACCAAAAAATACCTTATGGATATAAAGCAGTTCCTAATCCCAATGGGAAACGTCCTAAATATATTTTAGAAGAAGTACCAGAAGAAGTAGAGAATATAAAAAGACTCTTCGCTTTAGTAAACTCTGGTAAGACACTGGGAGCAGTAGCCAGATATTTCAATGAAAGGAATATTACTTTTAGAGGATATTACAGCACTGTTGCCATTCTAAGCAACTATATCCATAGTGATATTTATAGAGGAATCAGAAGAAGAACACAGAGATTAGGTAGAGAAGAACCTTATACTATCGAGGTTAGAATAAAACCTATTATCAGTGAAGAGGATTTTATGAAAGCACAAGAGTTGATTAAAAACAACTATAAAAGTACACCAACTGGAAAAGTCAATCATAATCCACTAAAAGGAATCATCAGATGTAGATGTGGGAGAGCCATGACTGTAAAAGACAAAAAGCCAGCAGCAGGAATTTCAAAACTAACATATAGATGTAGCTGTGTTGATAGGAAATCTCATCCAGACTTCTGTAAATATAATATTGATGAAGTTTCTTACGACCTTACGAATGAAATATTATATAGTCTTTTCAAATCTATGCATACAGCAGAATATATCAACTTCTTTAGGAACCAAACAGACAATAGAGTTACAGAGCTACAAGAGGAAATAGCTGGAATTGAGAAACGTTTATCTACCCTATATCTTGATAAAGAGAACTTATCTAACGAAAGCCAAGATAATGCCAATAAGTTTCTACTGACCACCAACCCTACCCTTTTAAACATTATCCAAGAGAAACAGAACCAGTTAGATGAGAAGATAAAATCTATTGATAAAGAAATTATAAAATATAAAAAGTCACAGAGTAAAAAGATGGCAGACATCGAAAGAATTAAAGATAACAATGGTAAAGAGAAACTTCAAAACCTCAGCATCGAAGAACAAGGAGAACTATATCATAAATATTTAGAGAGAGTGAATTATATTCCTGTCACTACCATGCAGGGATATTATATTGTACAGTTCCTTAATGGAATTAAATTTTATATAGCTATTACGAAAGTCAGAAACATTGCAATGGCTTCTCTCCTATTAGATAACTGGACGATTGATGAAAAAGGACTTATAACAGCTAACTACGATACTTTAAAGTCCAGTGATATGAAGAACTTTAGCATAGAAATGATTAGGAAAGCAAAGACTATGACTTTACAAGAATACCTTAAATCAGACCTTGCAAAAGAAAGAGCCTTACATCTTGACCTTAGCTATAGAGAAAGATATTTAGAACAACTTCATAAAGCTGGATTGGATGGTAGGCACAGACCATTAAAGAAAGAATAACCTCATTCTTTTTTATTATCTTTGCCACCAAACCATATAGTAAAGACATGAATCCAATAAATAAATTTACCAATATAGATGCAGTTTACCCTATTACTGACGCAAAGGAGGAAGATACACTATTAGATTATGTTTGGGAACTTGCCATGCTGATACACCCTGCCCTGCCTAAAAAAGTCAAGGGAGGAGCATTGGAGGGAAGTGAAGCCTTACCCACCTTTAAGGAACGATACAATAACAGGCTTATTAAAATGCCACTAACCTATGAAGAATATAAGAAGAACAAAGAGATACAACCAACCCTTGCTGGTTTGGAAATAGATTCAGACAAGTTTTGGTTTCTTCTCCTCTTTATTTGGGATTACACACAAGGACAATGTTTCAATGCCCAAGAACTTGCCCCGTCACCCATAGGTGAACTGAATAGCTTTATCAAACTGCTATCTCAATATAAGGCAGCTGGAGAGAATCCACTGACAGACCAAATACAATTCAGTAAAGACATCACATTATCCATTCAAATAAATGGTAAAGAAGTGCAGACTATACAGCATCCCAATACCATTGGTTACTTGTTGTCCTTATGTGAAAAGAGCTTCCAATCATTCTGCGATATGGAGTTGGAAGATATGATAGCAATGTGCGAAGTTCCTTTGAAAGACACAAGTAACACGGAATCCAATAGTAGCCAAATACGCTATTTCACCCTGCTGTTCAAGTCTATGTTACAGCCATTCCCTAATGGAATCATGACAACACAAAAGCGAAGAAGCAGGAACAATGAAGTTTCCTACAATGTTACATTCCTAATATCAAGGCTTATTTATCTGACAAGAATCTCCCCAAATGAGGAGTTTAAAGTGGATGAGCACACATTAAAAGGTTATCTAAGCAATAAGAGCAAACTGACACACGTCAAAAACAGAATCTATTAAGAGCATATTCATTTAAGGGAGAGTAACATCTCCCTTAAATTTTACTCTCTCTAATCCTCATGACTTCTTTCCATCTTTGCAGCATCAAAGGAACAGGACTTGCAAGGCAGACAAGTTAAGAGAGAAGCAAATCCCCTTAAATTTTACTCTCTCTTAATCTTCTCCAAAGTTCCGACCTTTGCAACATCAAAATCAATTAAAGCTGGAGCGCACCAGTCTAAAAACTGCAAAGAATATATGATGACTATTTATTTTTATGGCAGCAATCGTGAAATCGTAGCAGAGAATGTAAAGAAGTGCTATTCCATGATTAAGAAATATGGCTTTAATGCTGCAATGGGTAAGATTAAGTTAGTTGGCAGCGAGGATTTAACAGGAGAGAGATTATTAAAGGTTTCCATTGTTCCCAAGTCCAATGCCCAACCTCTTTCAATAGATAACTGGATGCTGAACACAGAGGAGGTTACAGATGTCAATGAAAGAGCAACAGCTAAAGCCCCAGTGGATGGACAACACAGGATAATAGCCATGTTCATATTAGAGGCAGAAGGTCTTCTTAATTTTAATGAGGAAGAAATGACTGAAACCGTTAAGAAACCAAAGAATATGAGTTTAGCATTATTTACAGCTTCTATCAACAATGGCAGACCTTGGAATTACAAAGACTTTGGCAAGTCAAAGCTCCAGACAGGGAACGAGAGAATTGATTATATTGAAGCGCAAATTCAAGAAACAGGATTGAAGTCTGACGTAATCTATAGCCTTTATACTTTGGGGCAACCAGAGGTTAAAGCCAATGTCGCCAAAGACCTTAAAATGGGCATAAACAGACTGCCCAAATCCTTAAAGTTAGATGCTACAACCCAAGAGTTAGGCGATAAAGTTCTAAAGGCTTTCAAGAGCAGTAAAATCTCTGAATCCACATACGATAATGGAAGATTAGCCAAAGGATTTAAGTTGTTCTATAATGAGTACAAACCAGAGATTAGCCAAATCCAACAGCTGATTGCCTTGATTGATAAAAATGTGTGGTTTGATAATCAGAAGCCAGACGGTAGTGCAGAAGCCAAACAATATTATAAGAATTTTGAGAAATGGTTCCAATATATGAATGAGAGTAACAACAAGTCTGAGGAAACCGCATAACAAACCAACAGCAAAGCCCATATGGCAGGTGGGCTTTCTCTTCCCAAGTTCTTAGACATTCTGAATAGTCTAAAGTCTGATTCTTAAATATGTGGTCTTATCATTAGTTCCTCACCTGTGAAGTTCTTACCTTTACAGTACCATAGACAGATAATCCCACCACACAGATTGACAGACCACAAACTATTCAGAATATCTAAAATGGAAGAATTTACCTATGAACAGATAAGGGCTAAGGCTCTTAAACAGGGAGTAAAAGATAACAAGGTTCATATTGGACTATGGGCTAATCTTAATAACTATCTAAAGACAAGGAGAAAGAAGAATGGAAAGGTTACGACCTATTATATTGCATTGCAGAAATTGGCTTACTGACAAGATAAAAATTGGAGCAGAGAGATTCATATTGTCTAATTTAGGAGGTGTGCTTATTCACTTTTTACTGCGTGTCTAAACACCCCCTCTCTACACTCCTACACTACATTCCAATAAGACCCATGCAATGTCCTAACGGACACCGCACAGGTAATCTGTAAGCTGGGAGTGACTAAAACCAATGATATGTGGATTTATAACAACAAGTTTTATGACAAGCTGAGCGAACTTAGGAAATCCAACAGATTAAGTTCTTCTAAAATGAGATTCTTATTAAAGACCAACCAAATCATTTTAATCAAACATATTGAGCGATTGCCTTATGAAGCTACCATTCAAGGAATATACAGTAATGAGCAACAATCTGATTCAAAAGTTAGGTTGTGCTGATGTTTACAGGACATACGTGTTACTATTGACAGCAGACAAATATACATTGACCACTGACACTACAATAGACCAACTTGCATCATTTGTTGGTGATAAACCTGCCAACTATAAAGGTGGTAAGAGTTCCAAATCATTCAATGACAAGTTAAGAGCCACAGGAGAAGTCAGCATACAGAATAAAGACAGTGGTAAGAAAGATAGAACCTGGACTGATTATATATTCTTTCCTGTCAGTTTTGGGCATTACAGAAGAATCAACAGAGAGTTTTACGATTCATACAACAATACTCTGGATTTAAAACTAAGAGGATTCATCCTTAAATTGTTCAGTGCAGCAGAACCACACAGCCATACTATTACCTTATCTGTAAGGAGAATGAAAGAACTAATCCACATGGGACATGGTACTATCTCCAGCTACATAGACCAACTAAGGGAGATGGACTTATTGGATGAAGTTGGAGATACAATCATATTAAAGGCTAAAGGTTTGCTTATAGACCTACCCAAAGATAAATATGTGGAGGAAGTGAAAGCTGACTTTGAACACATGATAGCATTTAACGAGAGCAGAGGAAACCCCATTTCAAGGGAGTGCATGATTTATAAGAAGTACAAGGAGAATAACTTTAAGGGAGTTAAGGATATGCACGCTCTTATGAAATCATTATCAAGTGGATTGGTAGGCAGGAAGCAGGAGGCAAAGGACAAGGAAGAACTGCCAGATTTAATCTTATAATGTGACAATATATAAGGTGAAGAATGGACTTTATAACCCAAATCTCCAAAATGTTGCACGAGATACCATACTCCTAATTTATACCCCCTCTCACCAAGCAGAATAAAAACGAAATTGGTCAGACACCTACCCACCCCCTCAAGCATTATAAATTTTACTATTCACCTCACATCATTCATGGACTTCTTAAAGCGATACACAATACAGACATAATGGTAATATAGTCTAATTGTAATATCACTTAAAAGTAATTCAGCGAATTGTAGTAAAGTTCAAATCGTTATGGAGTAATCCAAGACGATATGGACTTTACCAATTCCAGAATTAAATCAATCAATAACCATTTAAACAATTTATCATTATGAGAAATTTAGTTATCATGCCAGCTATGGCACAGAACCGTGAGAGAATGAATTTGGGTGAATATGCAGAAGAAGCTACAATTATTGTGGACGAACCTGTAAGACCTGCCAAACATTTCATTGAAGCCAACACACAGGAAGCGACTTTGCAGCATCTAAAGCATGAGTGCATTACTCCTGTGTTCTCCAAAGACAATGAACTTACCATTAACCATGCCGCATTTGTGGAAACCATACAGGATGCAGCCCAATCATTCTTTAGTGGTGAGAGAGTGGAACAGGCAGATATAAGAGTAAGCCACATTATCAAAGGCAGAATCCCAGAAGCTATCCATAAGCCAGCCAACCAATTGTTGGAATCTGACAAGACCATCTATTATGAAAGGGCAGCTTTCAGCATTGATGTTCCTACCATTTATGAAACGGTTGGGGGAAATAAGCTCAATCTTTCAATCGTAGGTGTGAGGGCTTATAATCAGATGAACCTGTACAGCAAGAAAGTTCCAGAGCTGTTCAGATTGGCTATTGGCTTCAAGAACCAAGTCTGTTGCAATATGTGCATCTTTACAGATGGCTACAAGGATGATTTGAGAGTGAGCAACACAACTGAACTCTATCGTGCAGCATTGGAACTGTTCAACAACTACAATCCTGCCAAACATTTGCATTTGATGCAACAGTTGGGCAACACTTCCATGAGTGAACACCAATTCGCACAGATTATAGGCAAGATGCGACTTTACCAATGCTTGCCAACAGGCTATCAAAAGGCACTGCCAAGAATGTTGCTTACTGATACACAGATTAACAGCGTAGCCAAAGCATACATTCACGATGATAATTTTGGCAGCTTTGGAAGTGAGCTTAATATGTGGAAGTTCTATAACTTGCTTACAGGAGCTAACAAGTCAAGCTATATTGATTCATTCTTAGACCGTTCTTTAAATGCTACTGAAATGGCAGTTGGAATCAATGCGGCTTTACATGGGGATGAGCGTTACAAATGGTTCATTGATTAAATGAGCTTTATTGATTGAGAGAGGAAAGGGCAGCTATTCAGTTAGTTGTCCTTTCTTTATTTCTATCAACCTATTAAAATATCAAATTATGGATATAGATTATACTGTGGGTGAAGTGGAACTGTCCTACAAACCCAAATTCAAGAAGCTGCATAAGGTAGTCAGTTCAGAGGATGCTTATAGATACTTACTTCCTACCTATAAGGAGGGTACAATCTGTTACAAAGAATATTTCAAAGTACTGTTTCTGAACCAAGCCAGCCAAATCTTAGGTTACACGCTCATATCAGAGGGAGGAATAACAGACACAACCGTTGATGTAAGAGTAATTCTACAAGCTGCATTGCTTACCAATTCAGTAGCTCTTATCCTTGCTCATAATCACCCAAGTGGTAATCTGAAACCAAGTAGGCAGGATATGGAGATTACTAAGCAGGTCAAAGAAGCTGCAAGACTAATGAGAATTACAGTTTTAGACCATCTCATATTAACAGATGCAGGATATTACAGCTTTGCTGACGAGGGAGAATTATAATAAGGTAAAGGGCACTCAATTTTTAAGTTGGGTGTTCTTATCATATTCACTTTCATTATTAGTGAATGTTCCATTAGTAATCAATGAGTTAGTAAATCCAACTCAGAATTAATATTCACTTCTATTCGTTTCATTATAAAACAGAACATTATGTCACTTAAATATTCAAGCACAACGGCAGACTATCTTATATGGTCTGATGCAATGAACCTCATAAGGAAGTTAGCCAAAGACGAGAATTATAAAATCTCACTCCTTATAGCTTTAGGATGCTTCACAGGATTAAGAATATCTGATATTCTATCTCTAAGGTGGAAGCAGATATTAGGTACTGACGAGTTTACAGTAATTGAGCAAAAGACAGGCAAGGTAAGAACTATCAGATTGAACCCACAATTACAGCAGCATATTAAAGAGTGCTACGGGCATATAAATCCTATTGGAATCAATGCGCCAATCTTAGTAAGTCAGAAAGGCACTATCTTCACAGTCCAACGAATTAACATTATTCTTAAAGAGGTGAAGAAGAAGTACAGGTTAAAGATTAAGAACTTTAGCTGCCATTCACTTAGAAAGACTTTTGGCAGGCAGGTCTATAATATGAACAGCGATAATGCAGAGTTGGCATTAGTAAAGCTGATGGAACTGTTCAACCATAGTTCTGTTGCCATTACTAAAAGATACTTGGGATTAAGACAGGAAGAAATCTTACAGACTTATGACTGTTTGAGCTTCTAATGAATTGGGACAGGATTATTAAGATACATCTTTATAGTGGTCTGAATGGTTCTGTCCCAATTCAATGAAATATTGAGCTTAGACACATCTAAAGTCCAATCTTGGCAGTTTGGCATTTCAACCTTATAGAAGTAGTTCAATTCCATTAATTTACAGAGTTTAGAACTATCTCAACTCTTATTAGTTAAGCCACAGGTAGCACCTTTTGAATATCCAACAATATACTGACATAAAGTCCATAAATCAAAACAAATGATAATAATTTGAGCTGTTATATTTATAAGGTGAAATATTTTATTACTTATCTAAATGACTAAATATAAAACCTTTATATAGTTTTATTCCTTTTATATTTCTTTTATTTATAATAATATTATTATATTTGCATCCGTTATAGCATTGGTAATCAAACTGGATTATATGTTCCTCAATGCTTGATTTATTAACAGCTTATCCATAAGGAACAGGTAGGCATAGTTAATAATAGTATGAATTTCATATTTATGCTTTTAATACGTGTTGTAGTAGCAGCTATAATCATGTTTTGTGTAGCACTCACAGCAAGTCCAATTTTAACTCTAATAGGTTCAAATGAACTTGTAAAAGCTCTTTGTGTTATCACTTTCATTATTGGACTATTCATTAATCCTAATGATTTCCTTTCTAAATAAAGCCAATATTATCTATTATTTAATTATAAGCAATATGAATAAGAAGAATTTATTATTAGTATCAGTTTCAGCCATTCTATTATATGGTTGTGGCTCTAAAGCAGAGAATACAGCAAAAGAAGTAAAAAATCTTAGAGAACAGTACATTAAAGATATGGATGCGGCTCAAACTAAAGAGGAGGCATTAAAGATTCACAAAGAATTTGAGGAAAGAGTTGAATTTGAATCAAGTAAATTGTCAGAGGAAGAGATTAAAGAATATGAAAGTACACGTGATTGGGAGGAATATAAAAAGATGAAGAACTTGCATGAAGAAACTGTTAATGCAAGAAATAGGGCTAAAGAAAGATTTAGTAACCAGTAAATACTAATTATAATGAAACGATTAGTTTTATTTTTATTATTGCAAACTTGTTGCTCCATTTTTATGTTTGCACAATCTTTAGTGTTTAAACCAACGTCTGCCACAATTAATGATAGTCAGGGTAGTTATACATCAGACCGCTTTGACTGTTCTAATATGTTAGTAACTGACAATAAAACTTCTGTGTCAATAGCCATAGCAGGAGATAAAATGACATTATATCCTAATCAATATAATAAAGACACTTATATCGCTGTTGCACGTCAAGGGAATATTGAATTAAAAATTGTGGCTTACAGAAGCTCAGATTCTAACAATATATTTTTAGTAGTTATGACTACCAAGAATGGGAATAAAAGTGTAACAATAAATTTTAAACCATAAAAGATGAAAGCATTTAGATTATTAGCAATTTCATTAGTAGCTGCATTGTGTGTAGGATTAAATTCTTGTGGTAATAAATCACAAGGTTCAAACTCCATAGTTGGTACTTGGAAAGAATACAGAGCTGATACAAATGATGACTATGGACTATCCTCTTGGAAATTCAATAGTGACGGAAGTGGATTGTTTATAGTTGAGGGAATAACCAATACCCAGAAAGTCAGCTTTACTTGGGAGAGTACAAACAACTCTACCATTACTATCAATTTAAATGGAGAGGAAACAACATTAGAATTAAATAATGGATTGTTGATAGAGAATAGCGCATTAGGGAGTGTAGTCTTTAAGAAACAATGACATGGGAAAGTTAATATGGATAGTCATAGGACTTATCGTTTATTTTGGCGGTGGATGGATTGCTAAGGATATAGTCTTCTCAATGATAGAAATAACAAATAAAACTACATTAGGAGATTTAACTTCTTATGAATTTATAACCTATTCTGTTGTTGCAGGAGTAGTGTCCCTAATTGCTACCTTATATGAAGATAATGAGATTGGATATATCTCATTAATTGCCATAGGAATAACTTGTGGAATTGTTAGAGAAATGCCTTTATCTATGGGGCTTATTGTTTTATATAACATTATAAATGTGGGAGGAATTATTTGGGCTATATGCACTAACGACCACATTAAATAAAATAAAAATATCATGTGGATTTGGATTATTATTATTGCTATAATTATTGGCGCAATATGGGGAGCTTCAAGCTCTAATGATGGAGAAAGAGGAGCTGGTGCTTTCTCTGGTGCTCTTATGGGTGGAATGGGCTGTGGATACATCTTATTCCAAATATTTATTTTTGGGGCAGGGATTATATTTGTGTTATGGTTATTTAGTAAACTATTTGGATAATTCATGAAGAGACTCAAAGCAATGACTGTAAGGATTGGTCTATTAGGAATCCTACCATTTACCTTAATATCCTGCCAATCAAAGACACAGAGAAATAAACAAATTGCTACCATAGACAGCACTTTACAAGTTAAAGTAACCTCTATCTTGGAGAACAAGCTATCTGAACTCAATGCCTTATCTGGACAAACTATCATTATGGAAGTTCAGACAGGGCATATAAAGGCTATGGTTGGACTTGAAAGCACAGACAGTGCTAACTACCAACCTTGTGAGAACTTCTCCCAAGCACACGAATCAGCACTGATGCACCCTATATCCATATTGGCAGCATTGGAAACAGGTAAAGTCAAATTAACTAATATGGTAGATGTGGGCGATGGCATTTATATTTGTAAAGGAGATACCATTAAAGACCATAATTGGCATAGAGGTGGATATGGTAAAATCTTTATCAAGCAAGGTTTAGCTTCAAGTTCAAACATTGCTGTTTATAAAACAATGGAGAAAGCATTTGAAGATGATGCACAAGCATACTTCAATCTGTTGAATAATATGAGTTATGGTAAACCAGACAGCATCGCAGGCATAGCTAATCTGAAACCTGCATACTTTGTTACTCCTAAAGATAGCGGTTGGAGTGATACAGCCTTTGCATGGTTCTGCATTGGATATAATCAAACTATTACCCCTATACAAATGCTAACCTTTTACAATGCTATTGCTAATAGTGGAAAGATGGTACAACCTAAACTTTACAAAGACAGTACAACAGTTATCAATCCACAGATAGCAAGTCAAGCCAACATTGACAGTCTGAAACAGGCATTGGAATATGTGGTAACTGATGGCTTAGGACAACCTGCCAAGTCTGATAAGATACAAATTGCAGGTGAAACAGGAACAGTACAGCTTGAAAATGGGAACTATATTGTAGAGTTCTGTGGTTACTTCCCTGCCAATGCTCCCCAATATTCTATCATTGTTTCTATTCATAAAGATGGACTACCTGCAAGTGGTGGATTGATGGCAGGTGATGTGTTTAAGCAAATTACAGAATATATTTTTATTTACAATAAATATTTTAATTCAAAATGAGAACATTTAGATTAATTGGAATGACCTTATTAATGATCATGTTAACTGTAAACTTTACAGCTTGTAGCGATGATGATGATAATGAACTTTCGCTTCCTGTTGATAACACTTTAGAGTTGTTAATAGGTACTTGGGAGGGAACAGGGGAAGTAGAGGGAGAAATCCTTACCTTTAACAAGGATAACACTTATACGAAGCAGAGTGAAGATTATACTCAAAGTGGTACGTTTGAATACTTCCCTAACAGATATATGTTTGTTACTTACTATACAACAACTAATTGGGGAGAAGAGAATACCATTTACACAGTCGTTAAGATAACAAAAGAGGAGCTATACCTCAATGACAATGGACATAGTGATATAGTAATTTATAAACGGAAATAATAATCCATACCAATTAGGGCAGATTAATAAACAGCATTTGAGGAAACTCTTATGCTGTTTATTCTTACTATAAAACAATAAAATCAAATAATTATGACAATCACAGCGGAAGATTGGGTAAGAAGAATAGAAGAAGTGCTAGATAAATTTAACTTATCTAAAGAAGAATACTGGAAAGACCCAGACAAATTCTATGAGAATATCAAAGATGAAGAAATTAGAGCCTTTTTATGGTGGGTAAGAGAAATGTGCTAATAATAATCTTAAATGAATTAATATGGAAACAGGAGGATTGATATTACTTTGTGCAATACTGGTTATAGCTGCCTATTTCTTTGGTAGGGTAGGATATGCCATTGAAAATGACAAGAAAGAAAAGTCTGATGATGTAGAAATAAACGAGCCTGTTAAGAATGATAATTGCAATAGGGTTATTTATCTATTGATAAGGAACTCTTATTATGCGAATGATTTAAAAACTCTAAAACGAATTTATGAACTTCTTGTTGCAGAAGGCATAATAGATGAGTTTCAAATTGATAAAGATATGTGGAATGAGTTCAAAGACAAATTGGGTGCATCTACGACTTCTTATTTATTCTTTTTTAAAGACTCTAAATACAATTCTTCTTTAGATTCTTGTGCTATAATGATGCTTCAAGAGAAATACTTCCACTTTATGGGATTACTTGAGAACAATTCAAATGAAGATTGACAATACAAGATTTATCAAATCTTATAGACAAGGAGCGTAGCAATAAGTTTTCATATCAACTTATAAATGGAGAACGAATGACAATAGTGTAAAAAACAGTTGAGAATGCCATTTAAAAAACAACAGTCATGATAAATAGATTAACATATACAGTAATAGATTGCTATTGGGGTCCCAAAGAATCTATAACAATTACAAGCAATAATAAAAGTTTTCAATTACTAATAGATAAATTTAGACAGTCTCCCTGCACATCAACAAGCTATACTCACGTGGAACTTTATGATGGGGATAATTTAATAGAAGAATTTACTTCACAATATATTCCAAACAAAGAAGAAATCAAGGAAGAACTACTTCTCAGCATACTAACAGCAACAGTTTGTCAACTTCGTAGTAAAAAGGAATATGATATAATTGAATCATTATACAACAATCTGCTCAAATGCGACCTTATACATTCCATAGAGGACTTTAAAGCTGGAAAGATTATTAAGGGCAGCATAGAAGAAGCCCTCATTTATTGGATATGGAGAGCTTTAGTACAGCATAAATCTATTAAGAATCCCATCCCTATGACAAAAGAAGACATTTCTAAATTATTTGAAGCAAAAGATAATTCACACAAGCATATAACATTTTAAACTCGAACATTATCAAGATGATTGATAAGCAATTCATTTGATATATTCTACTAAAGTAGAAGGAGCAGCATTTAAGGGAACTCTTATGCTGCTCTTTTCTACAACTATTTCATAAATACAAAATAAACAGCCAATATCAAGCAAACAAAAGCAGCTATATGATTCCAGTGCAAAGCTTCACCTTTAAAGAATACAGTTGTAAAGACAGTGAATATAATAAGAGTTATTACTTCTTGAAGAACTTTCAACTGCATCAATGAAAATGGTCCTCCATTACCAATATATCCAATGCGATTCGCTGGAATTTGACAAGAATACTCAAAAAAAGCAATTGACCAACTAAAGGCTATTACCCCTATCAATGGAAGAGCTGCAAACCAGGAATATTCCTGTTTCATCTTCAAATGACCATACCAAGCAAAAGTCATGAAGACATTCGATACTATAAGCAATAAAATCGTGTAGAGAGCTTTCATATTATTCTAATTCTACTATACATTATTATATATCAACGTAAAGTGTTAAATTTCCAGTTGGGTTTTTCCGTTTTATTATACTCAAAAAAAGCAATTGCCCAACTAAATGCAATCACACCAATCAACGGAAGGGCTGCAAACCAACTGAACTCTTGTCGCATTTTTAAATGACCATACCAAGCAAACGTCATAAAGACATTTGAAAAAATCAGCAAAATTACTGAATAAATACCATGAGACAACATATATTCTAATCTATTTTTTATCTGGAAACAATCTGCCTATAATATCCATTATGCTTTTAACAACTGCATATCAACAAGCATTTTGGGAGTGCAAAGATAATGGAAATAATCGAATTAAGAATAATACAATGAGTTATTGCCGCAACAAGCATGTTTTATTTCCGTTGAACAAAAAAGCAACCAATTCCACTCTTTCAATCTGCTATTTGTTAAGAAAAAAGTTCATTTGCTAAACCATGTTATAACAAGCTTTTTTTCTTTCTAAGAATTTGGACCCATCTCAGAAATTCGTATATTTGCACTGTGTTTTTCATAGTATTAGATTTAAGGTTAACAAAAGATTGGCTGTCTGGGAAGATAGCCTTTTTTATTTTATCCTTGTTAGCCCCCCCAAAAAAAAGTAGTTATACATACGTACAGACTTGTGCGGACGTATGTATAATTATATGTCCAAAATAAAATTCCATATCAAAGACAAGGGCGTTTTTTAAAAAGATCAAGAGGTTTTTAAAAAACGCCCTTGTCTTTTTTTAAAAGGCGGTTATCTTTTTTAAAAACGTCTTGATCTTTTTTACCGTTACCGGAACTTTGTAAACCGTCATTCTATGGAAATCCCCCCCCTTATGCACACTTCTTGCGAGAAAAAAGCCTGAAAACACCCTACCCCCTATCAAGCCTGAAATAGCCCACAATATATGTATATAACTGAGGACAAGCATGTTACACGAAAACATATTTTAGAACACTATGAGAGCATGAGAGCATAAGTGAGAACAAATATTTTTACTATATGCATATAAGTTGTTTATAATTAGTCTGTTATACAGACAGTGAGGGCATGAGGGCATAAACATCTGAACTTCCTCAAGAGAAAAACTGATACATCAAGAACATTTCTGAAAGCTATCAGAGAACAAAACAATCCTTCAAGAACCAAAGTCCTTCCCCACGATTTTGCAGATGAACCTCAAACAGACCGAAAAAACCGCTTTTTAAAAACTTGTTTTTCAATTGAAAGGACAGAGAAGCACTCTTTACAAGGCAAAGTCATTTAAAAAAAGAAATAAAACATTGCCCGCAAATAAAGTCTTGCTAGCTTGTTCAAGAACTTTCTATTTATCACAAACTTCAAACTTTATTAAATCATTAAACCATTTCTACCCGTATTTGTCATCTAGAAAACAATAAATAGATTAGATTATGGAAAAAATTATTGAGAGAAATGTCCCTATTGCAGAAGAGAATGTAACATTATCAGGACAACCGGCAACAAATATGTTCGAAGACTGGAGTGAGAACATAACTGAAACAGATCTTTTGCATGAAGAAAAAGATAAAGGATTCTCCCCTAAAAAGAATCCCAAAAAACTAATGAAAGAAATGGATCAGATAGTACAGGATGACATTAAAAACATTCATTAATAACTATTCATCCAATCCCCTTTACTATTTTACATTTGTCCTAGGCTAGTGTACAAAAATCACTTGGCGAAAAGAGTATAAGGACAACTGAATACAAATAAATTGGAAACAGCTGCCATAAAAAACAGTTGTTTCCAATTTCAATTATGAACAAAATCTCTATGACGGCAAATTAATTAAGATAACAACACAAGTCTTGATGCCATCCTGTTGGAGCATTATTCACCTCAACAGGGGTAAAATGATTTATCGCAATCACATTCTTCACTCCACGTACTATATCTTTGGCAAACAACGCTGCAAGTCCTAATCCCATTACCCATACTAACACAACAAAAAACTTTCTCATATCCTAATATATTTAAATGGTTATTCTTATGACAAAGAGAAAACAAAGCCTATGCCAAAACAAGACAGGCTTTGATTATCAATTAAATACATTAAGAATAAGCTATTTTCAAAGAAAAAGATCCACATTTTCATTGTAGAATATTTCTACACTTTCCCCAACAAACCAGACATGTACATCACCTTGTATCCGGCACAACAAACAACAGGAAGGATAACTTTATAACATTCTTCCTCATCTAAATACATTAATAATATTGATAGTTGGTTAAGCTGCACACAAGTACAAACAACTAACTATAAGCAGTTTCGTTATATCCCCTAATAACAAAACAACCATATCCACTATAAATCGTGTTCATTCATCCCAGGCAACAATTCTTCCTGAATATTTGTCATGCATTTCCACAAACTATACCGTGCTTCAGGATTCATTTTTTCTAGAGAATATAAAACCTCTTTCATATTTGAACGATTCGACAAACTTTCATAAGGACAATCTTTGATCTGTTTACGAAAACCGCGGATACGTGCCATTTCAATTAAATCCGCTTCATGTACCAAGCACATCGGACGAATAATTGTCATCTCAAATTTACGCATCACTAATTTAGGAGGCATTGTACTGAACGCTCCCTGAAAAGTAATATTCATCAACAAAGTTTCCAAGATATCATCCATATGATGTCCTAAAGCAATCTTATTGCACCCCTGCTCCTTTGCCACCGTGAACAAAGCTTTTCTCCGATTCCAAGAACAAAGGAAACAAGGAGACTTCCGAGTGTCGGTACTCGGATCAAAAAAAGTTTCATAATGCACAAACGGCACCCCTAAATCCTCTGAGTAGCCTTTCAGATATTCCAAATCAGATTGATAAGGAATATTTGTCATGCCTACATGCACAGCTATCACTGTAAATTTCGGTTTCAAAATACGTGAACGCCTTGCCAATAGCTCCAACAGAGCCAAAGAATCCTTCCCACCAGAAAGACCTATCAAAATTTTATCACCATCCTCAATCAAGCGATACTTTACCACCCCCTTGTTAAAGCGTTGCTCCAACCTTCGCATTATTTTCTCGTCTTCCGTAAATTGTGCCATACATCTTCTTTAAAAATAGGGCACAAAAGTACATGAAAAGAATGATTTATGGAAGATTTAACAAAATAGAATTATGTAAAGCATGAGAAATCCAATTAATATTTGTATTTTTGAATCTAAATAATACGGATTATAAACTAACTATGTACAAAAAATATATCATTGGTTTATTTACTTTATGCTGCGCAGGCAATGCTGCGGCACAAAGCTTGGCGCAAGCCAAACAACTTTTCCTGAACGGAGAATTTGAACAAGCCAAACCTGCTTTCCAAAAGCTGGTAAAACAAGCCCCTTCTAACGCCAATTATAATTATTGGTATGGCGCATGTTGTTATGAAACAGGAGAAAAAAAAGAAGCACAGCCCTACCTTGAAAAAAGCGCCGCCCGCAAAGTCATTGACGCATACCGCTACTTAGGAAAACTATATTATGACATCTATCGGTTTGACGATGCCGTAGATAACTACGAACAACACATAGAATGGTTGGAAAAGAAAAAACGCCCTACCGAAATGGCTGAAGCAGAGCTGGAACAAATAAAGCAAGCAGCCCGTATGATAAAAGGAGTGGAAAACATTACTGTAATAGACAGCTTTGTAGTCGATAAAAATGATTTTCTAAAAGCATATAAAATCAGTAGAGAATCGGGGGCACTCTATCACGATCCTGCCATATCCGGGACTGTCTATCAGACCGAAATGGGCAATAAAGTACTCTACGGAAACCAAAGCACAGACGGCAAGATGCAACTGTACTCCCGTATCCGTCTGTTGGACGGCTGGAGCGAGCCCGAACCCCTCACGTCCCTTAATGAACAGGGAAATGTAAACTATCCCTTCTTAATGTCAGATGGCATTACCTTGTATTATGCATCGGATGGAGAAGGCTCTTTGGGAGGATACGATATTTTTGTAACTCGCTATGATTCGGAAAATAGCAATTATCTTCGTCCCGATAATATAGGAATGCCATTTAACTCTCCCGCCAATGACTATATGTATGCCATTGATGAATTCAACAATATCGGCTGGTTTGCTTCAGACCGCTATCAGCCTGATAACAAAGTCTGTATCTATGTGTTTGTACCGAACTCTTCAAAAGAAGTATACAATTATGAAAGTACAGACGAACAGATCATCATAAATGCAGCCAGCCTGCGCTCTATCCGTACCACTTGGAAAGATGAAGAGAAAGTACGAACCGGCAAGCAACGCCTGGCAGCCATAATGTATGCCAAAGAATCCGGAGAACAACAAAAAGACTTCACCTTGATAATAGATGATTCTGCCGTTTACCACACATTGAACGACTTCCGCTCTGCCGAAGCACGCAAACTTTACCAGCAAAGAATACAAAAGCAGAAGGATTATGACAACCTGAAGAAAAATTTGGATGACAAGCGCGAACAATATGCCCAAGGGAACAGTGCACGAAAGAAGAATCTGACACCCGCCATTTTGGAATTGGAAAAACGTACTGAACAACTTCTGAAAGAAATGGCCCAACTGGATATCAGTGTCCGCAACGAAGAAATAAAGAAGTTGAAACACTAATACAAAGATATTTATGGAAGTATTTATTATCGTATCGCTCATCTTGGCAGGACTACTTCTCTTTATTGTAGAGGTTTTCCTTATTCCCGGCATCAGTATAGCCGGAATAGCATCAGCCATCTGCCTGCTATATGCCAACTATTACGCTTTCGACACATTAGGACCGATAGCAGGATTCATTACTTTGATAGCATCCGTCCTAAGTTGCATAGCCATTATCGTTTGGTTTATGCACTCAAAAACCATGGACAAGCTTTCTTTGAAGAAAACACTGGATTATAAAATCGATCCCCTAAAAGGAACCCATATCCGCATCGGAGACAAAGGCATAGCAATAACCCGCCTTGCACTGATAGGCAATGCAAACTTTAACGGACACATCATCGAAGTGCGCTCTGCCGATGGTTTGATTGATGAGAATACTCCCATTTATGTAGAAAGAATGGTTGAAGGAACGGTGATTGTACGCAAATTCAACCAATGATAGAGAAATGACTTACAAATACGAATTTATCAGGTTTCTTGATTGACATTCTCATTCAAGCATATTTTAGACAATAGTGAAAACAGCAAAAACTTGATATTGAGCTGTTCAAATATAAATATTTACTTTTAAACAACTGATTATTATGATCGAACCCAACTATCTTCCTTTCATCCTTATAGGAGGTGGAATTATTTTCGTGGTACTATTCTTTCATTATGTGCCATTTTTCCTCTGGCTGTCTGCCAAAGTTTCGGGGGTACGCATCTCATTGGTGCAATTATTCTTAATGCGCATCCGTAATGTCCCTCCTTATGTCATTGTCCCGGCAATGATTGAAGCACACAAAGCCGGCTTAAGCAACATAACCCGAGATGAATTGGAAGCTCATTATATGGCAGGCGGGCATGTGGAAAAAGTAGTGCACGCACTAGTATCCGCGTCCAAAGCCAATATCGAACTGTCTTTCCAAATGGCAACAGGTATTGACCTAGCCGGTCGTGACGTATTCGAAGCCGTGCAAATGTCAGTGAACCCTAAGGTTATTGACACCCCTCCCGTTACCGCTGTAGCCAAAGACGGCATACAGCTTATAGCTAAAGCTCGTGTCACCGTACGCGCCAATATCCGCCAATTAGTAGGAGGTGCCGGAGAAGACACGATTCTAGCACGTGTTGGTGAAGGTATCGTGTCCTCTATCGGATCGTCCGAAAATCACAAATCCGTATTGGAAAATCCTGATTCTATCTCTAAATTAGTACTCCGCAAGGGCTTAGATGCCGGTACGGCTTTCGAAATCCTGTCTATTGATATAGCTGATATTGATATAGGCAGAAATATTGGAGCTGCTTTACAAATAGACCAGGCCAATGCCGACAAGAATATTGCACAAGCCAAAGCAGAAGAACGCCGTGCAATGGCCGTCGCCTTGGAACAGGAAATGAAAGCCAAAGCAGAAGAGGCACGCGCGAATGTAATTCAGGCAGAAGCCGAAGTGCCCAAGGCCATGGCGGAAGCATTCCGTAGTGGCAACCTAGGTATTATGGACTATTACCGCATGAAGAATATACAAGCAGATACCTCCATGCGTGAAAATATTGCAAAACCCGAAACAACTTTCGGAAATGAGCCATTAAGTAAATAAAACTAGTATTCAACGATTAATATATTTTTCTTGGATGCGAATGGAACTGCTTTTCTCTTGATAATGCTAATATCAATGAAAGTTTATAAATCCGTGACATCTACATCCAGGAAATAATCTGTTTGCATACTCATTAAAAAGACAAGAAATATAACATTAATTATACTGGCCATTAACCACAAAAATAAAGATTATGAAAAAATATTATGCAGAATCTGAGTTGATTATCAATCCCGACGGCTCTATCTTCCACCTTCATATCAAACCTGAACAGTTGGCAAATAAAATAATTCTAGTAGGTGACCCCGGGCGTGTAGCATTAGTAGCTTCTCATTTCGATACTAAAGAATGTGAAATAGAAAGCCGTGAGTTCAAGACCATTACCGGTACTTATAAAGGAAAACGTCTCACCGTAGTTTCCACCGGTATAGGTTGTGACAATATAGACATTGTGATGAATGAATTAGATGCTTTGGCCAATATTGATTTCAATACCCGTTATGAAAAAGACCACTTGCGCCAATTGGAATTAGTACGTATCGGTACATGTGGCGGATTACAGCCTTATACTCCTGTTGGTACCTATGTTTGTTCTGAAAAGTCTATCGGTTTTGACGGACTGCTTAATTTCTACGCCGGACGCAATGAGGTTTGCGATCTGAAATTAGAACAAGCTTTTATAGATTACATGGGGTGGGAAGGTAATGTATGCATCGCCCACCCATACGTTATTGATGCCGACCGGGAATTAATAGACCGCATTGCGCAAAATGATATAGTCCGTGGCGTAACTATCGCCGCAGGAGGTTTCTTTGGCCCGCAAGGACGAGAACTCCGTATCCCATTGGCCGATCCTAAACAGAATGAAAAGATTGAGAAATTTGAATACAATGACTATCGCATCACTAACTTTGAAATGGAAAGTTCCGCCCTTGCCGGATTAGCACGCCTGATGGGACACAAAGCCATGACTGTATGTATGGTGATTGCCAACCGACTAATAAAGGAAGCCAATACCGGCTATAAAAACTCTATTGATGGTTTGATAGAAAAAGTCTTGGAAAGAATATAATTCCCAATTTAGTTGTCTATATAATATGGATAAGATTCACCGGATCATCTATCAAGACTTATTCTTATTATCATCCAGAAGAAGATTGGCATAAACAGATTTTTTACAGAATAAGCCAACTCTTTTTACCTAACAGGGGACATCGCTTCATAGAAGACCATTTTTTGTAAAAAAACAACAAGATGTCCCCTCATAAAACAAATAAAAATATGGAAACCAGTTTCAAACAAACAACTAGTAATAAAGTAGAACGTTACCGTCTTTTCCTCCCTCAGTTTGAACTTTTAATATCAGATGAAAAAGAAGAAATAAGTGTTTTGGCTAATACTGCTGCTGCTCTTCGGGAAGCCTTCGGCTTTTTTTGGGTAGGTTTCTATCTGGTTAAAGACGATCAACTTATTTTAGGACCTTTTCAAGGAAGCACCGCCTGTTATCGCATCCATAAAGGAAAGGGAGTATGTGGAACCTCATGGGCAGAAGCTCGAACCTTGATAGTGCCCAATGTAGAACAATTCCCCGGACATATAGCCTGCAGTTCTCTTTCCCGCTCCGAAATTGTTGTTCCTATTCTTGCTAATGGACAAGTAAAGGGAGTATTGGATATTGACAGTAATCTATTAAACTTTTTTGATGAAACAGACCGCCGTTATTTAGAAGAAGTAACAGCCATTATAGCTAAAACATTATATTATTAACCAAATGAAAATGATAAACCAAGATACAATCTGTGCCATTGCCACCGCCCAGGGAGGAGCCATCGGAATAATTCGTGTATCTGGCCCAAAAGCGATTGAAATAACGTCACGCATATTTACACCCGCCACAGGCAAGCCACTGACAGAACGAGCACCATATACTCTTACTTTCGGAAAGATTTGTTCCCCAAAGCGAAAAATTAATAATACACTTTTCCAACAAACGAGTGAAATTCCGCAAGAAAAAAGTGAAACGTTACAAAAAACTTCGTCAATTACTTCTTCTGCAGAAGAAGTAATTGACGAAGTTTTAATTTCCTTGTTCCGCGCCCCCCATTCTTATACCGGTGAAGACAGTACGGAAATCATGTGTCACGGTTCATCTTATATCCTGCAGCAAGTTATACAACTCCTGATCTATAATGGATGTCGTGCCGCTCTACCAGGTGAATACACCCAACGTGCTTTTCTAAACGGAAAAATGGACTTGAGCCAAGCCGAAGCTGTTGCCGATCTGATAGCCTCATCGTCTGCCTCCACCCATCGCCTAGCCATGAGCCAGATGCGCGGAGGATTCAGTAAAGAACTTTCTAACCTGCGTAACCAATTACTTCATTTCACTTCGTTAATGGAATTAGAACTGGATTTCAGTGATCATGAAGAACTAGAATTCGCCAATCGTGACGAACTGAGCAGTCTAGCTACCCATATCGAACAAGTTATTGCCCGGCTAGCTCATTCTTTCAGTGTAGGAAACGCAATCAAGAATGGCATTCCTGTAGCAATTATCGGAGAAACGAATGCCGGAAAATCTACCTTACTGAATGCGTTGCTGAATGAAGAAAAAGCCATTGTCAGTGATATCCATGGAACGACCCGTGACGTAATAGAGGATACAATCAATTTACAAGGTGTCACATTCCGATTTATTGATACAGCTGGAATCCGCCAAACGAACGATACAATAGAAAATCTAGGGATAGAACGTACTTTCCAAAAGATGGACCAAGCATATGTCATTTTATGGATGATAGACTCTACAGATGCCCAAAGGCGGTTCGAAGAATTAAAAGCTGACATTCTTCCACACTGCGAAGGGAAAAAGATGATTATTTTATTTAATAAGTCAGATCTGTTACTAGCAACACAAAAAGAAGAGTTGTCAGCCATATTTGCTGACATGAAAGTGGAAAAACTATTTATCTCAGCAAAGAAAAGGGAAAATATAACGATTCTGGAAAAGAAGTTAGTACAGGCAGCTGCCTTACCGGAAGTCAACCAAAACGATATTATCATTACAAATGTACGCCATTACGAAGCATTAACACGAGCATTGGATTCTATTCATAGAGTACAGGAAGGATTGCAATTGGAATTATCAGGAGATTTGGTAAGTGAGGATTTAAGACAATGTATCCACGAACTAAGTGAGATTGTTGCAGAAGGAGGTATAACCTCGGAAGAAACATTGCAAAATATATTTCAAAACTTTTGCATCGGCAAGTAGGATATTGTAATCAACTGCAACGAATTAGAACCAACTATAATGAAGTCGCTGATTTTCAGCGGCTTTTTTATTTACCAAAAATCCAGTTATAAACAGTTGGATACTGTTGTTCACCATATTTTTCTACCGTATTTCTACCGCGGAACAATTAAGGGCTTTTGCCCGATGTCACACTGACGCATTTGTTGACGTGTGTTGACAATGGTTTACGTGAGTAGACAAAAAGGGAAATTATCCGAGCTGTAAAAAGCTCATGTTTCACTAAAATATGGAGAATAACAAAAATGGAAGTAAAAAGAATCTGCCAGTGGTGCGGCAAGCCTTTCATGGCAAAAAAGACCACTACTAATTATTGTAGTCCGCAATGTTCCAAAAGAGGTTATAAACACCGGATGAAGGAACGTAGAATGGAAATGCGCGAATTTCAGGAAATGATGGAGGTAAAAAACAAACTGGAGAGTCAGGAATACTTTACCTTTTCTCAAGCAGCCAGACTAATGGGCGTTTCTCGCCAGTATGTCTATAAACTGGTAAAGGAGGACAAACTTCGTGCATCAAGGCTGAGTTCAAGAATGTCGCTCATCAGAAGAACCGACATCGAATTTATGCTGAAAACCAAACCTTATGAAGTTCTCAGACCAAAAGATGAATTTGACGTTACCGAGTATTATACCGCTGAACAGATTGCGGAAAAGTACAAAGTCAACGCCAAATGGGTGTGGACCTATACCCGGCAAAACAATGTTCCCAAAGTCAGAATCCGCCAGTTCAATTATTACAGTAAAAAGCACATAGATGCGGCATTTGCCAAATATAAGACGGATGACGCCTTGACCGAATGGTACACTCCGGAAGAAATCGAGAAAAACTATGGGATGACACGTGTAGCCATCCGTTCACATGTTTACCGCAACAACATCCCTTCAAAGAAAGAGCACGGCCAGATATTCTACTCAAAACTTCACTTCGATCTGTCCAAGAAGACAACCGAAGATGATTCTTCAGAATACTATACCGTGCAGGAAGCCATGAAGAAGTATAGTCTCACACGGGATTCTGTTTACGGCATTCTGCAATTCCACGAAATAAAACGGGAGAAGAAAGGACGCTTTGTGAGATTCCTGAAAGTGGAATTTGATCACATTATGGGCGCCAGATAATGAATCTGTACAGACAGATATACAGACTGGAAAATGATTTTATGCTGAATGCGGTCTGCATAAAGTCATTGTGCATCTTCACCGCAAAATTTAAGTCAACTAATAACATTTGTAACTATGTCAGAATGTAAAACTGTAACTTTGAGAACCCGCCCGTTAAAAAATGGTATGCTTTCCTTCTATCTGGACTATTATCCGGGCTACCGTGACCAGGAAACGATGAAGACTATCCGTCACGAAGGTTTGAACATTTATATCTATGCAAATCCGAAGAATCAGCGGGAACGTGACTTCAATGCAACCATGTCAGAGAAAGCAGAAGCCATCCGATGCCGTCGCTTTGAAGCTATCGTAAACGAACGATATGATTTCTTCGACAAGAGGAAATATAAGGCAGATTTTCTGGAATACTACCGTAAGCAACTTCCCAAGCACGACCAGAAATGGGAATTCGTTTATCAGCACTTCTATAACTTCGTACATGGCAAATGTACTTTCGAAGAAATTGATGTGGAGCTGTGCAACAAGTTTCGTGAATATCTGCTCAATGCCAGACAGCTAAAACGGGATGGATATATTACACGAAACTCTGCGTCCGGCTACTGGTCCACATTCAGAGGATTCCTGAAAATTCTCTATCGCAATCGGCTGATCAAGGCAAACATAAATGATTTTCTGGAAAAGATTGAACCGGAAGATGTGGTAAAGGACTATTTGAGTGTAGAGGAATTGTACTGTCTGGCCGAAACACCATGCAAGATACCAGTTCTAAAAACCGCTTCCCTCTTTTCGTGCCTGACTAGTTTGAGACTCAGTGACATACTTACTCTCTGCTGGGAGGAAATCGTTGATTTTGCAGCAGGAGGAAAATGTGTACACACCATCACACAGAAAACAAAGACGGAAGACATCATCCCCATTAGTGATGAAGCCCTGAAGCTGATAGAATACTCACCTGAGAAGAAGGGTTTGGTATTCAAAGGTTTGAAAAGGTGCTGGACCCAGGTTCCCATGAAGGAATGGATTCGTTCTGCCGGAATCACAAAGAATATAACATTCCATTCGTATCGTAGAACATTCGCAACCCTGCAGGGAGCTGCAGGAACCGATATCCGTACCATACAAAGTATGATGGCTCACAAGAGCATAACCACGACTCAAAGATACATGAAAGTAGTGGACAGCAACAAGCGTGAAGCGAGCAATAAGATTACCCTAAAAAGGAAAGAATAGCAGTCTGTAGCCTATATAAATAATATGCCTAAAGTATGATTATAGTATGATTTAGAGTATGATTTTCGTACTTTAGGCTTATTTTTCTTAAAATCTCAACGATTATCTGTCACTAATTACAACTATTTGGAAATAGAAAATATATTTGCCATAAAAACTAATACATATAATTACAGAACATGACAAACAATATTAAATTATCGGCACGAAAGACAAGTTTCATACTTGCAGTAAGTTGTATCCTTTTTTCAGTAATTGCAACATATCTGTACATTAATCACCAGATAGATCTGACCAGGTATACAACACCTATAATAATTAGGAACCTTTGTAATAATCATAACGTGCGGAGGATTATAACGTGTATTCTATATATTCCTTACGGATGAATGTCCGCAGATCTTTTCTGATAATCAAAGAAATTCTATACCTGACAAGGTTATTCCCAAACCAGATATGATGATTGAAGAATGCAGTGAACCAACTGTAGAAGTTTCAGATATAGAAATGATTGAAGTTAGCAATACAACAGAAGTTATTTCAATGATTGAGCTACCGGAAAAGACAAAAAATACTGATACGACAGAAAATAAAGCCGTCAGCTCTGAAATCGTTACATCCATTACAATATCAGAGCAGCATGATGATTCGAAAGAAATAAAAGTTTTGGAGCAACAACCTACCTCAGAAGTTAAACCCGAAGCTTTTTCATATCTCCAGGGATTCGAAAGCCGTATGGAAGAAATTCAGAAGAAAGAATTAGAGAGAAAAATAATGATTATAAATGCTATTCATGAATATACCACCTATTCTACCGCAAAATTTCTTACCAAAGAGAATCTGCTTATACTACATGAAAACATAGACCATTTGGCAAGTGGGCAATCAGATTTGTATAAACCCATTCGTTCAAAAATGGAAACTCCTCTTACATCACCTTCATTACGACATTTTGTCTGGAATATAGGCGAACGGTTAGGCATATCATTATCAGAAAGAGCCAATTTCATAAAAACCATATTTCCTAATGAATTAAAAAATGCAACCTTGGGATACCTTGTCAAGAATCTCAAAGATACCATACACAGTCAGATTCCTATTGACAGTCCAAAATATGATGATTTTAAATTTGATTATACTCTTATAAACAAAGCGCAGTGTGAGAAAAAATGAATTAATACAGACCGGAAAATGATTCTCTTCTCCTATTTCTCTGCATAATGTCATTGATTTAGTTTGTGGCATATTCAAACACAACAAATAAAGACATTATGCATTTCAGAAATTTAACCTTTAACGATTTACCTACAGTTGTAGGTGAATTATGTAAGAGAATTGAAAGTTTGGAAACTGTATTGAAAAACAGTCTGGCAGTCCAAAACAAAGTCAAAGAGAACCATCACGTTCCTATGACAGTGGATGAAGTATGTACCTACCTTGGCATATCCAAATCCTCATTTTATTATAAGGTCAAGCATGGTGGCATTCCTGTAATCAAACAAGGCAAACATCTTTTTGTTTATCGTGATGAACTGGATAAATGGCTTGAGACCGGAAGAAAGGTACAGGTTCCACTGACTTTTGAAGAAGAACAGGCAAAGATGCTTGCTGCCACCCGTCGTAAGGCTAACCCTAAAAACGTGTAAAGCCTATGGACAAGACAGACATTAGAATTCCTACTGACGAGGAATTGACCGCTTATATGGAGAAGTCTGCTGTAAGTGCAAACGGAGCTTATGAACAGTCACCGGTTGTATTGATGGTAGATGATGCCGCAATCGGTACACTGGGGAACTTCAGTGCCTCTATAGGCAAAGCCAAAAGTAAGAAAACTTTTAACGTTACAGCCATTGCAGCGTCAGCATTGAAAAACGGAACAGTGCTGAAATACCGTTCATCATTTCCAGAGGATAAGCGAACTGTTCTGTACATTGATACAGAACAGGGACGCCATCATTGCCAGAAGGTATTGAAAAGAATCCTGCGCCTTGCCGGACTCCCGGAGGACAAGAATCCAGATAATTTGATTATGCTGGCTTTGCGCAAGTATGCCCCTCCGATACGTCTGGCTATAGTCGAACAGGCTATCGGCACAATCCCCGATCTCGGACTGGTGATTATAGATGGCATCCGAGACTTTCTTTATGATATCAATTCCCCCAGTGAAGCGACCGATATTATTTCCAGATTCATGCAATGGACGGATGACCGCCAGATTCACATTCATACCATTCTCCATCAGAACAAGAATGACGAGAATGCCCGTGGTCACATCGGCACGGAACTGAATAACAAGGCAGAAACAGTCATGCAGGTAGAAGTGGACAAAATGGACAGAACAGTGAGCGTAGTAGAAGCCATTCATATCCGTGACCGGGCATTTGAACCGTTTGCTTTCCGTATAAACGATGAAGTCTTACCTGAACTGCTGGATTCCTATCAACCCCAGGAAAAGAAAATCGGAAGACCTGTAAAAGAACCGTTTGATCCGTACAAGGAAATTTCCGAGAGCGTGCATCGGGCAGCTCTGGACGCAGCTTTTACAAACGTCTGTATTACCAGTTATGACGATTATCTGGAACGGCTGAAGGAAGGATATGCACTGCAGGACATTAAGCTGGGACATAACAAAGCAGTTAAAGTTGCCACCTTCCTCAGTAACAAAAGGATGGTCATAAAAGAGGGAAAGGAATATAAAATCAACCCGGACAGCCATTATTGAATCCGGCTTTACTTTATTGGCAGGGTGTACATATTAGAATAAAGCAAAGTCATAAAGACGTTATAGGGAATATTCATCTTCTCCCCTTTTATTGGATAACCAGAATACTTATATCGCTTATGGTAGCAGTCGAAATGCCAATTTCATTTGTATATACGACACGGCTTGCCGTGCAGTTTCAACAGGTATCTGTTGCGAGATATGCCAAGGTATAACCTCCACTCCGTTATGGTTGTACATTGGCGCTCTCGCCGGCTTTGCCACTTCGCCGGTGCGGTACTCGCAGGCTCGCACCTTAACCCGTTATAATATTAGATTTTCATGGAAAAAGAAATAATAAAACAAACAGAACAGAACGAGACTCCGGACAACAGGAGAACCGTATTTATCGGGGCCAAAGTCAGCCCCCGACAGAAAGAACATATCAAGTCACTGGCCGAACAATGCGGAATGACCGTAAGCGATTATCTGCTTGCGCGGGCATATAATTATAAGCCAAAGGCAAGACTCACCAAAGAGGAAGTTGCACTTCTGCAGAATCTGGACAACTGCCGTGCTGACCTGGTGAAATACACATCAGCCCTTCATGGAATGAGTGCAAGCCAACGGCACATGATGTTCAACCAGATTCCATTTATGGTGAACTGGCTGAAGGAGCTTGGCTATGTGGCAGAAAATGTCTGCCAGTTCCTAAATTCCGTAAAAGAGCCGAACAGTATTCCAACCAATAATAAAACTGAAGAATCATGATCGCAAAGGCTAAAGCAATACCGCATGGCATAAACGACATCCGTTATATAACCGGCGAATCACATAATAAAAAACATCCGGAAAAAATCTACCGGATATTGGACAATATGATGCCATCGGAGCCAGATGCAATGGGTGTTTGGAATTCAATGCAACTTACTCTTTCCCGCTTCCGCCCGGTGAAGAACTCAGTCATCAGAATTGAACTTAGTCCGTCACCCGAACATACCAAGGACTTTACCATTGAAGACTGGCAAAAACTTTGGCAGGATTTCGCTAAATAGTTTGACAAACAGGCGTTCAAAGACAAGGACGGGAAAGTACGAAACAGTCCGACCAATCTGGCCAACAGCAAATACACAGTCTGGCTCCATATGGAATCCAATAGCGGAGTTCCTCATCTTCATGCTGCTGTCTGCAGGATGGATGAAGATGGAAAGATTAACAACGACCACAATATACACCTTCGTGCCCAGTGGGCAGCAGAAAGAGTAGCAAAGAAACGTGGATGGATAACAGCAAAACAGGTAAGAAATGTCAACATAACATTGGTTACACGGGATTGTATGAATGTCCTTAAATCCATGTCATCATGGTCATGGGATGAATACAAAGCAGCATTGACAAAGAAAGGATACACCATACATGAGCGAAAGGACGATGATGGTATTCTTCACGGATATGCAATCATGAAAGGAAGGACGAAATACAAAGCTTCCGATCTGGGTATTGGTAGAAACTTGATGGTTTCAAAACTTCCTGTCACATGGGAGAAACTTCATTATAGGTCAGGTATTGCAGCGAATAACAAACCTAAAGATACTGATTCGAGACAGATTCAGAAGCCATCGGCATCCGCTGACTATACCAAATATAAGATCTACAATCCGAATACGGTTCCCTATACATTGAGTCACGAAGGTCAGGAACATCGGTTCTACATTCCAGAAAAGGTACTCAACCATTTTAACGATGAATTTGATTATCGTTTCGTTTCCAATTCACAGGAGTTAACCGATATGGCAGTAGTAATATTTGTCGGATTGCTGGAAGTCCCCAATGCACCAACCGGAGGTGGCGGTGGTTCACAAAGCGAATTACCATGGAGAGATAAGGACGAGGATGATCTCTTATGGGCAAAAAGATGTGCCCGTGCTGCCATTCGTACCTTAGGAAAGAAACCGAAAACTGGATTAAAACGATGAGCTTATGAAAAAGAAATTTGATTTTACCGCTGAAATGAAGGAAGTGCAGGTTACCAAAAGTACTCCTCAAAATGAATATCTTGAGGAGGAAAAACGTCTGCTTGGTATAAACGTAAAAGAACTTGCCGAGTTGAATGACAATGTGTATGGATTGAGGACGGATCTTACCGCATTGGTAGATTTATTAGGAAAATACAAACTGTCTATTACTCAGGATACGCAAGATCAGGCTGTTAAATTTGGTAATACCGTTCTTGGCCGGTTTATTGACCAAATTGAGATCAAATGCACTGAGGCAGAACAAAGGATTGCTCAAATGGATAATCGCATTTATTTATCATATAAGGCATTTTATATTTTGATTGTCATTCTAATTACCCTATCCTCTTTTTTGATCTGTATGATCGTGGCGAATGTAGAATTTTTGCATTCCTGGTTAATTTGGAGGATGGTTGCTGCATGTGGGCTTATAGCGATCTTGGGAATTACGATGGTGATAGTAGTTCATAAGTTACTTGGAAATAAAACCTGATGAAAAAATATTAAACAATAGCTTTCTGTTCTAAAAAAATGTGACAAGAATTATAGTTTTCAAGCTGTAACTCTTGTCACACATTTTATTTATTATTTATTTTTAACTCTTCATTTCAAGCATAGCAAGCATTAACAAAATTTCAAATCGAGTACTTTATTAATTATAAATACTTTATGCCTACATTAGAATTATAATGAACTAAATCCTACACGAAAAACTCAAATTAGCGGGAAAAGAAAAGTTTTGACTTGCAGATAATATTATGTGGTTGGAAATTATTCAAGCTCGGTATATTCCCTATTATTCAAAGAATCAAAATGTTCAAGTTCCCTATTCATTTCATCTTGATTTATCAAGAAAGAAGGACAAGATTTTGCTCTTGCAGTATCATGTTACTCAAACCGGTCTATTCCTAAATATTTATACAAGCGGCATAGTTTTCCTGAGCCGTCATAGCTGTCAACAAAATTTTTACAGTATAAACAATTCTTAATACCAAATCTTTTATATCCTTGATATTTAACCATTTCATATACTCCAAAAGCAACAGGTGTATGAATGCATATTTCCAAAAGAGATTGTTTCCTAACTTTAGCTATATTCTTACACAAAGATGTGTCTTGATAACATTGTGACTTACCGGATGCATATAGAATATAACGAGAAAATTCTATCTCTTGTGTAATATTTTTAGCATCATAGTCCTCCGACTTGAATCCCCAAAACGTTGTTTCACTTATATTTTCAGATTCTATTCCTTCTAGGAGCCTGCTATCACATTTAGAGGATTCAATGAAACCATCATCGACAATTCTTTGAATGTCATTTTCAGATTCAATCTTAACTTCAATAATTTTACCACCATTATGCAATTTAGATACATCACTTGCATGAGTAACAAAAAATTCAATATATATAGGCGCCAATTGAGGCTTCTTAGACGAAAATATTTTCAAATCAGAGCGTCTGTTAATTGAATCATACTGTATTTCTTGTTCACATGAGTCATAAAACTCTTTTAAATTGAATCTTTTATGAGTTGATATATAACAATTTCCATATCTAACGAATGCACATGTCTTTACATGTGGGCAATATGAACGATACTCAAAACCAACATTAAATACTTCTTTAGATAGAAATGCCTCTTGAACTCTTAATTTTGCCAACTGATGCAACATAGTCTCATATGCATTTTCACAATCTACTCCAGAAGCATGAGCAAAATGATGGACACGTTTCATTCCACCATTTTTCGCTACCAATTTTTCCTTACATGATGGACAATAACAATTGCAAAGCTGCCCTGTGTCAACTTCGTCTATATAGACAAGATTACCAATTAAGTTTAATGCGTATGTTAGTAAACCTTTCTGATGCATAAGCAGTACTTCCTCTAAACCTTTTATTAAATTATTATGCTAATAATTGTATAGGTAATCACAGATTTTAATGAATATTTTGTGATCGTTAATTATATAGATGGAGTTCTTTATTTTATACCTTCATAATAAATATTTAGTGGCTATTCTAATCCCCAAAAGTAGTATAAAGTTTGAATATATTCCTTATCATAAGATATCCTACTTTTTCTTACTATCTGGTATCATAGAGTTCAACTCGCAAGCATTACTCACGAGTTGGACTACATAAATTTTCAACTTGTGTTTTAGCCAACATCAAGAGTTTCATGTTTCAATCATTATTAATTCTTTTCTCTGTATCTATAGCCGTTAAATTTCATTTAGAACATTCTACTACTCAAACAATATACACTTGTAGGATTTTATTAATATTTTTACTTATAATACCCTTACTGCACTATCCGTTTTTATATAATATAGCCAATAAAGCATTTTAATAAATCATTATTATATACTATCTAGTCCTACTAGATTCTTAAAGAATCCGTATTCTTCATCTACTAGAGCTCGTCTGTCTAGTCCCATATTCTGATATTCACACGAAGTCTCAGAAACCATGGTACAACCAAAACATGATGCTCTATTTAAGCTATCTTCATTTTCCCAACATAAAGGATCTGAAGAACAATTTACTGCACGTTTCATTGCAGATTCAATAATACTACTAATAAGTCGAGGCTGTCCTTGCCATACAAGGCCTCCCATACTGCCTTCTGCTCCATCTGCTGTATAAATAAGCACGCCACACATTTTGTCTGAGTAATATAGCCGCTCACTCAAACTTGCAGTAGGGTAACCACAAGTAAATTCAAGTTCTTTCATTAACACATGGCTAAATGTATGAAGTAGATAAAATTTAGCTCTTCCGTAAAGAGAAATCTCCTGATATAAAAATTCTCCTAATGCCCCATTATCAAGTTGACATTTATAATGATCATTTAAATCATTTTCTTCAGCCCACCTTTCAATAGTAGCCATATCAAATGCAAAAAACAAGCCTTCACCATATATTTGATTAGCAGGTAATACATATATGTCAGACGGTATTCCATCAAAAATGGGCTTCATCTCATCACCTGGTGCCACAATCTTCCCACTATCATCAAGTTTAGATGTTGGCATGTTTACTCGACCAAAGCCTAACTGTGTATTTGTAAGAGAAACTGTATTCACTTGTTTAATTGTTTTAAAATATGGCTGTAAAGAGTTAGGAATAATAATTTCATTAAACTCTAATCCTTTAGATTTTCGATTGGGTTCATGAATATCAGTGAGAACTTCAAATTCTGTTAATCGATATGTTGCAACAGGATCATTATCTTCGTCTTCTACAATTAATCCAAGAAACATATTTTTGATATTTTCATAATCAAAATCTGTCAGACTACACTGCCAGTTAAGATTTGCATCCTCAATAAATTCATCACAATCATTATACTTTTTTTTCCAAAATTCTTCTTGAGTCATTTCTGGCCTTCTAGTAACCATTGTATTATATTTCTCAGTTACTTTACTTAACACCATACGAGCCTGATCATTCAACTGCCCAGGCTTTAATGGAATAAAATCTTTAGGAATATATAAACTACTAAAACCACTTGCATAGTATATGCTATTACTAGTTACCATTGCTACTTGCATCTTAGTCTTTTGGCCAGTAGACAAGCATCGTTCATATGCATTATCTTTGTTAACCCATGGACGTTCACCTCGACAATAAGGTTTAATATTCATTATACCAGCTAATGAAACAGAATAACCGCATTTTGAACATTTTAGTGTGCCCCACGATTCTGCTTGGTTACGAGAATTAAGCCATTTAATATTATGCTTACCTCCACAACTACAATCTTCACAGTCGTAACCAAACAATTCGAAACCTGCATCATCATCCATTTTCTCATGTTTAAGAGACGCACAGAAGAACTTATACCATGGGATATCTGATATATGACCATTTGGGCAAATAAGAATAAGTGGAACTGGTTTTAATAGACCATATTCTACATCATCATGTAAAACTTCAGCCTTTATTTTTCTATAAGTTTTCTTATTAGGATCGCGTGGAGGAACAAAATATGTCATTTTCCCATCATTACATTTACGAATTTGCCATTCTTTACGCCACTCATTAAGAGGTTTGATTTCAGAATTAGCAGAAATAAACCACTGAGGAAAATTAATAGCAGGGATATAAAACATATCTTCGCCTAATTCAGTTCCAAATCGCGCTTTAATAGATTCATAAAGTGGATTACCTTTACGTTGTATTTGATTAAATGAATTCAGTAGAATATGAGGTATTGCAACAAAACATTTTAATTGGGTAAACCTTTTTTTCACATTTAAAAAATCCACAAAACGCGGATCTTCAATCAATTCAACACCACATTCTTCTTGAATTTTTGGGATATTTAATGTTTGTGATTGTATCTCCTTTATTTTATTTGATACCACCTCCACAAATTTCCAGTTATTAATACTTAATGGCATAATAAAACCACCCCACTTGGTAGTAATAATAGATCCTACACCTGCAGCAGTAGACAAGATTTTATACTTGCCCATAGATTGATTATATTGATTCTCTTTACGTATATCCATAATATTATTTATTTAAAATGTGAAGGACAGCTTCAGGTTCAACTAATCTTAATGCGGATGGTACTATCCACTTGCTAGCAGCTTTTTGCTCCGAATAATCATCTGTAGAAACTAACAAAGATACCTCTTCAGCACCTTTTCGCCCAGCTGCATAATAGACTAGAGAATCACCATATTGTTCTGCTTTATTTACCCATTGGTCAAGACTTACATCTATCCATTCATATATGTAAGATAATTGCTCTTTTGTTATGATTTCGCGCTCTAGTGCATGTAATGTAGAATCAAGAGCCTGAGTCCTTGCGTAACGATTCTCAAAATACTTTTTCAGCTCAGATTTTAATTCTGTTGCGATTGGAATGGACATTTTATTTGCATCTTTGCGATCAGCAAGATTCTTGTATAAATGTCTAATTATAGTAGCCATATATAAAGGCATATACTTTTCTACAGCCTTTGGTGAAAAAGGAGTAATGGAGATTGGCTCAACATAATAATATAACTTTTCATGAAATTCTCTAAACCTTTCAAAATGAGACATATCTCGAGAACGAAAAGGATTATGTAACGTTAAGACTAATCCTTCTTTATCACGTGCGACACGAGAGCTTGCTTGAATGTACTCAGCGATATTTCTAGGCATAGAATTAATTATGATTGTATTAAAACGGCTTACATCAAGTCCCACTGATATCATATTTGTTGCTAAAATATAATCAGCTGGAAGAATTGCACTATTATATATATTTGTTTCACCTTCTTTTAAATATGGCAATCGTTTATTAGGATCCCATTTTATTGTTTGTACTTTTGTTAATTCTTTTACTGCATCACCACCAGATAAACGACCAGTCAACTCAGTCTTAGAGAATATTTCGTTATATGCATAAAAACATTCCAACATATCAGTAAATCGAAGTACTCGTTTAAATAAACGACGAGTATACTTAGTAAATTCAAGATAGAATTGAGCATCAGTTTTTCCTACCTCTTTTAATGAGTTGAAATAAGAAATTATCGAATAATAATAGTCTGCAGCCTCTATAAATGACTTATCATTAATCTCTAACAATGCTTTATTTTTACGTTCATACAGTGCTCGATGTACAAATAAAATTGCAGCTAAACGCATTTGAGTAGTCATCTGAGTACGTCCAGTAGGCATTATACCAATATATTTGCGTTTAGAAACGTACGACCAATTATCATTTTCTCCTTGTTTATCCCTTTTATAGAAAGCAAAAAACGAGTCATCATAATCTGTTCCATTTTTAGGAAAGATACAAATATCCCGATCATATAGAGCTCGCACTTGAAAACTGGTATTACGTGTGGTAGCTGTTGATGATATAATCTTAGGACGAATCACAAGCCCATCCTGCCTTTTGTATGAACACAACTGATCAATAGCTGCTTCAAACAAACTTACTGCAGAACCCAATGGACCTAATAACAAATGTAATTCATCTTGAATAATCAAATCTGGTGGATTGCATCCTGTACCATTTCCAAATAAACGTCTAGAATCTGCACACGCTTCATTTACATTAACTCGGCGTGCAAGTTGAGCAAATTTATCTACAGTCCCAAATAGTAATGTTGGCGGCTCTTCATATACATGGTCATCACAAAGTCTGATAGGCAGATAGTTTCGTTTTCCATATGTACACTTTTTGTTACTACATCCAAAATAATAATGATCAACAGATACTTCTTTATCTCTAAGCAAAGAACCACACCAAGGACAACGATCTAGTGGTATTTGTCCATGTCCTCCATCAGAAACCCAGTTTTTTCGAATTTCTTCAGCTAGATTTTTATAATGATTAGGCAATGAACTTTCTCCAACAAATAGGCCAATAGAAATTTCTTTATCTCCTAAATTGTATTTATCCCATTTCCTAATCTGTTCTAATGCAAGAATAAGTCGTAACGCACGTTGAAATTGTTGAGTTGTAAGTAAGCGTAATGTATAACGCATTATTGCAGCAACGCCATCGCCAGCTCCATTTTTAAGCAACAATCTACGATTTATTATGACTAATGCAATTATACCCAAATAAGACTCAGTCTTACCTCCACCGGTTGGAAACCATACAAGATCTACTAATTCATTGCGTTTTTCCCATTTTGGATCACACTTACTTTGGAAAATTCCATCAAGATTAAGCAAAATAAACGCAAGCTGGAAAGGTCGCCATGCAGCTACAACTCCAGGAAAAATTGTAGTATCTAGCGCTTTATCTTTATAATATTCAAAACTTAAAATTTTTTCATCCTTTAAGACTTGTTCTTGATTATTACTTTTACTATGCCAAAGCTGCATAAACATAGCAGTATTCATTAATCGAAAAATCTTCATCTTATCAGGATTTGTCAAGAATTCATCAATATTATTCTTTATTCTCTGATAGTCCTTCTCACATTTAGTAATATTCTCTCGTCCAATCGAGTTGCCAGCAGCATCTAATTGCTTTATCCATATTTGATATGAATCAGCAAATTTACGAAGGCCTTCAACAATCTCAGTATCTGTATTAGAAGAAAGGACAGAAAGCCACTTAAATTGAAGATATTGATTATCTTCTACATATTTCTTTGGTAAGAATTTGTTAGTCTTTTCATCAAAAATGTGTTTAGTCTTATCTCGTGGTTCTGGTTCTACATCAGGTGTTTCAACAGACGGCATAAACTCTGAACAAACGTGTATAATTCCATTATTATCATAGTACCAATTTGCAGAACAGATGTGGCCAATAGCATAATCTTCAATATTACGATAAAGATACTGCAAACTGCTTACTTCACAATCATCAAGTTCTGGATTTATTTCGTTTCTATATGGTATAATTTCAGAACTTGAGACGTCAATTTTAACTCCAAAAAATGTTAACTCATTAATCTTCTCTGCAACAATAGAATAGTAATGCTTAGTATCAACCTTAACCTTAGTAGAGTCATTAGCAAGCATTACTTTTAAATATGTCTTACCATTGATTCCCTTATAAATCTGTAACCATATGGACAAAGAAGCTTCGACTTCAGGAGTAAGAGTATACTTTACTATTCCTTTTGTAACACCTTCTTTAGGGGGGATTATGATCTTTCTCTTCCCTGATTCAAAATCAAAAGCAAATGCTGATAAATCAATTTCTTTACAAAAGTTTGTTCCTACCCAGAACCCGAATCCTTTAGAATCACATATGGATAGTATATCTTCAAAATAAGATAAAAAAGTTTCATATTGTTCTATTTTTGCAATACGAACTTTATGTTCTGCAACCTTATCCGGACTCAAATATTCACCTTCTCTGTTTACGTATTTTAGGGATTTAAATAGTCGTTCTTTATATGCACTTAAAAATTTGTTTTTATCTTGGAAAGAGCTATCTGTATAAATTGAATCATATTCTCCATTAGGATTTTTAGCTATAATTGAACAAAAATATTTATTAAGTTCTCGCATTTTATCGCGAAAATCCTTCAAGTCCTGTGCTTTATTTATAACTTTTAACAAACTTAGTTTTTTGTCTTGGTATCTGAAATACTGAGAAAATAAATCTTTACATTTTTCTATAGAATATACTTTCTCAAAAAAATCATAATCTTCTATATTTACATATAAACGTGTTTTCTCAGATAATTTTTTATAATAACGTCCTGAAATTGTTATTTTAGTACTCGAAGTTAAAGATTTAATGTTTTTAACACAACAAGATATACCTATTCTATCAGGGAATCTACGACTTAGCGAATTAATATCTTCATCCTCTTCTTGATTTCCTAAATCCCTCATGTCATCTCCTTGTTCGTCCGAATCCTCATCTGATAAATTTTCATCACCAATATTTTCATCGTCGTTCATTTCGTATTTTAGATCAGACATAAATAATGACTGATTATCTTTTCGTGGGAAAAGAATGCCTGTACTATAAATAGAGCCTGGCGTTGTATTAAGTACTTCACATACAAGTTCTTTCTCATTTTCATTAGAAACATATACTCCAAAATTATTTCCGCAACCACCTGGACCTATTAACTGTTCCTTAATGAAAGATTCCAATGAATTTCTTTTATCTTTGATCATAACTTATGGATTTAATTAGTCTAAAATTTATAGTGCCGTCTTTTATAAGATCTAAAATAATCTTAATATCATTTTCACTACCAATATTAAGATAATCAAGAACTTCATTACTTAACTCTTTATAGGCTTTCTTCATGTCTGTTTCAAGTAAACAGTGAATTAAAAATGTCCTGAAAATTATATTTTTACCTTCAGTATTTGTACTTATTCTTGACTTTCTATGTCTTAACATTCGAGTATATAATCCCTCTATTTGAAGATATTCTTCAATCACTCTCTTTTGCATACGTCTACTACGAGGAAGTACTGAATTTTCAGATGTGTCTAACCATCGTTTAAATGAAATAAATTGTATCCTTTCAGCTGGAAGAAGTGGTTTCATTATATCATTATAAACAACTTGTTCTCCATATTGTGCTACTCGATGCCCTAAAAGGATCTTCCACATTTCTCGGCTTGATAGTTTCTCTTCATCAGTTAAGCAATACTTTGGATTATTTCGTATCATTAATTCACCTTCACCTGCTCTACGCTCCTCATTATCAAGAAGATCTTCAAGTGGTTGATAAAAATCTGTCAATGGTTGAATTGAAATAACTGTTGGGTCTTCAAAATCACGTAAAACATCTAGAATTGTACAAATTGAAATTTCATCCATATATTTACATAAAACAAAATCATATTCATCTAACACTTTATGCTGACGTGGTCCAAATGAAACTTTCACTCTGTTTTGTTCAACTCCTGATTGCCTGTCACGAACATTTTGTTCATCTTCATCTTCTTTGGGCTCAATACCTATTTTTATCGGTTTATCAGGAAGCTGTATACCGTTTTTCACGTATCTAACACGATAGTTTGAATTTAGAAGTAATCTTAATTGTTCTTCATAGCGATAAGAATACCAACTATAACGAGGATCAAATACAATCTTATTATTTATTTGTAGAACACTTTGCCCAGGATTAAGATGATACTGATCAAAAGAGTTTGGATATATTGCCCAACTCCGTCCCGTACAATGATTAAGCATTGATAGAACAAGGATCTTTTGTTCATGTATTGAATTTAAGAAAACTAAGCCATCTTTATGAGCTTTAAAATTCTTAAATGTATAAAAATTAACCGAAGATGCACCACATTTAGACTGTAAGAAGAATTTTAATTGTTTTTTATAATACACATCTATGTTGTAATCCAAAACTACTGCAATCTCATGGAATTTTATCCAGTTATATAAGATTTCTGTAAGTTCTGTTTTGTATTTATTATGAATAAGTTGTAAAAAATAATCTGTATACTCTTCATTTACCTCAGAATTAAGGTTTAGAATCTCCTCTTTTATCTTTGATAAACTTTGATCTGTAAAACAAATCGCCAATTCATTCCGTAGTTTTACTTCATGAGCAATATCTTGAATCATAAAATCAAATGTATTCTTTATTTGGTATTCTTCTGCATTTATTTCACATCCTAATTCATAGAAATCAATACATGGTTCTTGACGTTCAAATAAGTAATCCATTTCTGCTTTTGTGAATGATATAAAATCACGCGTTTCAGCAAATTTTTCACGTTGCCAGCGTTCTACTAAACTGTGTTTATTTTCGTATATCCTCTGTAGTCTATAAGGTTTTTGCGAAAATAAAAATGCTATAACATTATGAATACCAGCATCATAGTCTTCATTATATTCTTTAATTGTTGAGCGTTGCATTTTCATACATAATTGAATGTTACGCCCATCAATATTTTTCTGAAGAAAAAGGAATATATGGGGGATTTTAAACCTCCCATCATTTTGTTCTATTTTTTTATATACTTCATCCTCATCTCCATTTAAAATGATTAGAGATTTTTCTGTTGAAAAAGAATCTCCAACTACATCTTGAATAAAATGATAATGTCCTTTAGTCTTTAATGAGAGATTATATTCATCAGATAAAGTACGACTATAAAAGAAACATTTCTCATTTGCGTTGGAAGGCATATCTAAAATGTCATCTGTTAAGTATTTTGCAACATCCCGTTTAAATCTAAAATGTTTAGAACATGCTTCACGCTCCTTTTTATTAACTTTTTCTGGCAAATATATAAATGGCTTTGACTTATATGAGGAAAGTATATTTGTACGAGTGCTTTTACCCCAAAGTAACGACATCTTTAATGCAACAAATTCCTCACATAACATCTGAGCCCAATCTTCACATAATGGGAAATATACTATAGGCATTTTGACATCATCACTATATTCCACTTCTCTGTTAATGTAATAATCAATAATATTATTCAGAACACACAACAACTTTCTACCTTCTTTAGTATGTAAATTAAGAGAAGATAGTATATTCAAAAGAGCCTTGAATTCATGGCTTTCCTGTTTTGCTGTTTTTATAAAGTTGTCGTGTAACATATTAATTAGATTTAAGAATAATAATGTCCAAATTCATGATTGCCCGTGTCATACCGACATAAATTTCGAATAGAAAATTATCCCATGAACTCTTGATCTTTGAAGCTGGGATGACAAGTATTATATTGTTATCCTCTAAACCCTTATATTTAAGTATCGTTGTAAAGGCTAACAATTCCTTAGACTTCCTTTCTATAGTTTTTTCAGATAAAACTTCAAGAAATGACTCCATTTCTGCTATTATATCATATACTGAATCATCATCTTCATTTTCTTTATATTTAAAATCAGAATGTATCAGCAATGTTGTAGAAGAAATTTCTCCGCAATATTGAAATAGATGTTTGGTGTGTTCTTTAATAGTTTTTTTTACTTCTCTTACATTATCATGGAAAGATATTGTAAGTCCTGCTATATCATTTCCTTTAAGAGAATCTAAATATAACTCAAAAGCTTCCTGGCAATGTTCAACTGACAATACTTTATTGGCATATTCTACAATAAGTTTATTTGTAGGAACACGTTTGTTCTCATCAAGTATGAAGCATGCTGCGTATTTTGCTATTTTATTAATATTTTCATTCAAATTTCGACTAACATTATTATATCCTTGTTCAAGATCATAAAATACTAGATATCGTCCTTGTTTAAGACCATTGTGTTGTGAACTTAATAGTTCATTGAGCACAATATCAACACCTTTATCAATGACATCTTGTGCTTCATCAATAATAATATAGTCATAATCTACCTTAGTAATTTTACTGAGTTCTTTGCTTAAAAGTTTGTAAACATCATATTGACTATTATCACTTTTAATATTAAGTTCTATATTTGTTATTTCCTTGATATAATTATTGAATGTTTTGACAGTACATGAACTTAATCGTTCTTTATCTAAATCAAGCCGAACCTTACTTGCTAGCAGTCCTGTCCAACATAGATATAACCCCTTAAGACCACTATGTCTTTTAATAAATGCTTTAGCCATAGTGGTTTTTCCTGTTCCTGGTCCACCCTCAATTAATATTCTAGGATTTTTTCTCAAACCTTCTAGAATACTTAGATTGTCAATCTGTAACCAATCCAAAACTTCGCGAAGCGAAGTTAGTGAATATTTATAACGATCTTCAATTGATGGAGCAAGTGAGTTTACAATAGACTGTAATTCTGTCTTTGATATTATACGTTTAGAACGTTTATTTTTACGAATTACACTTAAACAGAAGTCTGCAAAAGAATTATCACTATCTTGATCTAACTTATTCCAAAGTTTATGAGAAAGGTTGATTTGAGAAGAGTCACGTGATATGTCAAGAGTACTATGAGGGAAAGCACATACATAATCAACAAATATTTGATCCTTATTTAATATCCCATTATTTAACAATGCCCATTTATAATCATGAGCTTGCTTAAATGGTGTTCTACTCATTTCCCTTAAGACCCCTTTATAGCTATAATAAAAGAACCCCCTTATCAACTCAATTATACCACCTTTAACTTCAACAATAATTGCACCTTCTTGGCATATAAGGAGAAAATCAATCTGTATTTCATTTTGACCTCCATATGGTATGTTGAAAGTTTTATCATACCACATATACCATGTCAAAGAACTTGCTTCACAATCTCGTACAATACGTTCATACATATCTTTTTCTCCCTGAAGTACATTACCACTATTGTAATTAATACCAATAGTAGAGTCAATTAGAAGAGTATCTTTATGAGATTTAATAATGATTGCCATATTGTTGTGAGTTATTTATAATTTGATTACTTCCAAAGATTTTCGTCTACAAGTTCGGACATTGAATAGTTAAACATGTCTATCAATTCTGCCCTATGATTAGGAAACATTTCTAGAACTTTTATTAGAGACTTTAATGATAAACACATTTTGACTCTATCGTAATATCCATCTCTTATATCTTGTTCAAATTCATCGAATGTTTTTAGCTTTGGCCGTGTAGTTATTTTTAATGTCTTTTCTTCCCAATAAGATTGATTTCTATAACAAAATTGCCAAAAAGACATTTTTTTGTAAAACTGCTGCTGGTTACACCATCTGGCAATTTGTACATAAAAATTTGATACTGGGGCATTATGATAGTCTTCATGCCTCATCACATATCCAACACATCCATATTGCATGAGTATTTTAATTCTTTGAAATAATTCCCAAATGTCTTTATAAAATATATCTACTTTTGTTGGAGACTGTTTAAAACCACAAAACAAATAGAACTTTGTACCTTTCTTTGGATTGTAACGTTTCCAGATTTTAAGTGATTTTTCAATTATATCATGATCTTTCCAATTATCAAAAGCAAAAATAAAATCACCATGATAACGCGACCGTGATAACATTTCTGCCATTTCTTCGCCATAAGGACTTTCTGCTAACATGCGTTCATCAAGACCTTGCCGGAATTGAAATGGGCGTTTAGTCTCTATAAGTTGCTTCAGTAGTGGTCTCCAAATAGATGGGTCAGAAGCAAGAAAATTGTCATCCCATAAATAGATATATGGCCGAACAAGTTTTCCGTTTTTATCTTTCTCATCATCCAAGAACCATTGTAATTTAGAATATGGTAATATACAATTCTCTAGTTTATTAACACAGAATGGACAATGTCTTACACAACCACGGGTTAAAAAACCTATTGAATATTTTTGATAATCTTTAAATTTTTCTCGTTTAAAACCTTTCTTAACTTGTTGATTAATAAATTGATCATATAAATGATAGTAAGGCATCTGACGAGACATGCTAATCCCATACTCTTTACCTCCATGAAAGTTTCTAAGAGTATTTAGGAATTCATCATGTTCTAATTGGTTCATATCTTGTTCACGTTTTCTACGATATTCCATTACACTTACTTCATTGGCATAAAATCCAGTTCCTCCACATTTAAACTTCTTTTCTTCCGGTGTTCCTTTTGATCGTATATATAGTTCTGGTAATTTGGTAAACGTAAAGACACAAGACAAATATATTCTTGTATAATGTAAAGTATTTGCCTGAGGATCAAGAATTAATTCAAATGGAATTCCATTATCTTGGAAAAATCCTGCCAATTTTAGTAATACAAGATTTGGGTGACGCGTACCATTATCAAGTAGATCCGCATCAATTAGTCCTATTATTTCTTGTTTTTTTGACATATTATTCATTCATTGATTTTATAAAGGCTTTGCCTTTCTCTGTCAATACATAACCGCCTGTTTTACGCGAACCTTGATACTCAATCAAATTAAGATCTTCTGAAATAAGTTGCTTAAGGATTCTATCAATAGTAGGCATTGATATTTTTATTGCATCATGCAAGTCTTTTCTTTTAGCTATTCCTAGTTCTGAAATCTTTAACAGGACACTTTTTATCTTATCATTTATCTTATCATTTATCTTATCACCATCTGAGGAAATAAAATCATCCCCAATCAAGACTCTATCACCAAAACCTTCTCTACAAGGAATCTCAATCAAGAAATAACTTCTCTCTTCATTTGTCTCAATCACAGCAGGAGCAGAGCCATTTCTTCTTAATTCGTCTTGTATGGTTGGGATACCGGTTCCTCTACCTTCGGACAACTGAAGCTCTTTGAGATAATCGCCCAAACGACGATTACGGTAGCGGCGTGACTTCAGACGTTCAGCCTTTTGGATAGCATCAATGCTGATGGAACGGTCCGGACCGGCATAACTAAGAATGGAAATCTTTTCTGGCTCAATCGTAATCTCAACCGGTTCTCGTTCTTGATAATCTCTATGATACAAAGCATTAACGACTGCCTCTTCAATTGCTTGATAAGGATAGTTGAAGAAGATTATAGATTCAGCCTTGTCTTTCTGCTTAATGATACGTTTCTTGATAACATTCGTTTTGATATAGTCCAATGCCTGTTTTATCATATCGGGAACAGGGCCAACAATCTTTGGAACCTCAATCATGTTATTGGGATTCTTAATGCAGCCCTCGGGAAAGATAACAATATCTACTTGTGTTGTCGGGAAAAATTTGGCAGGATTCTTACAGAACATCATAGCGGCCACATTCTTGACTAGTTGACGTTCAACGGGCCCTACCAGCAGGTCCATTTGCGACAACAACTCGAACAGGGACAGCTTTTCGAAATCAGCAACCAAACGACTGTTGACTGTTTGCAAGTAATCCAGAACCAAGGCTCTTGAAATATCTGTTATCTCTATACTCTCATTACCCCTTTCATCAAATGGAGTACGATTCGCCATCTCACGCAATTCATCTAAGACTTCACCTCTCGCCTCAATAGTATTGGTTCCACGACGAACATACCACTTACATGGCGACTGATTACTTGCTGTAACTCGTTCACGTACATTATAAGGACGGTTCACTCCAGCTGGCACCCAAATAAGCAAAACGTATTTCCCGTCAATCTCCTGCATGTCGATTCGTGGCAAATAGAATGGCTCAATCTTATGATTGAACCCAACCATATCACGTTGTATCTTATCAAGTTCCTCTATAGGAATACCTGTCACTGGCCGTTTTGCGATACCTGTGTTTTCTTCTTCTTGAACACCTACGATGATGTATCCTCCGCCAATGTTATCAAAATCATTAGCGAAAGCACAAATGGTGCGATAAATTTTATCTGGATTCCATCCTGTTTTAAACTCAATACGGGTGGATTCTATTTTACGCTTATGAAGCAAGTCTTCTATGTTTACCGGAATAGCCATCTTGATATACTTATTTAGATTTATCCTTTTCTACATGAAGCAATTCTCTTACATCAACATCCAAAAGTTCCGCTATGCGAAATAATGTTTCCAAATCTGGTTGTGAAGCATTAGTACACCAACGAGAAACAGATGTCACATTCCTACCAACTTGCTCAGAGAGCCATTTAGCCGTTTTATTCTTTTCAACAAGGACTATTTTAATCCTATTCAATTGCTTCATAATTGAAATAATTTGTAGTTTAATGCAAATATATCAAAATTCAATGTGAAAAGCTAATATTGTTCAATTTATTTTGGTAAAATATCTTTCAATGATAATTTTATTCAAAAATTAACCACCATACCATTAGCCTTGTCAAGTTCATTCCAGCGAGTACAGAACAAATGTGAGTGGCGAACAGGAGGATAGTCTGCGAGCAGAGCACCAGTATTAATCAGTTCACACTTCTCGTTGATAATGCCGAATGATTCATAGTCGCTATTCTCAAACAAACGTTTAGTGCGCTTAAAGTATGTGGCACGAAGCACGGTAAATACCATATCCACGAACTTCCAACAATACACAAGGCTCATACGACATGTTACTACCCTTCAGCACCAGTTCTTTGTGCTTCAAGATACTAGCTACTACACTCTAGTTACCAACACGAACAAATGCCTACATCGGTCCATCATCTATGTTATAATAAGATATCTGAGCACCAGGCATCACTGTGAGTACAACGAACTCCTTGTCTTCAGCCTTTGCGAACGAGAGGTTGAATCAGGTATTGGATCAATGTGAGACTTGATAGCTTTGCTGATCTTCTCCGCATCATCTTTTACGTCATCAAGACCGACCGATAGTTTTATCATTAGCAATACCCCAAATGAGTCTGCCACCAATACCATTGGCAAAGGTGCTCACACTCTTGCACCAACTTTTCGGTTTCTTCACCTCCAGAGCCCCCTTCTTATCATATTTTGTTACCCCGCCTATCAGTTGGTGAATGTCTAGTACTTCCATTTTATATATAACGTATTGACCTACTATTTATTTAAATGTTTAGAGTTCTATCGAACATAACGATTCCCCTTTATATTTTATAATATGTAGCATCTGACTCACAGAAACAACAGATGATTACTTTACCATCAAAGTCACTCTCATGAATTGCCTTCAACGCAATCTAAGCAGCCTCTGCCTTTGGATAGCCATACACACCAGTACTAATACAAGGGAAAGCGATACTCTTAATGCTCTTTTCCTTAGCAATGTCAAGTGCAGTCTTATAGCATGAAACCAGCAACTGAGACTCGTCACCATTACCATAAAAACAGGTCCGACGGTATGGATTACATACTTGCAAGGCAAGTTATATGCCCCTGTTATCTTACTCTGACCAGTCTCGCAACCGCAAGAGTCATGCACTCCTTCAAGAGTTCGCGACCTGCAGCACGATGAATAGCACCATCCACTCCTCCACCATCTAACAACGAGCGGTTAGCTGCATTAACGATTGCATCAACTGCCAGCTTGGTTATGCCACCAACGACGAGTTCTATCTGTTTCATATACTTACCTCTTATTCCATATCGGTTAAAACCATATCGCAAAATTCGTTTGCATTATTTGCATTATAAATTTTAGCGCCAATATTCTTTAATGGTTCATAGCTATGTAGAGATTTTGAACCACCAAGTAAAAATATATATAACTTATTATCATCATTCAAATAATCACGGAAATAGCTTACAGATTCATTGATATTGCCTAAGTCACCATTTGTAATCAACACGGTAACTAGATCTCTAGATCTTACGTCTAACGTTGATTTAATTCTTGAAATTGGAAACTTAGTTCCACCGTGACCATTTGTTAATAGACGCTCCCTTACGTCATCATATTTATCACTCCAATCAACGTATGCATCAATTTTATCACTAAATCCTATAAATGCAACCTTGCTTTTTGTTGATTCAAAGTATGATAAAATACCATATGATGCAAGAACAGCCTGATGCATATTAGCAGATTCCTTCATCGCAGACCCCATACTACCGGATGTATCAACGACCAACAACAAATCCATTTGTTTGCTTTCAGTACCATTATCATCATTAGATACATATCCCCACTTTTTTGTAGTCATTCCAGGAATAAGTCGTGGAGATGTCATATATGTTAACATTAAATCCAGCTCCTCTATTGGGTCACCAATTCTCCATACAGAGGGATATGTATATGAAGACTTGTTTCCTGTATTCGAAAATTCAACAATTGGTATGATATTAGCACTTTGAACATTAAACCAAAGAACTCCCTTCTGCTTATCAGACATACCTATAATACCAGCAATTGCTAATAGGTCGATGAACTCTTCTACAGAGGTTTCTTCTGCGAGTACTTCTATTGCTTCTTTGACTTTATCAGGATCCGCAAAAACAAAAGCATTTCCGTGTTCATCGCCATCTTTAGGTCTACCAACACCCCATTGACCGCTCTGTTGCTGTGATCCCTGCTGACCGCTCTGTTGCTGAGGTCCCTGCTGACCGCTCTGTTGCTGTGATCCCTGTTGACCGTTCTGTTGCTGAGGTCCCTGCTGACCGCTCTGTTGCTGAGATCCTTGTTGACTACTCTGCTGGGGATTCTTTTGGTCTTCAACATATAGTTTAAAGAATATTTCTGCATATTCTTCAACTTTATCTAAAAATGACGATTTATCTTCTATGCCGTTTTTCGTGAATGAATCAGCTAATTGATGGACAATTTTTAAAAATTCAGGATCAGTTTCATTTATACCAAGATCTTCTTTCCAAATTGCCTCTTTTGTTAGAAACATTAATTTGCAATGCCTTGGACAAGCACTGATATTTGCACCTATTTTTATCCAATCGATTTCACTCTTTAAAGTTTCTTTACTATGTCTATAATAGTTTTTTGTATCAACAATAATATCAGCTGCTTGATTTGAAATTGCTCCACACGCATACTCGATATTTATACCAAGATGAGAGAAATGCTTATAATAAACATCTCTAATTCTTTTTAGCATTCTAAAATGAGTAATTACATCAAATGGGCAACACATATAGTGCTCTATTTCATGTCTTGTAAGTACTTTTACTTCATTCTGAAACTCATGATAACTTATAGGAAGTTTTCCGAAATTAAGATGAATCTGCCAAGTCTTATCTATAGTAATATAGTATTGCCCAGTTGAATAATTAGCATCATCCGGCAAAAGCATTTTGACAATAGGCATAGGAATCCCCAAGGAATTGTGATACTCCTTGACGAATACATACTCAATTGCTTCTTGGGCTTTCAATCTATATGTTTCAATATCAATTGACATTGTTTGCTTGTAAGTATTTGAATAATTCAGAATCTTCGTCCCCTTGGTAGGTAAAGATATATTTTTTCAATCTCTTAACTGACAAGTCGCATGCATCTCGTGTAATATCCAACAACTTAAATGGTTTTACTTTTTGTATGTCACCATTTGCAAGATCGGTACCAGGAATAACCGCTTGAATAAGAGATGACAGTTGAGGATTCGATATTATTGAATCTTTTTCGAGCTTAAATGTATATTCCTTTATTTCTATCTTTTTGATAGAACGGTTAACTCGCTCTGAAATGTACTGTCGATTGGGAATATCATATCTAAATGCTAATTCTGATTTTATAGCCTTAAGCTTCGAAATGTCACCTTTTGAGTTATCTATCTGGTTGTTATAGGACACAATCTTATCATAAACTGGAGCATATTTTTCATTTAAGACTGGAACAATCTCTGCAGATATTACAAGAGAATTATATGATGAGTTTCTTATTTCTTTAAGATACTCATTGAATTCTGGAACTGAAAGTGTTCCTGTCTTAACTCTTTCAAAACCCATAAGAAGATCTTTAATACCATCAAACTCATTTTTGATCATTTGTATGATATTTCGAGTTCCATCTAAATCAATATTTGTTATAAAAATGGATGTTTGCTTCCCTGAATTTGTATTTTTCCAATGTTCAGTTAAAGTTGACACATACTTTTTGCTCAGAACAGCTCTATGCCAAATCATATATGGGGCTAAAACCTCAATATGATTTACATTGACTTCTCTGTTTCCAAGGAACCATGCAAGAGCTTTTCCATATCTGTACAGGTCTTCTTTTACTCTGACGCTTAGTGGTAACTTGATTTTTGAGCACACTTTTTCTGGTGCACACATATGACAATTCTCACAAAGAATCTTGTCAACAGACAAGTTATCATTAGACTCCTTAAAGGCTCTTTCACATAGGCGATATGAAGCAATTATGTAGTTGATAAACAATTCGGCTTCTTCTGTATATGGAATATTCTTAACAATTTCTTGAAGTTCTTCTAGATTAACATCCTGAAGATATTCCTCAATACGATCATTATAAGATGATTTATCTCGTTTTCCAATAGTACTGAAACTGTCATAATCAGGCATGGTTATCGGAAGTGCAAGAGCAAATCTATCCTTGAATGGCAAAGACAATTCTGTGTTCGCATTGTCCTTTGGGTTCAAGGTTGCAAACAGGGTGAAAGCAGGAACAATCATACTCTGATCATGATATTTTACTGACCCTTCTGCGAGCAATGACAATAGAATATTTTGTGCGTATGGAGATAAACGATTTATCTCATCAATGATTTTCCATCTTGATGTGACAAATTCGTTCCAGACCACTGACAACTTACCATTATCAAGTGGTTTGTTTCCTGTCATTTGAGCAAAATCTAAACTACCAAGGATTTTTTCTTCTGTCAATTGTGGATGTCCTCTCAATATACAATCTTCAATCTTTTCCTTGGTAAGATGGCAAAACAACTGACCTAAATACTTAGACAAGGTGGTTTTTCCTCCGCCATGTCCTCCATACAACATCATTGTGCCACGCTCAACAAGTGCATTGATTACAGCAAGCGTTTCTACCAAATACACTTTTCGATCTTTCAACTTCTCGTTCGAGAACTTTGCACCTTCAAGTTCTGAATTGTGCACATACAAATTGTTTATTCGTATGTTATCCAATGCCTGAATTATATCAATATTTGTCATTATTAGTATTCTTTTGTATATGATAATTTAATAAGTCCACTCTCCAATAGTTTTCGGAGATAGTCATGATCTAAATCAGATGGCGTTAACTCTAAAGACTCTTTTTGTTGAAGCCAGTTTATCTCTGTTTCCAATCCAGATTTTTTCATGATGTCTTCAAATATCTGCTGAGTTTTATTCTTATCCTCAAGCATTGTATCTAAAGTTTCATCAGAAATAGAATTCATAAAATCAGAGAGTGGCCCTAAACCATTCACAATTGTTGCCAGAGTTCCATTTTCAGAATCATATATTGAGTCAATATCATTTTGTAATTCTGGATGAGTTTTTGCAATCTTTTCCAACATAGCTTTTTTGGTCTTGTTATAGTTTGCCAAGAATTCATCAAAGCAGTCTTTTACTTCGTCAAAAATCTTTATTTCTGAACTATGGAGCTTTGCAATTTCATTATGACATTTGTTTAGTTTTGGAACGATTTCCTCAAATTTCACAGTAAGTATCTGTGGTAGTACATTAGCGTTTCTTACTGTCTTGTAATTCTTTATGAGCAGATCTATCTCACCTTCTTTTTCGAATCCATCCCAAGTTTTATTAAACGACAATTCATCTTCTGCATAGAATTCTTTTATGTCAATGTACTTGGCTTCAATATCATTCCAAGTATTCTTAATAAAATTATTCAAGCATTCAGCTACATCTCCTTTTGTTGCCAACATGGTGTCATCGAACTTCTTGAAAAGTTGCTTAAGTGTATCATCCGAATTACTTGAGATGCCAGTATCAGAAAGTATGGTTATTACTTTCTTAATAGACGCGATTCTGTTTCTTACTCGCAAGTATAGTTTTGACTTATTTTCGGACTCATTAAGTGCTGTAAGATTCTGTCCATTTTTTATAGACTGCTTAATTATTTCGGAATAGAATGATATTGTCTCATCATTCTTTTGTTCTTCCGTATATAGATCTTCTACCTTTGTATAAGCCAATTCAGAAATGTCTGCTAAACCAACAAATTCATCCTCTAAATCTGTCAAGAATCCATCAATATTATTCTCAAATTCATCTGGCTTATTAACAAATGCTGAAACATCTGATTTCAACTTTTTATTAAATTCAGAGATGATTTTATTAAATATACACTTGTCATCATCAAAAGAAATGTTTTCAAGTGTACTTAATATTGAATCAATTCTAGAAGAATATGTTTCATAATTACCTTTTAGGAAATCTCGCAATTTAGCAATATTATTTTCGTTATTCTTTGTATGTTCCTCAACCCATGACACAAATGCATCTAACCCTGGAGCTGTCATTTTTTCATACAAAGAATCAAATAACTGTTCAAGTTGCTTTGTGCATTTTTCAAAATCTTTTTTGGTAAGGATGTTTGAAATCCTTTCCTCAATTGCGTTAAGCTCATCTTGCCACTCTTGCTTGCTAAGCTCTAATTTAAGAGTTTCGGCATATTTATCACCTTTTTTTATCTCAAGAGCCTTATTGTATTGCTTTGTAATTTTATCAATATTCATATGGTTACTCTTTTAATAAATCTTTGATATATTCATAAACCTTGGTATAACTCAATGCTTCTGCCTGACAATCTCTACAGAACTTTAAGGTTTCGTCCATTCGAACTTTATATGTAGAATTAGTCAAACTTGTTTGAAGAAAGGCCTTGAACTTATGAATATCAGACTCGTCAATTGAAGTTTCTTTTGCAGGATGCAATTTTGCATCAATGACATTTTGAACTTCTGATCTTGGCGTCAAATATCTAGCATACTGTGTCCAACACCAATCACCATCATATCTTTGTGGCTGACCATTAGGCTTAAGATCAGAAAGGTTAATAAGTTTTGATGTCAATGAATCCTGATATATTGTATTGATAGGTAACTGATATTCTTTCTCGATAAGTTCCTTCTTATTCTTTAAGGATATCAAAATACCATTAATTTGATGTTCAACAACTTTGGCTTGTGAAACTATATTTGAGATTCTCCATACGATTGATGAAATTATTGCAAATATTGATACACCATCCTTGTCTTCTAATACGATTCTCTTACAGTTTGACAGTAATCTAGATACCAATTGTAATTCAGATACATATCCTTGGAAAGGCATTTTCTCTGGATTCGCTTTCGCATAATTCTTAGAATACAACAAATCTGTTATAGCTGCTATGTGTTGAGTTGAATTCGATATTGTTGAAACAAGCTCTGTTTGCTTTTCTTCAATTCTTGTATTCAACTGACTACGCAACAAAGAGAAATCAATCTTTTCGATATACGCTTTAAGATATAGCAATTTTATCAATGTACGCCCCTTGCTAAATCCATAAGACATATCATTATTATATGAAGCTATCCAATGATCATTTAGAGAATCCTTCATAAAAGTCAGCAGTTCGTCCAACTTACTTACAGATCTCTCATTATTCATCATAGCTGTGAAAGAACACAGATGTTTAATGATGTAGTCTTCATTATCATAAGAACTCATCAATTTACTGGCAGTTTCTCTTGATAAAATATTTAATATTTATAAGGATTCGTTAATCCTATCTTCAATTGGGGGGCAGATACAAAGCATTTCTAAAGTTTCCTACTTCTTGAAGGATCTTTAATAATGATTGATAACTTGATGTAGGCTTCTTTGCATTCTCCAATATATAGTACATTGCAAGATACTTACTTTTTGTATCAGTTATATCTGCAGATTCAAGACTGGTAAAATCCCAAAGAATATTGTCTTCATAATCCCTCTTTTCGCAGATTAGGTTTTCCATTGCTGACTCATGGTCTTTTTTCTGCGCAAGAGAAATTGTGTTAATAACACAACTATCCCCTTCCAATACAAGTCTGGAATAGTGTTCAATTGTTCTAATAGCCTCCTTTTGCTTTGTCCATTCTCTATTTTTAATAACGTCAATGGCTGTATGGAAGTCGTATGTACGATTGTCGTCAATCAAAACAATATCATTGCAAGATCCAGCTACTATGACAATTTTTGCCACAGAGTCAATAAAATCTGCTATTTGTCCCCCAAAATTGAACTGATAGTGATTGTAATCCTCAAAAACCAACTTTTTCATTTTACAGATTGGCAGAAGGTTACCTGAACCATCCTTACATACTTCTTCTTTCAGTTGGCTTATATATTCATGTTCTTGGAGATATACTATTCTAATAGTTTTACTTGCATTGGTATGCAAGTCATTCTTTTGTGATTTGATATAGTCTTTAAGCCTGAGGATATACTTTTTTAAAGGTTCATCCTCTAAAATAGGTACAAAGATAATTGTATTGTCACTACTACGAGAAGTCAAAAGGACACTCTGTCTGAAATTTGAGGATTCAAGTTTTTTATCCAAACTCATATCCTTATATTTCAACTTCGGAGAGCCAATAGGCTGTTCAATGATTTCCCTAATGGCACGTAATGAATACTGCATATAAATCTCATTTCCTGATTTAATTTTGCAAGTTTCAAAAATACTATTAAGATTCTCAAAGTTATCATCAATTGTTTCCTCTTCGACAGAAGATTCAATAAATTTGATAGAATCTAAGATAAAATCTTTTGTCTCTCGTGTTACTTGGTCCTCATTATCCTCATACTGACTAATAAAGTCGTATGTTAACTCTAGTAATGGAATCAAGAAAGTTGTAGCAAGTGCTTTCTCTTTGTTATTTCTGCATGCAGTTGAAAAAGCAATTTTACCGTCAGAATTAGAACAAGCAGAGAGAATATAGCTAAAATACTTACCAACATTTCTTATATAATCAACGCTTGTGTATTTCCCTTGTTCTTTACACTTTTCAAGATATGCAGAAAAATCATCACTAATTGCAGGATTGAGTTCTTTTACTACAGATACTAACTCATCTGTACAGAAGAAATCTTCTGCACTATCCTTCATTGCCTCTCTGTATGAATCCTCAATCTTAATGGATTGTGGTTCAAAATCTAGTAAAAGTCTACCAACAATCGGACGAATGTAACTATTCATTTGATTGAAATAAGAAACCTTTAGGTATTTTACTTCTTCACCACTTTCATCTATTGGCTCATTGAAAATGTCCTTTACAAGGAATTCTGTTGCATCATATTCCTTATAAATACTATAATCAATGGCATCCCACAATTTCTGTATATGACCTGGACGACAACGAGACATCCACCATATAAAATTCACATATCCATTAGCGCACTCCTTCATAAACTTACGTTTAAGTAAGGCTACCGTTGGAAATGGAATCTGAATTGTCTTCAGTCTTCTATTAGCAGCTGTTTCGCTATCATTATTTCCATCTGTTCCCTTTTCTTTTACTACTTCATAGCCAGAAGCTGGTCCATTGCCAATAACTAATAAGAAAGGTTTTGTCTGAACAACTTGATCAAACAATTCACGAAGGATACCACCCCCAGATGATTCAACATAACGTTTGAGTTCATAGAATTTTGACTCAAATTCATCCACAAGGAGTATAGGAGGTGTAGTGCTTTCTAATGCTTGGCGGATAACTTCTTCGAAAAAAACAAGTTTGCTAATTTCTGATTCTTTGGTATTATTTGAATCCAATGTGACAGGAATGAAATCTTCCAAATACTGGTTTAAGCTTGGATTCTCAGAATCATCACCAGACTTAAAATCAGGGAAATCAATATCGCTTATATCATTCCAATTAGAGTTTCTCAATTTGTCGATCTGCTCTTTAATGATACTATTGATAATTCTGCTAAGTTGGTTATTTTGAACCTTACCAGATTCCAATGACTCTGCTTCCTTCTTTACAGCATCAACAATCTTAGCCAAAGGCATGTAGAAGGTAGGCGTTTTTAGCACTTCCCAACCGTAATGGAATAGATAGTATAATGTTGTTGATTTACCAATACCAAAAGCCCCCTGTAACATTATTGGTTGGATATTGCCTTTGTTACAGCCTTCTTTTAGATCAGACTCTACAGTTTCTCTTAGTTTTTTATGTTCGTTACTAAGATCAACCCATTTAGTTCTTTTTATGAGTGGGATGTAAGTTCCTGCCATATTATTACTTTAATCTAATTGTTATCGTTTTATTCAGAAGTGGAGATTCTATTTGGTATAAACCTTTTCGCAAACCTCCATATACTATTCTCTCAGAATTTGAGGTACCTTCTATTTGTTTGTTTTCTAGATTCCGCAGTACTACTTCTACTTTTGGAATAATAGTTAAAATGAACTCTGCTTTCTTTTTCCTGACCTCAATAAAGAAAGGCATATGCTCATAATTGAACTCAATGCAATCATTCTCAGAAACAATATTATTGGTTCTGGCAGCCATCGCATATTCTTCATGTCCATTAAGAGGAATCAATCTTGGCTTAAGGACATTCATTTGAGGCATGTGTTTTGTCTTAGAATAATCCTCATAGTTAACATCTACAGAGAATGAAAAATTCTCAGACCTTTCAAGATTATTCATAAACGCAATCACAGAATGGTTTAAGAATCGAGCATTTGATATTTCTATTTCTCTGAATTCTTCTTGATCATTTGTCAACTTACAGTCTTTGGAAGAGCTATCCAAATAATAATCACCTACGTATTTATCCAGAATTTCAGTAAGAATTGGCTGCTCATTCCATCTCTCTATAAAGAAAGGAAAACCTGTTATTGATTCCTCTTCACAAATTTGATCATTCTCAGAAGCCATTTCAACAAATGGAGATATAGGACATACTCTAACAAACATTCCATCTTCTCCTATCATTTCTTCTTGAGAAACCAATAAAACCATAATAGGAGCAGCAGCCGACTGGAGTATTCCTTCGTAATCCATATAACTTCTTTTAATTGTCCATATCTGATTCTCTTTGATTTTAGGACGTAGATGCAAATAATTGACAGGCACATCATTCGAAGCGAATAAGTCGTTAATGCTGGCCAATTCTTTATCTGATACTATAATGTCTTCTTTCACCTCAGGAATTATCGGGTTCTTGAGGAAATCATTTATGATGTTCATATATTCTACGTTTGTCATAATGGTAATACTCCCGTTTCTGATATTTTGTCCAAAGCTAAAGCAATATTTTGCAAGAAAGAAATACCTTCCTCTTCATTATTAGGCACATAAGTAGAGAAAATTTTTTTCTTAAAATCTTCTATCTTGCGATGGACAGAGCTTTTCGGAAGGTTATACTTATCAGCGATGGATGATAATGATATACCACCTGTATTCTGAAATATGTACTCTAAGAATATACGTGAATCTACTTGACCTACGTCTTCGATTATTGTCTTTATTGCTTTGGTTTGCTCATCGTCAAGTTGATTATAAACAATTTGATTTTCTGACATATTTGTCTTGAAGACTGACTGATCTAATAATTCAAAGACAGCTTTAGCCAAAGAAGAAACCGATACATAACCATCAGCCGACAAAAGAATATCTTCTATTGCCAGTTTAACAATTGGCTTAAAATGTTTAGTATCTTCATTTATTGGATAATGAGCAAGATACTTAACGACATCATCTAACTTATCTATCCAATTATTACCATCGGACATTGAACTTTTAACATAAGCACTATGTTCGTGAGTTTCTTCATCATAGTCTTCTTGGCATATTTCTTGAACAAGTTCCTGACACTTTTGAAAACTCAGACCGACCTTTTGTTGTTCTTCCTTAATTCTGTTTGAAACAAAAGAAATGAACATTTGTGTAAAATAATAAGACAAATATTCAAATGGCACTTTTGACAAATACTTAATCTTATTTTTGGATATAATCCACTCAAAGAACTGGTGACTCAATTCCTTAATATCATCACTTTGCCAATCATTGTCATTATGATCCGATACTATGATACTTTTCTTCCACTGGTATTTCCTCACCATCGAAGTAATCGTACCAAGTATGTTTGCGTAGCCTCTGGATGTTAGTTTTCCAGAGAGCAACTCTAATAGATATTCTTCCTTAAACATTGATTCCTAGGCTAAATTTGATTTGTAATTTGAGTTCTTCTATTTGGCTGTCACTTAAGGAGTCTATTCCATTCCAACCTCGTTGCAAATTAGTTAAATCCTTAGAATTATATGTCATTCTAAGTTTTATCAAGAAGTAAGAGTAAGGACAATCGGGATCATTTAGATTGATCTTTACCCTAAAGACATTTGTGCCCTTATTATAGTCTTTGGACGTTCCTGGAATTATCCAGCATTTTTTGTTTTCATCAAATACTCTTCCAACAACAGACGGATGAAAATCATCTTTGTCCTTGTTGTGAGCAAAATGATTATCCCAAATACCATTAGGAGCAACCCATATAGAGCCTATTACAGGACAATAAATATCCTGTAGTATGCTCTTCCAATTGGATAATTGTAAATTAATCATTTTAATGTTCTATCTATAAACTTTTTGTTACCGTTCGTTCCTTTGCATCAATCATTTAAATCAAAATACTGGCTACCCAAGAATGGCAGTTTCACTAATTTACCTTGTTTATATGCATTATAAGGCGAGAGATTCTTATGTAGCCCTAAAGCTGAAAGACGAACCACATTTGTTTCTCCCTGTTCATCTTTATCCGTAAACCATATTGTATCACGTCGTATAAACTCCTCATTTAATAGGTTAATGTCGTGAGTAGTCAATAGCATTTGTGAAGTCTGATTGCTATTAGCCAAGAATACTTTTATAAAATAGGATAGCAATTCATAATGAATGCTTGTTTCAACTTCATCTATGGGTACAAACTGGTTATTTTTCAGAAGGAAATTCAGTATTATGGCCATTCCTAAAAATCTCATAGTACCGTTTGATTCATACTCTTCAGATAATTCATATAAACTATTCCCTGTCCTATGAGTGAATGTCAATTCCGTATTTGTTATTTTACCTTTTTTCAACATTTCTGATTTTGCATCATCAGCAATTGGAGCTTTCTGAATCAGTTGTTCTAGTTCAGGCGTTATAAGTTCTTCTTCTTCATGAAGAGTAACATCTTCAATATTAAAATCCGAATCCTTTAAAAAGTTCAAAATAAATTTCTTCAGATTTCCATCCTTGTCCTTATCCAAATGACGTTTCACATATCCCGACAAAAGCATTCCAGGAGCAAGAACATCTTTTACTTGCTTTGCAAAATAGTCATAGACATCATTTAGCTTGGTCTTCCCTACATTGCAGTTTCCAAAAGCAGCAAGCACACTGCAGTTATTTATTGTGTTTCCTGCTATGGTATCCTGATTTTTCTTTGCCATTTTCAGGTTTGTTCCAAATTCTATAACTGAAGAATCTGTATAAGGATCATAGCTACGGCTATAAAGTTTTGTAGGGCGTATGGATTCATATACAGTTAATGCATCGGAAAATAAGTATCTGATTATCAAATAGTTAAATTGATTACAATCGATTAATATGGCGCTCTTTACGGGCGCCTTTTTTGTTGCTCAAGTATCGTTGATAATCGTTGCTAAGCCTTTTTACGCCATTTTTTGTACCTCCTGTGTACCTCACAAGCCCAAAGTCGGGTTTACTGCCTGCCAGATGGTGGACAACCTGGAACGCCTTGGAACGCTGTGGTACGCAATGAAACAGATTTGGCGAACTAAAAAGATAATTAAAATGGCTAGTAACATTGAAATTCAAAAGAAATGCGAGTGGTGTGGCACCATTTTTACCGCCCACAAGATTACTACAGCATACTGTGCACACAGGTGCGCAAACCTCGCATACAAAGATCGAGTTAGAAAAAAACGAATTCAAGAATTCCACTTGAAACATGATGTAGAATTAAAACCTAATTCTGAAAAAGAGTTCTTAACTCCTACTGAAGTTGCCGCATTTTTAGGTGTAGGCCGTACCTCAATTTATCGGTATATTAAAAACGCGGAAATCAAAGCGGTCAGATTTGATGGGAAAACTCTTGTACGGCGTTCGGATATTGATAAGATGTTTGATTACATTATTGCTTCCAATAATGAGAATAAGCCCAAAGAGAAAAATCCAATATCAGATTTCTACACCACAGCTGAAGTAAAGGAAAAGTATGGAGTAAAGGATTCCTGGATATTTCACATCGCTAAGGAACATAATATTCCACGAACCTTTCACCGTGGAAAAACCTATTGGAGCAAAAAGCATATTGATGATTACTTTGCAAAGAAAGCTCCCGATCCTGAAATCAAGGAATGGTACAGCACACAAGACATGCAGGAGAAGTTCGGCATGACGCTAACGGCCATTTATTCTTTTGTATCAAAGAATGCCATTCCCAAGAAGAAGGTTGGCATCATGGTGTACTACTCCAAGAAACATGTGGACATTGCCAAAGGCCTTATAGCTCCCAAAGAACCTAAATACTACACCATTGCCGAAGCGATGGAGCGATTCAATCTGACACGGGATCAACTCTACCATTATGTGAAATACCATAATATTCCCCGCATCAAGGTCGGTAAATATACCAAGATCCTGCGGGCAGAGCTGGACAAGTTTTTTGAGCCTCCAAAGATAGAATAAGCTGAAAGTTATTTTCCGGTGATAAATACCACCATTAGAACACCTATTTTATTTGCAACAAAAACAAGTATTAATCAAAAAACAATATAGCTATGACACTTACATGCACCAACGTAACTTTGAGACAAAAGCCATTGCGTAACGACCGTATATCTCTTTATCTGGATTATTATCCGGCCATCCGCAATCCTTATACGATGAAGATGAGTCGCCGGGAATTCCTTGGTATCTACATATATGCCAAGCCCAAGAACGAGCAGCAAAGAATGTTCAATCAGGACATGCTGAACAAAGCAGAGGCAATCCGCTGTATCCGTGTCCAGTCGCTTATCAATGAAGAATTCGGGTTCCTTGACAAGAACAAGCAAAAGGTAGATTTCCTCGCCTACTTCCGGACAAAGGCACGGGAAAAATATGAGAAATGGGATTGCGTTTACAATCACTTCGAGAAATTTGTCGGTGGCAAATGCACCTTTGGTGATATCACCGTAGAATTGTGCGAGAAGTTCAGGGATTACCTGCTCAAATGTAAACAGATCAATCATCCCAATGCTTACATCTCACGCAATTCGGCAGCCGGTTATTATTCGACGTTCCGTGCCTTATTGAAAATAGCCTATAAAGAGAAGATGCTGCGTGAGAACTTGAACGACTTTCTGGAAAAGATAGAATGGAAAGAGGTTAAGAAAGAGTATCTGACACTTGATGAAGTCAAGAAACTGGCAGCTACGCCCTGCAAGATTCCTGTCTTGAAACAGGCATCCCTGTTTGCTTGCATGACCGGTCTCCGTATCAGTGATATTCTGAAGCTGGACTGGCGTGATTTTGAAGTCGGGCCAGATCAAGGCTACTATATTCGTATCTGTACCGAAAAGACAGAAACCGAGGCCACCCTTCCCATCAGTCAGGAAGCACTGGAGTTGTGTGGCGAATGGGGCACCGGAAAAGTCTTCAAAGGCTTAACCCGCTCCATGACTCATCATCCCTTGAAACAGTGGATCGCCGAAGCCGGAATCAGAAAACACATAACCTTCCACTGCTTTCGTCATTCATACGCCGTCATCCAAATCTCTTTAGGTACAGACATTTACACGGTATCGAAGATGCTGACGCATAAGAATGTCACCACGACACAGATATATGCTGATTTGGTTAATTCTAAGAAACGCGAGACGGCGAATAAGATTTCGCTGAAATAATAGAGTCATTTTTTTATCTGTAACAGGCCATATCTGGTAAATCTGCCGGATATGGCCTGTATATAATAATATTATTAATGGAAGCGGTTATTGATTGCCAAGTCGAAATTATACCAACCAATTAAGTTCATTAAACTGTTCTAACATCTTATTTCCGCATGCAGGGTCAATCTGTCTTACAAACATTATCTTTCCCCTTAACCAGTCTTTGTACAATCCCTTTGTCGTTTTCAAATGTTGATAATGTTCATATACTCCAAACTTCTTACAAAAATGCAATTCACGTAATATTTCCTTTTTATACTTTTGCGATACATGTACTCCATTTGTTACAGTCAAACCTGTAACCTCTTGCTTGCATCCTTTATAACGTACTTTTGTTTTCATCCGATTTACTTTAAATCCATTCAAATATACGATTTTATAGATGTCTTCAATAGGTGGAACTTTAACATCAGAATCAGCCGAAAATGTTAGATCATCAGCATAACGTGTATAAATTATTCCTCGTTTTTTACAATATTCTAACATCATTTCATCCATTTTCGATGCTATGATATTTGATAACATTGGACTCGTTGGCGCCCCTTGTGGTAGTCGTGATTTATATGTACATAAGGCAGTTAATGTTTTAACAACTTCTTCTTCGTATCCTAGAGAACGAAAATAATTATTCACACTATCTAGTTTTATTGTATGAAAAAAATCTTTCAAATCAACATTAATCAACCAGTCATGCCCCGCATGAGGTATAGCATTTGTCAAAATACCACGTACTTTGTCCCTATTCTTAAATGCAGGTATAAAGCCATGTACGCAATCATTTATTGATAAATCTTTACAAAGTATATTTATATAAATCCATCGCTGCATATTTTTCAGCATATAATCAGGTGCTTCTATTAATCTATTACCACCAGACTTTTTCCTGATCTTGTATTCTGTATAATGTTTCTCAACATTGGCAACCATTCCTTTGAGGGTTTCTGCGCAACATTCAAAATACATGGCAAGATGAACAAAATCAAATATCACAGGGAGATTTCGCTGGTGCAAACTCCCTGCATATTCAAAACATTCCTTCAAATATTTTTCCGTATGGTTGTTTTCTACGGCACATTCTTTAAAAAGAGACTCCCAAGTATCTGTCATAGTCATTTACGTAATTGTCACTTTAGTGACAGTGCTGGACAAGCTTTGTTCAGCACTATCAGTGTAATTGTTTTTTAATTTCTGTACGCCCCCGGGACATACAGGTAAAGAGTATTACATCTTTACTTAAAGCTAAAATTCTATGACTTCCCCCTGAAAGTCTCTGGTATATACATATAGTCTCTATCATCCACATAGAAAAATCCCTTTTCCTTATTCTCAATTCTAAATATCTTAGATGCTTCAGCTAGTACTTTCTGGGCCTCATATGTAACTTTATGGTCTTTATCCCACATGCCAATTTTCTCCCCTTCCTCAAATATAGAAGCCATATCATCATTAGTCAATCCCATCTCATTGGCTATAACCACTTCTGGCATTTTTCTCTCTAAGCATCTCAACAGATATGTTAATTTTACATTTTTATCTTGGATAATACCCTTCCAGTCCGGATTATCCAAATCAACTCTAAAGAACTGAGACAATTTAAAAACCCATCTATTATTGTCCATCCTTTGAATAAAAGCCATGTTTTGTTTTTTCAGCTGATTCCGTGCAATCAAAGGCTGCCAATATTTTACACCATTGTCTTCATACTTATCAACCCATATTATTGGTAGTGTATTGTTAGGAACAGCATGGGCGAACAAAACCAAAGCTTGTGAATTGGAATAGCCTAATTCTCGCCCTCTACATATCTGTTGACCATATTTATAGCAGAACTCCCTGATTTTTTTCATCTTAAGATATCCTCCAAAAGGCGATTTATTTTTACTAAACGCATGAACTCTGACATCTCCATACAGTTTTACGTATGGGAAATCACGTTCTAACCTAGTCTTTCCTTTATCCATTAGGATACAGCTCAAAAAGAACAATCTTATATGGTGCATTTTCTTTTACAACATTACCTATTGTCCATTCATTATTTATTTGCAGTATCTTTCCGTTCTTTTCTTTCTCAAACGTTAGTTTACAGTCTGTTGCAAATGAATCTCCAGAGCCAATTATGTCATCAAGGAATATTATAACATCTTCATCTGTCAAAGATTGAACGTCTATATCCTTGGGGTGATTATAATACATTATACCTTTTATGTTCTTAGGCGTTTGATTTTTGAACAGATTTTTTACCAAATACATAATGACATGTCCACTTTTCCCAGGTTTACCCAGTGGCATAAACAAAACACGAAATGATTTTTGAATCTCGCCCCACAGATCATTAAAGATAGTATTAAGTTTTGACAATAACATTCCCAACAGATCTTCTTCACGATAATACTCCAACTTTTCCAATACAGATACAGCCATTTCCTGTTCGTCATCTTGAAAGTTGTCGAGCCATCGGTACACATCATACAAGTCTAACCTATCGTAAAATCTGTACCTAATAGTATCTACTATTCTTTTCTGCAAATCCTCTGATGGTATTCTCATTCACTTGATAACTTTATGGTTACACCTATCTTATAAACAGCTTAATGATTTCAACTTAATCCTTAAATATTCACGAAGTCTTGTTTCATTTGTAAAAGTACTACTTTTTCTCGAATTTGAATATTTCCACATATATTAATCTACCTAAAGTACAACTTACATCCTATTGTGGCATAGAAATAAATACCATATCGAGGACAAATGCTGCCACTTTCTTGGATTTATAATATGGTATCTATGAAATGACATATATTTGCGCACAAACAATTAGCAAATATCACTATGAGTCAGAAAAGTATAGAACATATAGCACTCTATTCCCTTGTATTGGTAGGTACTCTTGTCGTTGGCGTTTTAGCTCGGCAGTTTGTTTTATCCAAAGGTATTGACGATTTCAGTAGTAGTGTTGTATTTTTTGCAACAGTAATTGTCTTGATGGCGATCTATGCCAGTTTACAGACAACTTTCAATCAGTTTCTGCTGCCACGCATAGAAGCTTTTCTATTTCGTTTCTCTGCTTTTCAAAAGATGAGAGATAACAATTACACCGTTTCTGTTTCGGAAGCCCTAACTGTCGAGGATTCAAATCAGGTTACGCCCGATGTCATTGAGCCTGCTTCTACCACTGAAGAAACAATCTCCGAACTTTCAGAATATGAAGTTATGCGCACCAATGCTATTACAGAAAATAATCGTGCTATTCAAACCAAATTAGAAAAGGTGCTCAATTATACTAAGCAAACAATGGTTGCCTATATGAGTGAAGAAGATCTCAATCGTATATGTGCATATATTGTAGAATATAGTTCAGAAGGTGTGTCGTAATACACGATGCGCCTTCTTTTTTTCATTGACTATAAAAATCGACTCATTTTTTTAAGCTGCGATATTTTGAGGATTTCTTTGATTTATGCGTTCGCAACATCTAAATAGAACAACTGTAAGCTCATAAAACGGTCTAATCAGCCAATCCATACCTTCTTTAGTCATTTTTGCACACATCTTTTTTATATTGAAGGCAATGGCAAAGAAGGCAAAGTCCATGA
>SKEW01000067.1_pt1 | contig 130504 bp, 123 predicted proteins | sample 4841441 | NCBI WGS metagenome assembly SKEW01 (sample SAMN11008799, study PRJNA524170) | human gut metagenome | isolation source: fecal sample from pouch patient p41 | place: Israel: Tel-Aviv | reverse complement strand
GTGATAACACCATGATAACAAAATCCCCAAAAACCACACGGATACAGTGGAAAATCCGGACTTTCCCCCACAAATCACACGAAAAATCATCATTTGCACACCGCAATACGCCAGTCTGATATCGTGAAGGTGGACGTACTGTTGGATCAGGACGTGTTGCTACAATCATCGAATAATTTTAGCATAACATCTTAAATTATATATATTGAGTACCGCAAGGTACATTGTGTCCAAACGTAAGATACCCCGGAACCGTAAGGTTTCCGGGGTTTTTCTGTTGCCTGGAAACATAAAAATTATGAAAAATAATTCTATATTAAAATATGGATATTTGATGAAATCTTTGCTGTTGAATTAAGAAGAACCGATATATGGAAAATATGGAATGTTGCGAAAACAGTTCCTGAAGGAACACAGATCAGCAAAATATCAATACTTGCTATTGACTGGAAAGCTGACGAAACACCTGAATCAGATTGATCAGGAAGCCAGAAAGCAGGTGGAAATACTTATGGAACAGATGGTGAAAAAACAGGGTGCGACGGAAGAATTAAAGGCACAGGATCAGATGAAGTGGGTTAGATTAATGATTAATATAAAATCCAGTGCAGAAGAAATTGTAGTGAAAAATACGATATATATGTAGGTGGAAATAGGCGGTCGAAAAGGATCGCTTTTTTCTGTTTTGTGTGTATTGGAATAGTATTTTAAAATGAACTATGGTAGAATAAAGTAAAGACAAATCGAGAGCTTTTGGATAAAATTTTGAAAATTATCGAGGAAGTTACTATGAAAAAATGTAGATATTGTGGCAAAGAATTAGATAGTAATTTGGAATTTTGTAGCAGTGAGTGCGAAAACAGCTATAGAAAGATAATTGAAAAAGATAGACATAAAATTAAGTATTTCATTTCGAGCATTATTTTAGGGTTTTTAGCTATGTTTTATGGTGTTGTGTCAAGCCGCAATTGCATGATTGGAAGTGGAATTATAGTAATGGGGGTCACTGTTGTTTTGCTTCCATTTACTACTTCAGAAACAACTGCTTTATTTGGAAATAAAAAGGCGAGATTTATTGGAAGAATACTAGGCATGATACTTATAGCGGTTGGAATATGGGTAGGGTTTATTTGATGACAACTTTAGTCTTTAGAGCAAATTAATCAGAAGTTGAGAGGAGATCTCTGTAATGTTTATATTTTTATCTGCGTGTTCACTTTTAGTACCGTTATCTATGATTATATTGGGATATACGTGGAAAGATAAGCCTCCTAAAGATCGGCAGGGGAGTTCGGGATATCGAACTACTATGTCAAGGATGAATGATGAAACATGGAGATATGCACACAGGTGTTGGGGCTGGATAAACTTTGTTTTAGGAATCATCCTGGTGATACTATCGATTTTTATTTTGATTTTAACGAAAGATGATACAAACTTTGAAATGATTTCTGTTTATTTGGTGTTTTTACAATTAGGAATTATGGTGCTTACAATTATTCCGACAGAATTTTTGTTGCATAAACATTTTACAAAGTAAGGAATGAAAAAATAGCTAATTTCCAATTGGCGGAAATGAAAATCGGAAGTTGGAGGATTGAATTATGTGGAATGAATTAGGTATAAGCGGTGGAACCGCAATTGTTATTTTGATTGCACTGTATTTCGTTATCAAATGGGCAGTGAAGAATGGCATCAAAGAAGCCTACAGTGCTATCACTGGAAAGAAAACTGATGAAGATATCCAAAACGAAAAAGAGTTGAAAGAACTTGGATTGGATTCAGAAGATCAATAACTTCAAGTTTGTGGAATCGACTGAAAGGAAGCATTATATGTTCTATATTGTTTTTAACTTTGCAATGGCAGTGATTATGTTTTTATTTGGAATATGGTTTTATAGGTCAAAGGGACAAGCATCTAAATTCTTGTCTGGTTATAATATGAAATCAGCAGAAGAACGAAAAAAATATGATGAAAATGCTATGTGTAAGGCATATGGGAAGAGAATGATGTTTATGTCAATTCCTTTTATTGCTGGAATGATAATAGATATTTGGTATATAGGAATCGGTTGTTTAATGGCATGGGTGATATGGTTTGTTATGTTTATTCTGCTGCTTATGGATAGACATAAAAGAGAAGGTTAATTTATAGAGGAATAGAATGCTTTTGGGGTGAAAATACCGTTTATTTGTTTTAGACATACGATGTCCGGTTGAAAATTAGCGGATTCTCGTTTTATGTCGTGGTAATTTTGGTATATATTGGTAAGCTGTAAGTGGAAGAGAGGTAGAGATATGGATACAAAAAAGATTGGAGCTTTTTTAAAGCAATGTCGTAAAGAAAAGAATCTTACACAAGAGCAGCTTGCTGAAAAGTTTGGAGTATCTGCAAGAACAGTTTCCAGATGGGAAACAGGAATAAATATGCCAGATCTCAGTATACTTGTTCAACTTGCTGAGTATTACGATGTTGAGATGAGAGAGCTCCTGGATGGAGAAAGGAGCCAGACTATGAATAAAGAGATGAAAGAAACATTGGACAAAGTTGCGGTGTATGAAGAATGGGTGAAACAAAAAGCATTAAAGGCTGGAAATCTTGCATTTGCATCAATGTTTGTGATTAGTGTGTTAGCGATTATTATTCAGATGTTATTAACTGTGGATATTCGCTTGGTTTTAGGAGAGACAGCAACTGCTTTGGTAGGAGGAATCCTGTACGCCTCTATTATGGTGTACAATGGAATATGGGATAAATGTTTGCCAAAAAGTGCTACTATATGGCGAGATTTTTTCACCAGTGTGATATGTGCAGGAATTTTTACAGTCATCTATGGTGTATGCTTATTCAGAATGGGAGCTACAGAAACACAGATAACACGATTAGCATTGGGATTTCTGATTGGTATTACTATTGTGGCATTTATTATTCTTAGGCTCTTGGCATTTATTAATCGAAAAAGAAACCAGAATTCGTCAAATGTTCAGGAGAAAAAGGAAATTTCCCTATCTAAGGTAGAATGGATAAAAATTTATAATGCACAGAATATAGTAGAGACAGAACAACTTGTAGAAATGTTAAAGCAAAATGGAATAGTAGCTTTTTCTCAGGAAGCAGGTGCGAATGTTGCAATGCATGGGGCACCAGGATTTGGAATATATGGTGTGGATATATTTGTGAAAACCGATGATGCAGAGAAGGCAGTACAGTTGATCAAGGAGATTAATAACCAAGAATGAAGAAAATTTTTGACATTTTCACACATGCGTGCTAATATGATTATAGAAAAAGAGTGCTACCGATAGACGGTTAGTCCACATACTTAATTGATTAAAAATAACCGTTCAGTTTGCGAGGCTGGGGCGGTTATTTTTGTGTCTTGTTATTATCTTTGCCGAATGTGTATCCGGCACAAAAGCAGGTGATGCCGAAGCTCACGACTGCAATAAAGTCCACAATACTCATTGGCTTAGCCCTCCTTTCCAGTGGATTCTCTTTCGAGTTTCTATGTAATCAGAGGGTCACAGGTCTCCGTTTCACTTCGGTCGTTGCAAAACGAGTGCCACTGGCACTCTGCAACCCTCTGCTGAAGGACTAAACTAACCGCCTACCGTTATGATAGCACCCATGTTTCGATTATAACAGTCAAGGTGGGAATCTGCAACCGGAAAGTTGACAGCTCATGAAAATCTGGCTGTGATACTGTTATGATACTATTTCTGTTCGTTATTGGAAAATTTCTGTGTTAAAAGTTCATCTCGTTTATGGATTCGTGTCTCAAAATCCAGTTCTTCAGTTTCTTTATGGGTGACAGGTTTGGAAGTGTAGTATTCCAACGTCTGCTTTTTCCACATATCAAACATATCTTTGCCTGTGAAATAAGATTCCAGGCTTTCTCTGTTCTCCTGCAGATCAGCAAGAAAATTACACATATCTGCGTTTAAAGAATGTTCCGGATTATTTCCATAAAAGCGAAGTCCGGCATACCATTTCTGTGTTTCTGTTTCTATATCACTGGGAAGTTTATTATTTATATCCAGTTCATACCAGAGTTCATTGGATTCATGATTGATGAGAGACTGGAATCTGCTATCAAACAGACTGGTGCGAGAGTGCTTATTTTAGATCCGATTCAGGCATACCTTGGAGGAACAATGGATATGAACCGGGCAAATGAAGCAAGGGATATGACAAAAAGATTGAGCTTGCTGGCAGAAAAGTATAAATGTGCAATTTTATTAATCGGACACATGAATAAAGCTGGGGGAAATAAAGCTGCACATAGAGGAATGGGTTCGATTGACTTTTTTGCGGTAGCCAGAAGCGTATTACTGGTAGGAAGAATAGAGGGAGAATCGGATTTAAGAGCAGTGGTTCAGATTAAAAATAATCTGGCTGCATTTGGGCATTCCAAAGCATTTCACCTGACAGAAACAGGATTTGAGTGGATAGGTGACTATGAAATCACAGCAGATGAGGTGCTTGGTGGAATTGCCCCAAAGGTAAATAAACTGGAACTGGCAAAAACATCAGCTTCTGTGCAAAGCAGTGAAATCTTTGATAAGGCAGAAGAGTTGAACATTTCTAAAAGAACACTGGAAAATGCAAAAAAGGAGCTTGGAATTAAGGCAAGACGAATCGGTAATTCATGGTATTGGGATTTAGATAAAGTTAAGCCGGAATAAATTAAGGGTGCAACATTGCAGAGTATATAGAAAATGCGGAATTAAAATGCAAGGTTGCAATCTGTAAAGACATTGCAGTGTTGCGTCCTTACATAAATTGTAAGAAGGTGAGAACTTGAAAAACGTTATGATTCCAGAGGAGTTATTCGGAAAGATTATAAAATATCATTTACTGGATCAGGAACAGGAAGCAGATGATATAAGAAAAGGTCTAGAGAAAAAGCTGGATGCAATGGTAAATCGTGAGGTATACAGTAAATCCAAAACTGCACCAACAAAAGAAGAACTGAAGAATTAAAGGTACAGGATCAGATGAAGTGGGTTGGGTTAATGAATAATATAAAAGTTAGTGCAGAAGAGATTATATTGAAAAACATGGTATATGTGTGAGTGTGAGAGAAGAGATCGCTCTTTTACACTTTTGTATATATTAGAATAGCACTTTAGAAAGCACTATGGTATAATAAGGTGAAGGTAAATCGGAATTGCAGATTTAGAAAAATTTTGGGTATTTGAAAAAAGATTGTAACCCTTAAGAGGCGAGAGTAAATATGGTTTATAGGAAATCTTGTGCTGTTACACTTTCTTGACATTTTCATGACTGTTCTAAGGATATTTTTACATTTGCCTGAGCTATACTTTAGCCATACCGAACAACCGGTAAATAAAAAATCAGGAGGTACTAAAATGATGAACAGATTATTCAAAAGAGGAATGGTAATAGCACTTGCAGCAGCAATGACTACATCCGCAGGTATTCCTGCCATGGCTGCCCAGAAGGAGACACAGGAGGAGACAGTGACTACATCAGAGGTAACACAAACAAATGTAGATTATGGCTCTCTCACTCAGAAGGAGATTGAAGAGTTTAACTCCATTTATGACCGACTTGACGCTATCGACAAAGAGGTAATGAAAGATGCAGATGGTCTTTCTGATGAAGATATCTATGCCAGATACGATCAGTATCAGGATGAAACCGATACCCTCATGGATCGCCTTGAGGAGCTTGATAAAAAAGCCGGGTGGATCGACAACGAGGAATATGAATATTCCGAGGATGGGTATAATGCTCTGTACGATACAGGCAAACTCACCGCAGAGGAAGCAGAACAGCTTCAGAAAGCATATGAAAGAATCGAAGAAATTGATGCGGAAGTGTGGACGGACGATGATCTTTCAGACGATGAGATCGAAGCCCGCTATGCAAAGTATGATGACGAGATTACATCACTGAACGCACAGATTGAAACGCTTGAAAAGAAAGCGGGTTGGTATGAGGGATACTATGGAAATTTGAGCGAAGATGAAGTCAATCAGCTTAACAGTATTTACAATAAAATTGATGCAATCTATGACAATATTTATAACGGCTCTGATAACCTCTCTGACGAGGAATTTGCTTCTCGCTATGCGAAGTATTCAGATGAGATTGATGCTTTGGAGGCACAGGCAATCGCTCTTGAAGCGAAAGCAGGTGGAACTAAAATACAGACATACTGATTTTGAAAGATATAATATGGGGAATCTCACGGAATTTCTGAGGGACTCCCCTCATGTGGGATTAAAGATATGGCAAAAAAAATCTATTTGGCAGATGATGAACAGGATATACGAGAAATACTCACAGAATTTTTATCCAATGCCGGATATGAGGTAACAGCATACAAGAATGGTGATACACTCTTTTCTGTTTTTCAGGAGAAGCCCTGTGATCTTGTTATTCTTGATATTATGATGCCGGGTTCAGACGGTCTTTCCATATGTAAAAAGTTAAGGACAATATCATCAGTTCCTATTATTATTTTGACGGCAAAGGATTCAGAGTCTGACCATATGAAGGGATTTATGTATGGAGGGGATGACTATCTGATTAAGCCATTTTCGCCGTCACTTCTTGTTGTCCGGGTAAATGCGTTGTTCCGAAGAGTTGAAATGAATATACCGGTAAAGGCAGATATTTCCTTTGGTGATGTGTGTTTTTCATGGGAGAAGCATAATGCCATTGTGAAAGAGCATGATATTGGTCTGACTATGACAGAATTTTCGCTTCTGGGATGTCTTATGGAACATGGTGGAACGGCAATCCCCCGGAATGAAATTCTCGACAAAGTATGGGGAATAGATTCTACGGAGATAGAAACCAGAGTTGTCGATGAGACAGTAAGAAGAGTCAGGCAGAAAATGAAGACCGCAGGCAGCAAAGTTCGCATTAGTGCTGTCTGGGGCTATGGCTATAAACTGGAGGATTGTAATGAATAAGACACGTTATAAAATTGCCACACTTACAGGTTCCGCCGTTATGGCAGCCATGCTTTTGAGCCTGCTGATTCTGAACATAGTTTTTAATAAAAAAATAGAGCTGAGAGCTGAGAATGCAATTAAAAACGTTTTTACTTTGAATTCAGACGAATATTTGAATTACGAATCTGAAAATGATACGGGCTCTTTATATTATGCCTCACTTGTATATATGGGGGCAGATTCAGAAAACAGGGATGACATATATCAGATTCTGACACCCAAAGAGAAGAAACTTATTGACTGGTATGAAACACACCCGTCTGATGAAATGCAAAGGGCAAAAATTAACGAAGCAACTTATTATATGAAAGCCAGAACAGAGTATTACGAAGACAGCAATGAGAGATTACTTGCTTATGTGGATGTTACCGGCGAACCAGAACTCGTAAAAGAAATCAGTTTTGGTGTTTTGCTGGATGCTTTTGTCATTGCCGCTCTCGGTGCTGCCATTGGATATTTTCTCGGGAAAAAACTTGAACAAAATGACAAAGCTCAGAAGACCTTTTTTGAAAATACATCTCACGAATTAAAAACCCCGCTTATGGCAATTTGCGGATATGCGGAGGAGATTGAAATGGGAGTCATTACCGATTATTCTCAAGCGGGCAGAATGATAGTGTCTCAGACGGAGCGTATGAGTAAACTTATTGAGGATATCCTGTATTTATCAAAAATGGAAAGCGGTACGGAACCATTAAAGTGTGAACCAATAGAAATGGCATCACTGGTTCAAGATATTTTGATGCCGCTTGAAGGAATTGTGAACAGGCGAAACCTTTCAGTATCGTTAGAACTGGACGAAGGATATGTCAACGGAGACCCGGAGAAGCTGGAACACGCTGTTGCTAACCTGATAACTAATTCCGTAAAATATGCGTGTAGTCAAATCGAAATATCGTGGAAAAATCAAGTCCTTTCCATCTGGAACGATGGAGGAGAACTTAGCACAGAGGATTTTTCCCATATGTTTGAACGTTTTCATACGGGACAAAACGGAAACAGCGGAATAGGGCTTGCCCTCTCAAAAGAAATCGTTGAAATGCACGGATGGAAACTTAGTGCGAAAAATGACAGGCATGGCATATGTTTATCAATGGTATGCCACAGTTAATTTAGAAACAATCAGGTTTACAGCTTCCAGTTTGTTGAGATGTTGCAAAATTTGGAATCAGGAGAGAATAAGAATGATTAACAATTTAATGTACATAGAATTAAAAATGGGATATTCTGATGATGATCCGGCATGGATTGGATATGTCAAAACTTCAAAAAGTAGAATAAAAATTTTTTGACATTTCTGCATATGGCTTAGCCCTCCTTTCCAGTGGATTCTCTTTCGAGTTTCTATGTAATCAGAGGGTCACAGGTCTCCGTTTCACTTCGGTCGTTGCAAAACGAGTGCCGCTGGCACTCAGCAACCTCTGCTGAAGGACTAACCGCCTACCGTTATGATAGCACCCATGTTTCGATTATAACAGTCAAGGTGGGAATCTGCAACCGGAAAGTTGACAGCTCATGAAAAATCGGCTGTGATACCATGTTGATACTAAAAAATGAAGAGAATAGAAATATAGCTTGGAAAATCCGCAATACAGGACAATATAGACACGAAAATCATAGAAAATAATGAGATTTTAAGAACCTCACAAACGTAAGATACCCCGGAACCGTAAGGTTTCCGGGGTTTTTCTGTTTTCTATGTTCTTTTGTTATTTATGCTGCAGACACACCATTTTCACCTGTGCGTGTCTGGTTCTCTGCGCCGGAACGGCGGATCCCTGCAAAGATAGAGCCGGCAATATTATGCCATACACTGAAAATAGCACCTGGAAGTGTTGCCAGTGGATTGGCTGCAAAGTTAGCTGCTGCCAGAGAAACTGCCAGTCCGCTGTTTTGCATGCCGACTTCAATAGCTATAGCTGTTGTCCGTGTATATTCTACATGGAAAATTTTGGCTGCAAGGAGTCCAAGCATCATACCACAGAAATTGTGGATTGCAACAACACCAAGGACCAGAACTCCGCAGTTTAAGATTTTCTCTGCATTAACGGCCACGATTCCGCCAATGATCATAACAATGGCAACAACAGAGATCAATGGCATGACATCTGAAACTTTATCTACATGCTCTCCTGCAAGTGTACGAAGAAGGATTCCAAGAAGTACAGGAATCAGAATTACTTTTACAACAGACAGTACCATTGCCCAGAAGGATACTTCCACCCAGGCACCTGCCAGAATGTACACAAGAAATGGAGTCATAACAGGAGCAGCCAGAGTGGAAACAATTGTCATTCCTACTGAAAGTGCAACATCACCGCCTGCAATATAGGTGATCACATTGCTGGCTGTTCCACCAGGACAGCATCCCACAAGGATCACACCCAGAGCCAGATCTGCAGGAAGATTCATGACTTTGCACAATACCCAGGCCACGACTGGCATAATCGTATACTGTGCAACTGCGCCAATGATCACTTCCTTTGGTCTGGAAAAAATTGCACGGAAGTCTTCCAGACGTATGGTCAGTCCCATGCCAAACATGATCACACCCAGAAAAACAGACGTATAATTTGTCATCCATGCAAATCCATCCCTCCAGAAAAAGGCAAGGCATGAAAAGGCAATGATGATGATTCCAATATATCTGGATGCAAAACTGCTGATTTTTTCGATTTTCTTTAAAATATTTTCCATATATTATACCTCGTAGCTGAAGTTATCGATCAGTCTTGTTTTGCCAATATAGACAGCCATTGCTACGAGAACATTATGATCTGCTTTTTCCACAGGCTGCATGGTAAGTGCATCTACCATGGAAACGTAGTCGATTTTTGCCAGAGGCTCTTTTTCGATCACTGCACGCATTTTGCCGAGAAGTTCTTCTGCGGAAATGCCTGCGTGGATGATTTCCTGTCCGAGTTTTACGGATCTGGACAGACAGAGAGCAGCCTTTCTCTCTTCATCGCTTAAATATGTATTTCTGGAGGATTTTGCCAGTCCGTCCTCCTCACGGATGATTGGGCAGCCTACGATCTCTATATCAAAATTCAGATCCTGGACCATCTTGCGGATGATGGCAAGCTGCTGAGCATCCTTCTGTCCGAAATATGCTCTGTCCGGGGCTACAATATGAAACAGTTTGGTTACAACTGTGCACACACCCTTGAAATGGATAGGACGTGTTTTTCCACAAAGTGTTTCAGATAATGTATCGATACTTACAAATGCATGGGGATCATGATACATTTCAGAAGGTTCAGGGCAGAAGATCAGGTCTGCGCCAAGACTCTCACAGAGTTTACTGTCTCGCTCGAAATCTCTTGGATATGCCTCAAGATCCTCTGTCGGACCAAACTGTGTTGGATTGACAAAGTCAGACACAACTACAATGTCGTTCTGCTCTCTGCATTTTTTGATCAGACTTGCATGTCCCTCATGAAGAAATCCCATTGTTGGAACAAGACCTATAGTTTTACCTTCTTTTTTCCATGCTTTGATCTGTTTTTTTGTTTCTTCTACTGTTTTTGTTACCTGCATTGTTATCTCCTCTTTCTCGGTCAATGGACCGGTATCATAGATTTTGAGATAGCCTCTTTTCTGAATTCACTTTCATCTTATGATAGTCTCTAACCTGATATCAATGTTTTCAGGCCATGTCTTTCAGCAGACCATGTTTCTCATAATTGGTCACTCTGCTGATCTTATTCTCTTCATCTACAAATACAACTGCAGGCTTATGAGTACGTGCCTCTTCAGGCTCATACCCTGCGTAAGCCATGATGATAATCTTGTCACCTGTGCTTACACATCTTGCTGCTGCTCCATTCAGACAGATCATACCGCTTCCGCGTTTTCCGCAGATTGTGTATGTCTCGAATCGACTGCCGTTGTTCACATCTACAATCTGAACTTTCTCATATTCCAGTATTCCGGCAGCTTCCAGCAGTTCTTCATCCACAGTAATGCTTCCCACATAATCCAGTTCGGCCTGGACAACAGTTGCTCTGTGGATTTTTCCTTTTAACATTTCTATTGTCATCTTATATAGTCCTTTCCTGCGGGAAAAATCAGAGTCATGCAGCTCCATAAAAAGGAAATATACCTTTATGATCTGCAAAAAAAGCGCATCAGGATACACTTTGACCCTGAAACGCTTCTGATTGATTCCCTGTATATTGAGTCCTGTTTCTGATACATAAAATATGGCTTGTTATTCCATGGATTAGGGGAAATCTGATTTCCTGTATCATAAATACCGGCTCCTATCTTTTAAAATTACATACATCCTTCCGTTTCCGCTTTCGGGTTCCGGCTGGCTGTTTTTATATAAGATTCCAGTGATTTCAGCCAGAGTATAGTTTTGAGTCCAAATACTATCTCTGAGTGGTATTATTACATCTGGTCGGTTATTTGTCAATAAATTGTTTATCTACTGTTCACATACAACTATCCCAAATCCCGAGACGATAAAACATAATTGATTTCTGACAGACAGTTTGCTAGAATATATCTATGAAAAGAGAGTAGTGTGCCGGGCGGATTCGGTTAAATAAGAAATGGAATAAAGTATATTATGGATAATTATGAAAAACAGGTATATACGGGAAGAAAGTTGTTTCTAAAGTATGATCAGGATAAGCTGATAGAGAAATATGGATTGAAACATGATGAAGAATATCTGTATTTGAAATATATCGGAACAGAATATCGGATCGATCGCGGAAATGGTGCCATTGAATATGTTGCGGATGATGAATGGACGGATTGCAGAGAATATACAATTGTTATGACAATTTATGATTTTCTCTGTTGCTCCGGACAGGAAGTACTGCCGCCTTTGACCGGGCAGTGGCAGCCTGTGAGCAGGTTTGTAACTGCCGGAAGCAGTCCGTCAACAGCCCCCTTTGTGGAAAAGTATGCAAAAGCATTTTCAGGAAAAGTGGAAGAGGTAAAGCAGGCCTGCACCTGTCTGGGGGGAAAGCAGACGGAGCGTTTGGCAGGGGCGGATCTGACATTTGAAATGCCTGTTCTTCCGGGTTTTTCTGTGTTGCTTCAGTTCTGGGATGGGGATGAAGAATTCCTGCCAAAGATTTTACTGTTGTGGGATAAGGTATCGTTATCATATCTTCATTTTGAGACAACCTATTATCTTCAGGGAGATCTTCTGAAGACTATACTGCAGACCATCGGCTGAATACATTGCAGCCGGTCATTTGGAGGGCGGTACGCAGTATCTGAAAGCTGAACACAAAAGAGGGAAAGAACCGGATGAACTTGTCACTGCGAGAATTGAAGTGGGGGATCAGATGGAGCTGTTGTTTTAAGAATATGGAATAATCAATCTATAGCAATCCTCGTAAATAATGCATTTAAGAGGATTGCTATAAGTACAAATGAGCAGAAAACAGTAATGTCAATGTTGCGTGGAATTCGGAAGTAGGAGAACAGTTCGAATATATAATCGGCTGTTCTTTTTTTAGCGTTAAAGCGGCGAGGTTTTTCTTGTGTACAGTGGAATGTAGGAGTATAATGAAATCAATATTTTGCATAAATTTACAATCTGTAATAGAACGACGATCGGCAAAGCAGATGAAAGTCTGTGACGCAAAGCTACAGGGCCTGTAAAATGGCAGCCAGTTGCATGAAATGATGTGCGCTGTCTGTGAGACGGTGTTTTTTTATGTTATAGGAAATTACTCCGTAATGTTCCTATAACATAAAAAAGACCTCCGGGCAGGATCGCACTGCGACGGAGGGGAATTATGTCGCTGAAGCGACCCTTCGCAGGCGAAGAATCCTGCAAGCAGGGATGTTATTTCATAAACGGAACCATAATGATTTTATCGGAGAAGAGAGAAAAATATGAAAATCAAAAAAGTACAAAGTGCATGTCTTATTTTGGCATGTATAGCGGCAACAGGACTTATAGGGTGTGGGAAAACAGATGAAACACCAAAGAAGCACGAAGCAATTACTTTTATGGCTCCTTATCTGGAAGTGGACAATTTTATAGAAGAAGTGCATAAAACATATCCAGAGATTGAGCTTGAAGTAGTCCCGTACAGCGGAGCAAATACAACAACCTGTCTGCAGAATATGTTAGAGGCAGATGATCTTCCGGACATCTGCACACAGACTTTTTATAAGCCAGATGTGGTGGATGTCAGTGATAAGATGATTGATCTCTCAGGATACGATTTTACAGATAATTATGTGGAATCACGTCTGAAAGATGTATCCGATGAGGGTGCACTTTATATGCTTCCATCTTTGTACAACTGTTATGGAATCACCTATAATAAAACACTGCTTGAGAAGCATGGCTGGAAGCTGCCAACATCTTTTACAGAGCTTGAAGAACTTGCAGACAAGGCAAAAGAAGCAGGAGTTACGTTATGTATGGCACAGATTCAGTATCCTGGTTCAGCCTTCCAGTATATATGTAATATTGCGGATGCGGGATTCCTTGGTACTATGTCTGGAAAGCAGTGGCAGAAAGATTACCTGTCAGGAAAGGCAAATGTCAGTGACACGGAAGGCATGATGGACAGCATGGAATATATCCAGAAATGGAAAAATCTCGGTATGCTTGACTGCAGCAACAGTGATCCGGTAGATGATAGTAAAACAAGAGAAGCTTTTATAAAGGGAAATTCACTGTTTCTATTGGGACCACAGAATGGCATTATGGAATCAGAAGATACAACGGACAAATTTGGTCTGATGCCATACCTGTCTGAAGATGGAAGCAAGAATGTATTTATTTTAAATGTAAACCGTTTTTATGGATTGAATAAAAAGCTGGAGAATGATCCTGAGAAACTTGAAGATGCATTAAAAGTCATGAAGGTGCTGTCTACGGTAGAAGGAACCAGTGCCCTGTATCCGGACAGTACATTAAAAGCAGGACTGCTTCCTTTCAAAGATGCAAAGGCAGATGACACCTTCTATGCAGATATTTCGGATTTTATCAATGCAGGGAATACGACACCGTTTATTTATTCCGGATGGGAAAATACGATTGTAAATACCGGAACCAAAATGCAGGAATTCATGCAGGATAAGGCATCAATAAAGGATGTGGCAGATCAGCTGGATGAGGATCAGGACAGCGTGGTAAATAATCAGCCGGAAGTGATCACAACAGCTACAGAGGAAATTTCACAGGAAAGTTGTGCAAAGCTGGTGGGCAGATGCTTTGCCGAGGCAACCGGAAGTGACGTTGCTCTTATATCCCTTGGAACATGGATCAGTGGAAATGGTACGAACCAGAACAATGATGGTGTGAGCGGAAAACTGTATGCAAAGAATATTACAGACTATGATGTATGTATCATTCTTCCGACTGGCTGGTCACAGACGATTAAAACAATCAGGCTGACAGGAAAACAGATTCAGGCATTGTATGAAGAAGGTTATGATGCAGTTGGTACAGGCAAGAATTATCCATATATGTTGGTAAATCCTGAAGATATGGAACTGGAGGATGGAAAGACTTATCAGGTTGCAATTTCCGGAATCAGTGAAAAACTGGCATCGGAAACGGAAGTGACAGACAGTGGTATTGTAGGTATGGATGCGGCAAAAGAGTTTTTTGGGCAATTTAAGACTTTAAGTGAAGCAGACGCTCAATGGAAATAAGCGGAGGGGAAGGATGCAGAAGGCAAAGAGTTACCGGAACTTAATATGGGGTTGTTGTATGACTGGTATAGCGATGTTTTTTGCATTCTTTTTCCTGTATCATACTTATATCCAGGATATTATCTATGAAGAACGATTAAACCAGATGGAAGAGATTACCCGTCAGATGTTTCAAAATCTGGAGGATGTGATCGATTCCCACTGGGATCGGGTAACGGAAGAATGTAATTATCTGAGAGATGCAAACATACAGACTACAGATGAACTCTGCAGACATATGAAAAAGAAATATGAATTATCAGCATATGCAGATCATAAGATCACGTTGATGGCCGTGGATTCAGAAGGCGGATATTATACAGAATCCGGAAAAAGGGGACTTTTCCGGGATCTGGATTATTTTGAAGAAAGTCCTGAAAAGACCAGTTTTGTTTTTGATTCCATGACAGACAATCAGTCAAAGATGGTATTTCTGAATCGTCTGCCGGAGCCCATATATCTTCAAAACGGAGAAAAGAAAACTTCAATTCTTTATTTTGGAATTGCCCAGGACATGGAACAGTTGAATCCATATTTTAACTGCGAAGCTTATAACGGAAACAACAGTGTGTATGTACTGGATGATAATGGATCTAAACTGTTCAACAGCAATCAGGTGGAACTGATCAAGGGCCATAATGTATTTTCTGTTTTACAGAATATGAAGTATCTTCACAATTCTTCCTTTGAGAAAACAAAGGCGGAACTGGAAGAAAAAGGCTGCAGTTATTCTAATGCAGTTCTGGATGGAACAGAATATTTTTACGGATTAAAAAGAATGGAAAATGCCGAATGGACACTTATCTTTCTGGTTCCGGCAGAATATGTTGCTACGAATACATTAAAACTTGTCAATTTTGTTATGGTATTTATTGTTATCTTTACGGTTATCGTAGCTGTCTGTGTTATGCTGGGGATTTCCTTTGTCATGTACAGAAACCAGCAGGAAGCGATTCGCGTGGAGCGGGAAAATAATGCCAAACTGGAAACAGTGAATACAAAGCTGCGGCAGGCAAAACAGGCAGCGGAGGATGCTTTTCAGGTGGCACAGGAGGCGAACAGATCAAAGAGCAGTTTTCTTGCCAATATGTCTCACGATATACGTACTCCTATGAATGCGATCATTGGTATTACGTCCTTGATCAGACATGATGCCGGTGATAAAGGCAAGGTAATAGAGTATGCGGATAAAATTGACACTTCCTCACAGCATCTGTTGGGGATTATTAATGAGGTTCTGGATATGAGTAAGATTGAGGCAGGAAAAACTGTCTTCAAGTATTCTGATTTTTCTATTCCGGATTTCATACAGGAGCTTGATACTATATTTCGTTCTCAGATATATGAAAAGAAGCAGACTCTTACAATTACAAAAGAAAACATCCGGCATGAGTGGGTGAATGGGGATCAGGTTCATCTGATGCAGATTTTCAGCAATCTGCTGTCTAATGCAATAAAATATACACAGGAAGGCGGAGAAATTCAGCTTCTGGCAGAGGAATGTGAATCAAATTCATCTGTTTATGCAAAGTATCGTTTTTTAGTTTGCGATAATGGTATGGGAATGTCGGCAGATTTCAAGGACAGGATTTTTGATGCCTTTACCCGTGCAGAAAATTCTCTGACAAATAAGATACAGGGAACCGGTCTTGGAATGGCAATCACCAAAAATCTGGTTGACTTGATGGGCGGAACCATTGATGTAGAAAGTGAACCGGGACAGGGCAGCTGTTTTGAGGTTTTTATGGATCTGAAAATCGCAGAAGAAAGATCTGCTTCTCCGGCTTCACAGGCAGAAACAGAAGAGCAGGATGGCAATATCCTGAAAGGAATGAGATTCCTATGTGCAGAGGACAATGAACTGAATGCGGAGATTCTGACGGAACTGTTAAAGATTGAGGGCGCAGAGTGTACAATCTGTGAAAATGGTAAAAGGGCTCTGGAGACATTTGAACAGTCTGTTCCTGGTGACTATGATATGATCCTGATGGATATACAGATGCCTGTCATGAACGGCTATGAGGCGACGAAGGCAATCCGCAGAAGCTCCCATGAGCTGGCAAAGACAATTCCGATTATTGCCATGACCGCCAATGCATTCTCAGAGGATATTCAGCATTCTCTGACGGCTGGTATGAATGCCCATATTTCAAAACCGGTTGATATGAAGACGCTGGAAAAGACAATAAGAAGCATAAAATCCGGCGGCGGGGGGGGTACCGAAACGCAGGTCATTGCTCAGTAACCATTAAATAATAAACCCGTACTCTAAAGAATAATAAGAAAGCAAATATCCCAATCGTTGCCATGACCGCAAATGTATTTGAGGAAGATAAAGAGAAGTCATTTAAAGCCGGTATGAATGCACATATTACGAAACCAATTGGTACAATTATAGAATCAAATCAGACGATGGAGGAATGTCTATGTCGCTGATACAGGATATGAAAAAACATAAGAATCTGACGGAACGGGAACAGGATATCCGGAAGTATATTCTGGAACATCCGGAAAAGATTGAAGAGATGTCATCCAGAGAACTTGGTCATGCCACATTTGCCAGTGCGGCGTCGGTGACAAGATTCTGTCAGAAATTAGGAACGAAGGGATTCCCGGAATTCAAACTGCAGCTGGTCAGGGAATTACAATATGAAACGATTGAGGAAGAAGAAGTCATAACGATGTCTGAACGTGAGAACGTTGTAACGATGGTGAGAAAGGCAACACAGGTTCAGAGGCAGGCAATTGAAGAAACAAAGAAGGAATTGTCGTATAGTCATTTGGTAAAGATCGGCCGTATGATCGCAGATGCATCGTGCGTGGACTTTTACGTATATGATATGAATGTGTATCTGGCAGATTATGGATGTTCACTTTTCTTCCATGCAGGAAAAGTGGCGAATGTCCATTCCGCGACGAATATTCAGGGACTGCATGCAGCAATGCCGGCAGATGGGCATGTAGCGATTCTGATCAGTCATACGGGGAAAAATGAACGACTGGCAGAGATTGCCGGAATGCTGCGAAAGGGCGGTACGAAAGTTATCGTAATCTCTGCAGTGCGTGACGGGATTGTATCAAAACAGGCGGATGAGTTCCTGTATGCAGCAGGTTCTGAGAAAGTAGAAGAGTTCTGGAGTTCAATGTTCTTTGCTTCGGGAAAATATCTGCTGGATATCTTATATGGCATGGAATTCAGCAGGAAATACGATGAGAATCTTGCATTGAATAATAAATATGAGAAGTCGGGCAAAAAGTTGTTATGGTAAATGTTCTGGATCAATGTCGGGAAGTGATACCGGAAATGTAAATTTTGATATAGGCAGATTTCGCAAAGACATGTTGTGCAATATATACAAAAACAACATGTCTTTTTTTACGCCTGAAACATTGTTTCGAGAAAGATAAAAAACAAAAAGAAAAATATGAAACGATTTAACAGAATAAAGCAAAAGAATTGTAAGAAAACGATAAATTATTTATAGTGTACTTGTCAGATAGAAAGAGAGATACATGCATGTAAAAACTCTTAAACAAACATACAGAGGTATACAGATTCCGGAGGATACAGGGATCAGAAAAAGGAAAAGGAGAGTTTCATATGGCAAAGGTAAGAGATTATCATAAGCTTGCCCTGGATATCATCGATGTCGTGGGCGGACAGAAGAATATTGTAAATGCCACAAGATGTGCGACAAGACTCCGTCTGGTATTAAAAGAGACGCCGGAAGGAGCAAAAGAAAAAGTATCTGCACTGGCAGGAGTTATCACGGTTGTGGAAAATAACGGACAGTTCCAGGTTGTAATCGGAACTCATGTTGGAGAAGTCTATGATTCGGTTGCAGAAGCCCTGCATCTGGATGCATCTGCACAGGAAATCGAACAGCCTAAGCAGAACATTGTTAACCGTATTATCGCAACGATGTCTGCAGTATTTGCACCATTCGTATACATTCTTGCAGCAGCAGGTCTGTTGCAGGGAGCCTTGATCCTGATCACGATGGCGGCACCTTCATTTGCAGAGACAGGAACTTATGAAGTGCTGAACTTCATGTCATGGACGCCATTTACATTTTTACCAATCTTCATTGCGATCACTGCATCAAAGCATTTTAAATGTAATACATACATTGCAATCTTATGCTGCTGTGCACTGGTTAACCAGTCATGGGCAGATATCGCAGCAAGAATCGCAGATGGTGATGTGGTAAGATTCTTAGGTGTGAAGTTATCAGAGACAACTTATACATCTACCGTACTTCCACCACTGCTTCTGGTATGGGTACTTTCTTATCTGGAGCATTTTATCGAAAAGAAACTTCCGGATGCAGCCAAGCCGCTTTTGACACCACTGATCTGTTTTGTGGTCATGGTTCCGGCAACGATCATGGTAATCGGACCTGCATCTGCGATTACAGCAAATGCAATTGCGAATGGTTACAATGCATTAGTAGCTTTTGCACCGGCACTGGCAGGAGCGATCATCGGTGGATTATGGCAGGTAGTCGTTATCTTTGGCGTGCACTGGGGAATTACACCGGTCGTACTTGCCAACTTCGATATGAATGGCTGTGATACATTCCAGGCATTCCAGACAATCGCTGTTGTGGCACAGGTAGCTGCAGCATTCGGAGTATTTATCAAATCCAGAAATAAAGAATTTAAAGGTGTGGCACTTTCAGCCGGAGTAACAGGAATCTTCGGTATTACAGAGCCTACCATCTATGGAGTAACATTAAGACTTAAGAAACCATTTATCTGCGGATGTGCAGGCGGTGCAGTCGGAGCAGTTGTAATGAGTTTCTTCCATTCTGCATACTACGCATATGCCGGACTTCCGGGACTTCTGACAATCGTAAATGCAATCAGCAAAGATGCACCGATGTCCTTTATCGGGGAGGCACTGGCATGCGTGATTGCTTTTGTGATCACGATCGTGGCAATTCAGATTGTCGGATTTGACGATCCGGTTGATGAAGCAGAAGAAAGTGAAGAAGAAACAAAAAAAATTACAGGGACAGAGATGCTTTCCGGTGAAAAACAGGAGCAGAAGGAACAGACAGCAGAGATCAAAAAGATTGAGAGCCCACTTGCAGGAACAGTCATTCCGTTAAGCGAAGTACACGATGAGGTATTTGCAAGTGAGATGATGGGAAAAGGATGTGCGGTCATTCCGGAAGAAGGAAAGGTTTATGCGCCGTTCGATGGTAAAGTTGTCGGATTATTAGACAGCCATCATGCAGTTGGAATGGAAAGTACAGACGGAGTAGAAATTCTGATTCATGTAGGTATGGATACTGTAAAACTGAATGGAAGATGCTTTACCATCCATGTAGAAGAAGGTGAGCAGGTGAAAAAAGGACAGCTTCTTCTGGAATTTGATATTCCGGGAATCAAAGAAGCCGGATATGAAGTGACTACACCGATTGTTGTTACAAACAGTGACGAATTCAATGATGTAGAGATGAAGGCAGAAGGACAGGTAACTGTCGGAGTGGAGCTTCTTGAACTATCTTAAAAAATATAGAAAAAAGAGTGCGGAAATCTTTGAAAAGATTTCCGCATGAAGTGCAGGAGGAAGAATTATGGCATTACCAGATACATTTTTATGGGGCGGCGCGGTAGCTGCCAACCAGTTAGAAGGCGGATGGAACGAAGGTGGAAAAGGCCCAAGTGTCATTGATGTTATGACTGGCGGAAGCGCAACAAAGATGCGTGAGATTACAGACGGAGTAGTAGAAGGAAAGTATTATCCGAACCATGTGGCAGTGGATTTCTATCATGAATACAAAGGAGACATTGCTCTGATGGCTGAGATGGGATTCAAGTGTTTCAGAACAAGTATTGCATGGACACGTATTTTCCCAAATGGTGATGAGGCAGAGCCGAATGAAGAAGGTCTTAAATTTTACGATGATATGTTTGATGAATTGTTAAAATACGGTATCGAGCCGGTTATCACATTAAGCCACTTTGAGATGCCGTATCATCTGGCTAAGGAATACGGCGGATGGATCAACCGTAAGGTGATAGATTTCTTTGTACGTTATGCAGTAACCGTTATGGAACGTTATAAAGATAAGGTAAAATACTGGATGACATTTAACGAGATCAATAACCAGAGTAATACATCGGCAGACATCTTTGGATGGACAAATTCAGGAGTGCGTTTCTCGGAATATGATAATAAGAAGAAAGCCCTGTATCAGGCAGCACATCATGAACTGGTGGCAAGTGCACTGGTGGTGAAGAAAGGCCATGAGATCAATCCGGACTTCCAGATCGGATGTATGTGTTCATTCGTACCGTTTTATCCTTATTCCTGCAACCCGGATGATATTATGGTTGCAACAGAGTGTATGCATGAGAGATATTATTTCTCAGATGTACATATCCGCGGCCATTATTCGGCATTCGCAAAGAAGGAATGGGAAAGAGAAGGTACAAAACCAGTGATGGAGTCTGGGGATGAAGAGATTCTGGCAGAAGGAAAATGTGATTACCTTGGATTCAGTTACTATATGACCAATGCAGTGAAAGCAGATGTTCAGAAAGATACTGCAGAATCCCTGGACGGAAGTTCTCCAAATTCAATTGCCAATCCATATGTAAAGGCAAGTGACTGGGGCTGGCAGATTGACCCGGTGGGACTGCGTTATGCACTGGTTACTTTATATGAACGTTATGAAGTACCTTTATTTATAGTAGAAAATGGATTCGGAGCAATTGATATTCTGAAGGAAGATCATACCTGTGATGACGATTACCGTATCGAATATCTGAAAGAACATATTACTGAGATGAAGAAAGCGGTAGAGATTGATGGCGTAGATTTGATGGGATATACTCCATGGGGATGTATCGATCTGGTATCATTTACAACAGGTGAATTAAAGAAACGTTATGGTTTTATCTATGTTGATAAGAATGATGATGGAACCGGAAGTGGTAAGAGATATAAGAAGAAATCCTTTGGCTGGTATCAGAATGTGATCCGGACGAACGGAGAAGAGCTTTAATCAGTTATAATATAAAAAGAAGATGAGGACTGTTATTTACATATGCAGATGTAAAATAACGGTCCTTTATTGAAAACTAATAATAACTTAAAAACTTGATTTTAACAAATACTAAGTTAAAATGAAATAAATTAAGTTAAAAGGAGAATGAGAAATATGCTCACAAGCGTATTCGGGATTTCTATAAAATATGAAGCATGGAATCAACAGGATTCTTTGCCTGTTTATATTGCAGGGAGTTATGATTTTTGCACAGCATATACAGTATCTGGTACGTTGTAGCTGTAATAGCTGTGGGTATGTTGGCAGTGTCTTTGACCAAAGGAATATTGCATTATAAAGTCAAACAGGTAGTGTAAGTATCCGCAGTCATAGTTATTATTTGTAGAAGAAAAGTCGATAATCAGCTACATGGTGTCCAAACGTAAGATATCCCGCAACAGTAAGGTTTCTGGAGGTTTTTCTGTTGAGAAAATGAAAATGAAAAATCGCATATAGAAATAGAATTCCCAAAAGAATTATGATAAAATAAAATCAGTATTGATGATTCACAGAGTAAAAAGCATAATGACATAAAATTGTTGGTGTTTATGAGCAAGTAGCGAAGCGGATGATTTTATCCGCCTGACTTATGAGGTGACAGTATGGGGATATATCTGAACAGTATTTCATCCTATTCTTTATACAAAAGCGAATATACCAGACCTTATTTTGTAGATAAATCCAGTCTGTTGAAGGAATTGATTCCACTGGCAGAGCAGGGAAATGCACATATATGTATTACCCGCCCCAGGCGATTTGGAAAAACTGTCATGGCAAACATGATTGGAGCATTTTTCAGTAAAGGTGTTGAAAGCAGTGATGTTTTTGACAGGCTTCAGATTTCAGCAGATAAAGATTACAGAAAACATTTGAATCAGCATAATGTAATTTATATTGATTTCAGCAAAATGCCGGGAAATTGTAAATCCTATATGGAATACATTACACGTATTGAGGAACGTTTAAAAAGGGATCTTCTGAAAGTATATTCTGAAATAGAAATATATCCGGAAGACTCTCTGTGGGATATTTTAGAGAGCATTTTCATCGAATATAATGGACAGAAGTTTATTTTCATTTTTGATGAATGGGACTGTATTTTTCATAAAAATTTTGTTACCGAGGAAGACAGACAGAATTACATTTCTTTTCTGAGCAATCTGTTAAAAGATCATGCCTATGTTTCTTTATCCTACATGACTGGAATTTTACCGATTGCCAAGTATTCCAGCGGTTCTGAATTAAATATGTTCATTGAATATACAATGGCTTCAGAAGAGAAATTCAGTGAGGATTTTGGATTTACTGAATCAGAGACAGATATGCTTTACAGAAGGTATCTGGAGATATGCAGAAATGAAGAGAAAACACCTTATGTGACCAGAGAGGGACTGGAAACATGGTATGACGGATACTATGCTAAAAATGGAGAGAGAATGTACAATCCAAGATCAGTAGTGGCTTCTCTGACAAACAATAATCTTGACAGCTACTGGACAAGTTCAGGACCTTATGATGAAATTTTCTACTATGTAAAAAATAATGTAGCAGAAGTAAGAAATGATCTTGCAGTTATGATATCAGGTGAAGGAGTTCCGGCTAAGATAAAGGAATACGCAGCTACGTCTATGAATCTGACAACCAGAGAGGAAATTCTGTCAGCAATGGTAGTGTATGGTTTCCTGAGCTATTATCAGGGAAAAGTTTATATTCCGAATAAGGAACTGATGGACAAATTTGATGAAATGCTCCAGAAAGAAGCCTCTTTGGGATATGTGTACAGACTGGCAAAAGAGTCCGAACGCATGCTTAAGGCAACACTTGAAAAAGATACTTCTACTATGGAAGAAATACTGGAATATGCTCATAATACGGAGACGCCGATACTTTCTTATAATAATGAAGTGGAGTTATTTTCTATTGTAAATCTGGTGTATCTTTGTGCGAGAGACAGCTACCGGGTGGAGAGAGAGGACAAGGCAGGACTTGGATTTGTGGACTTTATTTTTTATCCTGAAAATCCGGCAGATACAGGCATTATTCTGGAATTAAAGGTAGACCATACTGCAGATGAAGCTGTTCAGCAGATTATAGATAAAAAATATAGTTTACGCTTTTCGGGAAAAGCAGGAGAAAAGGCAAAATACACAGGAGAAATCCTTGCAGTAGGAATTGGATATAACAAAAAGACAAAGAAACATCAGTGCAGAGTGATTACTTTACGGAAGGGCACGTTATATTAATTCTTGTATAAGGTGGAAGATAGAGGATATAAGCGGCTGTATAGAAATTTTATACAGCTTTTTTTATGTATAAGTTTGGTGAACTTTTTTTCATCATTTATGGTTATATAAATTTTCCTGTAACGTTTCTTCTGTCTGTGACTTAGTTATATAGAAAGACATCAGATAAAATAATGATACAGCAGACAGGAGGATCATCATGAAACGATATTTAGGAATATTCAATGCAGATGAAACAAAATCAGGACCATGTTCAGACATTCAATGGAAGAAGACCGGGCTATTAAAAATTCCGAAAGATGCAGTTGGATAATAAAAAACACAAGGAGTAGGAATGGAGAAATCAGAAATCGAAACAATCTACCGGAAGTATTTCCATGATGTCTTTCTCTATATCCGGGCACTTTCCGAAAATGAAAGTCTGGCAGAGGAGATCACCCAGGAAACATTCCTGAAGGCAATGAATAATATTGAGAAATTTGATGGCCGGAAGGATATCCGCGCATGGCTATTTGTAATTGCGAAGAATACATATTTCCGCTATTGCAGACGAAATAAAATCTATGTAGGCGAAGAATTTTCAGAAATAATGCAGGATTCCATGCAGGATACATCCCCGGCAGTACTGGATCAGATCGTGCAGGATGAGACAGTTCGGAATCTCAAACGCTATGCAGAACTGATACCGGAACCCTACAGGGAAGTATTTCACCTGCGGATATATGGTGAGCTCTCCTTTGAGCAGATCGGAAAATGCTATCAGAAAAGTGCAGGGTGGGCAAGAGTAACCTGCCATCGTGCACGACAGATGATAAGAGCACAGATAAGTCAGGAGGAAAAGTAACATGGAAAAAATAAACTGTAATGTGATCCAGGATATTCTGCCATTATACATTGATGATGTGGTAAGTGATGACACAAAAGAACTTGTAGAAGAACACCTGCAAAACTGCGAAATCTGCCAGCGGGTATACCATGAGACAAAGGCAGACCTTGAAAATGATATGAAGATCTCTGCGCAGACAAAAGAAAGCAGCAATGAAGCAAATGACTTGAAAAGCTTCAGGAAATTTTTAAAGAAAAGAAAGATAAAAACAATCCTGCTTTCCATAGCAGCAACCGTAATTTGCTTTGTGGCAGTGTTCACGTTCATGAATAAACATGTCACATATATCAGCTACAAAGATGCAGGGATAACTATTATTGAGGATAATAAAGATGAAGTAACATATAGAACAAATATAAAAGGAAATTATCGCTGGAGAACATCCTTAGACAGGGAAACAGGCGTAATGACTATCCATTTTGAACAGAGTTTGTGGGAAAAATATGTAAGCTGTATTTTTTATCCATATGATCATATTCATGATATTCTGAAGAAAGATGAGATAAAAGAAGTGTATGTAGATAAGGATGGAACTACAACAACAATCTGGGAAGCTCCGGAGGAAGAACAGAAGGCTTATTTATCTGAAGAACATACAGAGCCGTTAGGATAAAATATTAGAGTATTTTTCAAACACGATCTAAAATATGAAAGCGAATTTTATAGCAGTCCTATAGGTTATAAGGATTTACAAAGAGGTTGTCATGGAAGGCAGCCTCTTTTTATAATTGCTGATGGACATTCTCTTCCCATATGTTACAATAGAACAAGAATATGGAAAGAAAGACAGGAAACCTAACTATGAAAAAACAACTAAATTATGCAGATATCATAAAGGAAGCGCTGATCCTGACAGGTGCGGTAGCGATCATTGCAGCAGCAGTTTATTTCTTCCTGGTGCCGAGCCATACCTCTGTAAGCAGTATCTCCGGTCTTGGTATCGTGTTATCAAACTTTGTACCTTTATCATTGTCTGCAATCACCATGATTTTGAATGTGGTACTTCTGATCATTGGCTTCATCACCTGCGGACGCGAATTTGGCGTAAAAACGGTTTACACCAGCATCGTTTTGCCTTTATTTCTCGGATTATTTGAGAAAGTATTTCCGGATTTTGGCTCTATGACCAACAGTCAGGAGCTGGATGTGCTGTGCTATATCCTGGTGGTCAGCGTAGGACTGAGCATTCTTTTTAACAGAAATGCATCCTCTGGCGGACTGGATATTGTGGCAAAGATCATGAACAAATATCTCCACATGGAACTGGGAAAAGCAATGTCTCTTTCCGGTATGTGTGTGGCTCTTTCCGCAGCGCTTGTATATGATAAGAAAACAGTGGTGCTGAGTATTCTGGGAACATACTTTAATGGAATAGTTCTGGATCACTTTATCTTTGACCATAATATTAAACGCCGTGTCTGCGTCATCACTCAGAAAGAGGAAGAACTGCGTAAATTCATTATCGAAGATCTGCACAGCGGAGCGACGATCTATGAAGCGACAGGTGCCTATAATATGAAGAAACGCAATGAGATCATCACGATAGTAGACAAAACAGAATATCAGAAGCTGATGGCTTACATCAATCATGAAGATCCAAAGGCTTTTGTGACGGTTTACAATGTATCGGATATGCGCTATCAGCCAAAACTGTAAGAAATATTATGGCAGGAAAGCTGTGGGTATGCTAAAATAGCAGAGTGATTATATAACCATAAAGAGATTATGGTAGAAAGAGGATGAAAGATGAAAAAAGGAAAAGGAATTGCCCTGCTTCCCATTGGTGTATTTCTTGTATTATACCTTGGACTGGGCATTTTGTTTGAGTATGTGATGGAAATCCCCATGGGATTTTATAATGTGCCTATTGTAGTAGCATTTCTTGCTGCAATCCTGGTTGCCTGTCTGCAGAACAGAGCACTGGATTTTGATAAGAAACTGGAAATCATGGCACAGGGAGTTGGGGACAAAAATATCATCACCATGCTTCTGATCTTCCTTGCAGCCGGATCTTTTGTAGGAGTTGTGGGAAGAAGCAGTGCTGAGAGTGTTGCATATTGTATGCTGAGTCTGATACCTGCCAGATTTTCAGTGTCTGTGCTGTTTATAGTTGCCTGTTTTGTGTCTGTGGCTATGGGAACCTCTGTGGGAACCATTACCCTTCTGACACCGATTGCAGCAGCAGTTTCCACAGCATCAGGATTTGATCTGGCATTTTGTGTGGCTTCTGTTATGGGAGGAGCCATGTTTGGGGACAATCTTTCTTTTATTTCAGATACGACGATTGCTGCATGTAATGGTCAGGGATGTGAGATGAAAGACAAATTCAGGGAGAACTTCTGGATCGCTCTTCCGGCAGCCGTTGCCACACTGATCTTAATCCTGATCCTGTCATTTCAGACAGAAATCCAGGGCCGTGTGATCCAGCCCTATCATCTGACTCAGGTAATACCGTATGTGCTGGTATTGATCGGAGGAATTGTTGGGATCAATGTGTTTGTGGTATTGCTGACAGGAATCGTATCCGGAGCATTTATTATGCTGATCGGAGGACATACCACACCTGTAGAGATCCTGAAAAATATGGGATCCGGTGTATCCGGAATGTTTGAGACCTGTATGGTGGCGATTCTGGTAGCTGCCATGTGTGCGCTGATACGTGAGTATGGTGGATTCGATGCGCTTCTTGGCTGGATCCATAAAATTTTCCGCGGAAAGAAGGGCGGACAGCTTGGAATGGGACTTCTTGTAGGAACTATGGATATTGCCACTGCCAATAATACAGTGGCGATCGTAATGGCAAACCCTATCGCAAAGGAAATGGCAGAAGAGTATGGGATTACACCGAGAAAGACAGCTTCCATACTGGATACTTTTTCCTGTGTTTTCCAGGGAGTGATTCCATATGGTGCACAGATGCTGGTTGCAATCTCAGCAGTGAACGAACTGGGCGGTGAGATTTCTGCATTTCAGATTATGCCGAAATTGTTTTATCCCATGTTATTGCTGTTCAGTTCTCTGATCACAATTATGAGAGGTTCAGACCGTACAGGAGCTTAAAAGATTCCCCCTGCCGGAAGCTATATTTTTTTCGATTTTTTTCAAAAAATACTTGACCTTCCTCCTTGTGGAAGCAGTATAAAGAAAGCACAGACAGGGCAGTAGAGCAGCGGATCAGCTATATCTGCTGTCAGGAAAGCAAGAGGTAGCAGTATGAAGATCAAACAGGTGGAAGAGCTGGTAGGCATCACCAGAAAGAATATCCGTTTTTATGAAGAGCAGGGTCTCCTGAATGTGGAGCGTGCAGAGAACGGATACCGGGAATATCATACGGCAGATATTGCCAGACTTCAGGAAATCAAATTATTCCGGAAGATGGATATTTCCATAGAAGAGATGAGAGCTCTTTTTGAAAAAAGGAAAAGCCTGCAGGTCGGTCTGGAACAGCACCTGGGAGAACTGGAACGCCGCAGGGAGGGCCTTGTGAAAATGCAGGAAATGTGTGAGCGCCTGATCGCAGAGCATCAGTCTCTGGATACCTTGAATGCCGAGAACTGTCTGGAAGAAATCGAGCAGATGGAGAAAGAGGGTGCAAGGTTTATGGATATAAAGAAAACAGATATCCGTAAGAAAAGAAGGACAGGAGCGATCATTGGAGCAGTAGTCATGATCTTGCTTATGGGATTTACCATAGGGCTTATGCTGTGGGCAAATACACAAGATCCCATACCGACCGGACTGCTGATATTTCTGATCGCCATACCGGTTGTGATCATCGGAGGAATCCTGGCAGCACTTGCAGGACGCATGAAAGAGATTGAAGGAGGAGAAGAGGATGAAGCTTCTAAGTATTGAATACATTCCGGGTGTAGAGTTTGAGGCACTGGGAATTGTAAAGGGAACAGTTGTACAGACAAAAAATGTAGGAAAAGATTTCATGGCAGGGATGAAGACCCTGGTAGGCGGGGAAATCACAGGTTATACGGAAATGCTCAATGAGGCAAGACAGATTGCCACCAAGCGTATGGTAGATGAAGCCAAAGAGATGAATGCGGATGCTGTGATCGGTGTGAAATACGGTTCCTCCCAGGTAATGTCAGGGGCAGCAGAAGTGATCGCATATGGAACTGCGGTGAAGTATAAACAGGATTAAAAATTAAGAACAAGAGCAGGGCATGCAAACACTGTTCAATGGTAAATTAGGCGTAGGCGGAGTATGATAATCCGCTTGCGCTATTTTGTTTTACAGAGTATAGTTATTATATGGTCGGGTATTATCAGAACTGACAGAATATACGTTGTCAAATGAGATAGAAGCATCATATGAGATTCTGAGAAAGTATCAAAAGTATGAAAAACTCAGAAGATATACCGAAAAAATGAAAGGCGTAAAAGAGATATTAATATGAGCGATAATAAGAATGTAAATCAGGACAAAGGTCTTCAGGGAAATGAAAAAATAGAGCAGGCGATCGCTGCTCTGCAACAGGAAGCCACTCAGGAAATGCTGGCACATACACTGACTGTAATCCGTAGACGAATGAGAGAAAACGGCCAGTTTATCCTTTCAGTAGAACCGCCCACAGGAGACAACCAACTCCGGATCGGCACAGTGAAAACCGGAGATGGAAAAGTCTGGTGGGCAGCATTTACCAGCTTTGAGGAAGAACTGAAAGGCGGCGGAAGCGTACAATCCACTTTTCTGACAGACATAGATCAGCTTTTCAATTCAGCATTACAGGTAAATGAGATTGAGGGAATTATTCTTAACCCATGGAATCGCACAATCATGCTCGATAAGAACCTGATTAATATTATATTGGGAAATATATGAAGCTATGTAAAGAACTCTCATGTTCAGTTAAATAAAAGTCCTCATTGTTTATCCTTTTTACAATTTCTGCAAAGTTATGCGATAGTTAAAAATGGATAAATACTGAGGACTTTTCTGCTTATCGGGAGTTTCCCATTTTGTTTAATTCAGGCAAGATTGTAACCAGCATGGTAATAAAACACAGAGAACCACCGATCACATTGGATACAGGCTCTGCCATAAACACGCCATCTGTGCCCATGTGTAATCCATAGGGCAGGAAATAAGTCAGCGGAACCACAATAAATACTTTACGAAGCAGGGAGAAAAAAATCGCCTGCTTTTTTTTATTCAATGATTTAAATACAGTCTGACCAATATACTGCAGATCCATAAAAATAAAGGCTGCAAAGTAAAGTTTCAGTGCAGGAACTGCATCCTTTAATAGCAGTTTGTCTGAACTGAAGATCCCGATCAGAAATTCAGGGGAAATGAGAATGACGCTCCACATGATACCTGTATAGATCAGAACCATAATGATCAGAACACCCCCTGCTTTCTTTACCCTGTCAGGACGTCTGGCTCCGTAATTGTAGCTGAGAACAGGAGAGGTTCCCTCATTGATCGCATGGATAGGCGTCTCCACCATCTGGCGAACACTGGATATAATAGTCATGACAGAGATATAAATATCACCGCCTGTCACGGAAAGAACATTATTGCAGCAGATACTTACCAGGCTGTTAGTCAGCTGCATGATAAATCCAGCAGACCCCAGACTGATGATATCCCTGGCATGTCTGGTGCACTCAGAAATCTCATTTATATGAATCCATCTTACCTTCAATTCTGATTTTCCATGAAGAAAATAAAATACAAGCAAGGCAGAGAGAATCTGAGAGATGACAGTAGCAATCGCTGCACCCTTAATCCCCATATCCAGAACAAAAATAAAAATTGGATCAAGAATAATATTTGCCACTGCACCGACTGTTACTGACAGCATACCGATAATGGCATATCCCTGTGCATTGATAAAAGGATTCATTCCTGTTGCTATCATGGAAGGGAGAGTACCCAGAAGGTAAATCATCAGATAGGGATACGCATAAACCAGAGCATCATCTGAAGCACCAAACAGAGTCAGTAAGGGGCGGGCAAAAAGAAATCCGATCAGCATCAGCACAGCAGCACTTCCACATAACATGGTGAAAGCAGTATTCATGATCATGTCAGCAGTCCTGGAATCTCCTTTTCCGCGGTTGATAGAGAAAATTGGTGCACCTCCCGAGCCAAAGAGATTGCTGAAAGCAGTAATGATCATGATGATCGGAAAGCATAAGCCCACAGCGCCAAGTGCAGTTGTTCCTATATTATGGATCCTGGCGATATAGATACGGTCCACAATGTTGTATAAAAGATTCAATATCTGCGCTACCAGCATGGGAAGTGCAGCGCTTAATATATTGTTGGTCACAGTTCCGTTTTCAAAATCAATTCGTTTCATTATAAATTTTCCTATGTATTCTCGAACATTAGTTTAAAAGTCTTTCATGTATATAAGTATATCATAAACCAAACAGAAATCCACCCTGCTAAAGTGGTGCTGGACTAAAATATTTTCGGAAATTGTCATAAGCCATTATATAGAGAATAAAAAAGCATTTTTTATCCATACTATTTTCATGTAACAAAATACAGTATTTCTTAAAAAAGGAGACAACAGACTATGATTTTAAAAGAAAAGGAACGTTCAGTAATCGAAGATCTTCAGACACAAGAGAAAAGCTGTGTGGAAAAGTATGGAAAATACGCAGAACAGGCCAGAGACCCGGAGCTTAAAAATCTTTTCCGGAATATCCAGCAGGAAGAACAGAAGCATTATGAGTCTTTGTCAATGATTCTTTCCGGAAGTGTGCCTGAATGTAACTGTAATGACAGATCAGGCAGAGATTATCAGCCAAAAGCGGTCTATACAGCTATGAGTTCACCGGAAGACAAAGAGCACGATGCGTTTCTTGCAACAGACTGTATTGGTACAGAGAAGCTGGTGTCAGGAACATACAATGATGATGTATTTGCCTTTGGCGACAGTGGTGTACGCAAGCTGCTGGCAGATATCCAGATTGAGGAGCAGAATCATGCGGAGATGCTGTATAAGTATAAAACAGTGAATGGAATGTTATAACAGCGAAAAGGATGTCGGATTTGCTCTCGGCATCCTTTTTATATGGGATCATACAGGATAAAATAGTATAAAAAAATGTCAAAATATTTTATTGAAACTCCTCGTGATTTTGCTATGATATAGTAAGATTATGTCGGCAGAAGGTCAGTACTATAGATATATAGTGAATCAGAGACAAAATTCAGAAAGGGGATTTTTACATATGTACACAGGAAACTATGAATGTCTGGAATTATTTGTAAAACCAGAAGCCGGGAAAAAAGGCAGTGTGAGCCTGAAGAAGGTAAAAGAAAACAAAACAGAAATAAAAGAACTGCAACATATCTATGGGAACTGGATTAAGTTTCCGACAGATAAAGATACAGAATACGAGATTACTGCACAGGACTGCACCATTACCTTTGCTTATTTAAGCGAATGTGAAAATATCCTGAAGAATGGAATCTGCGTACTGAATACCACAGATAATTTTAAAGCAATGAATAAAGAAGAATTTTTTAAATTCATTGGCACTCCGTACAGAGAGCAGTATCATTTTTCACCGGTTGTGAACTGGAATAATGATCCTAATGGACTTTGCTGGTTTAAGGGTTATTATCATCTTTTTTATCAGCTGAATCCTTTTGGACAGGAGTGGAATAATATGTACTGGGGACATGCAGCAAGCAAGGATCTGATGCACTGGACACATCTTCCGGTTGCGTTAGAGCCTCAGGAAGAAATCCTGGATAATCTTGCAATCAAAGGTGGTGCTTTCTCCGGAAGCGCACTTCCGATGGGAGACAAGGTATACTTCTATCTCACAAGACATATCGGACCTCAGGATGACGGATGGGACACTGTTCAGTATCAGACAATGACAAAGAGTAGCGATATGATTCATTTTGAGCCGGAAAAAGAGATTATCAGGGAGAAACCGGAAGGTACTAACTATGATTTTCGCGATCCGAAAGCAATTAAGATCGGTGAGAAATATTATATTGTATTAGGTGCATGCGTAGATGAAAAAGGAACATTTCTTCTGTATGAATCTGAGGATGCAGAGAACTGGAAGTACAGATGTCCTTTGATCACAGAGGAAACAAAGATCAGAACCATTGAGTGTCCGGACTTTTTCCCATTGGATGATAAATATGTAGCTATGGGCGCATGGATGAGCCATTATGATGAATACGGAAGATTCCAGCAGTGCAGATATTATGTGGGAGACTGGAACGGTGATGCAATGGATGTTCATACACAGCAGTGGGTAGACTTTGGAAGCAACTGCTATGCAGCACAGAGTTTTCAGCATGAAGACCGCAGGATCCTGATTGGTTGGATCAGTGATTTCTATGGAGAGCATATTGCTACAGAGCCGGGAGCTTATGGAAGCATGACTCTGCCAAGAGAACTTCATGTGAAGAATGAACATGTATATACAAAACCTGTAGAGGAAGTTTATACTCTTCTGGGGGATACAGTATATGAAGGCACAGGCCGTGAGATCAAAGTCGGCTCCATTGCAGATAACAGATATTATGCATCTGTATCATTTGAAGAAACAGGAGATTTCAACATTCTTCTTGGTCAGGATGGGGATAAATCCATCAGTCTGACTGCAGAAGGGGGAAAAGTATTCTTTAAAATGGCTGGTGTGAAGAGCGATAAGGTACAGTTTGTTTCTTCTGTGGAGAAATGTAGAAATGCAGAAATTTTTGTAGACGGAAGAACAATTGAGGTATATTTAAATGATGGAGAAGATGTTGGAACCAGATTATTCTACAATAGTAACAGACAGGGGATATTCTGCCTGAACAGTGAAAAAGATGCGCAGGTGAAAATTTGTGAAATGAAATCCATCTGGAAATAAATCAGAGATTTCAGAAATCGGAATCTTAGATTTTTTCGAATATCTGTTTGACTTATGGAAACGTTATAAAAAATGAGGGATAAATAGAAATGACCACATCTATGATAAAGGGCAATCCGCTGAAACTGATGTTACAGTTCGCGTTTCCTTTATTATTAGGAAACTTGCTGCAACAGACTTATAATATTATTGATGCTGCGATCGTAGGCCAGATTCTTGGCGCAAAAGCACTGGCAAGTGTAGGAGCCAGCAGCAGTATTCAGTTTCTGGTACTGGGATTCTGCATGGGAAGCTGTACAGGCTTTGGTGTTCCTGTAGCTAAATATTTCGGTGCAGAGAAAATAGAAAAAATGCGGGATTATATCTTTAATGGAACTGTATTATGTGCAGGAATCGCAGTGATCCTGACAGCATTATGCAGTGTTTTATGTCCTCAGATTCTGCATATTTTATCTGTACCAGAGGACATTTATGACAATGCATATAGTTATCTGTTAATCATTTTCCTGGGGATTCCCTTTACGATTTTATATAACTATCTGTCCAGTATTTTGAGGTCAGTGGGAGACAGCAGGACACCGTTTATATTTCTGGCGTTATCTGCTGTTCTGAACATTTTTCTGGATTTATTCTGTATCGTAGTGCTGAAACTTGGATGTGCCGGAGCTGCCATTGCAACCATTTCCGCACAGGCGATCAGTGGAATCTTGTGCCTTATTTTTATTATCCGCAAAATGAAACTTCTGTGGCTCAAGAAAGAAAACAGGACAATAAAAGGGGATGTAGTAAAGGAACTTCTGGCAATGGGAATGCCTACGGGACTTCAGTTCTCCATCACAGCTATCGGAAGTATGGTTATGCAGTCTGCGAACAACGGGCTTGGAAGTACATATGTATCAGCTTTTACTGCAGCAATGAAGATCAAGCAGTTTACCATGTGTCCATTTGATGCTATCGCAACCTCTGCTTCTGTATTCTGCAGCCAAAATCTTGGAGCAGGACAGACTGACAGGATTAAGAAAGGATTGCGCTGTGGTATTACAGTGGGAGTAGGATATGGTATTGCGGCAGGAATTTTACTGATTTTTGCAGGGCGTATACTTTCTATGCTGTTTGTTGGAAAGAGTGCGGTGGCAGTTCTGGATGCCTCTGCCAAATACCTCAGATGTATGGGATTTTTCTACTGGAGTCTTGGTATTCTCAATGTCGCCCGTATGGTAACTCAAGGACTTGGATATTCAGGCAGAGCCGTTTTCTCCGGCGTAACAGAAATGATCGCCAGAACAGTTGTCTGTCTTGGATTTGTAGGAACTTTTGGCTTCACAGCCATCTGCTTCGCAGACCAGACTGCCTGGATCACAGCAACCTGCTATATTTTTCCGACATGCCTGTGGTGCATCCGAAAGTCTACAAAAATGCTTGCATCTATAGCAGTCCGAGTAAATAATGCATCATAATCTAGCCCATCAGAGTGTGAAATTCTGCGTCATATATCTTTGCCGTGCGTTAGAGCGTGTCTGCAGATATCTTCCTTGTTTTTCGCACTCTGCTGAACTGTCTTAAATGCATTATTTATTAGGACTGTTATAATAAAAGTATGACAAAATAAGAAAACAGCTATGCAAGAGCAGCAGATAAAAATATCTGTACTCTTCATAGCTGTTTTTATGTATGGTTTATATATGGTAAAGCTATTGACTATATGGATATCAGGTTAAAAGAGCTTCTGCTCAGATGCTTTTTTATCCGTAAATGGTCCTGCGACAGTTTTGACATCTCTGTGATTTCCAAAGAAATCCTGATTAAAGATAATCGGGCTTCCGTCAGGATTTTCGTATTTCTGCTCCGGTTCGAATGCCATACCAAGTGTTTCAGTTGAGATGATACCGTCGTTTTCTTCTTTGATGATATCATACAGGTTGGTCTTCAGATACCAGCCATCTTCTTTCTCTTCAACAGAGATATCTACAGTGTGTTCTGTATCTGTGACTGCATCTGTTTCTTTTTCCCATGCACGTGCTCCATTGAAATAGAGATTGCCGGATGCCCATACAGGAAGATGATCATAATAGCAGTTGCCAGTTGTCTCAGAACCCATTCCGCAGTAACCTTCGAACTGTCTGTTCCATTCATCAAAGGTTGGATATCCGTTAAATTTGAAAGTTCCTGTGATCACATTGCAGTCATCCCACATATTTCCATTGTTACCCATAAGATCAGCCAGATCCTGCATACAAGGACGGATCGGTTTCTGAACGAAGATGTTGTTGTAGAATCTGTCATCTCCATGAAGGATGGTCATAAATCCTGCAACCTGAGTTCCGTGTTTGGTGTGATATGGAGTATATCTCGGAGATGGAATATCAGGTGCACCGTTGTCTGTACCGATACCAACAGAAACGAAGCCGCCGCAGATCAGGTTATGTACAAGGGCAACACCCTGGGTTGCAATTTTCAGTGCACGGTCAGACAGCAGGATATTGTGGTCGATCAATGTCGGACCATGGGAAACCTCAACGAAGATATCTTCTCCTACGCTTGTGACAGCGTCATCCCCTGCCTCGAAGTCATTAGGAAGAGCATTGTCATGGAAGAGATTTCCTGTAACGCGGGTTCCCTGTGCCTGCCAGTCAAGCCACAGACCACGGGTGCAGTTGTGGATATGGTTGCGGCGGAAAATAACATCGATAGCAGCATGCATTTTGATACCGCCGATCTCTGCTCCTGCCAGATTCTGCTTGTTATTAATGTGGTGGATATGGTTGTCTTCAATAACAGAGAATACGCCTCCAAGATGTCCTACAATACCTGTCTGACCGCAGTCATGGATTTCACATCTGCGCACAATATGGGAACCGATGTGTTCTTTATCCCATCCTTCATAGGAAGCCTGGCAGATGCAGTCGCGTTCTGTCTGAGTTCCGTCTTTGTATTTCCACTTTAACCATTTGTTATCATTTTCAGGCTGCAGATATTTACCAAGAGAAATACCGCTGCATTTGGATTCATAGATTTCACAGTCTTCGATGATCCATCCTTTGGACCAGTGAGGACCGACCATTCCCTCCTGATAAGCGGTAGGGGGAGCCCACTGAGTAGCAGCCTGACTGATGCGGAAACCGGAGAGAGTGATATATCCGATTCCTTCACTTTCCGGATAGAAGCAGTTTCTTCTTACACTGATCTCAACATTTTCTTTATTGGGATCTTTTTCATGGAAGTTTGCATAAATAATTGTCTGATTATTGGCTTCATCCTGTTCTGCATACCATGTATATACAGAGAAATCAGGATCCCATGAGATAGTACTTTTTTGTGGATTTTTAACTTTATCCAGAGTGGTTACTTCATACATGGATTTTTCATTCAGATATACATCTCCTGTATGAGCAATAAATGTAGCGATAAACCAATCTCCGGATACCAGGGTAGTAAATGGGTTATAATCACCGAAGATTCCGTTCGGAATGACTGCTTTCCATACAGTGCCTTCTACATTTTCCCAGTCTTTGACAGCTTCACTTCCTGTAATGTGCGCCTGTCCTTTTATTGCAGAACGGTAGGTGATACGCTTGTCTGCCGTTCCAGCGTGAATCGGCTTAACAGCTTCACGGTATAATCCCGGTGCAACGATGACTTCATCTCCCGGAAGTGCCTTTGCAGCGGCCTCCTGAATAGTTTTGAATGGATTTTCTTTTGTTCCGTTTCCGGTCTGGATCACGGATGCATCAACGTAAATAATCATTATAAAAACCTCCCGGCCTTCTGGCCTGAATCCTTCTGTTTGCGGGCGAAATGCCCATAAGATATGTAATCTAGTGTAGCATGTAGATATGCAGCGAAACAATGGAATCCTGTGTCATTTTGTATGAATTTTGTGATGATTCATTACTGTTCACTGAAAACGTCGGATTCAAAATAAGAGAACGAAAGAATTTCTGGCAAAAATCCTGTAAATAGAATAAATCTTGATACTTAAAACTTAAAATAGTGAGTAAATACCGGGCTTTATTTACCAGTAACTTTTGCCTGCATATTACATAGATTTTGATGTAAATACTCTGCAGATGATATATTATAAAAAATACAAATATTTTCAGAAAGTGCAGGTTATCATGAATAAAAAGAAATCAAAGAATAAAAAACAGGATAAGCAGAGTGAGAAGCCGGTTCCGAGGAAAAAGGAAGAGGAGCAGACAGAAGGAACTGGTAGAAATTCAGCTCAGAACCCTTGCTATGGATTACTGGTTTGTACTGGAATATCATATATATACTGCCTGGATTTCAAAAACAAAAATCCAGGCAGTTATTTTAATACCAGCGTGTCATTGGCAGATCATTATTGATTCCTTTAGTCATCAGAATCTGGTGCAGATCAATAATTCCGTTATGGAAGGTTGCAGCACATGCTGACAGGTAAAGTTCCCACATACGCAGGAAGGATTCATCAAACATGGTCTTTTCCTTTTCTATATTCTCACGGAAATTCTTTTCCCAGTGGAGCAGAGTTTTATTGTAATGCAGACGCAGATTTTCAATGTCCAGAGTGTGGAAATTGTCCTCTGCCATATGATTCAGGATTTCTCTCAGACTGGGAACAGTTCCGCCTGGAAAGATATATTTCTTGATCCATGGATCACCCGGATGTTCTTTCAGTGCACTGATAAAATGAAGCAGGAATAATCCGCCCGGTTTCAGAACTTTCTCTACACAGTCAAGGAAGAGCTGATAATTGTCACGGCCAACATGTTCCAGCATTCCCACACTGACTACCCGGTCAAACTGATAGTTATGTTTCGGCAGATCACGGTAATCCATCAGTTCCACTGTAAGATAATCTTCCAGACCCTGATCTTTGATGCGCTTCTGGAATTCTGTATATTGTTCGTGGCTTAAAGTGATTCCTGTACCATGTACTTTGTATTTTTTGGCAGCCTCAATCAGCAGAAAACCCCATCCGCAGCCGATATCAAGAAGACTCATACCTTCTTCCAGGTGTAATTTTTTCAGAATATAATCTACTTTATTAACCTGTGCCTGATATAAAGAGTCATCGTCATGAATGAAGTAGCCACAGGAATAACTCATGGTTTCGTCCAGCCATAATTTATAAAAATCATTTCCGATATCATAGTGGCTGGTGACTTCCTTTTCCTGATTTTTTTTGGATGTAGAACTGAACATAATCTTTTTCAGAGCAGATTCGTTGGTAGAAAATTTGCTCATCTGTCCCAGAAAATGATCCAGTGCCTCATAAAGATTTCCTTCAATATCCAGATCTCCCCGCATATAAGCCTCGCCTAATGCCAGGGAAGTGCTTTTGAGCAGCTCGGCCAGAGGAATTGTTTCCTTAAAATTTACTGTAAATGTGGGTTCTCCCTCTCCGATTGGATATTCGGAATTCTTGAACTTTACCAGAAATGGATAGTCCGTAAAGCGTTCAAGGAATTGCACCATTGCTTTTTCTTCAGCCTTTTCTCCTAATGTCTCAAACATAATATACCTCCTTTAACACAAAACTATGATACACCTTTGGGGGCGCTTATCGTCAAGGGGAGAATTAAACAAAGATATCTGGGAAATTGGTCAGACTTGTAGCAGAATAATGGAAATAGAAGAAGAAACAAAAAGTTCACAAAAAACATCTTGACCATCAAAGAAACACAAGTTATAATCCCCTATATAAAAATTTTCGTGCAAAGAGCAGACAATGGGGTCTGAGAAAGAATCCCATTGACTGCTCTTTTTTGCGTACTACGAAGATTTTTGTTACTGTTCACACACCACTATCCCGCGAGGTGTTTTGGCTACGTTACTGAGAACGGAGTGAACAGTAACAGATTTTTGCATATTATAATTCGCACAATTCGAGAGGAGGAATATCATGAGGCTGAATCCCAAAGAACAGGAAAAATTAATGCTTCATATGGCAGGAAATCTTGCAAAAGAGAGAAAGGAAAGAGGTCTGAAACTGAATTACGTGGAGGCACTTGCGTATATCAGTTCTGAACTCCTGGAGCTTGCAAGAGATGGTAAAACAGTAGTAGAGCTGATGCAGCTTGGAACCAAGATTCTTACAAAGGATGACGTAATGGACGGTGTTGCTGATATGATCGGTGAAGTCCAGGTAGAAGCAACATTCCCGGATGGAACCAAGCTTGTGACAGTACATAATCCAATTCAGTAAGGAGGAGAATGAGCATGAAGATCGGTGAAATTATGGCCGCAGATCGTGAGATCACACTTAATGAAGGCAAGAAAACAGTGACAGTAACAGTGGCAAACAAAGGCGACAGACCGGTTCAGGTCGGTTCTCATTTTCACTTCTTTGAAGTAAATAAATGCCTTTCTTTTGACAGGGAAAAAGCCTATGGATATCATCTGGACATTCCTTCAGGAACATCTGTAAGATTTGAGCCGGGTGAAGAAAAAGAGGTTCAGCTTACAGAAATAGGCGGCAGACAGAGAGTATTCGGACTGAATGATCTCACCCGTGCCCAGGCAACTGACGATACAAAAGCAGCATCCATGGAAACTGCGAAATTAAAAGGATTTCTGTAAGGAGGGACAATAATGAGTACAAAAATTTCCGGAAGCAAATATGCGGCAATGTATGGCCCGACTACAGGAGATAAGGTACGTCTGGCAGATACAAGCCTTGTGATCGAGGTAGAAAAAGATTATACAACCTATGGAGACGAAGTAAAGTTCGGCGGCGGCAAGACAATCCGTGACGGTATGGGACAGTCTGTAAAAACCTGCAGCAAAGACGGAGATCTGGATTTGGTAATTACCAATGCATTGATCGTAGACTCTACAGGAATCGTAAAAGCAGATATCGGTATCAAAGACGGCAAGATTGCAGGAATCGGTAAAGCCGGAAATCCGGACATCATGGATGGCGTCACACCTGGAATGACAGTGGGTGCATCTACAGAAGCACTTGCAGGAGAGGGAATGATCGTAACTGCAGGTGGAATTGATACCCATATCCATTTCATCAGTCCGCAGCAGATCGACTGTGCATTATACAGCGGTGTAACTACTATGATCGGTGGTGGTACAGGCCCTGCAGACGGTACAAATGCGACTACCTGTACACCTGGACCATGGAACTTAAAAATGATGTTAAAGGCAGCCGAGGAATACCCGATGAACTTAGGCTTCCTTGGAAAGGGTAACTGCTCAGACGAAGCTCCTCTCATTGAGCAGGTCAAGGCCGGAGCTATGGGACTGAAGATTCATGAGGACTGGGGTGCAACACCTGCAGTTATCAATCACTGTCTGAATGTGGCAGATGAATATGATGTACAGGTTGCCATCCATACAGACACATTAAATGAAGGTGGATGTGTGGAAGATACACTTGCAGCCATCGGCGGCAGAACTATCCATACTTATCATACAGAGGGTGCAGGCGGTGGACATGCACCGGATATCATCCGCGCAGCAGCAGCTCCGAACGTACTGCCATCCTCCACAAACCCTACAATGCCATATACAGTAAACACTTTGGATGAGCATCTGGATATGCTGATGGTCTGCCATCACCTTGACAAGAGAATTCCGGAAGATGTTGCATTTGCAGATTCCCGAATCCGTCCTGAGACAATTGCAGCAGAGGATGTTCTTCATGATATGGGTATCTTCAGTATGATGAGCTCTGACTCTCAGGCTATGGGACGTGTAGGTGAGGTTATCACACGTACCTGGCAGACAGCAAGCAAGATGAAAGATGAGAGAGGTGCACTTCCGGAAGATGCAGGACACGATAATGACAACTTCCGTGTAAAACGTTATATCTCCAAATATACCATCAACCCGGCGATCACACATGGTATTTCCCAGTATGTGGGCTCTGTGGAAGAAGGTAAATTTGCAGACCTCGTTCTCTGGAATCCAGTATTCTTTGGTGCAAAACCGGATATTATCATCAAAGGCGGTATGATCATTGCATCTAAGATGGGCGATGCAAATGCATCCATTCCGACAACACAGCCGGTTCTCTATCAGCCAATGTTTGCAGCTCATGGAAAAGCTAAGAATGAAGCTTGCCTGACCTTTGTATCCCAGGCTGCCATGGATGAGAATGTAAAAGAGAAATACGGTCTTGAGAAAACTGTAGTACCTGTAAAGGGATGCAGAAATATCAGCAAAAAAGATATGGTATTTAACGACAGAACACCGGAACTGACTGTAGATCCGGAGACATATAAGGTTACTGTTGACGGTGAAGAGATCACTTCCAAACCGGCAGAGAAGCTTCCGCTGACACAGCTTTACAGTCTGTTCTAAACAACTTTAAACCATTACATTCTGGTTATCTGATCATAAAAATGATATTCGCAGGACTGTTATTTATGAAGTTTTGTGAGAACTTTTATAAGAACTTACCAAACAATATAATGACAGTCCTGTCAGTATAAAATTCTGATTTTTATATGAAAATAAGCTGGATTTATTCATCTTGTTATGAGTGTTGAATAAAAGTATTTCCACTTGCGAAATATAAACAGAAAAATATACTGAAGAAGCAGGAGAGGAGAGAATATTATGTTAGGAGTTTGTCTTTTATTCGTAGGAATCGTACTGATCAACAACGGTATGTGTTCTTTATACAATGTAGACGGAAAATCAACCGCCATTATGAACATCTTTACAGGTGGTCTTTCTTTATTTATTAACTTTGTCAATCTGGTGCAGGGCAATTATTATGCAGCAGGAACAGGACTGCTGTTCTGCTTTACCTATCTTTTCGTAGCCCTGAGTAAATTCCTGAAAGCAAGCCCGATCCCATTTGCATGGTTTTCTACTTTTGTAGCCATCAATGCGGTGATCTTCGGTACAATCGAGGGATTTACAGGAAGCACTGCACTGGGAATCACACCGGATCTGCGCTGGGCAGCAATCTGGTATCTGTGGGCAATTCTCTGGGGAACTGCTTTCGTAGAAGATATCTGCGGAAAAAAACTGGGAAAATTCGTTCCATATCTTCAGGTATTTGAAGGAATCGTAACTGCATGGGTTCCTGGAGTTATGATGTTGCTTCAGATTTGGTAAGATTCAGGAGGTCGAAAATAATGCTGTGTGAACAGGTTTTGGGAAAGCTTCATGATTTTGATACTACAGGAAAAACAATAGAATATGTAGATATTGAATGGCACGAAGCATTCAAGAAAATACATAAAAAAACAACAGACAAAGGAACAGAAGTGGGAATCCGCATGGACGATTCCATTCTCGCCAGAGGTCTGTATCAGGATGATGTGATCTACGCAGATGATGAGAAGCTTGTAGTGGTAAATACACCGCCATGCGAAGTTATCCGTGTTTCTTTGACTCCGGGACATGAGAAAATGTCTGCAAAAGTCTGCTACGAAATCGGAAACAGACATGCACCGCTTTTCTGGGGAGAGAATGATACGTTTATCACGATCTATAACGAGCCAATGCTTGTTATGCTTCAGAAAATCCATGGAGTTCAGGCGGAGAAAGAAGTGCTGAAGCTGGACTTTGACAGGAGAATTTCTGCAAGTATTCATAATCATCATCACTAAATTTATCTGGATAATCAATATGCAAATGAATTATTATGGAGGTTCTTCATGTCAGAAAAACAATTTTATTTACTGCAGGTAAATGATGCGTTATTTCCAATCGGAGGCTATTCTCATTCACAGGGACTGGAGACTTATATCCAGCGGGGAATTGTCCACGATGTAGACACAGCCAGAGAATATATTACGCACAAAATCAAATGGAATCTTGCATACACAGAGCTTCTGGCAGCCAGACTAGCCTATGAAGCGGCTGAGAAAAAAGACCTGAAAGAACTTCTATATCTGGAAGAACTTCTGGAAGCATCAAGAATTCCTATGGAGCAGAGAGAGGCAGCCAGAAAAATGGGTTCCCGTTTCGCAAAAACCATTGAGAAACTTGGATTATCCATCAGTGAAAACGGGATTTTCAGAGAATATCTGGATGCACGAAAAGGAAAAGCAGTAAATCATTGCTGTATTTACGGAGTTTTCTGCGCAGAAATGCAGATTCCGCTGGAGAAAGCCTTAACGCATTATCTCTATGCACAGACCTCAGCTATTGTGACAAACTGTGTAAAAACAATTCCATTGAGTCAGACATCCGGGCAGCAGCTGCTAAGTGGCTGTTATGGAGAATTTGACGAGATATTAAAAGATGTGATGACAAGAAGTGAAGAAGATATGTGTCTCTCTGCGCCGGGATTTGATATCAGAGGAATCCAGCATGAGAAACTCTATTCCAGGTTATATATGTCGTAGTTTGAATCTGACATTAGTTTTTCCAGGCTAAAATGTGAATAGAAATAGAATCATGTGCATAATATGAAATCTTAAAAATTTATATGTGGAAAATTAGCGAACAGATTATAAGAAGCTATCAACAAGTAAAGTAGAAAAGAGGAAATCGGTATGTCATATGTAAAAATCGGAGTTGCCGGACCTGTAGGTTCCGGAAAAACAGCACTTATTGAAGCATTGTCAAGAAAGATGGCAAAAGATTACAGCATCGGCGTCATCACAAACGATATTTATACAAAGGAAGACGCACAGTTTCTGGCAAAGAACAGTGTTCTTCCGGTAGAGCGTATCATTGGTGTGGAAACAGGCGGCTGTCCTCATACAGCGATCCGCGAAGACGCTTCCATGAATCTGGAAGCAGTAGATGAGATGATGGAGCGTTTCCCTGATATTGAACTTCTTTTCATCGAAAGTGGTGGAGATAATCTGTCTGCAACATTCAGTCCGGAACTGGTAGATGCAACCATCTTCGTCATTGATGTAGCAGAAGGAGATAAGATTCCACGTAAAGGCGGTCCTGGAATCACACGCTCTGATCTCCTTGTCATCAACAAGATCGACCTGGCTCCATATGTAGGTGCAAGTCTCGAAGTAATGGAAAGAGACTCCAGAAAAATGCGCGGTGACAGACCATTCCAGTTCACAAATATCCGCGGAGATGAGAACGTGGATAAAGTAGTGGAATGGATTAAGAAGAATGTACTCTTAGAAGGAATGTAAAGAAAGCCTATGGATAACAAATTTGGAAAAGTTTCCCGTATCAGTGCCTGCGCCGCACTGAAAGATGGAAAAACCATTCTGGAAGACCTGTCTTTTACAGCACCATACAAGATCATGACACCTTTTGAAAAGGAAAATGGAGGAATCCAGATCATGCCTCTCTGCGCATCTGCCGGAATCATGGCAGGAGATTCACAGGAATTTTCCTACCATGTAAAAGAAGGTGCAGACCTGGAGATTCTGTCCCAGTCTTTCGAGAAGATTCACAAGATGGATGAAGGCTCTGCCAGCCGTACCATAGAAGTGCAGGTAGATAAAAATGCTGCATTATACTATTATCCTCAGCCTGTAATCCCTTTTGCACAGTCTGCTTTTGACAGCAAAATGACGATTCATCTGGAAGATGAAACTTCGAAATTGTTTTTGCTGGAGATCATTTCCTGTGGTCGAAATGCACATGAGGAACGATTTCAGTATCGCAGATTTTCCTCAAAGGTATTGCTGTACCGGGGAGAAAAACTGATCTACAGAGACAACACCAGATATGAACCGGGCAAAATGCCGATGGAAGGAATCGGGTTGTACGAGGGTTTCACACATATGGCAAACCTGTTTCTGTCTAAACTATGTGACAGAGGTGACGCGGATGGTCTGGATAGAACATCAGAACTGAAGGAAAAGATCTGGCAGATTCTGGATGAAGATTCAGAAGTAGACGGCGGTGTTACCCACCTGACTACGGGTGATCTGGCATTGAGAATCTTCGGACATCGTGCCCAGAAATTACAGCAGATAGCTGAGAAAATTAAGGAAATCTATACTTCCTGCCAGATAAATCATAAATCGGTTATGAATGAATGACTTTCCGTCCCAGTGGCTACGTTACCGTGAACGGAGTGAACAGTAACGATCTCTTTTTTGTAGTTGAAGCTACTAAAATAGAATCCTTGCTATTGTCTTTTGGGGATGTTAAGATAAGGAAAAGAATGAATGGAAGAAATGTATTTTTAGGTTGCTGGGCATGGAGTGAACAGTACCATTTTCAGAGAGGAGTGTAAACAGATGAGCAATAAAAAGAAACTGCCGGTAGGAGTCGATTCTTTTAACAAACTGGTTCAGCATGACTTTTACTATATAGATAAAACAGGTCTGTTGGTCGAGCTTTTGAAAAATTGGGCAGAAGTAAATCTGTTTACCCGACCGAGACGATTTGGAAAAAGTCTCAATATGTCTATGCTGCAGACATTTTTTGAAATTGGTTGTGATAAGACACTGTTTGATGGTCTGAAGATCTCAGAGGAAAAAGAACTGTGCCAGGAATATATGGGGCAGTTTCCGGTGATTTCTATTAGCCTTAAAGGCGTAGAGGGACAGACATTTCAGGAAGCTTTGGCAGCAATGAAATATATTATAGGACAGGAAGCTTTGCGCTTCGGATTTCTTCTGGAAAGTGACAGACTATCTGATAAAGATAAAGACATTTATCAGCAGCTTACAGAAATAGGAAAAGGTACAGGCAGTCTTTTTGCCATGACAAATGATGTATTGGGTACCAGTCTGAAAACTTTGTCAGACTTACTTTGCAGGCATTATGGAAAAAACGTAATTCTTCTTATAGATGAATATGATGTTCCTCTGGATAAAGCGTTTCAGTATGGGTACTATGATCAGATGGTATCGCTTCTTCGTGTAATGTTTGGAAATGCTTTAAAAACGAATCCGAGTCTGTACTTTGCAGTGCTGACGGGATGTCTGAGGATTTCAAAAGAAAGTATTTTTACAGGACTTAATAATCTGAAAACACTTACAATTACAAATGCACAGTTTGACGAATATTTCGGTTTTACAGACAAAGAAGTTAAAGAAATGCTGGCATATTATGATCTGGAAGAACATTATGAAACAATGAAAGAATGGTATGACGGTTATCGTTTTGGAAAAACGGATGTATATTGTCCTTGGGATGTGATTAATTTCTGTGACGATCTGCGGGCAGATGAAGATGCATATCCTCAGAATTATTGGTCTAATACCAGCGGAAATGCCATTGTACGTCGTTTGATTGACAAAGCAGACAGTGTTACGAAAAATGAGGTTGAGAGCCTGATTGCAGGTGACGAGGTTATAAAAGAGATTCATCAGGAACTGACCTATAGTGAGCTGGATCAGTCGATAGAAAATCTGTGGAGCGTATTATTTACTACCGGTTATCTGACTCAGAGAGGCAGAGTAGACGGTAGGAAATATCGTCTGGCAATTCCTAACAGAGAAATCAGAGAATTATTTATAACGCAGATTCGGGAATGGTTCCGTAAGTCATCAAGGAAGGATACAGGGACACTGGAAGCTTTCTGTCAGGCTTTTCCACAGAAAGACGCTGTGAAAATTGAAAAGCTTCTGAATGAATATCTCTGGAATACTATCAGTATTCGGGACACATCTGGCAGAGAGAAAAAGGAGAATTTTTACCATGGAATGATTCTGGGACTTCTCAGATATAAGGAAAACTGGCTGGTGAAATCTAACGCAGAGTCCGGAGAAGGATACAGTGACATTCTCATTGAAGTTCCAGAGAGCCGGACTGGTATTGTAGTGGAAATCAAATATGCAGAAGATGCAGCATTTGATTCTGCCTGCAATAAGGCAATCCAACAGATTGAGGAAAAGCATTATGAGGCAGCACTACTTGGGGATGGTATGGAGAATGTTGTAAAATATGGAATTGCCTGTTATAAGAAAAGATGTAAGGTGTTATTGGCAGAGTAAGAGTTTGTCTTCTGTCCAGGTCAAAAAAAGTATTAATTTTTTTGACCTGGACAGAAAAAGAAATTTGTTTATAATAAGGTCATTAAAATGTGCCGTTTCCGTTTTTAGAGAGAGTTTCTCTTTTTTTGTTGCTAAAATATACCCATAAACAAACAGAAAGCAAACACAAGGAGGAAATGAAACAATGGGTAAAAAGTAGCAGTGATTGGATGAATATCGTACATCTAATGAAGGAAAATATCCAACGCAGATTCAGGATGTAAAGGCGGCTATACGTTATCTGAGAGCTTATGCAGAAAGGTTCAATATTGATGAGGAAAAGATTGGCGTTATGGGAGAATCGGCAGGAGGTTATCTTACATGTATGGCAGCACTGGATAATGCTTCAGGTTTAGATGTAGGAGAACATCTGGAAAAATCAAGCAGAGCACAGGCTGCATGTGCATGGTATCCTCCTACAGACTTAACGGCATTTCCACATGATTTATGATGAGGTCCCTCCTTATAAATAACATTCAGGTCTGCGTGTTTTCAGATAAGGTATTTTATTTCTTAATTGGGATGTTTCCTGGAGATTGATCTCACAGGTGAGAAGCTGTTCGGAATCATCTGCTTTTGCAAGAATATCACCACTTGGATGAATAACCAGTGATTCACCGGAGAAATCCATGGCGTCTTCTCTTCCGACGCGATTACACATGGCAATAAACACCTGATTCTGCATAGCTTGGACACGCATTTCCCATTCAAACATTTCCATTGGCTCTGCTTTCGTGTTGGCAGTGGGAATAATGATCAGATCGGCTCCTTTCAGCGTGCAGGTGCGGATACTTTCCGGGAGATGTCTGTCATAGCAGATGACGATTCCTATTTTTCCGAAGGGTGTGTCAAATACTTTAAATCCTGTATCGGAAGGAGTGTAGTAGTCCTGTTCATAGAACTGTTTTGCCTGTGCGATATGAATCATCTGGGCAGTATCTGCTAACTGTCCATCGGGTGTAATCCACAGGGAAGTATCATATCTTTTTCCCTGACGCTCCAGGTAGACATTAGGTGACAGATAATAGTGATGCTGTGCTGCTTTTTCTTTTAATTTTGAGATTTCCACAGAATCAGGCTGAAGACAATAGCAGTCAACGTTCCTTTTTTCATACTGAGGAAAAAATGGAGAAAGCTGAATCTCTGGGAAAAACAGTAAATCAGTTCCATTTGCCTGATCACAAAATAACAAAGATTTTTCCAGATTCTCCTGCATATTTGAGGCCATAGATATTTGGGCGAGTGCAAGCTTCATAGTAGCAATACCTTTCGTAAAACAGTTTAGATACATCTATCATAAATTGCTGAAGAGGATTTTGCAAGAAAATGTTACTATTTGTTGTGGCATATTTGCAAGCCATTATTCATGTGTTTTAGCTCTGCAAAATGTATTAGATGATACAGAGTAGTATCTTTTTCAATTATATTTGGATAGAATAAGTATTATGAAGGAATTGCAAGAGAAAGACTTGCATGTTAATATATTTATATACAAAAGAATAACAGTTCCAGTTCCTTTGGAGAGGAGAAATCATGCGTGATGAGACAATAATAGACGTATATACGTCTGGAGTAAATGGTGCAGAATATGATGCGGGAATGAAACAGCTTATGAGTAATAAGGAGATTATTATTCCAATTCTGCAGATGACAGTACCGGAATTTAAGATGTGCTCACAGTGTAGAGATTTATCGAGTAGTGAATCGATATCAGGATATTATGAGAATCTTTGACTGAAAATATGTATAAGAAAAGACAGTGATTTCATGTTTGCGCGAAATCACTGTCTTTTTTGTATTTATTCCTGTGATGTAGATTCACGAATAATTAATTCAGTGGGTAGTTGAACTTGCTTAATTTCGGTATCTGGATTATTGATTTTTTCAATCAGAAGTTCAGAAGCAAGATATCCAAGTTGAGAACAAGGCTGTTTGATCGTAGTAATAGATGGAGTTGACAATTGAGAAATATTTGTATTATCAAATCCAATGACAAGAACATCTGAAGGAACTTTTAAATTACAGTATTGTACTGCCTTTATAGCAGCAGCAGCCAGATTATCTGAAATGGCGAAAAAGCAGTCTGGTGGGTTTGGTGAAGACAGAACCTGCACAATTGATGTAAAAGCAAGATCATGATTTAATTCTGGCAACTGGATAATCCAGTTAGAAGGATAATCAATATTAGCAGAAGCCATAATGGATTTATATGCAGCGAGACGTATTCTTGCATAATTAAATTCAATAGGTCCATTTATAATACTTATTTTTTTTCGCCCAATTGAAAGAAAATAGTTTAATGCGAGTTCGGTAGATGCAAAATCATCAATTCCTACGTAGGAGGCATACGGATTGTCAAAATATTCACAACATTGTACGACTGGAACATGGGAAGTAATTAGCTTTAATGCTGATGGAGAAATACTATTTAAAGTAATCACGCCATTTGCTTTTAAACGATGAATCATATGAATAAATTTGTCTACGTTATCAGAGCTAAATTTAAACGATGTAAAAACGACAGACATAGAGCGCATATTTGCAGATGATAAAACACCGTCAATAATTTTTGAATAAAAGGGATTTGACATATCCGGAATATTCATAAGGAGAATTTTATCAGTCTGCTCATCTGATTGAGTAAGAGGAAGCGTGCCGGTAGGATAAGCAGATGGTGTATTATCGGATAATTTTGTTTCACCATATTGATAGCCAAGTTTTTCTATTGCCTGAAAAATAGAATCCAAAGTATTTTTTTTAACATGACAGTTATTATTTAATGCGCGTGATACAGTTGCAATAGATACATTAGCCTCTTTTGCAACATCACGGATTGTAATTTTTTTAGATTGCATACATTCCTCCGTATATTGATAAGTTATAATACTACTATAGCATAAAATTGCAAAATGTAAAAGGAATAAATAAAAAAAATGTAACTACATGAAATAAAAAAATGTAACTACATGAAAATGTTACATGAAACAGGTGCCATGATACGGCAAAATAAACAAAAAAACAGTTTAAAAAAAGTATAAAACAACGAAAATGAACAATGAGACGAGATTTTGATTGACTTAAACAGTGAAACAATATATCATGGTGTTACACAAAGAAATGAAAAACGTAACAAGGAGGAAGAAAATGAACGTAAAAATTTCTTACAACACACTGGTATACGCCGGTGAGAATATTGCAGACGGAATCAGACGACTGGCAAAATTTGGCTATGATGGTGTAGATTTTGTAGGTGAACCAGATCAATTTGATACAGCTGAAATCTGCAGACTTTTGAAAGAGAATAATATTGAAGCCAGTTCTATCTGTGCAATTTTTACAAATGAAAGAGATTTTGTTTCAGATGATCCAGTAATCAGAAAACAGGCAGTAGAATATATGAAGAAGTGCGTGGATTTTTCTGTTGCGATTGGAGCAAAATCAATTAGTACACAGGTGACAGCGAATATGAAAATTGACGCTGATGCACCATTTGAAACAGCTTGGAAATGGGCAGTAGAAGGACTGAAAGAAGCCGGAGAATATGCTTTAAAGAATAATATTCGTCTTACATTAGAAGCATGGAATCGATATGAAACATATTTGATAACAAAACTTGATATGGCACTCAAAATGGTTAATGAAGTAGGACTGGAGAATGTTGGTGTCATGGGTGACACATTCCATATGAACATTGAGGAAAGCAACATGGGAGATGCAATTAGAAATGTAGGAAAGAAATTGTATTATCTCCACATTGCAGACAGTAACAGAGCAGCACCTGGAAGAGGTCATATTGATTTTGAAGAAATTGCACAGGCATTAAAAGATATTGATTATAATGGATGGATTTCTATGGAACTCTTACCAGCAGCAGCAAATCCATTTAGCGGAATTGTACAGGAAGAATTCTATGATCAGTACACAGAAGAGTCTATTACATATCTGAAAAAATTATTTTCATAAATTAAAAGATTGGAGAGCTTGAAAATGAAAAGAAAAATGGTAATCGGAATGTTAACAATGGGAATGGTATTATGTGGAGCAATGACAGTATCAGCAGAATCAGATGGATATGTTATTTCTGCTTCCCATGGATACGGTGCTGTAGAACACTGGGAAATTAAAACAATTGGAATGCAGGATGCAGCAAAAGATCTTGGAGTTGAATTTAATTATAAATATGCAGATGGGGATCTGCAGCAGGAAGTAGCAGATATAGAAAATTTTGTTGAGATGGGAACAAATTACATCATTGTAGGACCATGTAATTCAGAAGGAATTGTTCCGGTTATCGAAGAAGCACAGGATAAAGGTGTTGCAGTTGGAACATGCGATATTGGTATTGAAGGCGTGGATGTGGCAAGTTTTGTAAGCTCCGATAATTACGGCATTGGAGAGATTGCAGCAGATTATATAGGAACTGAAATGAATGGAGAAGGCGAGATTGCAATTCTGACATGGCCGGCAGCATCTGCAACTGCTGACAGAGCAAAAGGATTCAAAGATAAAATGGAAGAAAAGTATCCTAATATAAAAATTGTTTCAGAACAGGATTGTAATGCAGACAGAAGTTCATCTCTGGCAGCAACAGAAAGTATCATTCAGGCAAATGGTGATATCAAATTTGTATGGGGCGCAAACGCTGAAATGGCACTGGGAGCATATGCAGCGACACAGTCATTAAATCGTTCAGATATTAATGTAGTTGCAGTTGATACAGATGGGGAAGTTATGGAAGCTATCCAGAATGGAACTAACCTGGTTGCTACAGTTTCTCAGGATCCATATACAATGGGATATAAAGCTCTTGAGAATGCAGTAAAATATCTTGACGGAGAAAAGGTGGAAGATATTGCAATTGAATGTGAATTAGTAACTGCAGATAATTGCGCAGAAATTATTGAAAGAAATGAGGAATATCTGAACAAATAAAAGAAGGTATGCTACATTCTTCAGAATAAAAGTTTCCTTCCTTGTTTAGAACAAAATATATAACAGATGATCTGTGGGCAGTTGGAATCTGACCACAGATTATCAAAATATAGCTTGAGGGACGAAAAAGTGAAAAAAACAATATTAAAAGCTACCGGAATCTCCAAATCATTTTCCCATGTACCAATTTTGAAAAATGTCGATTTTGAATTAGACAGTGCAGAGACACATATTCTTATGGGAGAAAATGGAGCTGGAAAGTCGACTTTAATGAAGATTATAACGGGTGTTTACCAACAGGATAAAGGAAACATATACCTGGATGACGGAAAAGGAAATTTGGAAGAAATTGCTTTTTCAAATCCTAAAATGGCATTGGAAAAAGGAATAAGCATGGTATTCCAGGAATTCAACCTGATGGAAAATATGACGATAGCCGAAAATATATTTATGGGCTATGAACCGGTGAAAAAAGGACTTATTGATTGGAATAAAATGAATCAGGATGCTCTGAAATGGATGGAAATGGTGGAGATTGATGCACCACCAACAGAGCTTGTTGAAAATCTTTCTACAGCACAGAAACAATGTGTAGAAATTGCAAAATGTCTGTCACATAATGCAAAAATCATTATATTGGATGAGCCTACGTCAAGTCTTTCAGAAAGAGAAGTAAGAACGCTCTTTAAGCTGATCGCTAAACTGAAAAAAGAAGGTATCAGCATTATTTATATTTCTCATAGAATGGAAGAGATATTTGAAATCGGAGACAGAGTAACAGTATTTAGAGACGGTGAAAAAATCGACACTCTAAATATTAAAGATACTACTGAACAAAAACTGATTCAATTGATGATAGGGCGAGAATTTAAAGAAAATTATTCAGAATATAAAATAGATGAAAATCGTGAAATTGTACTTGAAGCAGAAAATGTGATCACTTCAAAGTATAAAGACCCTATAAGTTTCAAAGCATATAAAGGTGAAATTACTGGTATATTTGGATTGGTAGGTGCCGGAAGGACAGAACTGGCAAGAGTTTTGTTTGGCATTGACAGAAGTCCATGTGGAACAATAAAAAAAGATGGTAAAGTATTAAATCTTAAGTCAGCAAAAGATGCAATCAATAATAAAATAGGAATGGTACCAGAAGATCGTAAACAGCTGGGACTGGTTCTAAAGCATAATGTGCAGGATAATTTGACAGTTGTAAAATTAAAAGATTTGCCCTGGCTGCTGAAATCAGATCGAGAAGAAGCACAAATCACAGATCATTATATCAATGCGCTGTCGATAGCGACACGTGGAGGACAACAGATTGTAGGAAGATTAAGTGGTGGAAATCAGCAAAAAGTGGTGATTTCAAAATGGCTGTCATTAGACTTGGATGTGCTGATTCTGGATGAGCCAACGAGAGGCGTTGATGTAAAAGCCAAGGCAGAAATCTATGATATTATGAGAAAACTGGCAGATCAGGGTGTTAGTATCATAATGATTTCATCAGATCTTCCGGAAATCTTAAGAGTAAGTCACAGAGTCATTGTTATGCACGATGGAAAGATAACATTAGATGGTCAGACGAAGGATTATGACCAGGAAAAAATAATGCATGCTGCGATAAGTTGAGGGAAAAAATGAATAATAAAACGAATAGAAAAACAGAAAGCGGAGTATCAATAAGAGTTGAAATGATACGACAGCTGACACTTGTGCTGCTATTAGCGGCAGAATTGATAATTTTTGCCTTTATGACGCAAAACTTTTTTACTACTTCAAATATGATTAATGTGCTCAGACAGGTTTCCATTACCGGAATATCTTCCCTAGGTATGTTCATGATCATTCTTTTAGGGGATATTGATCTGTCAGTAGGTTCAATGTATGCGTTTATAGGCGTTATTAGTGCAATTGTATTTAAAACAACAGAAAGTACATGTTTAACGTTAATTGTAGCCTTAGCACTCGGAATTGCAATTGGACTGTTCAATGGAATTTTCACAGCAAAATTTCGTGTACCAGCATTTATTACAACATTAGCTACAATGAGTATATGCAGGGGATTTGCATATATTATTACAGGAGGATCACCAATAGGTGTAACAAACCCGAAATTTACATTTTTAGGTACAGGCTATGTGTTTAATCTGATTCCGCTTCCAGTTATTTTTATGATCATTGTTTTAATTTTGGGAATGATTTTGGTAAAACATACACGATTTGGAAGATATATTTATTCATGTGGAGGAAATGCACAGGCTGCAAAATGGTCAGGAATCAATGTAGACAAAATTCGCATTACTGTATACGTAATTGCCGGATTTTTAAATGGATTTGCGGCAATCATTCTGGCAGGAAGACTTGGCGGTGGATTACCGGCAACAGGCGAAGGGTCAGAAATGGATGTTATTACAGCGGTTGTGCTGGGAGGAACCAGTATGTCTGGAGGAAAAGGCAAACTTTGGGGAGTTGTCCTGGGTGTGCTGATTATCGGAGTACTGACAAATGGACTTACTATGATAAATGTATCCAGCTATTGGCAAAAAGTAATTAAGGGAATCATTATACTTGCGGCAGTTATTATGGATAACCGCAATGCAGCTACAAATTAATTTGTGATTATTTACAGAGAGGAGGATACAGTAGAAATTACTGTGACAAAAAAATGAAAGCGATTGTATTTAAAGATTTAGCAACTTGGACATATGAAGAAAGATCAGTACCTGAAATTAAAAAAGTAAATGATGTATTGGTAGAAGTAGAAGCAGCAAGTATTTGTGGTACAGATGTGCATGTACTTGGAAACCCTCCTGGATTTATTGGAACAAAGGGAAGTATCCTTGGACATGAGTGTGTAGGAACTGTAAGAGAAATCGGAGATGGTGTAGAAGGACTGAAAGTAGGAGACAGAGTAGTTCTGGTACCGAATATTCCATGCGGATACTGTGAATCATGCCGACAGGGAAAAGCAAACATGTGTGAAAATGAAAAAGTAATGGGTGTAACCTGTGATGGAGTGTTTGCAAAATATTTTGTTGCTCCAGAAGTAGCATTAACGAAAATTCCAGATGATATGGATAAAGATCTGGCAATCTTTGCTGAGCCGGTAAAATGTGTAATGGGAGCTATGGATTGGGTTAGAGTTCTCCCGGGAGAAACGGTATTAATTCTTGGCGGTGGTCCAATTGGACTGTATTTCATTATGCTGATGAAAGCAAATGGTGCAGGAAAAATCATTGTTTCAGAACCTTCAGAATATAGAGCAAAATATGCAATGGATTGCGGAGCAGACATTATTATTGACCCAACAAAACAGAATCTTGCTGAAGAAATTGCTAAAATTACAAGTGGACGCGGCGTAGACATTTCTGTAGATGCAGTGGGTGTTTTGATTAATGATGCAATTGTAAATACATGTAAAGGTGGACGAATTGTATTAATGGGTCAGAACGGAGCTGTAAATGAAACAATTTGCCAAAACGATATTGTGTCAAAAGGATTGAGCATTTTTGGTAACTATATCGGAAACTATATTATGTCCAGAACGGTAAAGACACTGGAAGCAGGAATCATTCCTGTTGAAAAGATAATCACACATAAGCTCCCGATGTCTAAATTCGCAGAGGGACTGGATGCTATGAGAAAAGGTGTTGGTTTAGAGGTTATCTTATATCCGGATGAGAACTAAAAGCACAAAGTCGAGGTGAAAAGGTTATGTATAAATATAGCATGACACAATGGATTGTAGGAAACGAAGATATAGAATACAGTTTTCAGAGACTGAAAAAAAATGGTTATGATGGAATAGAATTTGCAGCAGAGCCGTATACAATTGATCAGGAAAGAATGGTTTCGTTATTAAAAAAATACGAAATGGAATGCACATCGTTGTGTGGTATCTTTCCAGAAGAAAGAGATCTGACATCCAGAGATCCGGAGTGTGCAAATACAGCGATCCAATATATTAAAGACAGCGTTGATTTTGCTGTCAAAGTGGGTGCTCCTTATATAATTGTGGTGCCTTCTCCTGTGGGAAGAGTTGCGCTTCCGGAAGGCTATACATATGATGAAATGTGGGAAAATGCAAAAAAGAATCTGAAAATTGCTGCAGATTATGCTGCATCTAAAAATGTAAAACTTGCAATAGAAGCCATCAACCGATATGAAACATACTTTTTGAATACTTTAACAAAAGCATACAAATTTGTATGTGAAATGAATCATCCGGCTGTCTGGATTATGGCAGATATGTTTCATATGAGTTTGGAAGAAAATAATATTGGAGCAAGCCTGAGAATGATTGCAGATCGGCTGATTCATGTACATATTGCAGATAATACACGTGAGGCAGCAGGACTTGGAAAGACAGATTTTAAGGAAATGTTTTATGTGCTCCGAGATATCGGTTATAAAGGACCATTGACCATGGAATTTATGCCGAGATTAGCCAATCCATATGAGTCCGGAGATCTTGAAACAAAGTCTCATTTGATGGATAAATATGCGGAACAGGCAATCAACTATATGAAGACACTGGAGAAAAGTGTCTGATAAAACCGGAGGGGGAAAATATGGTAAGAATAGGCGTAATAGGGTGTGGGAAAATTGCACAGACCAGACATCTTCCTGAATATGCAGGAAACAAAGACTGTAAGATTATCGGAGTATATGATCTGAATTTTGAAAGAGCATCTGAAATTGCCAGTCAATATGATGCAACAGCATATTCTTCAGTAGAAGAATTATTAGCAGATCAACAAATTGATGCAGTTAGTATCTGTGTGGCAAATAATGCCCATGCGGAAATCTCTATTCAGGCATTAAATTGTGGAAAACATGTTCTTTGCGAAAAACCAATGGCAACGACATTGGAAGACTGTGAGAAAATGGTAAAAGCAGCGTCTGAAAATGGAAAGTTTCTTATGATTGGTCAGAATCAGAGACTTGCAAAGGCACATGTGAAGGCAAAACAATTAATTGCAGATGGTGCAATTGGAACAGTCAGAACATTTAAAACAACCTTTGGACATTGCGGACCTGAGACATGGAGCATAGATCCTGGAAAATCCAGTTGGTTTTTTGATAAAAAAAGAGCTGCAATGGGAGCAATGGCTGATTTAGGAATTCATAAAACTGATCTGATACAGTATTTGTTGGATACAACAGTAGCGGAGACAAGAGCATTCGTTGGAACACTAGATAAAAAAGATGCAGCAGGTAACTTTATCGGGGTGGACGATAATGCAATCTGCATATATACAATGAACAACGGAATTGTAGGAACGATGACAGCAAGTTGGTCTTATTATGGAGAAGAAGACAATTCTACGGTACTTTATGGAACAGAGGGAATTATGAAAATATATTCCAATCCCAAATTTGCTATTGAAATCATTACGAAAGATGTTGAAAAAGTATTATATGATATTGATAAGATTCAGACTAATGATAATCAGACAAAATCTGGAATTATTGATGCATTTGTAGAATCTATTGTTAAAAATGAAGAACCTGTAATTAGTGGAAAAAGTGTATTATCCGCAATGAGAGCAGTTTTCGCAAGTATAGAAGCTTCTGAATGTGGTCATACAGTGAAAATCAGACAGTGAATGAGGGAATAAAATGAAATTAGGATTAGTAAGTGCCATATACGACGATGTCGATTATGAAAAATTAATTGATCTGGTGGCAGATGCAGGACTGGAATGTGTGGAAGTTGCATGTTGGCCTGTGGAAAAAGCAGAGCGAAGATATGCTGGCGTGAGTCACATAAATGTCGAAAAAGTCTTAACAGATGAAGCATATTGTTGTCATATCCTGGATTATGCAAAGAAGAAAAAAATCGAAACTTCTTCTTTGGCTTATTACCCGAATACTATGGATGGAGATATTGAGAAAAGAAACCGTGCAGTATCACATTTAAAAAAGGTAATTTGTGCGTCAGCAAAATTAGGTGTCAATATGGTAACGACTTTTATAGGACGTGACCAAAGTAAGAATGTTGAAGACAATTTGCAGCTTATGAGAGAAATTTGGCCGCCAATATTGAAATTAGCTGAACAGGAAAATGTAAAAATAGCAATTGAAAACTGCCCGATGTTATTTGGACAAGATCAATGGCCAGGTGGACAAAATTTAATGACCTCACCTGTAATCTGGCGAAAAGTATTTGAAATTTTGGACAGTCCTATGTTAGGTATCAATTATGACCCATCCCATTTTATCTGGCAAAAAATGGATTATATCAAGCCGTTATATGAATTTAAAGATAAGATTTTTCATGTACATTTTAAAGATATAAAAGTCTATGAGGATAAATTGAAGGAAGCCGGAGTAATGGCATATCCTTTGGATTATATGACACCTAAGATTCCTGGTTTAGGGGATGTAAACTGGGCAAAATATGTTTCAGCATTAACAGACATTCAGTTTGATGGATATGGTTGCATAGAAATAGAAGACCGTGCTTTTGAAGCTTCGCTGGATGAAAAGATAAAATCTGTTAAAATTAGCACAAAATATCTGAGAAATTTTGTAATTTAATTAAAATGAGTAAAAAGGCTATTGCACTATAAAGTGTGCAGTAGCCTTTTTAAATTTTCTATGTGCGCCTGGCGGCGCACGTTCCTAAAGAGTGAAAGTCGTGTGTTCTGCAAGCTGTTATCAGTTTGCCAGTGAAAGTCTGGTCAAGGTAATCGCCAGTGAGCCTTGTAGCGAGCCTCCAATGCTTTTGGGTGACCAGTCGTGTTGAAGGTAAGCGATGAATAATCCACCGGTTTTTCAGTATCCTAAATTTATGAGATAATCCCTCTAAGGAGTGGTATCTCTATAACCTTTCCAGTTTTTTGCACTTAGGACCATTTCACTTCAGTTCTTCTGGTACCTGTGCTAATCCCACTCCAAATAAAAAACAGGAGTTGAATTTTTATGCCTAAAAGAAATCCAAGACGTACAGATAAAGAATGGCTGGATCTGATCCAGGAATGCCGGTCCAGTGGCCTTTCTGATAAATGCTGGTGCCAGGAACATCATATCCATATAAGCAACTTTTATTATCAGATACGAAGAAAATGAAAGGAGAGGCTATGCACATCACACGTGCATAGCCTCAATCCATTCTTTCTCCCTGAATCCGGTAAGTACAAAGTCATCCCCGATCACCAGTGGTCGTTTCACCAGCATTCCGTCTGTGGCAAGAAGCTTCAGCTGTTCATCTTCAGACATATCTTTTAATTTATCTTTCAATCCCATTTCCTTATAGAGCATCCCACTTGTATTAAAGAATTTCTTCAGTGGAAGACCACTTTTGGTGTACCATTCTTTTAATTCTTCATAGGTAGGATTTTCTTCTTTAATAGCCCGTTCTTCATAACTGATATTGTGTTCATCCAGCCATTTCAGAGCTTTCATGCAGGTACTGCATTTGCGGTAAACTAAAACTTTCATAGATATTCTCCTCGTATAGATTTATCGTAACTATTTACAGGTAATTATTTCCTCTATTATTGTTCCAGATAGATATATCATAAATTGTAAAGGGCGATTTTGCAAGAGAATGTTATGGAAGAATTGTAAGGTTCAGGTTTTCATGTTAATATGTCCATATACAAAAGAAAAACAGTCTCAGTTCCCCGGAGAGGAGAAATCGTGCGTGATGAGACGAAGATAGACGTATATACGTTCGGAGTGACTGGTGCGGAGTATGATGCAGGAATGAAACAGCTTATGAGTAATAAAGAGATTATTGTTCCTATCCTGCAGATGACAGTGTCGGAGTTTAAAACGTGCTCACAGGAAGAAATTCTACAGTGTTTAGATATTTCTTCTATTACAAAAGATGATTTCGTAAGTGATATACCAAACATAGAAAGGGATTTGAGATTAACAAAGGAAGACAGTGAATTGTCGTCTCTGGTGGAGAAGCTGGTACGATTTGATATTCGGTTTAAAATAATAAATCCTAAATTATCTACAGAGAAGATAAGAGTGAATTTACATATTGATATGGAAGCACAGAAAAGCTACCGACCAAGTAATCCGTCATATCCTATATTAAAACGTGCAGTATATTATGTAGCCAGAGACCTTTCCTCCCAGCTAAGTATGATTACACAGACCACGGATTATTCAAAATTGGAGAAATGTTATTCCATATGGATCTGTGCGGAGGATGTGCCAAAGAAACTGCAAAATACGTTGACGGAATATTCTTTTTCGAAGAAGGATATCATAGGGATAGCAGATGAACCAGAGGATGAATATGATCTCTTAACGGTAATTATGATCCGACAGGGAAAAGAACCAGAAGAAAACGGAATATTTGAGTATTTGAACGGAATATTTGACGGTGATATAAACAGGATACAAAAATATTCACATATAAAATGGTCAGAACCATTTCAGAAGGAGGCGAGCAAAATGACAGGATTTGGAGATAGGATTTATGAAAAAGGAATGCGTACAGGAGAACAAAAAGGAATACAACAGGGACGTCATGAGGGAATGATTCTTGGCGCTCTTATGAGTGGGAAAACTCCGGAAGAGGTTGCTGAGATGCTGAATTTGCCTCTGGAGGAAATAAAAAAAGTTCAGGAACAACAGATGACTGCGAACAGATAGTAAAAGAAAATTACTGCTATAAAGTCAATAGGGAACTGAGAAAATTTGAAATTGAGAGAGGCTATGCACGTTATGAGTGTATAGCCTCTTTTGCGTTGGTATTTATGTATTGTGAATATCTGCTGAAATCAATTTTCTGATTTTAATGCGTCTTCCAGGAATTTCACCGCATCTCTGACACAGTCATCACAGGAGCGGATTACCTTTCCGGTTTCCACACCCTTTAAGTCTTTACATATTACAGTTCCGTTCTGCTGTTTAAACTGATTCATGACAGAGCGGACAGTCTGAGAGGTTCCGGCTTTATCCTGGTTAATAAGTCCAGCTACAACTGCAGCACCGGAGATTGCTCCGCATGTACCGGCCATAGTGCCAAGACCTGCACCGAATCCCTGTGTGATCTTTTTGAGTGTATCCTCATCCATAGATGCCTCTTTACAGAAAGAACAGGCCACAGCCTGTGCACAGTTATAGCCGTTATGTTTCTTTTCTACTGCTTTTTCACATCTTAAATTTTCCATATATAAAAAATCCTCCTGTGTATAAATTTTAAACGAATCAAGTAAGTCCACTGATTTAATTGCGAAAAGCAATAAGCAGTGGGTGGGGATTTGAAGATATAGTTTATGATAGCACCTGGAGCCTGTTTTTACAACCTTCACAAAAATTTTTAATTTACAAAGATTTTACTTTAGCGTGGTTTTACATTTAACTTTGGATTTCTATAATAGCACTTGTAAATGAGGCAACAAGTTATAAAACATAAAAATATTAAAAAGGAAATGAGCCTTTCACTTTATATTAAAAACATGGCTCATGGGAAGAGGAGAAAATTATCATGAAGAAAAAAATCGCAACAATCCTTACAGCAGCAGTTATCGGAGCAACAGCTTTCACAACAATCGTAAGTGCAGCAAGCGGAGACATCACAGTTGTATCCCGTGAGGATGGTTCCGGTACACGTGGAGCATTCGTAGAACTGTTTGGGATTGAAGAAGAAAAAGACGGTGAGAAAGTAGATATGACTACAGATGAAGCAAGTGTAACAAACAGCACATCTGTTATGATGACAACTGTTGCAGGTGATGAAAATGCAATCGGTTATATCTCACTTGGTTCTCTGGATGATACAGTAAAGGCAGTTAAGATCGACGGCGTAGAAGCTACTGTAGATAATGTTTCCAATGATTCTTACAAGATCGCACGTCCATTCAACATCCTTACATCTGATAAAGAAAGCGATGCAGCAAAGGATTTCGTAAACTACATTATGAGCTCTGACGGACAGAAGATCGTAGAGGACAACGGATATATCAAAGAAGCAGCAGATGCTAAGGCTTATGAAGCAGCAGACGGAGTTTCCGGTAAAGTAGTAGTTGCTGGTTCTTCTTCAGTAACACCGGTTATGGAGAAACTTGCAGAAGGCTATGAAGCAGTAAACAAAGATGTAACGGTAGAAGTTCAGCAGAGTGATTCCACAACAGGTGTAAACATGGCAGCAGAAGGAACAGCAGATATCGGTATGGCATCCCGTGACCTGAAGGATGAAGAGAAAGACCTTGGCCTTACAGCTACAGTTATCGCAAAAGATGGTATCGCAGTTATCGTAAACAAAGACAATGATGTTGATGAACTTACAAGCGATCAGGTAAAGGCTGTATACACAGGCGAGACTACTACATGGGAAGATCTTGCTAAATAATGTAACAGATTTAGTTTCAGAGCAGTTCGCCTGTGAATGAAATAGTACAGCAGGCGGGCTGTTTGCATGTTGAAAATCATATTTTCAGAATCACTGTAAAAGTGACAGGTTATGATTTTTGATACAGGGAAAGAAAGGTGTAATGAATGAACCACTTTAAAGAAAAAGCAATGAAATGTGTATTTCTGATCGCAGCCTGTACTTCAGTGCTGGCAGTGTTTCTGATCTGTGCATTTCTGTTTGCAAATGGTGTCCCGGCTATCGGGAAAATCGGTCCGCTGAAGTTCCTGCTGGGAACAAAGTGGAAGCCGTCAAATGATATTTTTGGAATCCTTCCAATGATCGTAGCAAGTATCTATGTAACTGCAGGTGCTATTCTTCTGGGGGTGCCGATCGCACTTTTTACTTCTGTTTTTATGGCACGTTACTGCCCGAAGAAAATTTATAGACCATTGAAATCAGGAATTGAACTGATGGCAGGTGTACCTTCTATTGTGTACGGTTTCTTTGGACTGATTCTTATTGTTCCCCTGATCAGACAGATTTTCGGCGGAACAGGAACCAGTATGCTGGCAGCCTGTGTTCTGCTTGGAATGATGATCCTTCCGACGATCATCGGAGTTACGGAATCTGCAATCCGCAGTGTGCCTGAGAGTTATTACGAAGGTTCTCTTGCACTGGGAGCGACCAAGGAGAGAAGCATCTTTTTTGTCATGCTTCCGGCAGCAAAATCAGGTATTCTGGCAGCAGTAGTACTTGGAATCGGTCGTGCGATTGGTGAAACAATGGCTGTTGTAATGGTTGCAGGTAACCAGCCGAGAATGCCACAGGGAATCCTGAAAGGTGTCCGTACAATGACTGCAAATATCGTCACTGAGATGGGTTATGCAACAGGTCTTCACAGAGAAGCACTGATCGCAACAGCAGTAGTGTTGTTTATCTTTATCCTTATCATTAACCTGAGTCTTTCTTTACTGAACAGGAGGGCAGAACATGCAAATTGATACAGCAGCGGCAATTGATTTGTCCAAAGAAAAAAAGCAGAATAAGTCTTCTTTCTCAGATCAGATGAAGGCATATATTAAGCATCCGGGATCAGGTGTTCTTGCATTGCTTACCCTTTTAGGTGCAGTCCTGACATTCGCATTACTGTTCTTCCTGATCGGATATATTCTGGTCAAGGGCGTACCGTATCTGTCAACAGACTTGTTCAGTTTAACTTATAATTCAGAGAATCTTTCCTTACTTCCTTCTCTGATCAACACATTCATCCTGACGGTTGTTTCGCTTGTGGTCGCAGCGCCGCTGGGAATCTTTGCAGCCATCTATCTGGTAGAATATGCGAAAAAAGGAAGTAAGCTTGTAAATGTGATCCGTATTACGGCAGAAACACTTTCAGGAATTCCTTCTATTGTATATGGTCTTTTCGGTATGCTGTTTTTCGTAACAGCACTGCATTGGGGACTTTCCCTTCTGTCCGGTGCTTTCACACTGGTGATAATGATTCTTCCTTTGATTATGCGTACTGCGGAAGAAGCCCTGAAGTCTGTCCCTGATTCTTATCGTGAAGCCAGCTTCGGACTTGGAGCAGGTAAACTTCGTACCATTTTCACCATTGTTCTGCCATCAGCAGTACCTGGTATTCTGGCAGGTGTGATCCTGGCCATCGGACGTGTGATCGGTGAGACAGCAGCCCTGATCTATACAGCAGGTACAGTTGCAGAGGTTCCGAAGAACCTGATGGGTTCCGGACGTACTCTGGCACTTCATATGTATGTGCTGTCAGGTGAAGGTCTTCATATGAATCAGGCATCTGCGACAGCAGTTGTTATTCTGGCATTTGTTCTTGTAATCAATTTCCTGTCCGGAGCAGTTGCCAAACGAATTGCGAAAGGATAAGAAAATGAGTGGAAATGAAAAAATAACAGTTGAAAATATGAACTTACATTACGGAAAGTTTCATGCGCTGAAGAATATAAACGTGGCAATTCCGGAGAAAGAAATCACAGCTTTTATCGGGCCGAGTGGCTGTGGTAAATCTACACTTCTGAAATCTTTAAACCGTATGAATGACCTTGTTGAGGGATGTGTGATCACCGGTAAGGTACAGCTTGACGGTGAAGATATTTACGGAGATATGGATGTGAATCTTCTGAGAAAAAGAGTGGGAATGGTATTCCAGAAGCCCAATCCTTTTCCTATGAGCATTTATGATAACATTGCATATGGACCGAGAACCCATGGAATCCGTTCCAAGTCTAAACTGGATGATATTGTAGAAAAATCTCTCCGCGATGCGGCAATCTGGGATGAAGTAAAAGACAGGTTAAAGAAAAGCGCACTGGGTATGTCCGGCGGACAGCAGCAGAGACTTTGCATTGCCAGAGCACTGGCAGTTCAGCCGGAGGTACTTCTGATGGATGAGCCTACATCCGCACTTGACCCTATCTCAACTTCCAAAATCGAGGAGCTGGCGATGGAGTTAAAGAAGGATTATACCATTGTTATGGTAACTCATAATATGCAGCAGGCTACACGTATTTCTGATAAAACAGCTTTCTTCCTTCTGGGAGAAGTAGTTGAGTTTGATGATACTGATAAACTGTTCTCTATGCCTTCTGACAAGCGTACAGAGGATTACATTACAGGAAGGTTTGGTTGATTATGTCAAAGTATTTCGAAAGACAGCTGGAGGAACTGCACGTTCAGCTTATCACACTGGGAAGCTATTGTGAGAAAGCAATTTCATTCTCTGCAAAAGCAATCCAGAAGGTACAGAATGAAGAGATTGTCCGCCAGGTTTTTGAGACGGACAGAGATATTGATGCCAAGGAAAGAGAGATTGAGAATCTGTGCCTGAGTCTTTTGCTCCATCAGCACCCGGTTGCAAGAGATTTAAGAGAGATATCTGCAGCATTGAAGATGGTTTCTGATATGGAACGTATCGGTGACCAGGCAGCAGATATTGCAGATCTGTCTTTATATGTTGCAAAGAATACCACTGCGATCCCGGAGACTATCACACAGATGGCGGAAGACACTGTGCGTATGGTAACTGAGAGCGTGGATGCTTTTGTAAAGAGTGATCTGGAGCTGTGCAGAAATGTCATTGACAGAGATGATGTGGTGGATGATGCGTTTAACGAGATCAAAGAGAAGCTTGCAGATATGATTTACGGAGGAAATCTGGATGCCAAGACAGGCCTGGATCTTCTTATGACTGCAAAGTACTTTGAACGTATCGGTGATCACGCAGTGAATATTGCTGAATGGGTAGAATATTCCATCACAGGACAGCACAGAAATAATGAGCATCAGGATTATCTGAATAATTAATTGAACAGAGAAAGTTTCTGATTTTGAATATAATTATTTGGGAGCAGGGCTTTTTATATCCGCAGGCGGGAACCGTTTGCGGATATTTGAGTTATTATATATCTCAATCGGAGACCGATATCTGCCTGAGGTATTAAATAAAAAGGGGAAGTGAAGAGAAGTGACAAAAAAAATCTTTAAATCTATAATGTTTGTATGTGCATTGGTTCTGACTGTGGGACTGGCTGCTGTAATGGGAATCCTTTACAGCAATTTTGACGGACAGATGCGCAAAGAGCTGTCTAAGGAAGCTGCTTATCTGGCATATGGTGTGGAGCAGCAGGGAACAGATTATCTGAAGAATGTAAAGGATAAGAGCTCAAGGATTACTTATATTAATAAGGATGGAACTGTGCTTTTTGATAATAAGGCTGATGCAGATGAAATGCAAAATCATAAGAACAGAACTGAATTTCAGAAAGCAGAGAAATATGGTGCAGGAGAATGTTCCAGGTATTCGGATACACTTTCTGAGAAAACAATTTATTATGCACTGCGTCTGAAGGATGGAACTGTGCTGAGAGTTTCAGGCACTCAGGATTCTGTGCTGGCACTGGTTGAAAATCTTCTTCTTCCCTTATGTGGACTCTTATTTCTGATGCTGATTCTATCAGGAATCATGGCATCTGTGATATCAAAAAGGATCGTAAAACCTGTGAATGAGCTGGATCTGGAGCATCCGGAGGAGAATAAGATTTACGAGGAGCTTTCTCCGCTTTTAGGTAAAATCCATAAACAGAACCGGCAAATCCAGAAGCAGCTGGAACTGGCAAAACAGCAGCAGGAAGAATTCTCTCTTATTACAGAAAATATGCAGGAAGGTCTGATCGTGATTGATAGGTATACCATGATTCTTTCTGCCAATTCCAGTGCATGGAATCTGTTCCGGGTAGATAAAGTATGTCAGGGAGAAAGTGTTTACTGTCTGGATCGTGCGGAAGATTTCAGACATGCGATCGAGCAGGTTCTCAGCGGAGAACATGCGGAACTGATATTGAAATTAAATGGAAGCGATATCCAGTTGATTGCCAATCCTGTGGTACGTGGACAAAAAACAGAAGGTGCTGTGATCCTGCTTGTGAATGTGACAGAGAAGCTTGAGAGGGAGAATCTGCGGAGAGAGTTTTCGGCAAATGTCTCTCATGAGCTGAAGACTCCTCTGACTTCTATTTCAGGATTTGCGGAGATCATGCAGGGCGGTCTGGTGAAATGTGAGGATATTCCCAAGTTTGCAGGGCGTATTTATAAGGAATCCCAGAGACTGCTTCAGCTGGTTGAGGATGTGATCCAGATTTCCCAGCTTGACGAGGAAAAAACATCCTACACCTGGGAACTGGTGGATGTTTATCAGGTTTGTAAGAATGCCTTTGAAAGTCTGAAGGAGAAAGCACAGAGCATGAATGTGCATCTTTATATCTGTGGGGACAGTATGAAGATGGAAGCAGTTCGGACACTTCTGGAAGAGGCAGTTTATAATGTCTGCGATAATGCCATTAAGTATAACCGAAATGATGGAAGTGTAAGCATTTTTCTGACTCAGACTGCACATGAGATACAGATTGTAGTCAAGGATACAGGTGTGGGAATTCCAAAGGAAGATCAGGATAGAGTTTTTGAGAGATTTTACAGAGTGGATAAAAGTCATTCCAAAGAGATTGGAGGTACCGGACTGGGACTTTCTATTGTGAAGCATGCGGTCAGCACTTTGAATGGAAGTATTGTGCTGAGAAGTGAAGAAGGAAGTGGAACGGAAATTACTATGAAATTTCTGAAAGTGCATAAGGAATAAAATAGAATAGATACAGAGGGGATGTCAGTTTGACAGCCCCTCTAAATTATACCGTAGAAAGAACCTTTTTATTTTTTTCGATATTCATTGGGGGTGCAGCCGACCACATCTTTAAACAGTTTGGAAAAGTAGGAATAATTTCCATAGCCGACTTTCAAAGCAACTGTTCCAACCGGGATGTCAGGGTTGAGCAGAAGCTCTTTTGCTTTTTCTAACCGATAGGTGGTGATGTAATTGATGATAGAGGTCTGCGTTTGTTTTTTGAAAAGTCGTGCCAGATAATCTGGATTGAGATAAACCATATCAGCCAGCATGGTACGTGAGATATCTTCGGAGTAGTGCTGATGGATATAGTTGAGTACAATATCAACGACGGAGTCTTTTTCGTTGACGAAGCTATTGTATTCTACGGCGCGTTGTATCAGATAGCGCAGATAATTAAACATATATGGTACAGCGTCCAGAGATTTTGTGATCAGTTCGTCTCTTTCTTCTGAAGAAAATAGAGTGTGTGCTTCGATTCCGTTTTTATGTAGATAGGAAAAAACAATTTGTTCGATATCAAGTCTCAGATGCAGAAGAAAATTTTTGGTGATACCACTGGCCTGAATGTATTTGGACAGGTAATTTTCGATATTCTGTAAAGCTGCGTCTGCCTGTTTTTGTTCCAGAAAAGTATTGATTACTTCCAGTGATGGAGGGATGTAGGAAGTTGTGCTGGGAACAAAATCTTGCAGAAAAAGTGGTTTATTTACGGAGTTAAGGTTGGATTCTCTCATTTCACGTAGTCTGGTAAGAGTTTCAGGCAGTTCTGTCAGGGAAACCTCTGGTGCAATGCCGCATGCAATTTCACAGTGCAGAAAACTCTGAAGATTTTTGAACAGTGTTAGTAGATTTTCTGTAAATGGCTGACGGATTTGTTCCAGTTGCAATCCAGAAAGTATGACAACGTATTCAAAGGTGTTCAGTATCACTATAGACTCATAGAGAATGCAGGATTTCTGAAAGGTTTCGGCTGTAATATTCTGGAAAGAAAAATCTACCATGGAAGACTCCATGGGCATTATCTGGCCGGAGAGTGGATAAAGCCGGAACAAAACAGGAATGAAGAGGTCATCTGCTGTATAGGAAAGATCTTTTTTTCTTAATTCTGTTTCAAGAAGAGAAGGTTCACGAAACAGAGTGGTGGCAAAAAGTTCTTTCCAGAATAAATCTACAATATAGCGGTAATTATCTTTCCATTTCTGACTGTCTGCTTTTGTCTGGGTGAGCGCAGCATTCTTTCTGACTTTAGAAACTGCTTTTTCCAGAATATGGGATAAAGTATCAAAGTCTATAGGTTTTAGCTGGTAATCGAGGGAGGACAGTTCGATAGCTTTTTTTGCGTAATCAAAATCCGCATAGCTGGTCAGGAAAATAAATTGTATTTCTTTTCCTGATTCCCGGACCCAGGAAAGAAGATCAAGACCAGAACCGCCGGGCATTTCGATATCGCAAACACAGATATCGATGGAGTTTTTTTCTATGATTTTCTGAGCTTGACGGATATTGAAAGCAGTGAGTACTTCTGTGACTGTTAGTTGCTCCCAGTTTATTTTTTTCTCAAGGGCCGCTACAACAAAGCGGTCATCATCAACTAATAATACGTTCATAAAACTTTCCTTTCATAAATTAGGCAGAGAATTGGATCAGACTGCAGGGAGAAGGATGGTTACGCAGGCACCCCCAGATGGGAGGTTTGAGAAAGTAATGACCGCTTCTCCCTGACCGTACAGCAGATTCAGACGTTGGATGGCATTGGTAATTCCAATACGGTGACCATTTTGAGGTTCCAGAGGAATAGCAGAATTTAGGGATTGCAGGATGTCTTCCGAGAATCCGCATCCAGTGTCCATGACCTGAATCTGAATATTTTCATGTGAATTTCCGCCGGCAGTCATCCAGGCGATGTCTGTGCGTATGATTATGGGTTCATCAAAAGTATTGGAGTGTTTGATGGCGTTTTCTATAAAGGTCTGGATCAGAATTGGTGGGATTCGTATGTTTTCTGTACCTTCTTCTGCGTGAATTTCATAGGAGAACGTATCTCCGTAACGCATCTTTTGGATTTCCATATAATTTTTTATATGTTCCAGTTCATTTTTTACAGGAACAAGATCCTGGGTGTTCTGGAAAATATATCGAAAATAGTTGGAAGTAATCATAGACATTTTCATGATCTCTTCGTAAAGCTGCGTCTGTGCCATACTGTAAATGGTATTCAGACAGTTCAGAAAAAAGTGAGGACGTATCTGTAGCTGAAGATAATTCATCATTGTTTTTTGTTTTTCCAGTTCTTTTTCGTAAATGTCAATTTTCAGTTTTTTGATCTGGCGCATCAGATTTTTGAACTGGGAGTTCGCCTGCTCAAGTTCGAGAAGATTGGTGTCTTTTAAATTGATGGTTTCTGCAGAATCATCCAGATGTGCCAGATTTTCTAAAAAGAGTTTGATCGGAGTCAGAACGTGTTTCTTCATATAGAAAATGGAAGTAAACAGGATAACTGCGACCAGAAGGACTGCCAGTGCAAGAATAAACTGAAGCAGGATTATTTTTTCATAAGCCCTGAATTTGCTGAGAATAATCTGAGGATAAAAAGCACCCATAATCAGAGCACCGCTGATAATCAGATTATTTCCCTTATTATAGGTCTCGTAAGAATCGGAATTGCTTTTTCTTGAAAATTCAATATGGTGTTGCTTCAGCAGTTCTTTATTAGTAAGTACGGTTCCGTTTTGCGAGGTAAGAGAAATGAAACCGTCTTTTTCTTTAATTATGTTTTTTAGTGGCTGAATGATATTGTCAGCAGGAATAAAACAGCAGGCGTAGTGGGAGCCTGTATGAAAGGATTTGTAAAAATATACGTTCTTTCCGAGCATTAGTACTTCCCAGGCATCCGTGTAGAAACTTGTTTTGGGCGCAGTTATTTTTTGGATCAGATGCTTGTTCAGCAGTACGAGCTGATTCTGAGTAAGTGTCTGAAAAATTTCTGTAGGACGATACATCCGTTCATTCTCTGAATTATATAGAAAAATCTGATATCCTTTTTCAAAAGATTCCAGAAAAATATCAATATTATTATGAACTCGTTCTGCGGATGAAATGAATTCCAGTTTGTCCTGTGTTTCCAACAGAGTATCTGCATCGTCATTTTCAGTCAGGAGCCGGATTAAATAGCGATTGATGGAAATATGTGCGGTGTCGATTTGCGAAGCATAAAGGGATGTTGTATCTTGCAGGGACTGAATACTTTGGGAACGCATGGAAAAAATGACAAAACAGCTGATCATGATATCCAGGATTACAACCGGAACCAGCAGAAAAAACAAAAATTTTATGACATGATCAATGGAGTATCCGGCAACACGATGTCTGGAATACATATAAATACCTCCTGAAATATTATAAAATCATTATGATGAAAACAATTATAACAAAAATCCGATAAAAAGATAACAATATTCCGACCTTTTGATACAACAAAAGAGACAAGCTATGAAAAAAGAAATCGGATTTCGGAAAGTGTGAGGTCGTTATTTTACTATTAAAATACTGGAAAATCTGTATAATGAGAAACATCAGACAGAGAGATGTATACATCAAAAAAAATTAAAAAGGAAAAGAATTGAGGTAAAAGGATGAATAAGAAAGTGATTGCAGCGGGAATGGCTATGGTACTGGCCTCTATGGGGCTGACTGCCTGTGGTGATTCCGGTTCAAAAGAGGCTAAAGATTCTTCTGATGAGACTTATACAGTTACAATGGCTTATATTGGAGATAAGGAGGAAGATACAGATCGCATCGAGAAGAAAATCAATGAGATTATGAAGAAAGATATCAATATGGAACTCGATATCGAACCGATCAGCTGGGGTGCCTATGCGGAAACAATGAAGCTGATTCTATCCGGTGGAGAAAAGATGGACATTGTACCAATCCTGGTGGAACAGGTTAATTCCATGGTGAATGCGAAGCAGGTTATTGACATGTCTGAATATATCGACAAATATGGCAATAATATTAAAGAACTGCTTGGTGATACTGCGAAAGCAGCAAATATCGGAAATTATGTATACGGTGTGACAACAGGACGCGAATGGTTCTGCCAGTCATCTGTTATTATGCGAAAAGATATTCTGGATGAGTGTGGAATTGATGTATCTTCTATCACAGATTATAAAGATTTGACTGACGTTTATGCAACTGTGAAAGAAAAATATCCAGATATGGTCATGATGGCAAGCAATAACAGTGCAACACCGGATACCAAATATGAAATGAATGATACACTTACTGATGGATTTGGTGTATTGATGGATCATGGTCAGGACACGACAGTTGTAGATTATTATGAGACAGATGAATATAAAGAGTTTGTAGAAACAATGTATGACTGGCAGCAAAAAGGTTATTTGTCCAAAGATGCTGCAACCACAACAGAGAGTGCGGAGAATCAGGTAAAAGCAGGTGCCGCTTTTTCTTACCTTGCACCAAACAAACCAGGATATGATACCCGTGCCGCTTTACTTTGCGGAACAGAGATGGAGATTGCTCCGATTTCCGAACCATGGGCTGGCACTGCACAAATTTCTTACCTGACTTATGGCATCAGTTCAAGTTCTGCTGATAAAGATAAAACAATGCAGTGTCTGGATTATTTATATGGAAATGCAGATATTCTGAACCTGTTGAACTGGGGGGAAGAAGGTGTTGATTACGAAGTTGTAGATGCTGAAAATAATATCATTAACTATCCGGATGGAAAAGATGACAGCAACACGTATCATCTGGCAGAAGGATGGCAGTTATTTGACCAGTTTAAAATGCATATCTGGGAGGGTGATTCACCAGATATCTGGGATGAAACAAAGGCACTGAATGAGAGTGCAATCAAATCAAAAGCATTCGGATTTACCTATGATTCTACAAGTGTTGCAAACGAACTGGCTGCACTGAGTAATGTAAAAGCAAAATATGCAGCTGCTCTTGGTTCTGGTACAGTAGATCCTGAAGAAACACTTCCGAAATTTATTGAGGAACTGAAGAAAGCAGGAATTGAGAAAGTGATCAGCACCAAACAGGAACAGCTGGACAAGTGGCTGGAAGAGAATAAATAACACAGACAGGGGATGCCGCTATGCATCCCCTGTTATACTCCAGATAATTGAAAGGAAAATTTATGAAAAAAGCAAAATTTAAAAGATGGGCACCGCTTTATCTGATGATGGCACCGGGGCTGATTTATCTTTTTATCAATAATTATATGCCGATGGCAGGACTTGTGGTTGCTTTCAAAAATTACAACGTGGTAGATGGAATCTTTGGCAGCCCATGGGCCGGTCTCAGCAATTTTACTTATCTGTTTAATGATGCGTGGACGATTACAAGAAATACGTTGCTTTATAATATTGTATTTATTATCATCAACCTGATTCTGGGAATTGCATTTGCCATCTTTATCTGTGATATTCGGAGCAAGGCATGCAAAACAATTTATCAAAGTGCAATTTTACTGCCGTTTCTTATGTCTATTGTAATTGTAAGTTATATCACTTTTGCCTTTTTCAGTGGGGACAATGGAATGCTGAATAAGACAATTCTTCCGTTTTTCGGGAAAGAAGCAATTAATTGGTATTCAGAATCCAAATATTGGCCTGTGATCCTGGTTATCGTAAATACATGGAAAGGTGTAGGATATGGATGCCTGATTTATATTTCCAGTATTTCCGGAATTGATCCTTCTTTTTATGAGGCTGCAGAACTGGATGGAGCTTCAAAGTGGAAACAGATCCGATACATTACACTTCCATCGATCATGCCGTCTGTAATCACTTTGACACTGTTAAACATTGGAAGAATTTTCTATTCTGATTTTGGATTATTCTATCAGGTTACACAAAATTCCGGTCAGCTTTATGATACCACCAATGTAATCGATACTTATGTATACAGGGCACTGCTTCAGTCCGGAAATATCGGAATGGCTTCAGCGGCAGGCTTTTATCAGTCCATTGTCGGATTTGCCTGTGTACTGCTGGCAAATGTGGTTGTGCGCAAATTAAGCCCTGAAAATGCAATGTTCTAGGAGGTAAAAAATGGTTAGAAGCAAAAGTGCAAAAAGATTTGAACGATTGGCACATACGGTCATGATACTGGTTACAATCTGTATTGTATTGCCGTTTATCTTGTTATTTATGTCATCTATTACCTCTGAAAGTGCTCTGGTTAGAGATGGATATTCCTTTTTTCCAAAAGAGTTCAGTATTCATGCCTATAAGTTTATCTGGGATAATGCTGCAAATGTATTCAGGGCATATGGAATTACAATACTGGTCACTGTAATAGGAACCAGTATTAATGTGGCAATGTCTGCATTGTTGGCGTATCCGCTTTCCCTGAAAAATCTTCCAGGAAAAAGAATCCTGAATTTCTACATATTTTTTACAATGTTATTTAATGGTGGACTGGTTCCTACATATCTCATGTATACAGGAATTTTCCATATCAATAACACACTGCTTGCATATATTGTGCCGGGACTTCTGATGAGTGCCATGAATGTTATGCTGATTCGTACATTCTTTGCAACCAGTATTCCGGATGCACTTTTTGAAGCAGCTCAGATTGACGGTGCAAGTCAATTCCAGATTTTTTTCAAAATTGTATTGCCACTGGGTAAACCCATTCTTATTGCCATGGGTCTGCTTTCCGGATTAGGATACTGGAATGACTGGACAAATGGTCTGTACTATATTAGAGATACGAAGTTATATGGCATTCAGAACCTTCTGAATAAGATGATTTCAGATTTGACAGCACTGACACAGAATGCTTCTGGTGCGTCAACTGTTGCAATTGCAGATATTCCATCTGCATCTGTCAGAATGGCAATAGCGTTTGTTGCAATGCTACCGATTTTATGCCTGTATCCGTTTTTACAGAGATATTTTACCAAAGGTATCGCGCTTGGTGCCGTAAAAGGCTGAAGATGTTTTGAAGGAAAGGTGGATTATTTTCCTGTAAATATTTAGTGTTTTCAGCAAAGATTTTTTCTGATAAGATGGGGAATAGAAAGTATTGGGGAAAAACGGTCGGAACGATCATTGCATCGCTTGAGAGATGTTGTTCTCAGAAAGAAAGGATAAAACATGAACGATTATAAATTGGATTTAGAGAAATATGCAACACTGGCGAGACAGGCAGCCGCAGAGGGATGTGTACTTCTGGAGAATGAGAAGCAGGCACTTCCTTTGAGAGAGGGAGAGAGTGTGGCTGTTTTTGGCCGCATGGCATTTCATTATTATAAAAGCGGACTTGGTTCCGGCGGTCTGGTGAATACGAGATATGTAGTGGGAATTCTGGATGCGCTGAAGGAGTGTAAAGAGATTCAACTGGATGAGAAACTGCTGGGTATTTATGCAAACTGGATTAAAGAGAATCCTTATGATGAAGGTCAGGGATGGGGTCGTGTTCCATGGTCTCAGAAAGAGATGGAAGTTACAGAGGAAATGCTGGACTGCGCACGTAGCAACGATGTTTCGCTTATTATTATAGGAAGAACTGCAGGTGAAGATCAGGATAATAATACGAATCCGGGAAGCTATTGTCTGACGGAGACGGAGGAGGATTTGATCTGCCGGGTCTGTGAGGTGAGTAAGTGCACAGTTGTGGTGCTGAATGTTGGAAATATTATTGATATGAGTTGGGTGGAGAAATATCATCCTCAGGCTGTGCTGTATGCATGGCAGGGTGGTCAGGAAGGTGGCAATGGTGTGGCTGATGTGCTGACCGGTAAAGTGTGTGCATGTGGGAAGCTGACAGATACCATTGCTGAGAGGATTGAGTATTATCCGTCTACGGAGAATTTTGGTGATCCATATAAGAATTATTATAAGGAAGATATTTATGTGGGTTATCGTTATTTTGAGACATTTGCGAAGGATAAGGTGCTGTATCCGTTTGGATATGGTTTGTCCTATACGAATTTTGAGACAAAGGCGGAGATTTTTAAGAATACTGAGGATGAACTCACAGTGGCTGCGACGGTTACCAATATCGGTGATGTGAGGGGCAAAGAGGTTGTACAGGTTTATGTAAAAGCACCGCAGGGTAAACTTGGAAATCCGGCAAGAAAGCTGATCGGATTTGCAAAAACCCGGGAACTGGCACCGGGTGAAAAAGAAGAACTTGTTATCATCATTCCCAAATATGATATGGCCTCTTATGATGACAGTGGAGTGACAGGACACAAATCCTGTTATGTTCTGGAAGAGGGAACTTATGAAATTTTTGCAGGCAGTGATGTAAGAAGTGCGAAATCAGCAGGAATTTATGAAGAAGAATTACGTGTAATAGAACAGTTACAGGAGGCATATGCACCGATTGAGAAATTCCGGAGAATGAAAGCCGTTCTGAGAGCGGATGGAACTTATCAGGCAGTAACAGAAGAGGTTCCTGTCCGCACAGCAGATCCACATAAACGCAGAGAGGAAAGAATGCCGAAGACTCTGGAGTATACGGGAGATAAAGGCTATAAGCTGGCAGATGTACTGGATAAAAAAGTTTCTATGGATGAGTTTGTGGCACAGATCAGTGAGGCGGATCTGATTGCCATGTTCCGCGGTGAAGGAATGTGCAGTCCCAAGGTCACTGCTGGAACTGCAGCTGCATTTGGCGGTGTGACAGAGTCTTTGAAGGCTCTTGGAATCCCGGTGGGATGCTGCGCGGATGGGCCGTCAGGGATTCGTATGGATTGCGGTACGAAAGCGTTTTCTCTGCCAAATGGAACTTTGCTGGGCTGTACTTTTAATACGGAGCTTGTGGGTGAGCTGTATGAAATGACAGGGAGGGAACTTCGACTGAATAAGATTGATTCCCTGCTGGGACCAGGTATGAATATTCACAGGAATCCACTGAATGGTCGAAATTTTGAATATATTTCTGAGGATCCGCTTCTCACAGGAAGAATTTGTGCGGCTCAGGTGAAGGCAATGGCTAAATCCGGAATTGGAAGTACGATTAAGCATTTCTGTGGAAATAATCAGGAAGTGGGACGAAGTACTTCTGATTCTGTTATGTCTGAGAGATGTCTGAGAGAGATCTATCTGAAGGGATTTGAGATTGCAGTAAAGGAAGGTGGTGCACGTTCTGTAATGACTACTTATGGAAGTGTAAATGGGCTCTGGACTGCAGGTAGCTATGATTTGTGTACAACCATTCTGAGAAAAGAGTGGGGATTTCAGGGTATTGTCATGACTGACTGGTGGGCGAAGTCCAATTATGAGGGTCATCAGGCAGAGGTAACTGCGAAAGCTCCTATGGTAGCTGCCCAGAATGATATTTATATGGTAGTGAGTGATGCGAAGTCCAATCCGGAGAATGACGATGTGGAGGAAATGCTTCATGCAGGAAAAATTACTGTGGGAGAATTGCAGAGGAATGCAGCCAATATCCTGGGATTTCTGTTAAAAAGTCCTTCTGTTTTATTGTTGACAGATAGAATATGTAAAGAAGAACTGGAGGCTATGAATACAAAGGAAGAGGACGATGTGGATGCCGGAAGTCTGGTAAGTATTGAAAGTGATTCGGTGACACAGAAAATTGTAATTGACGGTGCATTATTACATCCTGCAAAGGGAATGGCAGATGTGATTGCTGTGACTAACGAGTTCATGGGTGATTTCACAATGAAGTTTACTTTGAAATCTGATCTTGGTGAGCTGGCTCAGCTTCCGGTTTCTGTATTTTTGGATAATATTCATAAGATGACTGTTTCAGTACAGGGAACCAATGGAAAATGGATAGAAGAAAGCCGCATCCTGAATATGGAATTTGGTCATAATCACTATATCAAATTTTATTATGGTGCGGATAATCTTGAAATTAAAGAAATTGTGCTGATTCCGAATAGGTAAGATCAATTTTAGGAACGCTTGCAAAACTATATCCTTTATGGCATAATTATGAAAATACTCAGAACCTGCGAAAGATGAGTGATAATTGCTTTATAAAAGTGGTTATCTGTGGACTTTTTTAATGCGGAGCGGGCTGTTCAGAGGAAAAGTGTTACTGATGATTAGAACAGTGTTAAGAGTGATGAGGAAAAGATAATATGTCAGGTTTTACAAAGGAAATTATTGCAAAGACTTTTACAGAATTGCTGGATGAAAAGCCCATGTCTAAGATTACGGTGAAGGATATCGTGGAACGATGTGGTGTAAACAGAAATACTTTTTATTATCATTTTAAGGATATTCCGGATGTAGTGGAGTTTATTTTGAAAAAGAAGTGGGATGAGATTCTGGAACACCCACAGGACAGAGCCTCTATTCTGGAATGTATGGAAGAAATGGCAGATCTGGTGAGAAATAACAGAAAGGTTATGTTTAATGTTTACAGATCAGTGAAAAAAGATACGTTCCTTTTTTATATGAATGAGATTTCCAACTATATTATTATGGAATATTTTCGGAAAAATGCAGATCAGTTTGATCTTGATGAGGGAGAAATCCGGATTCTGATTCAATATTATAAGTGTCTGTTTATGGGATTTCTGATGGAGTGGCTGGATAATAATCTGAAATCTGATTTTGGAGAAGAAATGCGTCAGGCTTCCCGGCTTTTTGAAAAGCACCCGGAGCTACATGCGTTATTGAACAGATCAGAATAGAGTGAAAATACTTGTTGTTCCTGATATTTATTATAGCAATTCTCTTAAATGTATTATCTGAGAGAAGCGTTATAGGTAATTCCTTTAATTTTCATATTATACAAAATTAAGCTTATGTCTGTTTTTTGGACATGGGCTTTTTTTTGTCTATTTATTGTTAAAAAAATCACAGCTATAATAGCAGCCATAAAGAGATGAAAACAAGAGCCTGACAGTCACAGGTTCGGGTATATTTCAGAAGGGAGGAGCAATAGGATGGATGCACTGAAGCAGTTAAAATTAGCCAAGAATGGTTATATTATTATGTCTGTATTATTTATGGTTCTGGGTGCCTGTCTGATTATCTGGCCGGATTGTTCGATGGCAGTTTTCTGTACAGCAGTAGGGATTATGCTTATTGTATACGGATTGATAAAGATTCTGGGATATTTTTCCAGAGATATCTATTGTCTGGCATTTCAGTTTGATCTTGCCTTTGGAGTGCTGCTGGCAGCAGTAGGAATTATTATTATAGTACGCAGGAATGTAGTGGTGAATCTGATCTTTGGAATCTTTGGACTTCTGATCCTTGCGGATGCATTATTTAAAATTCAGATGTCGATAGATGCAAAGAAATTCGGGCTGAATCTCTGGTGGAGGATTCTCCTGGTAGCGATTCTGACAGGTGTTCTGGGATTTTTACTTTTGATAAGGCCGTTTGAGGCAGCAGAGATCATGATGATCCTGGTTGGTGTTTCGGTTCTGTTTGAGGGAATTCTGAATCTTTGTGTGGCGATTTACACTGTAAAAATTATTAAAAACCAGAAACAGGATATCATAGATATGGATGAATATTGATAAAATAATAAAAATATACCTGATACACAGGTGTTTATATATATCACATTACAACAAGGAGGAGCAATAACATGAAGTTAATGGACAAAGCAAAACAGGCTGCACTTGCAGCAGCAGTTAAAACAGGTCTGAGTTATCTGGAGAAGGACCCGGAAGTAAATATACCGAAACTGATGGAACTTGTAGATAAATTTGTACCGGATGGCTGGTATGAGTCACAGAGAAATGCAATCCGTAATGCGATTCAGGATAAGGACAGCAACTGGTATAAACTGATCCTGAGGATTTATGAGCTGGATCCGGGAGTACGTGAAGCATTCTTTACAAACTTTATTATCAATGCCAGCTTAAAGGGAAGTGCACTTCAGGAAGAAACAGCAGAAGAGAACAACTGTAATGTTCCATGGGCAATCCTTCTTGATCCTACAAGTGCCTGTAATCTGCACTGTACAGGATGCTGGGCAGCAGAGTATGGTCACAAACTGAATCTTGATTTTGACACCATCTGTTCTATTGTAGAGCAGGGCAGAAAAATGGGAACTTATATGTACATATATACAGGTGGTGAACCGCTGGTACGTAAGAAAGACCTGATGCGTATCTGCGAGAAATATCCGGACTGCGAGTTCCTTTCCTTTACAAATGGTACACTGATCGACGAAGAATTCTGCCAGGAAATGCTTCGTGTTAAGAACTTTGTTCCGGCAATCAGCCTGGAAGGTTCTGAGGAAGCAAACGACGGACGTCGTGGAGAAGGTGTATATCAGAAAGTTATGCATGCAATGGAACTTCTGAAAGCTCATAAACTTCCGTTTGGTGTATCTACCTGTTATACTTCTGCAAATGTGGACAGTGTAAGCAGCGAGGAATTTTTTGATCACATTATTGACTGTGGTGCATTATTTGTATGGTTTTTCCATTATATGCCGACAGGTAATGACGCTGTAGTAGAATTAATGCCGAATCCACAGCAGCGTGAGAAGATGTATCACAAGATCAGAGAGTACCGTTCTACAAAAGCTATTTTTGGAATGGATTTCCAGAATGATGCGCAGTATGTAGGAGGATGTATTGCAGGAGGAAGACGTTACCTTCATATCAATGCGAATGGTGATGTAGACCCATGTGTATTTATCCATTATTCTAATGCAAATATTTATGAAAATACTCTGCTGGAAGCATTGAAGAGTCCGATCTTCATGGCATATCATGACGGTCAGCCGTTTAATGAAAATATGCTTCGTCCATGCCCGATGCTTGAGAATCCGCAGAAGCTTCGTAAGATGGTTGAAGAATCCGGTGCGAAGTCTACAGATTTGCAGTCTCCGGAGTCTGTGGAGCATCTCTGTGCGAAGTGTGATGCTTATGCAGAGCATTGGGCACCGAAAGCTGAGGAATTATTTCCTGTAAAAAATAAGTAACTTAATAATAAGAAAAAATATTAACTCAAAATTTAGCCAAAGTTATCAGAGAAAGTTCCCTGTCCGGTCATCCCCTGTCCGGATGGGGAACTTTCTCGTCTTTGAATAAGGGGACGCGCGAAACAGCATCTCTCTGTGGGTTCAGTTCCGGGGGCTAAGTAACTTTAAGGTGGAGAAAATCCGCTAAAAGCATGAAGAAAAACGCAAAACTCGCTCCGTTGCAAACTTCGCTCAGACAGGTTGCTGCTTTTCTTCATAACGCGGATTTTCTCCGCCTAAGAGTTACTAAGCCCCCTCCAGATTCACCCACAGAGAGATGCTGTTTCGCGCTGTTGATTGATTGTGGAAGGAAGTGTGTGAAGCATTTTATTGTTAAAAATAACTTGCCTGAGTGTGCGACATGTATTAAAGTTATGGTGTTAACCTGTATGATGGATATGTAGAAGTTCTCGTAAATAATGTATTTAAGAGGATTGCTGTAGATTTTTTAGTATGAGAGAGTGGTAGGGATGTTAAAAACTTTTTTGGTAGAGGATGAAGTTGTGATCAGAGAGATGATTAAGAAGATGATTCCCTAGGAGCAGTATGGGTTTGAACTGGCAGGAGAAGCATCTGATGGGGAGATGGCACTGCCGTTGATATTAAAGAGCAAACCGGATCTTCTGATCACTGATATTAAGATGCCGTTTATGGATGGTCTGACATTATGTAAATTGGTAAAGAAGGAGTTGCCGGACATTAAGATTGTGATTCTTAGTGGCTATGATGACTTTAACTATGCGAAGCAGGCGATCAATATTGGTGTGGAGGATTATCTGCTGAAGCCAATTACTAAGAATGCATTTATTGAGCGTCTGGAGGAGATTCATAATCGTTATGAACATGAGAAGACGCAGAAGGAATATTATGAGAAATTCAAACTGGAGATGCAGGAGTATGAGAGGAATGCGAGCCGTGATTTCTTTGAATCTCTGGTGAGAGCGGACTTTGATCTGGAAGAGATTTATCGGAGAGCAGATCGTTTGAATCTTGATATTGTGGCAGAGGCTTATAATATTCTGATTTTTACACCGGATGCTTCAGACAGCAGTTGTAATTCGTCGGAAGGATATTCAGACTGGGAGGCAGAAGTACATAAGAAGATTGAGAATTATTTCCTCAGTCATCCGGTTGCGATGCTTTTCAGACATCAGGTGTTCAGTTATGCGATTCTGGTCAAGGGGCAGCGAGATACGATAAAGAAGAATACATGCGAATGTGTGGAAACAATTCAGAAGATCATGGAAGAAACCAGAGCAAATGTGGACTGGTTTGTGGCAGTCGGCGAGGAGGCAGACCGTCTGAGCAGAATTAAGCAGAGTTATCACACGGCTGCAAGAACTTATGCATTCCGTTATCTGTATGACGGGCATATTCTTTATTACAATATGCTTGAGCAGGTAAAGGAGAATTCAGCAGACACTTCAAAAACAGAAGCTGTTCAGCTTAAGAATGTGAATATCAATGCCCTGAATCCGGAAATCCTTCAGAAATTTTTAAGCAGTGGTCTGGAAGATGAAGTAGACAGTTTTGTCCATGATTATTTCCATGCTATTGGCAGGGAACCGATGAAATCACTGGTGTTCCGTAATTATGTGGTTTTGAATGTGCGTTTTTCTGTACTGTCATTTCTTAAGAAAATTGGATATGATGATACGGAATTGTCCAGAGAAGAGACAGATGATGTTGTGAAGAAGACAAGCCAGTCTACAGAAGCTTCTGTTGCATATGCAGAGGAAGTCTTGAAACGGGCCATTGCAATCCGTGATGAAAATGCAGGCAGTCAGAACAGAAGTGTGTTGAAGCAGGCAATAGATTTTATAGATGGACATTATATGGATGAAGAGATTTCTCTGAATAGAGTGGCGCATGCGGCGAATGTGAGTGCCAATCATTTCAGTGCGCTTTTCAGTCAGAATATGGGACAGACATTTATTGAGTATCTGACTTCGCTTCGCATGGACAAGGCAAAGGAGCTGCTTCGCTGTACTTCCAAACGTTCCAGTGAGATTGCAGGGGAAGTGGGATATAGGGATGCGCATTACTTCAGCTATCTTTTTAAGAAAACTCAGGGAATGACTCCGAGTGAGTATCGTAAGACGAGAGGAGAAGTCTGATTCATGAAGCAGAAACAGGAGAAGCTGGAAACAAAGATGAAGTGGATGCTTCTGAGCACTATGATCCCTATGACAATTCTGATCATAGTGCTTCTTGTTTTTTTCTGGCATTATACAAATGAATATAATCAGTTGTCTAATAATCTGGCGGTGAGTTCGGAATATAATGCAAACTATAGAAATTCCAATAATGATATGAGCTTTAAAGATGAAGTGGATATGGATATCTATTATGTGACTATCGGGCGAAAAGGTAAGGACGGGCTGCCGACAGAGCAGGTAGACAAGGCAATCAGTACTGTGGAGAGTCTGAAGAAAACCACATCAAAGAAGGAAAGCCTGCGTTCTCTGAAATATCTGACTAACTATCTGGAGAATCTTAAGAAACGGATGAATCAGCTTCTTGAGATAAAGAATTATCAGGAACGACAGGAATTTGTGGCAAATAATACAGAAATCCTGACCACGCTCTTTGAGAAAGAAATGCAGAATTATATTTATCAGGAGGCGACGGAACTGGTGCAGATAGAGTCTCAACTGGCTGGAAATGTACGTCTGACGATCATCACTATGTGTGCGGCGATTTTGGTTGCTACGGCTATTCTGCTGCGGCGTTCTTTCCGTCTGACATACAGCGTTACCAAACCGATTTCTGAAATTCTCCATAATATTAAGAAGGTTGGAAAAGGAGAGTACAAAACTATTAATGTAGTATCTGCCGACAGTGTTGAAATCCAGGAGCTTGATGCCGGTACCAGAAAGATGGCAGGAAGGATTGAAGGGCTTCTTGAGAATGTGCGTAAGGAGCAGGAGGTACAGCATATGACGGAGCTGCAGCTGATCCAGGCACAGGTAAATCCGCATTTTCTGTATAATACACTGGACACTATTGTGTGGCTGGTGGAGGGTGGTATGCAGCAGGATGCAGTGGATATGATCACAAGTCTGTCTGTTTTTTTCCGCACTTCGCTTTCGAAGGGGAAGGATATCATTCCGCTGTCGGAAGAGAAACGCCACACATTGAGTTATCTGGAGATTCAGCAGTCAAGATACAGGGATATTATGGAATTTGAGATTAATATTCCGCCGGAACTGGATGAAGTGATGGTGCCGAAGCTTACTTTGCAGCCGTTAGCGGAGAATGCTCTTTATCATGGAATTAAGAATAAGCGTGGAAAAGGTAAGATTCTTATTGAAGGATTCAATCTGGGAGATGATATGATGCTGAGAGTGACTGACAATGGTCAGGGAATGACACCGGAACGTCTTTATGAAGTACAGGAAGCCATTCGCACCGGTGAACGTGCCGGGTTCGGACTTGCTGCGGTGTCAGAGAGAATTGCACTTTATTATGGTCCGGGTTATGGACTGAAGATTTCTTCTACAGAGGGAGAAGGTACGGTTATGGAAGTGTATATGGCGAAAAAAATTAACCTGGATAACAATTCAAGATAAACAAAGAAAAAGCTGCATGAAGTTAAGAATCTTAACAGATATGCAGCTTTTGTTATGTATTCAGGTGGATAAAGTCAATTATTTTATTGTTTATTCATATCCAATAACAGTTTTATGGCCTGCTGATAGAGACTTACGAAGGTCTGCCAAATAATGGAATGTATGAATTATGTCGACTAATGCTGAATTGTGCAAAGTGAATATAAAAGAAAGTTGATAATTTATTTCTGTATTTATAATGCACAATAAAAAATCCAACTTCCGCAATAAAAAAATAAACTTTGTATAAATTATGAACAAAATATGATAGAAGAATAAACTTTTTGCGGAAAATATTCTATGGAATTTTCCTGGATTTTTACTATAATAAAGACATCTTAAATGAATCGGGAGGATTTACAAAATGAAGAAAAAAATCGTGTCAGCTTTATTAACAGCAACAATGGTATGCGGTATGAGCGTTGTTCCGGCAGTGGGTGTAGCAGCAGCGGACGACACAATCACAGTTGGTTTCTCACAGGTAGGTGCTGAATCTGACTGGCGTACAGCTAATACAGAATCCATGAAATCCACATTCAGCGAAGAGAACGGATATGAATTAATCTTCGACGATGCACAGCAGAAACAGGAAAACCAGTTAACAGCAATCCGTAACTTCATCCAGCAGGAAGTTGATTACATTCTTTTAGCTCCTGTAACAGAGACAGGTTGGGATACAGTTCTTCAGGAAGCTAAAGATGCTGATATTCCTGTAATCATCGTAGACCGTATGGTTGATGTATCTGATGACAGCTTATATACAACATGGATCGGAACTGACTCCTTACTCGAAGGAAGAAAAGCAGCTGAATGGCTGAATGCATACACAACAGCTAAAGGAATCGATGCAAAAGATGTTAACATCGTTGATATCCAGGGTACAATTGGATCTACAGCTCAGATTGGACGTTCCAAAGGTCTTGAAGAAGGTGTTGACAACTATGGATGGAACTTACTTGCTCAGCAGTCCGGTGAATTCACACAGGCTAAAGGACAGGAAGTTATGGAGTCCATGCTGAAACAGTATGACAATATTAATGTTGTATACTGCGAGAACGATAACGAAGCATTCGGTGCTATCGATGCTATCGAAGCAGCTGGTAAAACAGTAGGATCTGATATCGCAAACGGTGAAATCATGGTTATGTCTTTTGATACAACAAATGCTGGTTTAACAGATACATTAGCCGGCAAGATCGCATGCGATGTTGAGTGTAACCCATTACACGGACCACGTGCAGAAGAACTGATCAAAGCTCTTGAAGCTGGTGAAGAAGTTGAAAAACTGAACTATGTAGATGAAGAAATCTTTGCTACAGATGATACAGTTGATAAAGTTAAAGCTGTAAACAGTCTTGATGAAGAGGGCGAATATGACGTAACACCTATCACACAGGAAATTATTGACGGACGTGCATACTAATTTTTGACAACAAATAATAGAAGTGTAATAGAAGGAATATAAATAATCCGGAGCGTGGTTCATAATTCGGAGAAACCCGGATTTATGAATCACGCTCTCTTTATGCCGAAATGATTTACAGATACCCGCTTTGCTGAAGCTTTTCAGTAAATGAGGGGTAAACCAGTATAGAAAGCAGGTGGAAAGAATATGGAACAAAATGTAGTATTGGAAATGCGTGATATCAGCAAAAACTTTACAGGAGTCCGTGCCCTTTCCCATGTGGACTTTACCCTTCGAAAGGGCGAAATCCACGCACTGATGGGGGAGAATGGTGCAGGTAAATCAACACTGATTAAGGTGCTGACCGGTGTACATGAATTTGAAAGTGGAACAATTCATATGGCTGGAAACAGTAATGCCATTATTAACCACTCGCCTCAGGAAGCGCAGGCAAATGGTATCAGTACAGTATATCAGGAGGTAAACCTTTGTCCCAACCTGACTGTAGCTGAGAACCTTTTTATTGGCAGAGAACCGAGAAAGATGGGAATGATTGATTGGAAGCAGATGAATGAGCGCTCAGGAAAACTTCTTGAGAGCCTGGACATTCATGTGCCGCCAACACAGATGCTGGATGAATGTTCCATTGCGATTCAGCAGATGATCGCAATTGCCCGTGCAGTGGACATGAAGTGCCAGGTACTGATTCTCGATGAACCGACATCTTCACTGGATGATGATGAAGTTGAAAAGCTGTTTGTACTTATGAGAAGACTTCGTGACGAAGGTGTAGGTATTATCTTTGTTACGCATTTCCTTGAGCAGGTATATGCAGTCTGCGACAGGATTACAGTTCTTCGTAATGGTGAACTTGTTGGGGAATATGAGACGAAAGATCTTCCGAGAGTAATGCTGGTTGCCAAGATGATGGGTAAGGATTTTGATGATCTTGCAGATATTAAAGGCGATCATAAAGACAAGAGAATCACAGATGCAGAACCTGTAATCGAGGCAAAAGGATTATCTCATAAGGGAACGATCAAACCGTTTGATATTACCATCAATAAAGGTGAGGTTATTGGTCTTACCGGACTTCTGGGTTCCGGACGTTCTGAATTGGTTCGTGCAATTTATGGGGCGGATAAAGCTGATACAGGAACTTTAAAAGTAAAGGGAAAAGAAGTAAAGATCAATACTCCGCTGGATGCCATGAAACTTGGTATGGCATATCTTCCGGAAGACAGAAAGGCAGAAGGTATTATTGCAGATCTTTCTGTAAGAGAAAATATTATTATAGCGCTCCAGGCTAAACGCGGTATGTTCCATCCATTAAGCAAGAAAGAAATGGAGGATGCTGCTGATAAGTATATTAAATTACTGCAGATTAAGACAGCAAGTCGTGAAACTCCGATTAAGAGTCTGTCCGGTGGTAACCAGCAGAAGGTTATCCTTGGAAGATGGCTTCTGACTAATCCGGATTATCTGATTCTGGATGAGCCGACCAGAGGTATTGATATCGGTACTAAGACAGAGATTCAGAAACTGGTTCTTGATCTTGCGGATCAGGGAATGGCAGTTACATTTATCTCCTCAGAGGTTGAGGAAATGCTCCGCACCTGCTCCCGTATGGCAGTTCTTCGTGATGGCCAGAAGGTAGGGGAGCTGGAAGAGGATGAACTTTCCCAGAGCGGAGTTATGAAAGCTATTGCCGGAGGTGACGATAAATAATGAATAAGAGTAAATTAAAGAAAATAACAAGTGCACGTCTGTTTCTTCCTATTGTGTGTCTGATCGCAGTACTTTTGCTGAATGTAATCAGAACACCGGATTTCTTTAATGTATCAATCCGAAACGGTGTACTTTATGGTTACATTGTTGATGTTATTAACCGTGCTTCAGAGCTGGTTATCCTTGCAATCGGTATGACACTGGTAACAGCAGCTTCCGGTGGACAAGATATCAGTGTTGGTGCGATCATGGCAGTTGCAGCGGCTGTCTGCTGTCAGATTCTTTCCGGCGGACAGGTTTCTGTAAATGATTACCAGAATCCTGTGATCCTGGCAGTTATCGCAGCGCTTCTTGCATCTGCATTATGTGGTGCATTTAATGGATTTCTGGTTTCCAAGCTGAATATTCAGCCAATGGTTGCAACTCTGATCCTTTACACAGCCGGTCGTGGTATTGCTCAGCTGATCACAAACGGACAGATTACTTATATTCGTGTGGATTCCTTTAAGATGGCTGGTGGATATATTGGAAAATGCCCGATTCCTACACCTATTTTCTTTGCGATCATTACAGTTGTTATTGTGTACCTGATTTTGAAGAAGACTGCTCTTGGGCTGTACATTGAAAGTGTTGGTATCAATGGAAAGGCAGCTCGTCTTGTGGGATTAAATTCTACGATGATTAAATTCCTTACCTATGTTATCTGTGGTGTACTGGCTGGTATTGCCGGTATTGTGGCATCCAGCCGTATCTACTCTGCAGATGCAAACAACATTGGTCTTAACCTGGAAATGGATGCCATCCTTGCAGTTGCGCTTGGCGGAAACTTCCTTGGTGGTGGTAAATTCAGCCTGATCGGTTCCGTAATCGGTGCCTACACTATTCAGGCTCTGACCACAACACTCTATGCGATGAACGTAAAAGCAGACCAGCTTCCTGTTTATAAGGCAATCGTAGTTGTTATCATCGTTACACTGCAGAGTGATGTATTTAAGAAATATATTGCCAACTTAAAGGCTAAAAGAAGTGTGGCAGCAGAAGGAGGTCAGAAGTAATGAAAGCAAATGTACAGAAAAAGAAAATAACGGGAAATGGCTTCCTGCTTCTGATCACAATCGCATTATTTGTAGTAATGTATGTTGCAGGTATGATTGTTTTTGCTGATAAAGGTTTTGCAAAACCTCAGATGTTTCTGAACCTGTTTGTATCTAATGCGGGTCTTCTGGTTATTGCGTGTGGTCTTACAATCGTTATGATCACCGGTGGTATTGATATTTCCGTAGGTTCTGTTACTGCACTTGTATGTATGGTTCTTGCAGACCTTATGGAGAACAAAGGTGTGAACGCATATGCAGCAGTTTTAGTTGCACTGCTTATTGGTGTTGCTTTTGGTATTGTTCAGGGATTCCTGGTAGCTTATCTGGATATCCAACCATTCATCGTTACTCTGGCAGGTATGTTCTTCGGACGTGGTCTGACAGCTATCATCAGTACTGATATGATTTCTATCAAGAATGAGTTATTCCTGAAATGGGCAAATTACCGTTTCTATATGCCTTTTGGTTCAACCAGTAAGAAGGGTAAATTTATTCCGGCTTATATTCCGCCGACAGTTTTGATTGCTCTGATTGTTGTAATTCTGATCGCGGTTCTTCTGAAATATCGTAAGTTTGGACGTAAGCTTTATGCGATCGGCGGTAGCCGTCAGAGTGCATTAATGATGGGTCTGAATGTTAAGAAAACTATTTTTAATGCTTATGTTCTGGATGGTTTTCTTGCAGGCCTTGGTGGCTTCCTGTTCTGTTTGAACAGTTGTGCAGGTTTCGTTGAGCAGGCAAAGGGTCTTGAGATGGATGCAATTTCATCAGCGGTTATTGGTGGTACGCTTCTTTCAGGTGGTGTTGGTACTCCGATTGGTACTTTGTTTGGTGTGTTGATTAAGGGTACGATTTCCAGTTTGATTACTACTCAGGGTACTTTGTCAAGCTGGTGGACAAGAATTATTCTTTCTGCGTTGCTTTGTTTCTTTATTGTTATTCAGTCTGTTGTGGCTTCTATGAAGAAGAAAGCGAAATAAGTGGTTGTATTATGAAACAAGCTGAGACTTTTGGGAGTCTTGGCTTGTTTTTTTGTAGAGGAACGCGCGAAACAGCATCTCTCTGTGGGTTCAGTTCCGGGGGCTAAGTAACTCTAAGGTGGAGAAAATCCGCTAAAAGCATGAAGAAAAACGCAAAACTCGCTCCGCCTCCGACTTCGCTCAGACAGGTTGCTGTTTTTCTTCATAACGCGGATTTTCTCCGCCTAAGAGTTACTAAGCCCCCTCCAGATTCACCCACAGAGAGATGCTGTTTCGCGCTGGGTACTGGCAACGATTTAGAGCGAAGCAAGTAAATTTCTGATAAACTGTGGAGAAGATATTGGGGTATGGGCAGGTTGCGAAGAGGATGATGTTATTAACTTGAACGTGAGTATCGATACTTTATTATTATTGTTCGCTAGTAATATCCTGCGAAGCGTGTTATTGAGAACGGAGCGAACAGTAATGCTTTATTTGTTTATAACTGTGAATTATGATGGTTTGCTTGCCATGGGGGGAGTTTTATTTTATACTTTAAACAATGAATGATGTTAAGGTTAAAGGGGATTTTGATCTTGATATTATTGAAATTATGTGAGAAATGTGGCTTTACTAATGGTTGGATATGTAGTACAATCGTAATTTATTATGCGTTTATTTTAGGAGGATTATTATACAATGTGGATTGCAGATGGATGGAAAGATTATGAGGTTATTGATACTTCCTGTGGGGAGAAGCTGGAGCGTTGGGGGGATTATCTTCTGGTGAGGCCGGATCCGCAGGTTATATGGGATACGCCGAAGGTAAATAAGGGCTGGAAGCATATGAACGGGCATTATCACAGAAGTAAGAAGGGCGGCGGTGAATGGGAGTTTTTTGATTTGCCCCAGCAGTGGGATATTCATTATAAGGGACTTACCTTTAATTTGAAACCTTTTAGTTTTAAGCATACCGGGCTTTTTCCGGAGCAGGCTGTGAATTGGGACTGGTTTGGCAATAAGATCCGCAATGCGGGACGTCCGGTGAAGGTGTTGAATCTTTTTGCATATACAGGTGGTGCGACTCTGGCGGCAGCGGCTGCGGGAGCTTCTGTTACTCATGTGGATGCTTCTAAGGGTATGGTTACCTGGGCAAAGGAGAATGCGGTTGCTTCCGGTCTGGGAGATGCTCCGATCCGCTGGCTGGTGGATGACTGTGTGAAGTTTGTTGAGCGTGAGATTCGCAGAGGGAATCATTATGATGCGATCATTATGGATCCGCCTTCTTATGGACGTGGACCGAAGGGGGAGATCTGGAAGATTGAGGATTGTATCCATGACCTGATTAAGCTGTGTACAAAGATTCTCAGCGATGAGCCTTTGTTTTTCCTGATAAATTCTTATACAACAGGTCTGGCACCGGCAGTTCTTACTTATATGTTGTCTACTGAATTGAAAAAGTTCGGCGGGCATGTGGACTCTCAGGAGATCGGGCTTCCGGTAAGCTCTAACGGACTGGTTCTTCCATGTGGTGCTTCTGGAAGATGGGAGGTTATTAACAGTTAAATATAAATTATAAAATTATATAAGCATATGTTGAGTTTTATAAGACATTAGAGTAGAATATTATTGAAAGGAGTTGATGCTTTGAGTAAATATTATTCTATACATGAATTTTCAAAAATTATAGGCGTATCTGCCCAGACATTACGAAATTGGGATGCCAATGGAAAACTTCATCCGCATCATACTACAGTAAGTGGCTATAGATATTATTCTGATGAGCAGCTCAACCAGGTAATAAATGTAAAGCCTAAAAAACGCATTACAATTGGATATTGTCGCGTTTCCAGCCATAAACAGAAAGATGATCTGGAACGACAGATTGATAATGTTAAGACATATCTTTTGGCAAAAGGACAGCCATTTGAGATAATAAGTGATGTCGGTTCCGGGATTGATTATAAGAAAAAAGGACTTCAGGAATTGATCAGGCGAATATCTCAAAATCAGGTTGAAAAGGTTGTTGTTTTATATAAAGACCGGCTATTGCGATTTGGTTTTGAGCTGATAGAATATATCGCTTCACTTTATAATTGTGAGATTGAGATTATTGATAATACTGAAAAATCCGAACAGCAGGAACTTGTTGAGGATCTGGTTCAAATAATCACAGTATTCAGTTGTAAATTACAAGGAAAACGAGCGGATAAAGCTAAGAAACTTATTCGGGAACTGATACAGGAGGAAACAGATGGTAAAAGCCATAAAAGTAATGTTGATACCAAATAATGTACAGAAAACTAAGATGTTTCAGTACGCAGGTGCTTCAAGATTTGCTTATAACTGGGCTTTGGCCAGGGAAATAGAAAACTATGAAAAAGGTGAAAAATTCATTTCAGATGCAGAACTCAGAAAAGAATTTACAAAGCTTAGACATTCTGATGAATATGCATGGTTACTGAGTATTTCAAATAATGTAACCAAACAGGCGATCAAAGATGCCTGTACTGCTTATAAGAATTTTTTCAAAGGTTTGCAGAAATTCCCAAGATTCAAGTCAAAAAAGAGATCAATGCCGAAGTTCTATCAGGACAACGTTAAGATACGATTCAGTAATACCCACGTTAAATTTGAAGGCTTTTCCTCCAGCAGGAAGGCAAATAAGCAAAAAATGAATTGGGTAAGACTTGCAGAACATGGAAGGATTCCGACAGATGCTAAATATATGAATCCGCGAATATCCTTTGACGGATTGAACTGGTGGATCAGTGTATGTGTAGAATTTCCTGACTGCAGGGAAACACTTAATGATGACGGAGTCGGCATAGACCTGGGAATCAAAGATCTGGCGATCTGTTCTGATGGAACTAAGTATAAGAACATCAATAAGAGTCAGAAAGTAAAGAAACTAGAAAAACAGAAACGCAGATTACAGCGTAGTATCTCTCGTTCTTACGAGAAAAATAAAAAAGGAGAAAGTTACTGTAAAACAAATAATGTAATCAAAAAGGAAAAACTTTTATTAAAACGAAATCACAGATTAACAAATATCCGTAAAAACTATTTGAATCAGACCATATCTGAGATCATAAATCGAAAACCAAGATTTATATGTATTGAAGATCTGAATGCCAGCGGAATGATGAAAAACAGACATTTATCCAAAGCAGTCCAGGAACAGAGATTTTTTTGGTTTAGAAAACAGCTCGAATACAAATGCAGCGATAAAGGAATCCAGCTTATTGTGGCTGATCGGTTTTATCCATCATCAAAGCTTTGCAGCTGTTGTGGAAATATCAAAAAAGCTTTGAAGTTATCTGACAGAGTTTATAGATGTGAGTGTGGGAATATGATTGACAGAGACTTCCAGGCATCTATAAATCTCAAGACTTATGGAGAACAATTTGCAAGCTGACACTGAAACGTTAATGCAAATATGTACGGATACGTTAGTCCGGAATTTACGCCTATGGAGAGTACAAGAACTTGTGAGTAGATTGATATTTATATCATCAAAAGCATACTCGTTGAAGTAGGAATGGAACATAGAAATTTATAACTTTTTATAAGTTTTCAGTAACGGCGTAGAAAGGTTTCCTTTTGTTTGTCATTGACGGAAAACTGCTTTTTAGCCGAATCAGTTAAGTCTCCTGCAGAGATTGTGAAAAGCAATTTCACATGAGTTCAATTTGAACTGTTTGGCGAGATGGGAGGAAACGTGATTATGAAGGAACTTAATTTAAAACATGAAGCCAAGCGTTACGGCTGTGCGGTTCTGGCTGCAACGATCATGGCGTTGAATATTAAGACATTTGTTCGTGCAGGCGGTCTTTTTCCGGGAGGATTTACAGGACTTACTCTGCTGCTCCAGAACATTTTTCAGACATTTATGGGGATTGCAGTTCCGTATACGCTGATTAATGTACTGCTGAATTCTATTCCTGTATTTATTGGTCTGAAATTTATCGGAAAGAAATTTACCATCAGTTCTGTCTGTGTGATCGTGCTTTCCGGTCTGCTTACAGATATTATTCCCAGTCAGCCGATCACTTATGATACATTGCTGATCAGTATCTTTGGCGGTTTGATCAATGGCTTCTGTATCAGTCTCTGTCTGATCGGTAATACCAGTACAGGTGGAACGGATTTTATTGCGATTTATTTTTCCGAGAAAAATGGCAGGGATATCTGGAATTATATTCTGTGTGGAAATGCAGTGATCCTGACTGTGGCAGGTTTACTTTTTGGATGGGACAGGGCACTTTACTCTATTATCTTTCAGTTTACCTCTACTCAGGTGATTCAGATGCTGCATCAGAGATATAAGAAGCATACGCTGTTTATTATCACGAAGGAGCCGTATCAGATTTATGAGGAGATTTTCAAACTTACCAATCATACGGCGACACGTTTTGAAGGTACTGGATGTTACACAGACGAGAAGACCAGTATGATCTATTCTGTAGTCTCTACAGAAGAAGCGAAATATCTGGTAAAGAAGGTACATGAGATCGATCCGAAGGCTTTTGTAAATATTATCAAAACCGATTATATAAACGGAAGATTTTACCAGAAAACAGATTATTAATTACTTGTATTCCCTTTCTGTGAGCGTATAATACAGGATATAAGGAATCTGTTCGTTCATGGAGTTTGTACTTAAAATTGGATGAACAGTAACCGGCACACAAGGAGGGTGATATATATGGGGAATGCAACAGAAAGCACACTTCCTCACGGCAATACCTCAGGCTATGACCGCAAAGCCTGCAGGACATGCGCCTGTTCCACCTGTTATGAGCAGGAGTTCTGCGACAGATGCAGTTCCTGTCAGAATCAGTCACGGAAATTAGACAGGTGCAATGCTTACGAGGGGGCATATAACTATTAACCTCAACATATCCCTATCTGCTGCAAAATAATAAACAGTGGATGGGGATTTCTTTATAAAAAACAGTTATTATATTATAAGTATAAGCAATGTTTTTCTATAGCAAGACTCTTAATCAATATGCATTATTTACAAGGGTTGCTATAAGTTTACAGATTCATAAGATGTATCTGATATAATAATTCTGTTACTTACTGATATAAACTTTCCGTAAGTTCTTTTGCTGATGAACTTTGCTATAGAATTTTTTGGGGGATGGCAAAATGTTGAATGGTTACAAAAGAACAATTATTTACAGGAGAAGAAAAAATATGATCGTATATCACTATTGCAGTTTAGAATCATTGAATTCTATTTTGAAAAATCGTTCCCTCCGTCTGACAAATATCCTGAAATCCAATGATTCCATGGAGATCAGCTGGATCTGCAGGTATTATGACGCAGAGTTTAAAAGAGCTTATGAAAATGCTTCAGATTTATTCAGATCAAAGATTTCATCAGAGAGATTGATGGGCTATGTGAAGCTGTTTACAGATGAATTTTTCAATGAAAATCATGCAGACTTCAGATATTATGTAACCTGTTTTTCGTATCAGAATGATCTGCTCAGTCAGTGGCGGGGATATGCGGATGACGGGCGCGGAGCTGCCATCGGATTTGACCTGGATGTATTAAAAGAAGTTGTAACGGTTTCTCCGGAGATTTCAAAGCCGTCAATTGTGTCATTACATAAGATCAGTTATTCTGAAGCAGAGCAGAGAGAAGTTGTACATCAGATAGTGCAAGAATTGGTTGATGAAATCGAGAAGATATTACAGAAAGAAGAACAATGTCGGGAAAGCATTGAGGAGAAGCAGGATTATGAAATAGAAGTACTGGATAAAGTCATGAACTGTTTTGAGAAAAAGTTTTTGAAATTATTTCAGGAATCTGTTTACATGAAAAATCCATTTTTCAGAGAGGAAAGCGAAATCCGATTGTGCGAGTTTTCGCCGAAACAGTTTCTGATGGGAAGAGAAGTTGAACTTTCTCTCGGTGCACGTTTATATAACTATTCCTACTATGTAAAAGAAAGTCAGCTGATATCTTATGTGGATTTTGATTTTTCAGATTGCCTTGATCAGCTGATAAAGGAACTCGTTATAGGGCCAAAGTGTCTGATGTCAGAGAGAGACATGGAATATTATCTGACAACGCTCGGTCTGTCGAATTGTCGGGTAAAGAAATCGCAGGGGACATATCGGTAATATATTTATAGCAATTCCCTTATATGGGCATATCAGACATCATGGAAAGGCAGATGAAAGACATGAAAAGAAAATTACCATTCAGAAAAGTGGCGGTATTTCTGATACTGGCATTATTTCTGACAGCAGGCATCAGTATGCGTGCAGTTACCGTAAATGCAGCTACATATGTGAAACAGGACAGAACCTCCGTCAGCATCACATCGAAGAAAACGGGATGGCAGAAAATAAACGGAGATTACTATTTTTATAATTCAAAGGGGCGTCTGATCTGCGGTTCTTTTAAGTATAAAGGTTATTATTACTACAGTATTGCTAACGGCAAACGTTTCACCGGGTGGATGAAGCGTTCCGGTAATAAATACTATTACAATCGTAAAAATGGTGCCATGTTCCGCAATCGCTGGGCAACAGGTGATAAATATACCTATTATTTCAATGAATCCGGCGTGGCAATTGCCAGGCAGTGGCTTACTCAGGATGGAAAAAAATACTATTTCCTCAGCAATTCCACCATGGCAAAGGGCTGGCAGAAGATAGGAAAATATTATTACTATTTCAGCAAGAAAACAGGAGTGATGGCAAAAAATACCTGGATAGGTAAATATTATGTAAACAGCAAAGGACAGCGTGTAAAATCTTCAGATACTAAACCGACAAATACTAAACCAACAGTTACTCAAAGCGGCAATACTTACGAATACAAAAGCAGCACTCTTAATATTAAACTTGAACGCAAATCAGTCCATGGAATTTCCTACTGGGCAGCACATATAAAAACGTCCAGTGCCAAACAGCTGAAATCCGCCCTCTCCAACGGAACTTACGGCGGATCCCGACAGACAACCTCTGATGCAGTATCCTCAAATGGAGGCATTATCGGAGTAAATGGTAGTGCTTTCGACTATGGTACAGGAAAACCATCCCCCCTTGGCATGTGCATCAAAAACGGGATTATCTATGGTGATTACATGACCAGTTATTCAGTCATGGCAGTAAAGAAAGACGGAACCATCTATACTCCGGCACAGGGACTTATGGGAAAAAATCTTCTTGCAGCCGGTGTAAAAGATACATATAATTTTGGTCCGGTTCTTATTAAAGATGGCGAAGCCCAGCTTCCATGGGCTGAAACAGAAAAATATTATCCACGTACAGCGGTAGGAATGGTAAAGCCCAACGATTATGTACTCCTTGTAACAGATACCGGCAGCTATAATGGTCTTAATCACTGGGATATGGTAAATATTTTCAAATCCTACGGCTGTACTTATGCTTACAACCTGGATGGAGGCGGTTCTGCAACCCTGTACTTTAATGGAAAAGTAATGAATAAACTTATCGGTAATACTCAGCGTCCATGCGCAGACTTCCTTTATTTCACCCGATAATCCTTTTCCAGATAAGAATCCCGTCTGCTTGCACATGCTGCCAAAGCCCAGCACACAAGAATCAGCAGCCCGATCCCCATAGCCAGCACAGCAAGCAGGATTACGATAATTGCGTGGATAAACATAGACATGGATGACCTCCTTTCACAGTCATTCGGTTATGAACTGAGCAGCGAAGCAGATGATTTTATCCGCCTGACTTGTCTCATTCACTGACTTGGATAAAAATGGATGTTGTATAAGGAGTAATAAAAAGATATCAGGATGACCTGACAATAAGACAGTTAAAAGATCTGTTAACTGATTTAAATATACGCTGTCACACTCAAAAAAGCAAGCCGAAACTTTCGAGGGATTTCGACTTGCTTTTTGGCTAATTATTTACGAGGCTTGTTATAAGTATCAGAGAAAGATGTTACGGCAATCCGGAATGAATTTGGGTTACGTTACTGAGAACAGAGGGAACAGTAACGATTGTTTTGGTAAAATATTAACAATTCTATAAAAACACTTGACAACCCTACTTTACCATACTAAAATGTAAAAAGCAAAAAAACTGTTGCCGTAGGAAAAACAAATGATTGCCCTATACGGAAAAAGGGACATCCTTCCATGGCAGAACAAGGAGGAATATTATGAAAAAATACAGCGACATGAGCAAAGAAGAACTGCTTACACTCAAAGCACAGCTGGATAAAGAATACGCAGATATCAAAGCAAAGGGCTTAGCTCTCGATATGTCACGTGGAAAACCGTCAGCAGACCAGCTCGATCTCTCAATGGGATTAATGAACGTATTAAGCAGCGATTCAGACCTCAAGTGCGAAACAGGAGTAGACTGCCGTAACTACGGTGTTATCGACGGAATCCCGGAAGCTAAACGCCTCCTTGGAGAAATGTCCGAGGTAGATCCGGACCACATCATCATCTACGGAAACTCAAGCTTAAACGTTATGTTTGACAGTATTGCACGTTCTATGACACAGGGTGTAATGGGAAATACCCCATGGTGCAAACTTGATAAGGTAAAATTCCTCTGTCCTGTACCGGGATATGACCGCCATTTCAAGATCACAGAATTCTTCGGAATCGAAATGATCAATGTGCCAATGACACCACAGGGACCGGACATGGATATGGTAGAGAAGCTTGTCAGTGAAGACGCATCCATCAAAGGAATCTGGTGTGTGCCGAAATACTCCAACCCACAGGGATATACTTATTCAGCAGAAACAGTAGAGCGCTTTGCGCATCTGAAACCGGCAGCACCTGATTTCCGTATCTACTGGGATAACGCATACAGCATTCATCATCTCTATGATGACAATCAGGACTTCCTTGTAGAAATCCTTGAAGCATGTGCAAAAGCAGGAAATCCTGATCTTGTATATAAATTTACATCAACATCAAAAGTCAGCTTCCCGGGTTCCGGTATTGCAGCAGTTGCAGCTTCCAAAGCAAACCTGGAAGATTTCCGCAGCTACATGCAGATCCAGACAATCGGACATGACAAATTAAACCAGTTACGTCATGTAAAATTCTTCAAAAATATCGACGGTCTTCATGAACACATGAGAAAACATGCGGCAATTCTCCGTCCGAAATTTGAAATGGTTCTTAACACACTGGACAGAGAACTTGGCGGTCTTGGAATCGGCGAGTGGACAAAACCACATGGTGGATACTTCATTTCCTTTGATTCAATGGAAGGATGTGCAAAAGCTATTGTTGCCAAGGCAAAAGAAGCAGGTGTTGTACTTACAGGAGCAGGCGCAACTTATCCATATGGAAAAGATCCGAAAGACTCCAATATCCGTATTGCGCCAAGCTTCCCGACTCCTGAGGATCTTGGAAAAGCAGCAGAAGTGTTCGTACTCTGTGTTAAACTTACAAGTGTAGAGAAACTACTGGCTACTGTTCGCTGATAATATCCCGCGAGGTGTTTTTTGTGAGCGAAGATCACAGAAAACCCGAGACATACCGTGCGAATTTATGCAATTAGCATAAATTCTGTGCATCGCGAAGCGTGTTACTGTGAACGGAGTGAACAGTAACACTACTGGAAAACGCATAAAAGAGAATAATCGTATTTACTTTCTGGATAAATAATGTGATAATAAAACTGCCCGGCATAACTTCTTGCCGGGCGGTTGCTGTTTATAAAAAAGAAAGGAGAGGATGTCGTGAGCAGCAGAAAGAAAATCATGATCACCCTGATCATAATCTTGCTCCTGCTGACTGCCGGAGTATATGGATATGGTGTATACTATTTCACAGAGCATTTCTTACCGGGATCAATGGTAAACGGATTCAACTGTTCCTATATGACAGTATCCCAGTCAGAAGAATTGCTTACGCAGAAGGTGGGAGCATATGTTCTTACTATTGACACCAGAAATAACGGACAGGAAAGTATCACAGCAAAACAGGCGGGACTTTCCTATGACTCAGATGGAAGTGTTGATAAACTGATCAGAAATCAGGATCGTTTTACATGGTTTCTTGCTTTTGATCAGCACAGGAATTATGAAGTGTCCTCCTCCATTAAATATGACGAGCAGAAGACAGAGGCTGCCATTTCCGAACTGAAATGTATGCAACAGGAGAATATGACAGAGCCTTCGGATGCTCATATAGAAGAGAAAGACGATAAGTTTGTAATTGTTCCTGAGCAGGAGGGAACTGCACTGAAACCAGAAAAAACAAGTCAGGATATTATAGATGCTCTTGTCACAGGACGAACGCCGGTTGATCTGGAAGCAGATGGATGCTACAAAGAACCGAAAGTTTATCAGAGTGATGAAACTCTGACGAAGAATTGTGAACTGATAAACAAACTTACGGATGTAGTGATAACCTATGATTTTGACGATTGCACAGAGACAGTAGACAGAGATATGATCAAAAATTGGCTCACAACAGATGAAAACGGTCTTTATACACTTGACAAAAAACAGATAGAAGCATATATCAGTGAACTGTCGGCTAAATATGATACGGTTGGAACAGAGAGAACATTTAATACATATGATGGTCGTGAGATTACTGTCAGCGGAGGGAATTATGGCTGGCAGATCGATCAGAAAGCGGAGCTGAAAGAACTTACAGAACTGATAAAAAACGGAGAAACCCAGGTCAGAGAACCTGTTTATTCCCATGAAGGTCTGGTCAGGAAAACAAATGATATCGGATATACGTATATAGAGATTGACCTGACGGCCCAGAGAATGGTATTCTATAAAGATGGAACGCCGACTGCGGATGCGCAGATCGTATCCGGAAATCCATTCGTGCCCAACTGTGCAACTCCTGTGGGATGTTATACAACAGGTGAAATGAAGAGCGGATGTACAGTGAACGGAGAGGACTATCCTTCTGCTGTAAATTACTGGATCCCATTCGATGGAAATCTGGGGATCAGTGATGCTCCATGGAGAATGGATTTCGGAGGACAGCTTTATGAATTTGAAGGCACACATGGAAGCATCTGTGCACCATCCGATCAGGTGCAGATTATTTTCAGCAATGTTGAGAAGAACACACCGATTGTTATTTATGAATAAAGGAGAAAAATGATGAAGATTGTAGTATTAGCGGGGGGAACAAGTACAGAACGTACTGTCTCCATTACATCAGGAACAGGAATATGTAAGGCATTACGACAGAAAGGACATCAGGCGATTCTTGTGGATATTTTTTGTGGCATTGAGAATGTGGACTGGGAGAATCCGTTTCCGTCAGAGTATGATGTGGACGTAGCATCAGAATATATGTCAGCATTTAACGACAGGATTGAACAGGTGAAAAAAGAGAGAAGAAGCTTCTTCGGACCAAACGTGCTGAAACTCTGCGAGGCGGCTGACATTGTTTTCCTGGGACTTCATGGTGCGAACGGAGAAGATGGAAAAGTACAGGCAACATTTGACCTGATGGGAATCAAATATACAGGAACCGGATATTTAAGCAGTGCCCTGGCAATGGATAAGGGAATCACCAAGCAGATGTTCCTGATGAATAATGTACCAACACCGCGGGGAGTGTCTATGGTAAAAGAAGAAATGACCACAGATCTGAAAGCACTTGGAATGGAATTTCCTGTAGTTGTAAAAACCTGCTGTGGCGGTTCCAGTGTAGGTGTTTATATTGTGAATGATCAGGCCGAATATGAGCAGGCTCTCAAAGACGCTTATTCTTATGAAAATGAAGTCGTGGTCGAAGAATATATAAAAGGACGTGAATTTTCAGTAGCGGTTGTGGACGGAAAAGCTTATCCGATCATCGAAATTGCTCCGCTTCAGGGATTCTATGATTATAAGAATAAATATCAGGCCGGCTCTACGATTGAGACCTGTCCTGCCGAAATTTCACCGGAACTCACAGAGAAAATGCAGCATTATGCGGAAGCAGGAGCCAAAGCTCTGTTTATGGAAGGATACTGCCGTCTTGATTTCATGATGAAGGAGAATGGAGATATGTATTGTCTGGAAGCAAATACTCTTCCCGGAATGACACCAACCAGTCTGATTCCGCAGGAGGCAAAAGTTCTGGGAATCGACTATCCGACTTTATGTGAGAAACTGATTGAAGTTTCCATGAAAAAATATCCGACGCAGGATTTCACACTATAGAGCGTGTCTGCAGTAATTTATAGAATTGTTATAGATGCATTATTAAGAGAATTGCTATAACAGGAAAGAAGATATAAAAAATATTATGAAAAACTTAACTCTTGAAAATATCGCCCGCGTATGCGGCGGTACTTATTATGGTCCGGCTGATAAATTACAGGAAGAAGTAATGTCTGTTATCACAGACAGCAGAAAAGCAGAAGAAGGATGTCTGTTTGTACCTATTGTGGGGGAACGTGTAGATGCCCATAAATTTATCCCACAGGTAATGGAAGCAGGGGCACTGGCAACCTTGTCGGAACGGGTGCTTGATAACGCTGATTTTCCTTATATCGCAGTAGAATCTTCTCTTCAGGCAGTGAAAGATATTGCAGAGTTTTATTTAAAGCAGCTTCAGATCCCGGTTGTGGGAATTACAGGAAGTGTTGGTAAGACAAGTACAAAAGAAGTGATCGCATCTGTTCTGGAACAGAAATACCATACTCTGAAAACACAGGGCAACTTTAACAATGAACTTGGTCTGCCTCTCACAGTTTTCCGTCTGCGTGATGGAGATGAAATTGCAGTTCTGGAAATGGGGATCAGTGATTTCGGTGAGATGACCAGACTTGCGCAGATTGCAAGACCGGACACCTGCGTGATCACGAATATCGGTACCTGCCATCTGGAGAATCTGGGAGACAGAAATGGTGTTCTGAAAGCAAAGACAGAGATTTTTAAATTCCTCAGACCGGATGGACATATTGTATTAAATGGCGATGATGACAAGCTTATCACAGTAAAAGAATATGAAAAGATAAAACCTGTATTTTTCGGAATGAGTAATGAATGTCAGGTTTACGGTGATAAGATTGTAAGCAGAGGTTTAAAGGGAATGACCTGCACCATTCATCTGGGGGATACTGCATTTACAGTTGATATCCCGATGCCGGGGCGCCATATGGTATATAATGCGCTGGCAGCAGCTGCAGTTGGAAATATTTATGGACTTACAACTGAGCAGATCAAAGCCGGAATCGAGAGCCTGGAGCCGATCAGCGGTCGTTTCAGAATGATTGAAACAGATAAATTTCTGATCGTAGATGACTGCTATAATGCAAATCCTATGTCCATGAAAGCCTCTCTGGATGTTCTGCAGGATGGTGCAGGACGCAGAATAGCAGTCCTTGGCGATATGGGTGAACTTGGGGAGAATGAAGTTCAGCTTCATGAGGAGGTAGGAGAGCATGCCGGAAAATGTGATATCGATGTTCTTATCTGTACAGGTAAACTGTGCAGAAATATGGCAGAGAGAGCACAGCGGACAAATCCGGACCTGAAAGTAATCTATGAGCCGGACAGAGAAAGTCTGCTGGAGCATCTGGAAGGTTATGTACAGGATGGTGACACTATTCTTGTGAAAGCTTCCCATTTTATGAAGTTTGAAGAGGTAGTTACGAAACTGGAAAATATGTAAACACTTCGAGACATTTTTGTCTTTTTATGAGAGAATTTGATGAGCGATTTTAGTTCCATGATACCGGAAACAGCAGTATAATAATCCTGTCAGTTTATGAGCAGGCAGCGTGTTCAAGTGAGGAGGATGTTATGCTGGAGAAAGTTATGGAACTGCATTTCCTGCTGTATGCCATGATGTTAATGGGCGGACTGGGAGCACTGGGGATGCTGACCACACATCTTACCTACCGAAGAATGATCAGAAAAAATACAGAGGTTAAATCAAATCTCAAAGAGAAATGGACAAATCTTTGGAAAACAAGAGACAGGCTGTTGAACCGTATGAACCGGTTTGTCTGGTATCCGTCACTTTTCTGTATCGCTTTTCTTGGACTGGCTTTTTTTCTGTATGCCAAAGATGCACGATGGGACGGAATGCCGCTGGCATATCTTTATGTGGCTGCGATCATTCCGACAGCATTGCTTTTGCTGAGACAGGCGCTGGATTTTACATACAGAGAAGAACTTCTGATGAATTCTTTTTCTGATTATGTGGAACATGCCCGCACATGGGTAGAAGAAGTTCCGGTGCCGGAGAAGGCTGACGAAGCTGTAAAAGAGGAAATCGTTGAACATATTGCGGACAGTATCCGCCAGACTGCAGCAGCAGGAAGCCATTTCAGCGGAATGCTTACACCTGAGGAAGATGAGATTATGAGAGAAATCATAAGAGAATTTATGAAATAAAGACATGAAAATTCACTGCAAATGAGATACACAGGATCAGAAACAATATGGCAATGTAAAGTTTCTGATCCTGTACACATTTTAAGACAGAATAATTTATTATTCGTCATCCTCTTCAATTACCTGGATCTCCAGATAATCAAAATCAATCTGCTCTATAAAATTATCCTGATAAAATCTGGCTTTTCCATGTTTCTTAAAATGTCTGACTGTAGATTCCAGCCAGATTGGGTTTCCCAGATCCATTTCATAACAGATACTTTCCAGACCACGAAAAATCTTGTGGGTCCGCGTATCTTCGGAGTCATCGCAGATTACAGTATCTTTCAGTAAATGATTATCTTTCCATATTTTTCCCCATAAACGGAACATATCGGTAATACCTCCCTGTCAGAACTGCCACAGGCGGCAGAAATCTCATTTTCTAAGTGATTCCCAGTATAGCGGATTTTTGCGGGAAAGTAAAGAAAGTAAAAAAATGCTACTGCTTGTAGTAACTAAAATGTTACTGTTCACTCCGTTCTCAGTAACATAGCCAAAATTCATTCCAGATTGCCTGCGGCAATGGAATTTTGGCTTGTATGTCTCGGGATTTTGGCATATTCATGCCAAAACACCTCGCGGAATAGTGGTGTGTGAACAGTAACACTAAAATACTTATAGTCTTAGGCTTGATTATTCCGGTGGAATATTCTATAATAAAACCTAAATTTCCATAAATTAGCGTGTCAAAGTGCCGGTTCAGGAGAAAATCAGTTTTCATCTGGAAATTTGAAAACTGGTGTGGATAAGGTGAGTTCCATAACTGCATTTGTGATATGCAAAAAAACAGAATGGAGGAGACATTATGAAATTATACGATACCGGTGTGTATTTGCTGAATGGTCAGAAGATTGTTCCGGAGAATCAGGCAGATTTTCCTGTTTCCAAAGAGGAAGCTGCAAAGAGTACAATTGCCTATTCAATTCTGAAAGCACACAATACTTCCGGAAATATGGAGAAACTTCAGATTAAATTTGATAAACTGACTTCTCATGATATCACTTTTGTCGGAATTATCCAGACTGCACGTGCTTCAGGCCTTGAGAAATTTCCGGTGCCATATGTACTGACAAACTGCCATAATTCACTCTGTGCCGTAGGCGGAACTATTAATGAAGATGATCATATGTTTGGACTTACCTGTGCCAAGAAATATGGCGGCGTATATGTACCGCCCCATCAGGCGGTTATCCATCAGTTTGCAAGAGAAATGCTTGCAGCAGGCGGTAAAATGATCCTCGGTTCAGACAGCCATACACGATATGGCGCACTGGGAACCATGGCAATGGGTGAGGGCGGACCGGAGCTTGTAAAGCAGCTTCTTTCCCAGACTTATGATATCAATATGCCAGGCGTCGTTGCCATTTATCTTACCGGTTCTCCTCGTCCGGGCGTAGGTCCTCAGGACGTTGCGCTTGCGATTATCGGCAAGGTTTTTGCAAACGGATATGTGAAGAATAAAGTTATGGAATTTGTAGGACCCGGTGTTGCAAATTTAAGTGCTGATTTCCGAATTGGCGTAGATGTAATGACAACAGAGACCACCTGTCTTTCCTCTATCTGGCAGACAGATGAGAAGATTCAGGAATTCTATGAGATCCATGGCAGAAGTGAAGATTACAAAGAACTGAAACCAGGTGAAACAGCATACTATGATGGTTGTGTAGAGATTGATCTGAGTGAGATCAGACCAATGATCGCTATGCCATTCCATCCAAGCAATACATATACAATTGATGAACTGAAAGCAAATCTGGATGATATTCTGGCAGATGTTGAGAAAAAAGCACAGATCAGCCTTGATGGAAAAGTTCCATATACATTAAGAGACAAAGTAATTGATGGTAAACTTTATGTAGAACAGGGAATCATCGCAGGATGTGCAGGTGGTGGATTTGAAAATATCTGTGCAGCAGCTGATATCCTTAAAGGCAAGAGCATTGGTGCAGATGCCTTCACATTGAGTGTATATCCGGCAAGTACTCCGATTTATATGGAACTGGCTAAGAATGGCGTTCTGGCAGGACTTCTTGAAACGGGAGCTGTTGTGAAGACTGCTTTTTGCGGACCTTGCTTTGGTGCAGGGGATACTCCTGCAAATAATGCATTCAGTATCCGTCATACGACCAGAAACTTCCCGAACCGCGAAGGTTCCAAAATCCAGAATGGCCAGATTTCTTCTGTTGCACTTATGGACGCACGTTCTATTGCGGCAACTGCAGCAAACAAAGGTTTCCTGACTTCAGCAGAGGATTATACGGGTGGTTATACAGGACAGAAATATTTCTTTGATAAGACAATTTATGACAATCGTGTATTTGACAGCAAGGGTATAGCTGATCCGGGTGTAGAGATCCAGTTTGGTCCGAATATTAAGGACTGGCCGGAGATGGCTGCACTTCCGGAGAATCTGATCGTGAAGGTTGTTTCTGAGATCCATGATCCGGTTACTACAACAGATGAACTGATCCCGTCCGGTGAGACATCTTCTTATCGTTCCAATCCACTTGGACTGGCTGAGTTTACACTTTCCAGAAAAGATCCTGCTTATGTAGGACGTGCAAAAGAAGTTCAGAAAGCTCAGAAGGCTATTCAGGAAGGAAAATGTCCGGTTGAGGCATTACCGGAGATGAAACCTGTAATGGATGTGATCAAAAAGGATTATCCGAATGTAAGCAAGGAAAATCTTGGTGTGGGAAGTACGATCTTTGCAGTGAAACCAGGTGATGGTTCTGCGCGCGAGCAGGCTGCTTCCTGTCAGAAAGTGCTTGGCGGATGGGCAAATATCGCCAATGAGTATGCGACAAAGAGATACCGTTCCAATCTGATCAACTGGGGTATGCTTCCATTCCTGATTAAAGAAGGGGAGCTTCCGTTTGCAAATGGAGATTATCTGTTCTTCCCACAGATTCGTAAGGCAGTGGAAGAAAAGGATGATGTGATCCGGGGATATGTTGTCGGTACTGAGGGACTGAAGGAGTTTGAAGTGGCTCTTGGGGAGCTTACGGATGATGAGCGTGAGATTATCCTTAAGGGATGCCTGATTAATTATAATCGAAAATAGGAAGTGATGAAGATGCAGCTATCCTCTCTTTGGGTTGGGAGTAGCTGCATCTTTATTATTTATGAAATTATGAGAATTGCGGGAACTGCTTTGCAGCGGAGCGATTCGTGGATATAATAGAGCCCCGGGCAGCAACATACTGCATCGAAGAAAGCGAAATAGTCTGAAAATTATTAAATAAATAAAAATATTGTAAAATTAGTGCAAATAAGACAAGGATAAATAGAAAATATTGAAATAAAATGCGAAAATGTATTGACAAATAATAACAAGAGTGTTATTATAACACCATCAAAAGAAACAAGGAAACGAATTAAACAATCAAAGAAATTCATTCAATTCATAGCATATATAAATGTTCCAATGAAAAGGATGAAAATAAAAGAAAGGTTCGGGTGATTCCATTGGGAAAGAATTTATAACTTCATCAATATAAGAGTGACGGGTATCGCATTTCCTGCAAGAAAGACCTGATACGGAGATTATAAAAAAGTATTTTCCTTATATAATATAAGAGCATACGCACAGTCTGATTAATAAGGAAGGAATGTATCAAAGGTATTATAGAAGCGATAACTTATATTGAATATCTGTTGCAGACCTGATACAGGGATTTTGGTAAATGTGTAAAGAAATATTTACCGGAAGAGCATAACCCTTATCTCAGTAGTTAGCCTGAAAGCAGAGGTTCAGGTAACAGATAAACTGAAGGTAAGAACGATGTTTTGAGAGGCATATAGAAGTTTAAGTATATGGTTTGAAATCCTGCATCAGAAGAATATCCGGTATATAAAATTACAGGATATTGAGAGAAATATTAAGGTACTTTTTCAGTGATACTTTACATAATTCAGAACATCTGCCATTAATGTTCGATAAATATGAAAAGCACATAAGGAAATTAAACAGTTGTGAATTTAAGAAGTTAGGTTTATGATTGCTTAGCACGAAAAATAATGAAAAAGTGTATCCGATATTTCATAAATGAAAAACAAATTATAATACGTGAAATTATAATTTAAAATCTATAAAACTTTCTAAGTAAGTTCCGATGAACTGAATAACTGATATCATAAAAGCATAAAAGCAGGAATGAATCAGATTATAAACAGTACATATGGATTATGAGCAGGAAACAGAATAGGAATTTTAAATAAACATAGAAAAATTTAATAGTGAACTTATAAAGTAGTTTGTAAATAACATATTATTTTATTATAGAAAGAATACTAAGAGGAAAATAAATTGAATAACGAAGAACATTGAAGCGGTCATCATTTTTGAAATCAGGAAAAGTAAAAAGTGATGACCGTTTTCAAATTGTATTCATATATATTCGTTTATTGCGTGAAATGGAATTTTAGGATATACTCTCCATGAAAAGGAGAGTTTTTTTATGTGGATAAAAGATATCAGAGATTATATTTTATATGAAGATAAAGATATTCTGGTCTGTCACAAACCGGCAGGGCTTGCAGTTCAGAATGCGCGGGTTGGCAGTATGGATATGGAGAGCCTTCTGAAGAATTATATTGCTCAGAAGGTGCCGGGTAAGATGCCGTATCTGGGTATTATCCATCGCCTGGATCAGCCGGTGGAGGGGGTTCTTGTATTTGCCCTGAATCCGAAGGCAGCAGCAGATCTCAGCAGACAGATGACAGCGGGAAAAATAAAGAAGACTTATCTTGCAGTTACAGAAGGAACAGTGAAAGTGAAGAGTGCAAAACTGGTGGACTGGCTGAAGAAGGATGGCAGGACCAACAGCTCTGCAGTGGTTGAGGGAGGAACTTCCGGAGCAAAAAAGGCGATCTTGTCTTATGAAGTTCTGGAAACCTGGAAAAATAAGGAAGATGCACAGGATTGTGGCGAAAGAAATCTGATTCGGATTGATCTAGATACAGGCAGGCATCATCAGATTCGTGTGCAGATGGCGCATGCCGGAATGCCTTTGGTTGGTGACAGAAAGTATAATCCCGGTCAGAATAGTCAGGAACCGCTGGCTCTCTGTTCTGCAAAACTGGGATTTCAGCATCCGGTGACAAAGAAACAGTTGGAGTTTCAGGTGCAGCCTGCAGGTATGGCATTCAAAAGACATTGACATAGCGCAATTTTTGATGTATAAAAGTGAAAAATGTGTAAAATCTCTGGACGAATTTCGTAAAGTGTGTATAATGTAGAAAGTAATATGCAGTTATAAGGTTTATAGCAATTCTCGTAAATAATGCATTTAAGAGGATCGCTACAGGTAATTGTTCGATGTTAATTATTCTGTGAGAGTACTGAGCAGATATCGATTTTTTAGTTGACAGAAATTATACATTATTTTATGAAATTGCTGTAATGTGCAGTATAGCACTGAAAGGAAGAGGAAATTAAAATGAAAAGAGCGGCGGCAGCAGCGATAAGTTTAATGACAGGACTGGCAATGCTGACAGGATGCAGCAGAGCGGAGGTGGAAGAGACAATCCAGCCGTTGGTGGCAGACGCTATCGAAGAATCCGATTCAGAGGCAGAAGCAGTGAAGGAAGAGGATGAGAGTCCGCTGATTCCGGAGATTGATACAGATATAAAAATCTATGCCGGTTCAAGGATCGCAGTGGTAAGCAAATGTGTCAAGGGCGAATACTGGAAGATGGTTAAGAAAGGCATGGAAGATGCAGTAAAGGAAATTAATAAAGCATATGGTTATAAAAAAGATGACCAGATTACCATGACTTTTGAAGGTCCTGATAATGAAGAGGACGTAGAAACTCAGATTAATACAATAGATGCTGTTATTGCAGAGAATCCGGATGTTCTTTGTATTTCGGCAAGTGACATGGATTCCTGTGAGGCACAGCTTGAAGCTGCAAAGGAAAATAGAATTCCGGTTATAGCATTTGATTCTAATGTAGCCGAGAAGAAACTGGTGAAGGCATATCGGGGAACCGATAATGTGCAGGTAGGAAAGATGGCTGCTTATCAGCTTGGCAGTGCACTCGGAAAGATGGGAAAGGTTGCGGTTTTTTCCGCACAGCAGAAGACAAAGAGTGTTCAGGATCGTGTAGAAGGATTTATGAATAATATCGGGAAGTACGGAGATATTGAAGTTGTGGAAACCATTTATTCTGATCAGGTAGATGATATGGAGGCTTCCATGAAGGAAGTCCTGGAAAAATATCCCACACTGGATGGTGTATTCTGCACCAATGCAGATATTACAGAGATGTATCTGAATCTGGAGAAGAGTGATGAGCATGATGCACCGGCTCTGGTAGGGGTTGATGCAACTACTAAGCAGCAGGAAGCAATCCGTAATGGAGAAGAGATTGGCTGTGTTTCCCAGCAGCCTTATGCTATGGGATACCAGACGATCTGGGCAGCAGTTGAAACAACGGCACCGAAGAAATCTGTTGTGATCGAGAAAAATGTACTGAGCAATCCGGCATGGATCGATGCAGACTGTCTGGATGATCCGGACTACAGTGGATATTTATATACAGAATAAGAATTAAAGATAAACGCTCCGGGAGGATGTACAGGGTCTCAAATGCATTAATTAAGAGGATTTTCTATAAGAGGAATGTGTCTGCTGGGACAGACCGGTAATACAGAACTTATATATAAAGCAGAATTATATACGAAAGAAGAAGCATGAAAACAGTGATGAGTTGTTTTCGTGCTTTTTTTGTGTTATAGAATATTGCTCCGTAATATTCTATGACACAAAAAAGCTCTCCGGGCAGGCTCCTTATTTATATTTCTTCTTCTTTGAAATAAAAATATAAATAAATCAGAAGCTTTGACTGTATAAAAAGATTTATATTGATGATATAATCACATACACGATATAAAAATAACAAAAAAATATTGGATGGATGAAAAATATTTGATAAAATTGTTTAATAAGATTGTAATTTTAAAGAATATATGATAAAATTTGACTATAAATTCTTGAAAATATATGCAAAAATTAAGCAAAAAGGAGAAGAAAATGAAACAATGGTCAGAGATCATCAGAAATGTCACCATGTTGTCGCAGCTTGGACTGTCTCTCATAACCCCTGTCCTGATATGTCTGGCAGTATGCTGGCTGATTGTTTCTAAGACTGGAGCTGGAGGATGGGTATATATCCCCGGTTTTTTCTTTGGTCTTGGAGGTTCCGGGACAGTGGCATATAAATTTTATCTTTCTATTAACAGACAGCAGAAGAAAGAGAACAAAAAGAAGAAAAATAAAGTATCGTTTAACAGACACCTGTAATGATACAGAAACGAAAGGGAGATTTATATGAGTATTATGGATAATGTTCAGCCTGCCGTAAAGAAGGAAACTGGGAAGGTAGCTGCCATCACCGGAATCGGGCTGATTTTGATGTGGATCGTGTTTGGAGTGCTGCATGCTTTCATGCCACAGAAGGTACCGTTTGATTATACGGTGTTTCTTGGAGGGGCAGTGGGAGGATGTGTGGCAGTCCTTAATTTCTTTTTTATGGGACTTGCAGTGCAGAAAGCAGCTGCAGCAACAGATGAGGACACAGCGAGAATGAGGATTAAAGCAAGTTACTCCCAGAGAATGCTGATCCAGATGTTGTGGGTGATCCTGGCAATCGTGGCACCCTGTTTTCATTTTGTGGCAGGAATCGTTCCTCTTTTATTTCCCGGAACAGGAATTAAAATTGCAGGAATTTTTCATACTAACAAATAGGTATTTCTATATCAAACCGGAACAGTACCGGGAGAGACAGGAGGTGAATAAAGAGTATGGAATTGGATATCAGCGGGGCAAGGATATTCTTTACATTACCCATTGATGTGCCTGTTCTCGGACCATTAAGGATCAGTGAGACAATGGTGGTAAGCTGGATTGTTATGATATTCATAACAGGTTTGTGTATCTGGCTGACACATGATCTGAAAGAAGAGAACATTTCCAAACGTCAGGCTGTGGCAGAGCTCATTGTAGAGAAGGCCAACAGCTTTGTAATCGGAAATATGGGGGAGAAATTCAGATACCTGATACCATTTGTTGCAGCACTTTTTGCAACCAGTGTGGTTTCCAACCTGATCAGTCTGATCGGACTTCGAAGCCCTACAGCAGACCTTTCTACTGAGGCTGCCTGGGCAGTTGTGGTTTTCATTATGATCACAGCACAGAAGATAAAGACCAGCGGATTTGGCGGCTATCTGAAAGGATTTACAACTCCGATCGCAGTTATGACACCGTTTAATATTCTTTCCGAGCTGGCTACACCTGTCAGTATGGCGTGTCGTCATTTCGGAAATATCCTTTCCGGTGTGGTAATCAATGGCCTGATCTATGGGGCACTGGCAGTCGCAAGTTCTGCGCTTCTGGGCCTGATCCCGGGTGCACTGGGAGATGTACTGTCAAAGATACCGATTCTTGATGTCGGTGTACCTGCGATAACGTCGGTCTATTTTGACTGGTTCTCAGGAGTTATGCAGGCGTTTATCTTCTGTATGCTGACTGTAATGTATATTGCAAATGCAGCAGAAGAGTAGCAGAAACATGATTTGCCGGAGCAAAACGGCAGCGGTGGGAACCGCAAAGAATGCTGAAATACAGCAGAAAAATTAATACCGCAGCAAAGGGGAAAAGCTGCAGATTATTATTTAACAGGAGGGTTTTAATATGGATTTTCAGTTATTGGCAAAAGGTATCGCATTAGCAGGATGTGCAATTGGAGCAGGATGTGCGCTGATCGCAGGTATCGGACCTGGTATTGGTGAAGGTAACGCAGTAGCAAAGGCGCTGGAGGCAATCGGACGCCAGCCTGAGTGCAAGGGTGATGTTACTTCTACCATGCTTCTTGGATGTGCCATCGCAGAGACAACAGGTATCTACGGTTTCGTAACCGGTCTGTTGCTTATCTTCGTTGCACCTGGTATGTTCATGAACTTCCTGAGCTGATAAAAACAGCTGAGATGCCGGATATCACAGATTAAGCGGCATCTGATATGGAACCTGTGGATAATTCCGGCAATAGCCGGAGAATGATCCGCATAAATACAGACAGGAGGTTACAAACATGCAGGTACAGGAATTAGTTGGAATTGTGCCGTGGAATTTTATAGCGACGATTTGCAACCTTTTTATTCAGGTATATCTGATCAAACGTTTCCTCTTCAAGCCCATCAATGAGATGCTGGAAAAGCGCAAAGCGAAAGCGGATGCCCAGATCCAGGATGCAGTGAAGGCAAAGGAAGAAGCTCAGGCAATGAAGGCAGAATATGAAAAGAATATGCAGGAAGCCAAGAATAGGGCAAATGACATTGTGATGACAGCTCAGAAAACAGCCGCTATCCAGAGTGAAGAGATGCTTAAGGAGGCTTCCAGTCAGGTAACTGCCATGAAAGAGAAGGCAGAGAAAGACATTGCCCAGGAGAAACGTAAGGCAGTCAACGAGATCAAGGGAGAAATCGGCGGTATGGCTGTTGAGATTGCCGGAAAAGTGATCGAGCGCGAAATTAGTGAAGAGGATCATGCAAAACTGATTGATGAGTTTATTGAGAATGTAGGTGAGGCATCATGACAAAAACTGCCAGAGTTTACGGCGGAAGTCTGTATGACCTTGCCGCTGATGAAAAGCTCGATGGACAGATCATGGAGCAGATGATCGCAGTCAGACAGATTTTCAGGGAAAATCCGGGATATTTGAAATTGCTGGGAGAACCGGCGATTCCTGAAGACGAGAGACTTAAGATGATTGAAGAGGCTTTCGGAGGGCAGGCAGAGAGATATCTGGTGAATTTCCTGAAATTATTGTGTGAACGCAAGATTCTGAGAGAGTTTGCCGGATGCTGCGAAGAGTTTATCAGACGCTACAACAGTGCACATGGAATTGCAGAAGCCGTGGTTACCAGTGCAGTGAAGCTCAGTGATACTCAGATGGAAGCTCTGAAAGCGAAGCTTGAGAAGCTAAGTGGAAAGAAAGTGTATCTGGTTCAGAAAACAGATGCATCCGTTCTTGGCGGACTTCGCGTGGAACTGGAGGGCGTACAGCTTGACGGTACAGTACAGAGCCGTATTTCCGGTATTTCAAAGAAACTGAATGAATTGGTAGTATAAAGAACTGGATTCCGGATTTGAGAATCGTACTGTATGGGTATTTGACATATGGATATGAAAAATCTTTAAATTTCTGAATTCAGACAGTGCAAAATAATAGAATATAAAAGGATGGAATGGAAACATGCAATTAAAACCTGAGGAAATATCCAAGGTCATCCGAAGCCAGATAAAATATTACGAAAATGCCATTCAACAGAACGAGACAGGTACGATCCTTATGGTTGGTGACGGTATTGCCAGAGCCAGCGGACTGGTAAACTGTATGTCAGGAGAGCTTCTGGAATTTGAGGACGGAAGCTTTGGTATGGCACAGAACCTGGAGGAGAACAGTGTCTCCATCGTAATCTTTGGTTCAGATGAGAACATTGGTGAGGGTCAGACCGTAAAGCGTACAGGCAAGGTCGTGTCTGTACCTGTAGGCGACGCCATGGTTGGACGTGTTGTAAATGCACTGGGACAGCCAATTGACGGAGCAGGCCCGATTGATACAAAAGAATTCCGGCCAATCGAGAGCAAGGCACCAGGAATCTGTGAGAGAAGATCTGTATATCAGCCTCTTCAGACCGGTATCAAAGCCATCGACTCTATGATCCCTATCGGACGTGGACAGCGAGAACTGATCATTGGTGACCGTCAGACCGGTAAAACTACAATTGCTACAGATACCATTATTAACCAGAAGGGAAAAGATGTGATCTGTATCTATGTAGCCATTGGACAGAAGCGTTCCACAGTAGCTACATTAGTAGAGAACCTGACCAGAAACGGCGCAATGGATTATACTATCGTTGTGGCAGCTACAGCATCTGAGTCAAGCCCGCTGCAGTATATCGCACCGTATTCCGGATGTGCAATGGGTGAATACTTTATGAATAAGGGAAAAGATGTGCTGATCATCTATGATGATTTAAGTAAGCATGCAGTTGCATACCGTGCACTTTCCCTGCTGATCCGTCGTCCGCCTGGACGTGAGGCATATCCGGGTGATGTTTTCTATCTGCATTCCAGACTTCTGGAACGTGCAGCGAAGCTGGACGATGAACATGGCGGCGGTTCCATGACAGCACTGCCGATCATCGAGACACAGGCAGGTGACGTATCTGCCTATATTCCTACTAACGTTATTTCTATTACAGACGGACAGATATTCCTGGAGACAGAGTTATTCCATTCAGGAATCATGCCTGCTGTAAACCCGGGTATCTCCGTATCACGAGTTGGTGGTGATGCGCAGATCAAGGCAATGAAGAAGGTAGCAGGAACACTGAAACTGATTTATTCCCAGTACCGTGAGCTGCAGAGCTTCGCACAGTTTGGTTCTGATCTGGATGCTGATACAAAGGCGCGTCTGGAACAGGGAGCACGTATTGTGGAAGTTCTGAAACAGAACCAGAATGCACCGGTTCCTGTAGAGAAACAGGTTGCGATCCTTTATGCGGTTACAAAGGGTGTTCTGGAATCAGTAAAAGTGGAAGACGTAAATGTATATGAATCAGGATTATATACCTATCTGGATACAGATGCAGCAGGCGTAAAGGTTATGCAGGAAATCCGCTCAACAGGCAAGCTGGAGCAGGAAACAGAGCAGAAGCTTCGCAGCGTACTGGATGCGTATACAGAGAACTTCCTGAATACAAGACCTGAGAAATAAAGTGATTAGGAGGGTATCGTATGGCTTCGAATATGAAAGCGGTAAAGCTGCGTATCAAGAGTGTACAGAGTACCATGCAGATTACCAAGGCCATGGAGCTTGTAGCGTCCTCCAAACTGCGTAAGGCAAAGGAACGTGCAGAGGTATGCCGTCCGTACTTTACAGAACTTCATGAGACATTGAAAGAGATTGCAAGGGAGAATACAGATTTCTCATCCGTTTATGCGAAAGAGTCTTCCAACAATAAAACCTGCTATGTAGTGATCGCAGGTGACAGAGGACTGGCAGGCGGATATAACACCAATCTTTTTAAATGTCTGGAGGCTTCTGCTGAAGGTAAGGACTACATGGTCCTGCCGGTTGGAAAGAAAGCAGTAGAATATTTCCGCCAGAGAGAGATTGAAGCTCTGACAGAACAGTTTGCAGAGGCAGGAAGTATTTCTGTAGCGGATTGTTTTGAGATGGCAAATATGCTCTGTACAGAATTTCGCAAAGGAACCTTTGGCCATATTGAATTATGTTATACTGTCTTTAATTCTATGCTTTCCCAGCAGCCGGAGGTATTTTCCATGCTTCCTATGACTGATATCAGAGAGGAAAGCGGAGGTAAGATAGAGACGAAGAATCTGATCCTCTATGAACCGGACGGAGAGACAGTATTTGATGCCATTGTTCCGGAATATCTGGCAGGCCTGGTTTATGGCGGTATCTGCGAAAGTACTGCAAGTGAACTGGCAGCCAGACGTATGGCTATGGATGCAGCCACAAGTAATGCGGAAGAGATGATCGATCAGCTCAATCTGTATTACAACAGGGCACGTCAGGCCAGCATCACGCAGGAGATCACGGAGATTGTTGCAGGTGCGGAAGGTCTTTAGAAATAGGAGATTATAAACATGAGTGAAAAACACATTGGCGAGGTAGTGCAGGTTATCGGTCCGGTACTGGATATCCGCTTTGCGCACGATGAACTGCCGCCTCTTCTCAATGCCATAGAGATTGATAATGATGGCGCAAAGCTGGTTGCCGAGGTTGCACAGCAGGTTGGTGATGATGTGGTAAGATGTATTGCCATGAACTCTACTGACGGTCTGGTGCGCGGTGCCAAAGCTCTGGATACAGGCGGTCCAATTTCCGTTCCTGTAGGTGAGGAATGCCTGGGACGAGTATTTAACCTTCTGGGTGACCCGGTAGACAATCTTCCGGCACCGGAGGCAAAGGAACGCTGGTCTATCCATCGTCAGGCTCCTTCTTATGAAGAACAGATGCCTGCAACAGAGATCCTGGAGACAGGAATTAAGGTCGTTGACCTGATCTGTCCTTATGCAAAGGGTGGTAAGATCGGTCTTTTCGGTGGTGCAGGTGTAGGAAAAACAGTTCTTATCATGGAGCTGATCCACAATGTAGCAACTGCACACGGCGGACTTTCCGTATTTACAGGTGTAGGAGAGCGTACACGTGAGGGAAATGACCTTTACAATGAAATGAAAGAAAGTGGAGTTATCGACAAGACTGCTCTGGTTTACGGTCAGATGAACGAGCCGCCCGGAGCACGTATGAGAGTTGGACTTTCCGGACTTACCATGGCGGAATACTTCCGTGATGAGAAGAACCAGGATGTGCTCCTCTTTATTGACAATATTTTCCGTTTTACACAGGCAGGTTCCGAGGTGTCTGCGCTTCTGGGACGTATGCCTTCAGCTGTAGGTTATCAGCCTACACTGGCAACTGAAATGGGTAACCTGCAGGAACGAATTACTTCCACAAGAAAGGGTTCCATCACATCTGTACAGGCTGTATATGTGCCTGCCGATGACCTGACTGACCCGGCTCCTGCAACTACATTCTCACATCTGGATGCAACAACTGTACTTTCCCGTGAGATCTCCAGCCAGGGTATTTATCCGGCTGTTGATCCTCTGGATTCCACAAGCCGTATCCTTTCTCCTGAAATCGTAGGAACAGAGCATTATGAGATTGCCAGATCAGTACAGAGAGTTCTTCAGCGTTACAAAGAGCTTCAGGACATTATTGCCATCATGGGTATGGATGAGTTGTCAGAGGAAGACAAACGTACTGTAAGCCGTGCCCGTAAGGTTCAGAGATTCCTGTCACAGAGCTTCTCTGTAGCAGAACAGTTTACAGGTATGCCTGGCAAATATGTTCCGCTGAAGGAGACGCTGAGAGGATTCAGGATGATCCTTAACGGTGAGTGTGATGACATTCCTGAGAGTTATTTCCTGTTTGTGGGAACCATCGATGAAGTGTTTGAAAAAGCGAAGAATCAGTAAAGGGGGAAATGTCCTATGAGTACTTTCCCGTTGAGAATCGGAACACCGGACGGATTACTCTTTGAAGGCAATGTGGAGCGTGTGATCTGCAGAACTGTCAGCGGTGATCTGGCCATTCTTGCCAGACACTGTAATTACTGTACTGCCCTGGGAATGGGCGAAGCCAGTGTGGTAATGGAAGACGGCAGCAGACGGACCGCAGCCTGTATTGGCGGAATGCTTTCTGTTATGAACGGAAAGTGCCGTGTCCTTGCAACTACCTGGGAGTGGAAAGAGGATATTGATGAGCAGCGTGCGCAGGAAGCTAAGAAAAGAGCTGAGGAGATGATTGCCAAAGGTGGTTTGAGTGATCATGATTATAAGATTGTGGAGGCTAAACTGCAGAGGGCGTTGGTGCGTTTGAGTGTGAAGAGCTGAGAAAATAAGAGTTATTAAAAGACTGACAGGAAATCCGGGAGGGGAGACTGTCGGTCTTTTTTGTTTGTGATATGGTTTTTTGGGGATATAGTGGGAAGAATTTGAGGGAGGGATTTGAAGGAGGGATGCATAGAAAAGGGACGCATAGAAAAATAATTTATTTCATGTGCGGTTTCGGACATTAAGATATTCTAAGCTGCTCAAAATCTGCTAAAGGCATGAGAAAAATGCCACAAACTCGCTTCGCTCAGACAGTGTGTCATTTTTCTCATAACGCAGATTTTGACCAGCTAAGAATATCTAAATATCCTGCAAATGCACATGAAATAAATTATTTTTCTATGCTGGTAATTGGATCTATTAAATACACTTTAACCGAATCAGGTAAGTCCCCTGCGGAGGTTGCGAAAAGCAATAAGAAGTGAGTGGGGACTTGCTTGTATCAGGAGGAGCGCAAACATTCCTTCTGAATAATTGTGTAGCGAAGTGGATGATTTTATCCACTTGATTTCGGTTAAAAGATGGAATATAGTATATTGTCGCACATTGACACTTTACCATGATGAGGTTAAAATAGAGATAGATTATGCGACTGTAGGGGAAAGTGGGCAGTTGTGATATTATTCTGAATTTCGGCGGTTTGCCGGGATTATTTGAACAGGAGCGAATGTGTTATGATAGCAGAAAAAATGAAACCTTATGTAAAAAATAATTCAGCCATCCGTATGATGTTTGAGGAGGGAAATCGTCTCAGAGCCATTTACGGTGCGGACAAAGTTTATGATTTCAGTCTTGGGAATCCCAGCGTTCCGGCGCCGGAGTGTGTGAAGGAGGCTATTATTGATCTGGTGAACGAAGTGGAGCCGACAGTGCTTCATGGTTATATGAGTAATGCGGGATTTGAGGATGTGCGCCAGACGATAGCGGAATCTTTGAACCGCCGTTTTGGAACTAAATTTGCGGCAAAGAATCTGATTATGACGGTTGGGGCAGCCAGCGGCTTGAATGTGATTTTCAAGACGATCCTGAATCCTGAGGAAGAAGTGATTGTTTTTGCACCATACTTTCTGGAATACGGTGCATATGTGCGCAATTTTGATGGCAAGCTTGTGGAAATCTCTCCGGATACTACTACATTTCAGCCGAATCTTGAGGAGTTTGAGCAGAAGATTACAGCAAAGACAAGAGCAGTGATCGTAAATACACCTCACAACCCCACTGGTGTTGTATATTCCGAAGAAACTATTAAGAAGCTGGCAGTAATTCTTGAGAAAAAACAGCAGGAATTTGGAAGTGTGATTTATCTGATCTCTGACGAGCCATACAGAGAACTGGCTTATGACGGTGTAGAGGTTCCGTATTTGACAAAATATTATGACAATACCATTGTTGGCTATTCTTACAGTAAATCTTTGTCTCTTCCGGGAGAGCGTATCGGTTATCTGGTAATTCCGGATGAGGCAGATGGCAGCGAAGAACTTATTACTGCAGCGGCTATTGCCAACCGTACTATCGGATGTGTCAATGCCCCATCCCTGATGCAGAAGGTGATTGCCAAATGCGTAGATGCAGAAGTGGATGTAGCTGCATATGACAAGAACCGTCTGGCGTTATACAATGGACTAAAAGAATGCGGATTCGAGTGCATCAAACCCCAGGGTGCATTCTACCTCTTTGTGAAATCACCGGTAGCAGATGAAAAAGCGTTCTGCGAAGCTGGAAAGAAATATAATATTCTCATGGTTCCGGGAAGTTCCTTTGCCTGCCCGGGTTATGTGAGACTGGCTTATTGTGTATCTTATGATACTATTATTAATTCCCTGCCGGAGTTTAAGAAACTGGCAGAAGAGTTTGGACTGTGAAAACGGCGGGGATTGACATTGGGACAACAACGATAAGCGGTGTTGTTCTGGAAAAAGAGGAAAACGGACAGGCAAAGATTCTGGAGGCAAAAACTGTAGAGAACGGTTGCTTTATCGAAACCGGAAATGAATGGGAAAGAATACAGTATGCAAAAGAAATTGTAGAAAGAGCAGTGAATCTGCTGGATTATTTCCTGGAGAAGTATCCGCATGTTGAGCGGATTGGGCTCACAGGGCAGATGCATGGAATTGTCTATGTTGACAAAGAAGGAAATTGTGTCAGTCCGTTATATACATGGCAGGATGCCAGAGGAAGTATCTGCGATGGGGATCAGATTCCTTTAACAGAAGAAATCCGGGAAAGATGTCAAATCCATGCTGCTTCAGGATATGGGCTTGTCACACACATTTATAATATCAGACATAATCTGGTTCAGGATTCGGCTTTGAGCTTCTGTACGATCATGGATTATTTTGGAATGTATTTGACAGGGCGTAAAAAACCATTGGTACATGTGAGCAATGCGGCAAGTTTTGGATTCTTTGACAGCCATAAGATGTGCTTTGAAAAAGAAAAACTGGCTGAAATGGGAGTGGACGTAAATTGGCTGCCTGATGTCTGTACGGGAATAGAAAAATTGGGTACATACAGAGGACGGACAGTTACAACAGCAATCGGAGACAACCAGGCAAGCTTCCTTGGAGCAGCAGGTGATGAGGAGAATATATTACTGGTCAATATGGGAACCGGCGGACAGATTTCTGTTCTTTCCAGTCAGTATTTTTCGGGAGATGGAATTGAGGCAAGACCTTTCCTAAATAGGAAGTATCTGCTTGTAGGAGCATCTCTGTGTGGCGGCAAGGCATATGCGCTTCTGGAACAGTTTTTCCGAAAAATTGTAAAAGAAGCGACCGGACAGGAGCAGCCATTATACAAAGTAATGGAAAAGATGGCAAGAACAGGGAGAGACCAGAATAGTGAAAGAACTGAAAGTCGAAAGATTAAAGTTGAAACAACATTCGATGGTACGAGGCTGAATCCGGAAAAAAACGGAAGTATTACTCAGGTATATTCCGAAAACTTTACACCTGAAGATTTCTGCTATGGTGTTCTGAATGGAATGAGTACAGAATTGCATCAGATGTATATGACTATTCAGAAAGGAACAGGCATAAAGATCAGACATATGCTTGGTTCCGGGAATGGACTGAGAAAAAATCCGGTACTGTGCGAAATTATTGAGGATATGTTTAAGTCAGAACTTGTTCTGGCAGAATGTGAAGAGGAAGCTGCGACAGGAGCGGCAATGAGCAGTAGTATGTATAACTATAGCAACTCCACCAGATAATAAAATGAAGCAGTGAAGCGGATTGTGAGTAACCAATTGATTTTAATACTGGAATTTGAGGAAAGGGGCTGTCCTGAAAATAGACAGCTCCTTCTTTACTGTCCGATTTATTGTATGTTATTTTTCGACATGTTCTGATATATTTTGGAGCATGCCGAAAAATTTTATGAAAACTGCAAAAAAAATCAGGAAAAAAAAGACAGCATTTTAAACGCTATGGAAAAAATGCAATTTTTGAAAAAACAATTATTGTAATAATCTCTCGGACGTGACATAATAAGAATGGAAAAGTAAAAGGCAGGTTAAATTCTGATTAGAAACAGGTAAAATAACCTGCTTACATTATGCGCCGATTTTCTGAGATGAGGTGGGAAATCAGGCAGACGACAAAGGAGAAAATAATGGGAATTTTTTCAATGATATTGTCATTACTGAGCGGAGTAGCGTTATTCCTGTTCGGTATGTCATTGATGGGCGACGGCCTGAAAATGGTTGCCGGAAATAAGCTGGAAGCTTTCCTGTATCGAATGACAAACACACCGCTGAAGGGAGTTGCTCTGGGTACTGGTGTTACCAGCGTGATTCAGTCTTCTTCTGCCACAACCGTTATGGTCATTGGTTTTGTTAACTCAGGTATGATGAAACTGAAACAGGCCATCGGTATTATCATGGGAGCCAACATCGGAACCAGTATTACCGGATGGATCCTCTGTCTTTCTTATATTGACGGAAAGAACGGAATTGCGAAGATTTTATCTACAGCAACAATTTCAGCAGTAGTAGCGATTATTGGTATTATCCTTCGCATGGCATGTAAGCGTTCCGTGCATAAAAATATCGGTAATATCATGCTTGGTTTTGCAATCCTGATGACAGGTATGCAGACAATGAGCGGTGCTGTTTCACCACTGAAGGACAGCCCCACATTCACAAACATGTTGACAATGTTTTCCAACCCGCTGATAGGTATTCTGGTAGGTATTGCATTTACCGCAGTGCTGCAGAGTGCATCTGCCACAGTCGGTGTATTGCAGGCGTTATCTGTAACAGGTATCCTGACATTCTCCAGTGCATTCCCTATCGTTCTTGGTATCGGTGTAGGTGCTGCCTGTCCGGTTCTGATTTCAGCAATCGGTGCGAATAAGAATGGTAAACGTACAGCACTTGTTTATCTGATCAATGACCTGTTTGGTCTTATCCTCTGGTCAGTGATCTTTTACACTGTAAATGCTGTTGTGCATTTCGGATTTATGGATATGATTATGTCACCGGTTGCAATTGCTTTACTGAATACTGTATTCCGTGTAGCAACAGTATGTGTTCTTTTCCCGTTCATACCGAAGATCGAGCAGCTGGTGTGCTGGCTTGTAAAAGACAGTGCAGAGGAACTGGAAGATGAAGCAGACTTTGATCTTCTGGAAGAACGTCTTCTGAATTATCCGGCACTTGCTATTGGACAGTGTCATCGTGCCATGAGCGGTATGGCAAGGAAGCTTCGCAAGAATGTCAACCGTGCCATGAACCTTCTGAATGAATATCAGCAGGATAAATTTGATAAGGTACAGAGAAAAGAGAACCTGATCGATAAATACGAAAGCCGTCTTGGGGAATATCTGATGAAGCTCACAAAGCATGAGATGAACAGTGCCCAGACAAGGCAGGCATCCCTTTATCTTCATACCATCAATGACTTTGAGAGAATCGGTGACCATGCATCCTACATTGCCTATATGTCCAGTGAAATGCATGATAATCACACTAATTTCTCACAGGAAGCCTGGGATGAGCTGAATGTAGTAATGGAAGCAGTTCGTGAAGAGATCAATCTTACCTGTCGTGCATTCCTCAATGATGACAAAGAGATGGCACAGAGAGTTGCACCTCTTGGAATGATTATCACATCCTTATGCAATGAGCTGAAGATGCATCATGTAGAGCGTCTGAGTAATGGCAATTGCGGACTGGAAGAGGGAACTGTATATACAGACATTCTCAACAGCTTCAACCGTATTGCAGCACATTGTGCAAGTGCAATGGTAGCTCTCCTTAAGAGTGGAGACGAGAATCCGGATATGCATATCCATGATTCCAAGATTTACCCATCTGACAGCGTGGAATATTATACATACTTCAAGGAATATCGCCAGAAGTATGAAATCGTAAAGAACGAGGAACACATGCGAAGCATGGAACCAGAAGAAGTAGAATAATACTTTTATACTACAAAGCAGTAAATGTATATGATATAATGACAGCAGATGATCTGGAAACGGATGTCTGCTGTTTTTTCGTTATAGTTGCCGGGCGTGCAGATGGTGGGAATGATTTTTCGAATACACTTTGGAGTGCGCAGGCAAAGGAGCCGGCAGGCAGGATCATTTTTGCAAACACAACAACCCCAAAGGAGGAAGTAATTATGTTATTCGACAGCAGAACAGTTTATCTCGGTGCATCCAGGGACAAATATGATCAGTATTGTAAAGCCTTAGATTCAAAGAAAATCAAATACAAAACAAAGAGAGTTAACCACGAAGAAAAAATGATAGCCCCGGGCAGGGGAACTGCCCGCAGCATGGGTGGGAACTTCGGAACAGATAAAACATTGTATGAAATCCTGGTCGGGGAGAAAGATTACGACAATGCAATGGGGATTCTGACAGCACTGAAGTAGATTTTACAAAGTATAAATGCCAATTCTACCAGTAGTAGGGTGACTTTCTCCATGGTCTATGACATAATCAAAGTAACAAAAGTACAAGAAAGACGTACAAGGGAGAGCATACTATGGTAGATACACAGAAAGTTGGAGCATTCATTGCACAGTGCCGCAAAGAACATAACTGGACACAAAAAGAGCTGGGCGAGAAACTGGGAGTCACAGACAAGGCAGTTTCTAAGTGGGAAAATGGAGTTTCCCATAGTTAAAGATACCACACCAAATATGATGAACCCACGCTTATACACTACCAGCTATAATAAACCGCAAGGACAGCAATTTGATGATACTGCTGTCCTTTCTTTTATAAAATTGCAGTACACATAAAAAAGCTGTAAAATGATAAATATATTTGTCCTTGTAACAATTCTCGGACATTTGCCTGTTATACTATCTGCAAAAAGCAAAGGAAGTGAGAATATGGAGCAGATTTTAATTGTCGAGGACGACAGTTTTTTGAATAAGATGTTAGACTATAACCTGACCGCAGACGGCTACGGCGTGACTTCTGCCCTAAATGCCAGAACCGCAGCCGAAGCCATCCGCCAGCGGGAATTTGATTTAGTGCTGCTGGACATCAACCTGCCGGACGGGAACGGTTTTGAACTGTGCAAGCTGATAAAGCCCCAGCACCCGGACACCATCGTAATATTCCTGACCGCCAACGATCAGGAGAGCGACCAGATACGGGGCTATGAGGTGGGCGCGGTGGACTACATCACAAAGCCCTTTGTGATCGGGGCCTTGCAGCGAAAAATCAAAGCCATGTTCGCCATGCTGGAACACCACAAACCGGCCAAGGACATTTACGACGACGGGCGGTTGTTTCTGGACTTCTCGGAGCAGACGGCTTCCTTAAACGGCAAGCCCCTGACTCTATCCCCGATGGAGTACAAAATGCTGAACCTGTTTCGTAAAAATCCCCGGCAAGTGCTGACCCGTGGGCAGCTTTTGGAAAAGCTGTGGGATATAGACGAGCGGTTTGTGGACGAACACACCCTGACAACCTCCATCAGCCGTATTCGCAGCAAGATTGAAGCCGACGGCGGCGCACCCTACATCAAGACCGTTTACGGCATGGGGTATCAATGGACGGGAGGCGAGGTAAAATGAAGTTTCAAAACCTCTCGGTAAAGCGGCTGTTTGGCCGGGTGGCAATGGAGCTTGTCCTCTCCATGTCCGGGATCACCATAGCCCTGTTTCTTGTGACAAAACAGATTGCGGTGCTGCTGACAGGCGGGGCGCTGCTGCTGTGCGCCCTTGTGGGGATTTTTGTACTGACGCAGGCGTTTGGAAAGCGGCTGTCGCAGTTTACCGCTGACCTGTGCCAGACCTTAGACCACATGATCGCCGGGAATGAAGCGCCCCAGCGGCCAGAGGACAGCGAAACCCAGCTTGCCAGAATCGGACACCGGCTGGCAAGGCTTTACCAGATCATGCAGGAGAACCGCCGCCGGGTGGACGAGGAACGGCAGGAGTTACAGACCCTTGTATCGGATATTTCCCATCAGGTGAAAACGCCGGTAAGCAATCTGAAAATGGCGACGGACACCCTGCTGGAAAAGCCCATGACCGAGGCGGAGCGCACCGACTTTATCCGGGGAATCCGCAGCCAGACGGATAAGCTGGACTTTCTCTTTCAGGCCCTTGTGAAAACCTCACGGCTGGAAACGGGCGTGATCCAGTTGGATAAGAAACCGGGTCGCCTCTTTGATACCGTGGCGCAGGCCATGAGTGGGATTGTGTATGCAGCGGAGAAAAAGGAAATCGCTGTGTCCGTGGACTGCCCGGAGGATTTGACCGTTTTCCATGACAGCAAGTGGACATCCGAAGCCCTCTTTAACCTGCTGGACAATGCAGTGAAGTACACCCCGGCAGGCGGGAAAATCGCCGTGTCAGTGGTGCTGTGGGAAATGTATGTGGAGGTCAAAGTGACCGACACCGGCAAGGGCATTTCCGAAAGCAATCAGGCTGCCATCTTCCGGCGCTTCTATCGTGAGGAAGAAGTACACGAACAGCAGGGCGTGGGCATTGGCCTGTATCTGGCCCGCGAGATCGTAACGCGGCAAGGCGGCTATATCAAAGTGGTTTCGGAGCCGGGCAAGGGTTCAGAATTTTCCATTATGCTGCCGACAAAATAGAATGCGGCGGACGGTCATTCTCGGCTGCCCGCCGTAAGTCTTTTCGCAACAGTGTGCCGATAAAGCTGCCAGTGGCAGTTTTTCGGCGGAAATGTCCGAGCGTTGTAACATTTCACCCCCGATTTTCAATGAAATTTTTTGGCCGCTGTAACATTTCGCGGACATTTGGGTTTTACAATAGCCTTATCAACAGGCAGAAAGCCTTGAAAGGAGTTTTGAGTATGAGAATTTTACAGACTATCGACCTGAAAAAGTATTACGGTACAGAGCCGAATATCACCCGCGCCCTTGACGGCGTGAACTTCTCTGTAAATGACGGCGAATTTGTGGCCGTTGTGGGAACCTCCGGCAGCGGCAAGTCCACCCTGCTTCACATGATGGGCGGGCTGGACACCCCTACTTCCGGCAATGTGATTGTCCGGGACAAAGAACTGTCGAAAATGAACGACGAACAGCTTACCATCTTCCGCCGCCGCAACATCGGCTTTATCTTCCAGAACTATAACCTTGTTCCTATCCTGAATGTGTATGAGAACATCGTCCTGCCGGTGGAACTGGACGGGGACACGGTGGATCAGAAGTTTTTGGATGAAATCGTTCACCTGCTGGGGCTGGAAGATAAACTGAAAAACATGCCGAACAATCTTTCCGGCGGACAGCAGCAGCGTGTGGCTATCGCCCGCGCCTTGATTACCAAACCGGCTATTGTGCTGGCCGACGAGCCGACCGGCAACCTTGACAGCAAGACCAGCGCCGAGGTGCTGGGGCTTATCAAGCGCACCAGTGCAGAGTTCCGGCAAACTGTTGTGATGATTACCCACAACAACGACATTGCCCGCCTTGCAGATCGGATTGTCCGCATTGAGGACGGCAAGATTGTGGAGTAAGGAGGTGGCAGGCTATGACATGGCCTTTTGAGAATGATACCAGCGCCATTACAAAGAAGCTGGCAAAGAAAAGTTTGCAAAGCGAGAAGCGCCGGAATCTGATGGTGGTGATTGCCGTTGCACTGGCGGCGTTTCTAATCTGCTTTACGGGAATTGTGTCTACTTCCCTGACACAAATGCAACGCAATCAGGTTGTCGATACTTATGAGGCGGTCTGGCTGGGCGTGGAGGAAAACGACATTGAAACCCTGAAAGGACTGCCGGAGTTTGAGCGCGTAGGCGGCTACTATATGCTGGGTGAGGAACTTTCGGAACAGGGCTATCATGCGTCTTATGTGTATTGCGACGCGCAAATGATGGAGATTACCAAGGCGCAGATGGAGTTGTTAGAGGGGAGGGTTCCTGAAAAAGCAAATGAAGTTGTCGTAAGCGAATACTTTCTTTCCACCTATGGAAACAATGCCAAAATTGGGGACACTGTGACCTTAGATACAGAGAGTTTTCATGGTGATTATGTCGTTACCGGCATTATGGACAGCGTAAATGAAAAAGAAGCGAATACCTGCGCTATCATTCTTTCCAACGCTGCCCTGACAGAATGGAAAGGGTTTGACCCGACTGGCTATCGCGCCTATGTCCATTTCAAAAACAGCGACCAGTTGGGCGAAGAACTGATGACCTCTTATTGCAGGGAGATTGCGGAGGAATATCAGCTTCCTATGCCCAAAATGAACAGCAAGTATTTTGCCTATGCTTCTAAATCCTTTGATTTTGCACTGATGGCAGGTGTGATTGCCCTTGTTCTGATTGGCGGCTATATTGTGATCCAGAGTATCTTCCGTATCTCCATCAATGACAAAATCCAAAGCTACGGGCAGCTTCGGACGATTGGTGCGACACCAAAGCAAATCAAGCGGATTGTAAAGAACGAGGGACGCAAACTCGGCAGTATCGGGATTCTGATTGGCACAGTGCTGGGCGTATGCGGCGGTTCCCTCCTGTTTTCCAAGGGTTTTAACGCTGTTTCCTATGTGGCAACGGTTATTTTAACGCTTATAAGCAGTTGGATCATGGTATCTGTTTCCATCCGTAAGCCGGTGAAAATTGCGGCAGGGATTTCCCCCATTGAAGCCGTCCGTTTTACCCCGACGCAAAAGGACATCCGCAGCCGGAAAAAGAATATCAAGCTCAATCCTGTTTCAATGGGAATTGCAAATTTTAGGCGTGACCGAAAAAAGACCGTTGCTATTGTAGCCTCATTGAGTTTGGGCGGAATTATCCTGCTTGTGGTATCCTCCATTGTTTTGCTGCGCTCACCAGAGGCGCTTGCAAGACAGTTTTTCCCAGACGGCGACTATAAAATTTATTTGGATTCTGAAATGACAGAAGAAAAGGTTATGGCAGCGGGAAATCCATTGAATGAGGAATTAAAGCAGGAAATCTTATCTATTGATGGCGTTACAGATATAATTCCAAGCAGGCAATCTCTCCATGCAACTTATAAAACAGAGATTCATCAAGCTGGTGGTATGTGCGATATGCTGACCGACCAGAATTATGCGGCAGTTGAAGCGGCTCTGACAGAGGGAACCATGCCAACAGATTCCCGTAGTATTGTAATTGACTATAATGTGCTAAAGCAGAATGAGGATATGGGTGTTGGTTCAACGGTTGAGATTTCTTTGGGGGAAGAACAGCCATCCATTTCTGTTACCATATCGGGGTTATACGCTCCTGCAAAGGTATATTCAGGACATGGCAGGATGCACTTAGATGGGGCAACTCTTTTTGCACCAGAAGCATTGTTCCACGAACTGCACCCGGAAATCACCTCTTTTGACTATTCATGGAGCATTGTGAATGACCCGAAAAAAACGGAGAGCGTAAAAGCAGAACTAACAAATATTGTAGCCAACCATAGTAACCTTGCTTTAGACGAAATCAATACTGTGATTGAATATGAAGAAATGACAAATTCTTTTGCGTTTGGCAGTATGGAGATACTTTCATGGTTGGTATTTCTCTTTGGCGTTATCAACCTTATCAATACGACACTCTCTAACCAGATAGCCCGAAAGCAGGAAAACAGTATTCTGCGTTCTATCGGCCTAACACAAAAACAGCTATGTAAAATGAACATCTGTGAGGGGCTGTGCTATGCGCTCTTTGCAACATTGGCAACGCTGATCGTTGGGCTTCCGGCTTCCATCTTTGCTTGCAGAAAAATGAGTATAGGAGCTTTTGCCGGAAATGTAGTGCCTTACAAATTCCCGGTTTTGGAAATGGGACTGTTCATTCTGGTATTGTTCGGAATGGAACTGATCTTGTCTGTTTGGACAATCCGCAGACAGAAAAAACAATCCCTGATCGAACAAATGCGGGCGATGGAATAACCTTTTGAGATCGGCGGGGCGGCGTGTGCTGCCCCGCCTTTTTCGCCATTTCTCAAAGAAATTTTTGAAATGTCCGAGCTTTGTAACAATTCAGCCTGTTTTTCTGTCGAAATCAAAGGCACCTCGGACATTTATAGTTCTTCCAAAAGTTTGATGATAATATTACCATTCATGGAAGAAGCAATCTGTTATTGCAATAATGCGAAATTGACGATAGAAAGTTTTTCATATCTCGGTCAGCTCAACAATTACATTACTCTGCTGATACAGCCAGTCCGCAAATTCTTTCGGGCTGGCCATTCCTGTTTTTACAGCTTTTTTTCTCTGTAAGGCTTCTTTCTTAAAGTCAGCAAAGGCAGCCTGTATTTTTTCCAGACGGTCAGCCGGAAAGCCTGCGGTATTTTTTACCCGGTTTATTTTGTTGCGCCAGTTCTGGCATTCATTTTTATAAAGCAGGTCATAGTTATTTTCTCTTGCC
>SKEW01000062.1_pt1 | contig 132919 bp, 108 predicted proteins | sample 4841441 | NCBI WGS metagenome assembly SKEW01 (sample SAMN11008799, study PRJNA524170) | human gut metagenome | isolation source: fecal sample from pouch patient p41 | place: Israel: Tel-Aviv | reverse complement strand
TGATAAAAGTGAAAAGTACATGAAGACAATCGTAGCTTTTGCCAATACACAAGGTGGCAAGCTGATTGTTGGAGTAGATGATAAAACACACCAGATTGTTGGTGTGGAAAATGATGTGTTGTTTCAGATGATGGACGGAATTGCCAATGCAGTTTCTGATTCCTGTGTGCCACAGATTATTCCTGATATTGAGCCACAGACAGTAGACGGGAAAACGGTCATTGTTGTATCAGTAGAAGCTGGAAAGAACAGACCGTATTATCTGAAATCAAAGGGAAAAGATAATGGTACTTATATCCGTGTTGCAGGTACATCAAGGCAGGCATTTCCAGAGAAAATAAAAGAACTGGAGATGGAAGGAGCCAGAATCTCCTGGGATGAACTTACCTGTGTAGGATATCCAGTTTCAGAAGAAGCTACAGAGAAACTTTGCCAGGATATTGAAAAGTTCCGGAAAAAAGCAGGAATGTCAGAGCATTCTGTGAAGAAAGAGCAGCTGATAAACTGGAAGATCTTAAAGCAGAGTGAGGGACAGCTTCTGGCAACGAATGCCTATGCGTTGCTGACATCAGATTATTTCTCATTTTCTAAAACCCAATGTGCGGTATTCAAGGGAATAGATCGTGCAGTATTTCTTGATAAGAGAGAATTTACAGGACCAATCTATACACAAATCGAAGAAGCAGTAGATTTTGTATTGAGAAATATTCGACTTGGAGCAACAATTGACGGATTGGTGCGAAAAGAGAAATATGAGCTACCACCGGAAGCAATCAGGGAAATGATCATTAACGCCCATTGTCACCGTAACCTGTTGGATGAATCCTGTATTCAGGTCGCAGTTTATGATGACAGACTGGAAGTGACTTCTCCAGGCGGATTATATAACGGATTGACTTATGAGGAAATCATGAATGGTCATTCTAAGATCCGGAATAAAGGAATTGCCAATATATTCAGTCAGATGGGACTCGTAGAAGCATGGGGAAGCGGAATTAAAAGAATCCTTAATGTAGCAGAGGAGTATGGACTTCCGAAGCCAAAATTTCAGGAATTCGATAATATGTTTCGGGTAGAGCTGTTCCGAGTCAATCCAATAACTGACCAAGCTAACCAAGCTACTAACCAAGCTAACCAAGATTTAGAGAGATTAGACCAAGTGGAAGATGAAAATCTACTGAGTGAGAAAGAAATAGAAATTCTGAATCTTGTACGTATGCAACCTTCAATCACGCAGAAAGAAATGGCTAATGCGTTAGATTGGAATCTTGCTAGTGTGAAGTATTATATAACCAAATTGAAGGAAAAGAATTATCTGAAGAGGCAGGGAAGTAGCCAAAAAGGGAAATGGGTGATATTAACAAAACGAGATTGACACTTGTATCAATTCGTGTTAAACTATGAAATGTAAGGAGGAGAGAAAGATGCCTAGAAAACCATCATTAGACGGCAAAGATTCTAGTCTGAGAATTAGGATGTCACCAGAGCAAAAAGAAAAGCTAGTATCTTATGCAGAGAGACATTATCAGACTATGAGTAATGTAATATTCCAGGCGTTGGACATTCTTTACGCAAGAGAAGAACAACAAAATAATAAAGAGTAAAATGGAGTTATTTTGGAGTTTATTTCTTCATAAGCGGTGCGAAAAGCACAAAATCAGAACGCATGTTCGAAGTGTAAGTCTCTAATAACAGCCTTTGCGTGTCATGAAATTCTGTCCGCAAAGGAGTTTGAATAACAGATTAAAATGCCGAAAGCCTGTATTTATGCGGGTTTCCGGCATTTGCTTTATCAAATGGCTCTGGTTTGGCTCTATTTGTGGGGAGAGTAATGGAGTTATCAGTTTTGAAAAGGTAAATAAAAAAGGAAGAAGGTACAAGCTATGTTGCCAACAAGAGAAGAAGCACTGAAGTTAATTCGTGATGGGTTATTATTTAATCCGGGACCTTGGGGAGAACATTGTTTAACAGCAGCACACTGTGCAGAAAAAATAGCAAGTGCATGTGGTGATATGGATGTTGAGAAAGCATATATATTAGGTTTACTACACGATATAGGAAGAAAATTTGATGTTACAGATGAGGAATTGATAATTATAAAAACTGAATTAGCAAAGACCATATATGATGAATATGACCGGTTAATTCAATTGTGCGATTGTTTGGCAGGAGCGGAAGGAGTTCTTGATATAGAAAATAGGATGAATGACGTAAAGAAAAGGTATGGCTTTTATCCGCAGGACAAGTGGAATTCCAATATGAATTTGAAGCAATATTTTGAGGGGAAAATGAATAAAGACATTTACCTTATATGTGAGAAAGATACATTTGCACCAGGAGATTTATGATCTTATAAATATATTTTTACTACAAGTTTTATGAACAGGTTGGAGGTGCTTAAGTGGATATTTTATTTAAAAATGATGATTTTGTATTTTCATACAGAGTTGGCGGTATATTGAAACATAATGGTAAAATCTTGTTACAGCGTCCGGAGAATGATGATTATGCCATTATTGGCGGACATGTTGCGGCTATGGAGACAAGTATGGAAACTCTTAAACGGGAATTTGAAGAAGAGCTTCATGCTAAGATAGAGGTAGATAATTTGTTAGCAATCGGAGAAATTTATTTTCCATGGGGAAAAAGACCCTGTCATCAGATATGCTTATATTATAATGTACATCTGATGGATGATATTATTCCATTAGATGGTGTGTTTCATGGATATGATGAGCTGGATAATGAAAGAATTGATTTGGATTTCTGTTGGGTTTCACTAGAAGATTTAAAGAAGGGTACTAAGGTATATCCTTTAGAGTTGATACCATATATCCTTGAGTCAGGGAAAGAAATTGTACATTTTGTTTCAAAGCAGATTTGAGGAGATAGTCAATGATAGAAAATATGAAGGTAAGGAGATTTAAGGAAGAGGATGCCCAAGAGGTCAGAAATCTTATTGTCAGGAATTTCTTAGAGGTTAACAGTAAAGATTATGGCATATCAGCAATGGAGAAACTTGCGAAGGCTTACGATGCGGAAAAGGTTCTGAATGTGGCAAGTTATGCGCATATGTATGTATTTGAATTTGATGGAAAAATAATTGGAACAGGTTCTATCTCAAGTTTTTGGGGAAGTGAAACAGAAAGTATACTTTTGTCCATTTTTGTCCTCCCAGAATTTCATGGAAAGGGTGTTGGAAGAAAAATCATAAATATATTAGAAACGGATGAATTTTATGTAAGAGCAAGCAGAATTGAGATACCGGCATCCATTACAGCAACGGAGTTTTATAGAAAATTTGGATATGATTACAAAAATGGTGTTAAGGAATTGGATAATGAGCATCATTATAGATTGGAAAAGTTTAAGGAGGCAGGGTTGAAATAACAACAGATAATCAATTATTTTTATTTATCCTTGCAGAAGCATTAGTTCTTATATTAGGATACTATCTCTATCTAAGGAAGTACCCATGACAGGGCGTTAAGCGTCCGGGGGACGTTTGTTTAGCGCCGACCGGAGCGGAGCGTAGAGGTAGCCTCCCGAGTTTTATGATACCGGGGCAACCGGAATACATAGGAAGGGGTGCTAGGTGCCAGTGGCACCTGCTTAGCACCGACCGAAACGGAGTGTAGACGTGGCGCCAATGACGGCTTATGAGATCATTTCGATTTTCATTGGGATATTCGCTCTGCTGATGTCCTTTGGCAGCTTAGTTATTGCGTTGCTTGCCTTTCTCGACAAGAGAAACAAGCGAAAATAAAAATGCCTACTCTGTCGCAACCAGAGTAGGCGTCACTATTTAGAGAAACAAGCTAGCTTGGGAAACTCCACCTTTTGGAGTGGGACTCCTAAGAGGCATCTGTTACATCAGGTGCCTTTCTTTATGCTTAATATATCACAATAAGCGGATGCTTTCAACGTAAGCGTCCAATAAGAGGGTGTATCGAAATTTCTGGCTGTTGCATGTAAACTATTGATTAGAGTTTTTGGAGTTGACTCTAAAAACTCTAAATCTAATCTAAGGAGCAGGCTTATGGATCTTTCTTCTTTGACTCCAGACAAACAGATGAAACTTCAATACTGGCTGGATGTAATACGGCAATGCAGGGCCTCCGGACTGACAAATCAGATCTGGTGTGAACAACACGATATCTCTTTGAAAAGTTATTATTACTGGCTTTCCAAAATTCGAAAGCTTGCCTTGGAAGAACTGCCCCGCAAGAAAAACGGCATCCACATGTGTACAGACCAACAGTCAACTGCTTTAACGGAATCCCCGGCTGAGTTTGCGGAGCTTTCACTTCCGGACAGAAACATTTCCCTTTCCACTCCAGCAGCCATACTTCATATCGGATCCATAACAGTGGAACTTTATGAAGGCACATCTGCCCAGATGCTGGAAAACATTCTGAAAGCCGTGCAGTCATGTTAGGAGATCTTTCCCATGTGGAGAAAATCTATATCCGATGCGGCTACACCGATATGAGGAAGCAGCTCAATGGCTTGCTGGATATCATCCAGTACAACTTCAAACTGGATCCTTACAGCAATTCCTTATTCCTGTTCTGTGGAAAGAGGGCTGACCGGATCAAAGCAGTCCATTACGAGGGAGACGGTTTCTGCCTTTTATACAAACGGTACGAAAACGGACGTCTCCAATGGCCGCGGACCGGAGAAGAAGCAAAACAGATTTCTGATCAGCAGCTGCGCTGGCTTCTGGAAGGTTTGAACCCGGAGCAGCCAAAGGCGGTTCAGAAATGGCTCCCGCATAAGTCTGAAAATACTGAACATCCTTAGAAATACTGGGAAATCTGACGATTCTATGGTATAATAATCCTATCGAAACGAAAGGGTTTTCAGGTTATGTCAGCTACGGAACAGGAGTATAAAAATCATATCAAAGAACTGGAACAGCAGGTCCGGCTCCTGAAAGAGCAGGTTGATTTCCTGACCCGTAAACTTTATGGAACAAAATCCGAGAAGACATCTACTCTCGAAATCGAGGGGCAGATGTCTCTTTTTAATGAAATCGAAACCTGTGCGGATCCTGATGCACACGAACCGGAGCTTGTTGAGATAGAGAAGCACCTACGTAAAAGGAAGTACACCGGTCAGCGGGAAGAACTGGTAAAAAATCTCCCGCACAGCAAAGTACTCCATACCATAGATAAAAGGGAACAGATATGCGATAACTGCGGGAGTACGATGGTGAAAGTAGGGGAAGAATTCGTCCGCACGGAAGTACAGTTTATCCCTGCAAAACTCAAGGTGATTGACCATTACCGGGAAACGTATGAATGCAGGTCATGCCGGAAAAACGGAACTCCTTATATGGAGAAGGCTCCGGTGCCATATCCTCCCGTCCTGCATTCTCTGGCATCTGCATCTACCATCGCCTGGCTCATCCACCAGAAGTTTGAATTAAGCATCCCGCTGTACAGACAGGAAAAAGAATGGGAGGCTTTGGGATTACGTTTAAGCAGAGCGACTATGTCAAACTGGCTTCTGGTTGTCTATCGGGACTGGCTTGTACACATCGTCCACCGTCTGAAGCTGGAACTTCTGAAACAGAGATACCTTCATATCGATGAAACACATGTACAGGTGCTGAAAGAACCGGGACGGAAAAATACGTCCGATTCCTATATGTGGGTTTACTGCAGCATCAGAGATGCCGTAAATCCCATCCGCTACTTCGAGTACCAGCCGGGACGAAGCGGGAAATATCCGGAAGCGTTTCTGAGGGAATATGAAGGTTATATCCATACAGACGCTTACTCCGGATACAATGCAGTTTCAGGAGTAAAAAGATGTCTTTGCTATACGCATCTGCGCCGGGCTTTCGTGGATGCGCTCCCAAAAGACATCCATAATTCGGAAGCATCAAAACCTGCGGAAGCAATCCTCCGTCTGAATCAACTCTTTAACATAGAGTCAGAGTTGGAGGCGCTCCCTCCTGATCAGAAGAAAAAAGAACGTCTTATCCGCGAGAGACCGCTTCTCGAGGCTTTTTGGTCATGGGCAGAAAAAAGTGCCATCGGAGAGCTGCCGAAATCCAAACTTTCAAAAGCTTTTCATTACGCCTTAAATAACCGTGAAGGTTTTTGGAATTATCTGGAAGACGGGAATTGTTCCATCAGCAATTCGCTTGCGGAAAACTGTATCCGTCCCTTTGTGATCGGCAGAAAGAACTGGCTGTTCTCCGGCAGTCCGAAAGGGGCGGAAGCCAGTGCAGGAATCTATACACTGGTAGAGACAGCAAAAGCGAATGGGCTTGCCCCGATGAAATATATAAAATATATCCTGTCCGACATGCCGGGGAGTGCTTTTCTTGAACATCCTGAATATCTGGATGATTATCTGCCTTGGAATCCTCTTGTAAAAGAATTCTGTCGATAACCGTTGACCTTTTAGTATAAAAGGCTGACGGTTATTTTTCTATACACTGTTTTATTTGACGCTTACCTTTCAACTTCCTTTATTAGGAAATCGAATGGATACTGCTGTATAAAAAACAAATGGTTTTGTGTACAATTTTCATGCAGCCATTTGGGTTAAAAATAGCGTGGAAATCAGCCGTTTGTCATGAAAAAACTGTGTACGAAAAGAATTTACCTTTTCTTATACAGTATCGTTTTATTTCCTAATATATATTTCACTATATCACAGGGCACACCCTATTATCCTGTAAAAGGCAAAAATGATTATCCTATCAGCAACAGAGAGTAATACCGCAGCGTAGCTCTGTTGCTGTTCTTTTTTGTCATTTCTGCCCCGGTCACACAGGATTCTGACTCAGATAAAATGAGGCGTAAATAAGCAACGTGATATCGGAAAAAGCTGTAAAAATCCACGTTGAATTTAACAGCTTTCTGTGTATAATAAAAATTACAGAAACAATTTAAAATCAAAGGAAGGAGCTGAAAAAATATGGCAAATATTTTACCAGTATCTGATTTGAGAAATTATAATGAAGTCCTGAAAAACTGTCATAAAGGAGAACCGGTATATCTGACCAAGAATGGCAGAGGACGTTTCGTTGTCATGGATATTGAAGAATATGAGCGTGATCGTGCAGAGAAAAAGCTTCTGATGAAGCTGCAGGAAGCCGAAGAAGCAGTGAAAGACGGAGAAGGCTGGCTGGATCTGGATGAATTAAAAGCACTTGTGGGGGAATGAGATGTTAAAACTGCGGATCAATCCGATTGTTGCAAAGGATTTGAAAAACATCCGGGATTATATTGCCGAAGACAAAGAGGAATATACTGCGAAGACAATAAAAGAGATTTATGGTAAATTTGAAAATCTTCAGATCTTTCCGGGAATGGGATCCGATTTTTCTAAACGAGTTAGCTTTCGGACAGATTATAAATATGCGATATGGGAAGATTATGTGATTATCTACAAGATCGGTAAGGAATATGTAGAGGTTTATCGTGTAGTTAACCGATATCAGGATATCACGAGAATCTTTGAGTGATAACAGAGATGTGATAACAAATTGATAACACCGTTCAGTACAGCCTATGGATTCACGACAGTTGAACACATATAAAACCAAATAGAACCATAATACTAAAAAGTATAGTGGTGAGATTTTATTTGCGAGTTTGAATAGTAGCCGCGAGTCTTGGAATCCGCTAAACAAGCGGATTCCGAGACTTTTTCTTTTGCTACTAACCGCAATTACTCTATTTCACATTGTTTTGTTATTAGATAGCTTTTCTTTGCGGCATCGGGATTATTTTTCCTGATGCCGTTTTTGGGGCATAGGACCATATGGAAGTCCTGCATTGGCATATGCTGTATCCGGAGTAACTGAATTGCCTGCTATATTACCATCATAGGAAATTCCTGTTTTCCAAATGGATCAAGCAGGATGCCTTATTTTGTGCTATCAGTGCAGAAAATATGGAGCATTTTATATTTCTTCTGGAGAAGCTGGGATTTGAAGTAAAACAGGGCAAACATATCGCTGTAAAGGTTCCGGGGATGAAGCGGTTTAAAAGATTGGATACCATTTCAGAGGATTTGTGCAGGGAGAGTCTGGAAGCTATGTTTCGATATGGGGACGCAAGTCTTGCAGCTCTTGTAAATCGAGCTGTTTCATTACTGCCGGCAAGAAAAGCTGTTTTTTCACCGTACCAGAGAAAGTACTATGCAAGGATGTATCGCTTGCGTCTCGCTGAGAAAAACGGTTCACTTATAAATCTGCTTATCTGTATGAGCAGATACGGAAAATGCATGAGCTTCAGGAAGAGTATCTGGTGGTGGTCAGGTATGATGTGAAATCATATGGAGATTTGTTTCGCTTGAAGCTACGACTATAACAGGTGGATGAGGAACTGTGCAAGGCGCAGCAGGAAATGTACAGGGATAGGGCTTTGCAGAAAAGAACTTGCAAGACGGCGGAAGATTTGGAATTCTTTGAAGCGTCCGAGGATGATTATCGGGAACGTTTGAAGCAGATTAAGCTTCAAAAGAAGGATAACCGAAAGAAGCTGAAAGCGGTGGAACGGTGCCTTGAGAGAGAGGGAAGTCTGACAGAGGCTGAATTGGAGTATCGGATACCTGTTGGAGATATGGTGGATATGGCAGAGGTTGAGGAAGACGAAGTGCCGGGGAATCCATATCGGGTGCAGGAGGATGTGGAAGTAGAGAATACTGTTTTGGATGATGCTGTGGAGGCAGATGTAATTACGGAACCGAAGTTTGAATCAGTTGTAGATGATGAGCTTGAAACAGAGGTAGAAACGTTTGCAGAGACTGCTGTTACAGGTCTTAAAACTGTTGGAAAAACTGCTGTTACAAATGCTGAAAGTGTTGTAAAAACAGATATTGATGTGATGGCTGAGAGTATTGAGTCTGGCTCGCAGAATGATGATATTCGGCAGATATATTATCGGAGGCGTTTGACTGTGGAGATATGGAGTATTTTGCCGGGATTAAGTTGTTTAACAAGGTAATTGACAGACTTGGAGTTGATATGGATCAGCAGAAGCGGTATGAAGTGTTTGACCATATTTATGAGGCTGGCATGCGAGAGAAGAAGGGCGAGCGAAATAGGAATAGCAGATAGTTGTAATGATTTGGGTGCTATGGCGTGGGCTATGAGCCAATCAATGGGCTGGATCCACAGGGGATTGCAGAGGTTCGCGATACGATTCAGAGGCTTCAGAAAGAGAGAAATATGACGATTTGTATTTCCAGTCATATTCTGGAGGAATTATCGAAGATTGCTACTGATTATGGAATCATTCACAATGGAAGCTTATTGCAGGAACTTACAAGAGATGAATTAATGAGAAGATGTAGTGAACGGATGGAATTGACACTGGATGATCCGAAGCGGGCGATTCCGGTTTTGGATGCCATGGGATTTACGAGTTATCAGGTAACAGATAAAGAGCATATTCACATTTTTGAACGTCTGAGTGAAAGTGCATCATTGAATATGGAGCTTGCGAAGGCCGGAATCCCGGTAAAAGGGATTTCTATAACCAGTGAAGAACTGGAAGCTTATTTCCTGAATCTGACAGGAGGTGCCAGCCATGCTTAATATGATAAAAATGGATTTGTACCGGATGTTTCGGACAAAAAGTATGTATATAGTCTGGATCGTGCTGGCTGTGGCAGTTTTGTTTACAACCTTTCTGTGTAAAACAGATTATGATTCATTGAACAAAGAGGATGCTGCGCAGCAGGAGCAGTTTACTGAGCCAACAGCAGAGAATATTAATGTGGGAATGATGGTGACATTGCCTACAGAACCTGGAGAAAAAGTTACAGTATACGACATTTTTTATGCAAATTCTCAGGGAAAGTTTTACGCATTGTTTTTGGTGATTTTTGCTGTTCTGTTTTCAACAGCAGATATAGGAAGTGGTTATATTAAAAATATTGGCGGTCAGGTTCAAAAAAGAGGAGCTTTGATTTTCTCCAGATCCATTGCCCTGGCAGTTTTTATGGCACTGACAATGACAGGGGCATTTATACTGCAGGCAGTGGCGAACTATATTGTCTTCGGAGACTTGGAGTGGGGCGATCCAAAGGCCGCCTGCTCTTATTTCCTGACTGAGTTGGTACTTCATTATGCGCTCGTATTGATCTGTATGGCGATTGCGATTGTTTTGAAAAATAATGTGATCAGCATGGTTATTTCCATTTGTCTGACAATGAACGTAATGAGTATTGTATACGGATTAGTAAACAGCGCAGTTCGGAAAATGGGAATTCATAATTTCCAGATGTATAAGTATACGATCACTGGGAAAATATCACTTCTTCCTATGAATCCAGGTGGAAATGATTGTTTTTTGGCACTTGGCGTGGCATGTGTATTCATTATTATAATGATATCTGTAAGCAGTGTTGTTTTTCAAAAGAGGGATATTTAACAGATGTGTATCATAATTGGGATACTGGCAGGAATTATTATTTTACAATCAATTATTATGTGGAAATATCAGCGGCAGGTGAAAGACATCTGCCGCCAGTTGGCGTTCCTTATGAAACATGACAGTAATATGTTGATTCATCGTGAGTTTGGTCTGGGAGGAATCGGAATGCTTTCAGACAGGCTGAATGACCTTCTGGAATTGCGCAGGAAAGAGAAACGGTACTACCAGGAGAAAGAAACTCTGATTGCTGATACTTATACGAATCTTTCTCATGATATCCGGACACCACTGACATCTCTGGACGGGTATTTCCAGCTTATGGAAGCATGTGAAAATGTCGAAGAGCAGAGACGTTATCTGAATATTATTCATGAAAGAATACACAGTCTGAATGAAATGCTGGAAGAACTTTTCATGTTCACAAAGTTAAAAAATGAATCCTATCGTCTGGAATTGACATCCTGTTGTATCAACCGGATTCTGAAAGAAACTGTTTTTTCGTATTATGATGATTGGGTGAGAAGGGAGATCCAGCCGGACATTCAGATTACGGAAGAACAGTTGTATATAGATGGAAATAAACAGGGGCTGAGCCGGATTATTCAGAATGTAATAAAAAATGGTCTGGATCATGGAGAAAAGAAAATACGCATTGTGTTAAAACGAGAGCAGAACCGGGCGGTATTGCGAATCAGTAATCAGGTGATAGCTTCAGAAAAGATTGATATAGAACATGTATTTGATAGATTTTACAAAGCGGATGCAGCAAGAAGTAAAACATCTACCGGACTGGGGTTATCTATTGCAAGAGAATTTGTCAGACGTATGAATGGAGAGATTGGTGCAAAGATAGAGGAAAATGAGTTTATCGTTGAGATGAGTTTTAACTTGTGAAAACTAAGGAATCACGGTGTGCAGAATGGTGTGCTCAATGATATGAGAGGACGGATAATCGGGTTGCATAAAAAAGATTTTCTTTAAAGGAGCTATCAGAAACAAAAAACGTTGTATTTCTTGAATTCACTGGGATTCAAGAGATGCAACGTTTTTTTGTTTCAAAATATAGTATTCTTTTGGTTGCCCGGAATGGAATGATTTTCAGCACATGCTGTGTCGGATAGTTTACATATCTGATTCCATGTATTTTGCTGTATATGATGCAGGCAACAAAAATGAACTGGAAAGAACTTTGGAGGACTCTTTTTGAAACCTGTGAATGGCTGAGATTTAATATGGGATTCCGGAGAATAAAGCCAAAGAACAAATAATTTTTACAACTTAAAAAGCAATGCAAATACAACCTTATAATGATAGAATACAACTATCGCTCAGCACCATCGCGTTTACTGATAATAAAGAGAGGGCAGCCGGAATGAATTTAAAAGAAGTTTATGAGATTTTTTATCCAGGTAAATGTGGAAAACTCCCATCCGTTTGGAAGGTTCCTCCCAAATATCGTTCGAAAAAAGAGTTTTTTGAAGAACTTCTTCCGATAGAAATACGATGGCTTAATTATAAAATCTGGAATGACAAAGCGAGAAGAAGCAGATTCCTTTCAGATTGCAAAAAAGAAGCACGGTATATTGCAGAATTGCGTACATATTTGTTTGAACATCCATGGACTATTTCAAGAATAGAAGGAAAAGCGAAGACTCTTTTATCCGGTCAGATTTCTGAAGAGTGCATGAATGACAGATTTTTGCAGATCATAGATGAAGAAGAAGTTGAGATTTCCAGAAATCTCAGAAAATATTTGTTTGATACTGAGGCGAACCGCCTGAAAACAAAATGGGAAAACGTCCTGACGTTTTATGTCCTTTTGGCCATTTTCCCAAAAGAAATTAATCAGATTTATGTACAGTATATATATAATCGGGAACATAATATACATTTTAAGGAAGAAGAGGATAGTAATAGTTCAACAGAGAAAGACGGCATTTTATTTCAATATGAATACCCACCGGATATGGGCATTGTATCTCCGGGAGAAATAATAAATCATACGTGGGTAATGAAAAATGTGGGTAATATTTTATGGGAAAATCGTTATTACGAATGCAACCAGTCTGTGATTGAATTAGACGAAAAAAACAGAATCCTTCATCTCCCCCAAGTTGTTTACCCAGGGGATAAGGTGTCTCCCAGTGTATCGTTTTATGCACCGGAAACACCCGGAACTTATGTTATGAACTGGAAAATGAAAGATGGTAATGGTAATGAGGCTTTTCCGGATAGATTAGGACTAGGATTACATTTCATGGTATTGGATTTGGAAGATGAGAAAATATCCCGGGTAAAAAATGGCGGGAATTATAAGGTAATAGAAGAAATACCCCGGCATCCGGTCACAAGTATCTCGGGAAAGCTGCATTCGCATACATGGATCATTGAAAATACAGGAACAACTATATGGAATGAGTATTATTTAGAGTGTATCAATGGGGATAACTTTTCATACGCAAAAAGAGAATTATGTGTACCATTCAAAAAACGTGTTATGCCTGGTGAAAGGATCTCCGTCAAAGTGGAATTTGCAACTCCACCGATCGAAGGTATCTATTCCATGGTTTGGCAAATTATGAAAAAAGATGGAACACCGGCGTTCCCGAAAAACAGGAAGCTTGAAGTTCTGCTGAACCTGATATGAAAAGATGTCGGATAACTATTCGGCAGGTAGTATCCCGCGAGACATTTGGGCTTGTACCTGCAGGAAGGAATCGAAAGAACAATATGAACTATGTAGTTACAATTTTAACTGAAAAATACTTATATCGAGTGAATATAGAAGGCGGAATAAAATATACCCTTGGATCCGGAAAAAAAGATTTATTTCCGATGTCAGAGCTTGGTATAGATGGGCAGCTTGGGATGTGTTTTAACGAAAAAAAACAAGTATTGAAGTTAACTGCAAAGACAATCCCTCTGTCAGTAAAGGAAATTAACGAAGAAGCCAGATTAGTTCACATTTGCGGATATCCGAAGATAGAAGTAAGTTTTACAAGGGATACAGGAGAATATCCGGAATCATATGCTATTCCTTATGAGTGTCAGATTCATATTGGAAGATCTAAAAAGAATGATATTGTTCTGAATGAGTCCTATGTGAGCAGAAATCACCTGCTTATCACAGCCGAAAAAGGCAGAATCCGAATAGAGGATCTGGAGAGCACATATGGCACCTATCTGAATGGAAGTCCCGTGAAAAAAGCAATGCTGAAATCCGGGGATGAAATTGACATTTGTGATCTGCGTATGATCTGCAAGGAGAACAGACTATATTTTTATAACCTTCATGAAACACCGGAATTCAAATATCAGAAGGGGATCAATCACCCCGGGATGGCGACGGATATTGTCTCTACGCGGAAAGGATATCCTATATACCATCGCTCGCCGAGAATCAGAGAGTCTTTGCCTGTGGATGAGGTGAGATTATCGCATTTACCCAATAAACCACAAAAATTTTCTATCAGAAAAGCGAACTTTTTGCCACTTTTAAGCAGCGGTGCCATGGCGGGAGCATCAATTGCCATGTCGACTTTTTCTCCTGCTATGCTTGCTATGCGCGCGGCGATGATGATTTCTCCTGTTGGGAGTCTGATTGGAAACAGTAATAAAAAAGCACGTAAGATGCTTATGGTCGAAGAAGAAGAACGCTTCCGGAAATATGCGGACTATATTGCCGGAGAAAAAGCACATATTCGTGCCATTGGAGAAAAGCAAAGAGAAATCACGAATCAGGAGAATCCTGCGCCGGAAATCTGTGAAACAATTTTAAATAAGATGTCGACTTCTTTATGGGAGAGAACAGCGACAGACTCAGACTTTTTACAAGTCAGGATGGGAGCCGGGTATGCCCCTCTTTGCGTAGAGGTAAAGCCTCCTACGGATGTCAACGATTTTCATATGGAAAGGGATGAACTGGAGGAGTTAACGGATCGGATTATACAGGAGACGCATCTGGTAGATGATGTTCCTGCCAGACTGGATCTCCTAAAGTATAGTTCTGTGGGTGTGATCGGAAACAGACGCAAGGTAACAGACTTACTGAAGAATCTGCTGGTTTCACTTTCCACACTACACTTCTTCAGAGACGTTCGTATCGTAGGCGTTTTTGATCCGGAAGAAGAGGAAGAATGGAAATCTATGCGCTGGCTTCCGCATATCTGGGATGATGAATTACAGACGAGATACTTGAGTTTTGATCCACTTACTGCAGAATCTTTTGAGAGCGCCACACTAAGCGGAGAAAAAGACCATGTGGATTCTTATGCAAAATTCCGAGAAAAGGTAAACAGTATCCTTGCGGAACGAAAAGATCCGGATTTTCAGGCAAAATGGAAAAACGGGATGAGTCCGGTTCCACATTATATTTTTCTTTTTGCTTCCAGGAAAAAAACGGAGTGTTTTCTGCCTATGCTTTCCGAGAATGATCCGGCCATGGGGATTTCAACAATCTTTTTATATGATGAACAGTATTATCTGCCGAACTTTTGTCAGTATATCGTAAATGTAGACGATCCTTATGATGACAGGACGGCTACTGCTTTTTACAAATACAAAGCAGATGAAAAAATGTGGTTTACTATGGATCCGCCGATTCCGCAGAGAAAGTTTGATGCGTTTTGCAGACAGATGTCGGCGATCGAGGCTGAAGATGCCGCTGCCAGGGGACAGATCCCATCGTCGCTTACCTTCCTGCAATGCATGGATGTAAACAGGGTGCGGGATCTGAACGTACTGGAGAGATGGAAAAAGAATGACAGTGCTGTGAATATCACGGCACCTTTAGGAGAAGGAGAGGGTGACAAGCTGTTTTCCTTATCCCTTCACAGACACTGCTCTCATGGGCTTGTGGCAGGTATGACAGGATCAGGAAAGAGTGAACTACTTATTTCATGGCTTTTGTCCATTGCCTGCAATTATCATCCGGAAGATGTTTCTTTTGTAGTGATTGATTATAAAGGCGGAAGTACGGCAAAAGCGCTTGAAAAGCTTCCACATGTCTGTGGAATTATCACGGATGTTGGCAGTGGGATTGACAGATGTTTTCAATCGCTGGAGCATGAGCTAAGGCGAAGAGAAGCCATTTTTGCTTCGGTAGGTGCAAAGGATATCAAGGAGTACATAAAAGGATATCACAAGGGTGAGTTTAAAGAAGCGGTGCCAAGACTTCTGATTGTATTTGATGAATTTAAAGAGCTGATCAAGGAAAGACCGATTGTCAAAAAAATGGTTGACTCCATAGCTGCAAAGGGAAGCTCTCTGGGAGTACATCTGATTCTGGCTACCCAGAGTCCTGCAGATGCAGTAGATGAGGGAACCTGGAATAATACTCAGTATCAGATTTGTATGAAGGTGCAAAACGCAGCTGCCAGTAAGGTGATGATTCATGAACCGGATGCAGCTATGATCACACGGGCCGGCAGAGCCTATGTAAGAGTTGGAACCTCCGAAAAGGCAGAAATATTCGCGTTGATCCAATCTGCCTGGTCTGGAGCTCCTTATCAGGAAAATAAAGAACAGGGTGCTTTGGAAGTGCGTTATGTAGAAGTGGATGGATCGCGTATCAAAACAGTAGAAGAAAATCACACCCGATTTGTTTCGGATAAGAAAGAAATTGAGGCAGTGGTAGCTTATATAGCGAAGACAGCCCAAGCGGCAGGTATAGAGAAACAGCCGTCGCCGTGGAAAACAGAACTTCCGGATCTCTTTAGCTGGAAGAAACTGCCGGTGGAAGGCAGCTTTGACGGAGAAAAATGGGAGATGACAGAGGCTCCGTGGTTATCAGTGCCGATTGGAATTTTTGACAGGCCGGAGCTTCAGATGCAGGGAGTACAGTATATGGACTTCCTGAAGGAAGGCAATTTTGGGGTCTTTGGAAGCTCCCAGACAGGGAAGACATCTCTGCTTCGGACAATTGCAACATCTTTATGCCGCATGTATTCTCCCCGGGATATACATCTTTATATCATTGCAGATATGGCAGGTATGGAGGCTTTCCCACAGGTAGGAGGCGTTGTGGGATCCGGACAGGAAGAAAAATTGGGCAAGCTTATCAATATGCTGATCAATTACCTGGAGGAGAGAAGAAAAATTTTCAATCAGGAGAGAGTGGATTCTCTGAAAGCTTACCGGGAACTGGTCAGTGAAGAGATGCCGGCTGTCTTTGTTTTGATCGACCGCTTCAGTGGCATTCTGGAGTCAAACCAGGATTATAAAGACGTATTTGTTCGTCTTTTCAGCGAGGGACCATCAAAAGGAATCTATTTTGTTTATACAGGTGTAAATAATACAGGCGTGCCTTATAAGCTGACAGCCAATGTTTCCGGGGCAATTTCTTTCATGCAGGCTGACCGGAGTGAATACAGCACTTTGATAGGACAGGTGAGGGACACAAGATTACCGAATAGAGTGGGTAACGCTCTGATCAAAGTAAATCAGGAACTGATCAATTTCCAGAAGGCAATGTACGAACCGGGAGAAAATGATAAAGAGCGGGAACTTGCACTGAAAGCAGAAGCAGAGAGCATGACGAGAGCATGGAAGGGACAGCCCGCGTTGAAAATACCGGTTCTTCCGGAAAATATTTCTGTAAAAAACATGGCAGAGTTCAGTGACAGCGAAAAGGGAATAGCTGTTGGATTGGATGCAGAAAGCATAGAAGCGGTTTATGTAAAACCGGGAGAAACGACGGCAATGGCTGTTACCGGTAGAGTTGGATGTGGAAAGAGTGCAATGCTTCGCAACATCGGGCGGATGATAATGGAAGTGAATGAAAACACACTTTTATATTGTCTGGATACAGAGAAAAAAACTCTGGCTGATTTGAAAGAGAAAGGAACTGCTTATGCGCAGTTGTCAGAAACTGAGAAAGTACAGGATGTATTCTCTCAGATTTTAAAAGAACTGACGGAGCGTATGAAAAGAAGAAAAGAAGCTGTGGATGAAATCACGGAGGAGCCCTGGCTCATACTGCTTATCGATGATATAAAAGAATGCAGCAAATTACCGGATAATATACAGCTGCAGCTGCACCGGATTATGACAAAGACGAAAGGCTATGGTGTGCTGGTACTATGTGGAATCCGACAGGGAGACCTTTTCAATTTTTATACGCAGGATCAGCTCGGCGTGGATCTCAAATCTTCCGGATCAGCTCTGGCGCTGTCTGATACGGCAGTGCATTACGAAGGCTTTTATAAAAATAATTTTGCGCAAAGCCAGAGAAATGCAGAGCTGGAGAAAGGGTTTGGAATCTTTTTTGCAGATAATGGCGGCAGGAAAATCAAGTGCATAGACAGTCAGGAGGCAGGGAGATGAATCGAATCATAGTCACAATAAGAATAAATCAGAAAAAAGAATATGATTTGGAACTTCCTGTTCATCAGAAAATCAAAGACCTGATGCAGGATATTTCAGATTCGCTGGAAGGACTGGATCCATTGTCCTGGTTTGACCCGGAAAAGGTCAGCTTTATGGACAAAAGAACAGGTAGAAGATTAAATCCGGAGAATTCTTTATTGGAAGAGTATGTATGGAATGGAGATATCCTGGAAATACAGGGACATTAGTAGAATAATGTATCCGGAATAAAGAAATCAGCAAATAACAGGAGCTTAAAAACTTTGCAAGTTTTTTAAGAATAAAAAAGTCAGAAATGACGTATCAAAGAAAGGTGGAAATCAAATGAAAATTATTGTAACTCCAGAGGAAATGAGAAGCAACGCAACAAGTCTCCGCAGTGAAAAAGCTAATTTTGAACAGTGTATCAGCAGCATGCGTACAATCGTAAACAGTATGAGTGGTGTATTCGAAGGTGAGGCTGCAGCAGCTTATGTATCAAATTTTGAAAGCTATAATGGTCAGTTTACGGCTTTTGGAGAACTTCTGGAAAGCTTTGCACAAAAGCTGGATACCGCGGCCAATACTATGGAGGAAACTGACGGAGGACTTGCAGCATCCATGGGTCAGTAAGAAATGAGCGATGGAAAGAATGAAGGAATTAATACTGTCCCCGGAAGAAATCTATTATATCGGAAAAGTAAGCGGCGGAAAATATCTGGATTATGATTATATTGCCGCTATGAAGGATATTGGAAAACGGGGGAAAATAAAACAACAGGAAATTCTGGATAGTCTTGAAAGAAAGGGATATGCCCAGGAGGATTTCCTGGGCAATCTGGAAGTAGAGCCGGCATGTATAGAAATATTACAGCCTCTTTATCAGGGAATGTATGAATCTGAACTGATCTTGCGGGAAGAGGCCGGAGAATCTGTACATTATAAATTTCATCATATGGAGAATCGGATCACAGCCGTAGAGTGCCGGTCACAGGAGTACCGGATCAGGGTACAGGACAAAGAGGGGATAGAAAGGATGCTTTCTCCCCTTTTGGAAAACAATGTGCAGACGGAGAAAAAAGAAGCATATATCGCGACTGACCAGGCAGAAAGAAGTATCATTCTGAAAGGTACTCATATTGGAAAGGATACCTGTCTTTATTTTTACGCAGAAAAAGGCGGATATTTCTATGAAATGGATCCGAAACAGGCAGAGGAAAAGATACTTCGCCTGGTTGAAAAAAATGTCGTTTGTGAGCAGGTAAAAAAGATTCTGACAGGAGACTGAAAAAATGGCATACAGAGATGAAAATGGAAAAATAACGATTGATGATGTCGCGGCCGGAGAGGATATCAGAAAAATCGAGCGGGCACAGGCTATCCTGCAAAATGCACTGCAGAGCCTGAGAGCAGCGCAGACAGAAGGGGCAAATTCGAAAGGCCAGACGGCACAGGCTATTTATGATAAATCTCAGGAACTGATCAACCAGATTCAAAGGCTCGATAATAATCTGGAAGAAACAACAAATTATATTCGCCATGTGCTTGCTGTGTATAAGGCAAAGGATGAAATGCTTAAGGCGATTATGGCATCACAAAATATGGTTTAGAGTGGAGGGATTCAACATGGCTAATATCAGAATCGACACAGATGGATTGCAGAATAATATTTCCTCTATGAGAGCCTATGTGAATGAACTGGATTCTTTGAATGCGCGGACGCAGTCACTGTTGGCACAGATTGCTTCTTCCTGGGAGGGAGAGGCGAGCACGGCGTATATTAATATTATGACAGAGAGAATGCAAAAAGCAGGACAGATGAAAGAACTTTTGCAGGAATTTCTCTCCTATATGGAGGATGCCAGGACAAAATTTGTTTCAAGAGATCAGGAAGGTGCAAGTGCTATCAGGGGATGCTAGGAGATGAGAAGATGATTATAGATGTGAATCCACAGACGATTACGGAAATTGCACAGACGATTGCAAACGCTTATGGAGAAGTGGAGGAGGCTGCAAGAATTCTGACATCCATCACGGAACACAACAACTGGAATTGCAAAGAGAGGGATGCTATCAATGATTACACCCAGTCGAATGCCCGGGAGATTTTGAAAATCAGTGAAAAATCCGGAAATTTTGCAAATGTCATGAAAACGGTTGCAGAGAACTTTACGACAGATGAGAAAAATATATCAGAAATGTTTACCAGTGTAGAAAGTATGATTGGATCCATACTTTCGATCCGGCCGATCGGAGCCGGGAATAGGACAAGTAATCTCCCGGAGGGTGTAATGCCGATTTGCAAATCAGGCGGACCAGAAGATTTTAAGTTGTCTTCCGTGATTGAGCTGGCAAGCTTGAAACTGTAATGTACTCTCAGAAAGACTCCGGGAGTACATTTGTAAGGACAGGAGGAGAAGAATGGCATCCAGAATTATATTAGATCCGGAAACCCTGTTGGCACAGGCTGGTGAAATGCAGAATCTGACGGCAGAGTATGAAGCCCTGTTTTCGAAAGTTACAGGTACCTTGAATGACACAAACAATCATTGGAGTGAACTGTTAGCACATAATTTCGCAGGAAAAATAAGCAGTGCCCAGCAAAGTTTCGCAAGTATTACAGAACTTCTTTCCAGTGGGGCTGTTGCAGCAAAAAACAGTGCTACAACCATGCAGTCGGTAGACCAGTCTCTTTTTAAGGTGTTTGGAGGAGAAGCGGGCGAGGGAATCAGTTCCGGACAGGTACAAGGTGTGATTGATGTCATAGAGGACTACAGGAAAGCCGAAAAGACATCCAAGAAAGTAAAAGCAAAAAGTAAAAAGAAAAAAGACAGTTTTCTGGACTCATTGAAAGCAGATTTGGTAGGAGTATCGAAAACAGTTATTAAAAAGGGGAAGAAGACTGTTGCAAAAATAAAAAAATCCTATGATGAGAAAGGCTTTGTTTATAAAGCTCTTCAATATGGTAAAGCCGCTGTAAAAGTCGGTGAAGGTGTCGTCAAAATTGCCGGTGCGGTAGCTCTGGTAGCAGGTTCCGGTGGTGCAGCACTTCCGGTAGCTACCTGCCTTGCGTTAAGTGCATGTAATGATGTTTATAATGCCATGATGGATGCAACATACACCTATACCGGTGACTATAACAAGATCGGTAATACGAATTTATTAAAGGAATTTCTTGTAAAACAAGGCAGAGAGACAGGAGAAGCCCTCTTTGGAGATAAGAAGCTGGGAGAAGAGATGGGCAACTGGGTCTACACAGGATTGGACATTGTTTCTTTCTTAAATGGTGTAGATCAGCTTGGAAAATCTTTTGGAAAGTTTCAAACCGCAATAACCGGAACCGCAGGAACGTCAAAGGTGTGGGGAGAAATTCACATGAAGGACGTGATCGAAAATACACATAAACTTTACAAGAAAGATGGAATCATTAAGACTGTGCTTCGTATAGATCCAACCTCTGTAGGTAATTTTGGATATGATGTCGTCACAGGTGCGATGAAAGCGATTCAGTCAGCAGGCAAACTTGGCAGTACAATAGCAGATCTGGCGTTTGGTTAAGAGGAGAAAGGAAAATAAAATGGCAAAGCAATTATTACCAAATGGAAGTGTCGTAACTTTAAAAGGTGCGACAAAGAAGCTAATGACAATTGGCATTGAGGTTGAAATGGAAGGGGATGAAAAAACCTACGATTATATCGCGATTCCCTATCCGGAAGGTTATATCGATTCAGAAACCATGTTCCTTTTTATGCAGGAGGATATCGAGAACGTATCTTTCGTAGGTTTTGTAGATGCACAATTGCAGGTTTTTCGAACTGCGTTGGAAGAAACCGATGAAAATGATGAATAGTATCATAATGACAAGATTCGGGAGAATCTCTGCCGCCTGTGGCTGTCATACAGGCAGGCGAAGAAAAAACAATGAGGATAATTTTTTCTTTGCGGGCCGCTATATGGCAAGCGATAACAATGGACTTGGCAGTATCCTGGAAAAAAGCTTTTCCTTAAAAAAGGATCGGTTCTTTGCTGTTTTTGACGGTATGGGAGGCGGAGAATATGGTGAAATTGCTTCCTATATAGCTGCAAAGGCAACAGAGCAATATTTGAATGCAGAAGAAGCAGCGAATCTTGCAGGCAAAAAAGACTATCTGGAAAAAATGTGCACCCACGTAAATGACAGGATATTTAAGGAAACCCTTCGTTTGAATGCAGAGATGATGGGATCTACTCTGGCAGGACTGTATTTTACAGGCAGTCAGGTATGGACTGTGAATGTGGGGGACAGCAGATGCTTTCTCTTACGAGACGGGAAACTTCAGCAAATTTCCGAAGATCAGACCGATGAAGCCTATATGAAAGAAAATGGGATTCATGGACGAAAACCATATCTGACACAGTATATGGGAATGGATCCTGAGGAAGTGCGCGTGCTCCCATATGCGGACTGCCTGCAGCTTAAAAAAGGAGATCGTTTTCTCATATGTAGTGATGGTGTGAGTGACATGGTGTCCATAGAGTTTTTGGAAACTATGTTGCTGCAGACGCAAAGTCCGGCAAAGTGTGTAGATACAATCCTCGCAGCGACTTTAGAAGCAGGCGGTAAGGATAATATTACAGCAATCGTACTGGAAATAAACAGATAGAATCAGAGGAGAGGCAAATGGAAGAGGAGAGATATCCGTCGCTGCCCTGGCAGGGATGGAAGATTGTAAAAAAGCTGGGACGGGGCGGCTACGGCAGTGTATATCAGGCACAGCGAAATTCTGCAGGTGTCATGGAAGATGCCGCCATAAAAGTGATTTCTTTCCCCAAGGATAAAGAAGACATTGAAGCGGATTTTACAGATGGTTACGATATTGTCAGCGTAAGAAACAAATATAAGGATATGCTCCACCGGTATGTCGATGAGTATCAGATCATGCTGGCGTTTAAGGGGCAGACGAATATTGTCAGCTGTGACGATTTTGCAACAAAACCGCATGAAGACGGGATCGGATGGGATGTTTTTATCCGGATGGAACTGTTGACCCCGTTAACTACGTTGATCAAGCAGTATGCAGGAAGTATTCCGGAAGAAAAGGTTATAAAAGTCGGAATGGATATCTGTTCGGCGCTTATACTTTGTGAGTCTAAACATATCGTACATAGAGATATTAAGCCTGAAAATATTATGGTATCGGAGTTTGGAGATTATAAATTAGGCGATTTCGGAATTGCCAGAACTATGTATCACACAACTCAGGCGACGATTGCCGGCTCAGATCGATATATGGCACCGGAAGTAATTACAAGAAAAGAATATGGGAAAGAGGTTGACATTTACAGTCTCGGCTTGGTTCTTTACTGGATGCTGAACAACCGCAAGCGCCCTTTTATCGATGCGGATTATATACCTAGCAATGAAGAAAACGAGCAGGCACAGCTGAGAAGAGTGACAGGTGATCCCTTGCCACCACCCAAATATGGAAGCAGAAAATTACAGAATATTGTTCTGAAAGCATGTGCGTATGAACCAAAAGACAGATTTTCTTCTGCCAGAGAGATGTATCAGGCGCTGGCTGCATTACAGACTGGTGGAAGCAGGCCGGAGACATGGGAGCCACCACATGCAGATCCGACACCACCAGATGAGGGAGGTAAGCTGTCGGGAGGATGGAATTCAGCTGGTGACGATGCTCATGGAGAATGGGATTCCGCAGGCGAGGATGCTCATGGAGGATGGGATTCCGTAAATGAGGATGATCATGATGCAGGGAAGACTACACATAGAACAGAAGGAAAAGCGAATACAGGAGCAGAACCTGCTGTGCTGGAAGGTGCTTATCCGGATGAAAAGGAACTGAAAGCGATACGGAAGTCTTTGAATATCTGTACAGTTGTGATGGGTGTCTGTACTCTCGGCATTGGTCTGCTATGGTGTATTCCTATCAGAAAGAAAATTCTCAACAGAATAGACAGGCGGGAGCCGGTCAGCAACGGCTTAAAGATAGCGGCTACCTGGGTCGGTATGATACCGGGACTTTTGCTCCTTGTAAATGAGGATATCTGATGAAAGCGGGTGGAAAGGTTTAAAACGTAAGATAAGCCAAGGGAATTATTCAGCAGGCAGCATCCTGCGAGGGTACTGAACATTTACAGGAAAAGAAAGGAAGAGAGAGAATGAGAAATCGAAAAGATAAAATTTTTGCACTTATTGCGGCAGGGTGTCTGTGTTTATCCGGGTTAACAGGATGTGGAGAAATTAAGATGTCACCTGACAATATATCATCAAAACCAGATGATGGGCTGATGGGATCTGTAAAGGAAGAGACAGATACAAGTGACGAATCCGAAGCAGATGCTGCCGGTGAGGAGGATAAGGTAAGCAATGATATGATCGGAAGGTATGTATCCCAGGGATATGAGAACCCATCCTTTGGCTTTGCAATTGCCCTCCCGGATACGTATACATTGGAAAAGAGAACGAATCTCGAACTAAACGCGGATACTATCGAAGCCTCTAATGCAGATAGCACCTATGATTGGATAAGATCGCTGATAGCACTGGGCAGCGCGACAGTTTTTGAAGCAGAGGATGAGGATACTTATATTGAATTGAACATTCAAAACGCTGCAGCTTTAGATGGTGCAACGGTGTGGGATGAAGAAAAGACCATAGCGGAGAATTCAGTGACAACTGAGGAAGATATTAAAGAAGCTGTGGGAGAAGATGCACAGATCACAGAATTTCAAAATAATGTGGAAGAAATCACATTTTTGGGCGAGAAACATTATGCGGCACAATACACATTTAAAAACTATGACGTTCCTTTTTATGGCGTGACTGTGTATTTGGTGAACAAACAGGATCCCTGTTATCTGTTAGCTGTCAATATATTGGGATCCGATCTGGATGCGGTGGATCAGGCGGATCAGTTTTTTAGTGTTTATACGGAGTAAGAGAAAGGGGAAAAGGAAAGATATGAAGAAGTGTTATGTACTTTTTAGCCTTTTGATGTCCACAGTGGTGTTTACGGCATGTGGAACCGGCATTAAAAATAGCAGTGGCAGTAGTAATAGCGGCAGTAATAGCAGTGTCAGTATGCAAACCCCAAATATAGAAATGGAAATAACGGATTTGGTGAATCTGGGGTCAGATCCGCAGGCTTATATGCTTTACGGAAGTTATCGGAACGAAGAAGAGTATAAAGATGAAGATGGTTCCTATGCGGAGAAGCATGCAGATGATTATGACTATATGACTTTACAGCTTGCAGATTCGGAAGAATACGAAGTACAGATTCTCCCCGTAGAGTTGCAGGCAGATACGGATTTTCTGAATTCGGACCTTGCCGGAAAAACCGACGAAGAATTGAAAGATGAGGTGGGGCTGACAGACCAGCAGATCAGCGCACTGCATGAGTATTGGCAATATAATCATATGCGTGCCAACTTTGTCGAAAGAAAAAAATACAGTGAAGATGGAGAATATTCTTATTCCACAAATAATTTCTTCCAGTTTGCCTATGAAGTGGTTGGTGACAAACTCTATATGGGATTGGAAGCTTTGATTACGGATGAAGAGGATGAAACGAAGCTGGAGTATTATGTGCAGGACCGCGAGGAATGGACGGAATACTCTTATGGCTTCGATGGATTGGATCTGATTTTGTCTAAGGATGGAAAAAGTACAAGACTTAAATCTTTTTCTATGCTTTATGCGGAAAAAAAGAATGAAGGAATTTACGAATGGGGATATGCTGAGAATTCTACAGCAGGATATGATGGAATCGTTCACATAACTATGAGTACGGAAGAAGGTTATGATTCTTCTATTGAGTGGGCAGATGGCAAAAGAGCTGAGAATGTAACAGCACAGATTGAAGGTAATCAGTTTGCACTTACCTGGGACAGTACCTATCGCTATGATTACGATCTTGGAGAATCCGAGGAAGGAGAAGGGGGAAAACTCACGGGTATTTTTCTTCTCACTGCTCGGCCAAATGGAGGAGCAGATGGCGGTCTGTCCATCTGTGTGGATGGCGAATGGTATCCTTATGTTTATGATTCCACTGCCTATTGGAATGGTGAATTAAGTGATAATCTGGCGACAGATGCAGATGTGAGCAGTATGAGTGAACAGGAGCTTGGAGAATTGAAAGAAAACCAGACAGCGGTCTCAAGCGGACTCATGGGAGCTTTCAAAGAGCAGGGTCTTGATTCTGCGAAGATCGATGAGTCAACGGGAACGGTACAGATGGACAATAATGTACTGTTTGCTTTGGACAAGTCGAAGCTGACAGATGAGGGAAAGGCTTATCTGGATCAGTTCCTTGCAGCCTATGTACCGGTAATATCCGGTGCGATAGAAGAAGGAAAGGTATCCACAATCGTAGTGGAGGGCTATACCGATTCTGCAGGCGACGAGGCTTACAATTTAAAACTTTCTGAGAAAAGAGCACAGACTGTTGCAGATTATATTAAAGCAGGTTATCCGGAGCTTGCGAATGTTATCGAGGTTGTCGGTAATGGAGAAAACAATCTTATTCTGGACGGAGAAGGCAAAGAAGACGCTGCAGCATCCAGGCGTGTAGAAGTCAGATATGTCCTGAAGACAGAGTAGAGATAAAATCAAATATAAAAAAGTACAATTGGAAATACGAGCAGACATAAAAGGAGTAAATACAAATGGCAGAAAATCAAAAAGTAGATCTCAGTACACTTCCAAAGGGGCTTACCAAGGAAGAATTTACAGCATTACCTAATTTTAAAAAGATACGTGCCTTTTTTACCTGGGCAGGTGTGGTATCTATCGTATCAGGTATATTCGTTCTATCGAGTATAGGACACATATCGCAAAGCATACTTCAGAATGGAGGAAGCCTTGATGGTTTGTTCCAGATGGGAGCAGTAAAGCTCAATTTGTTGTTTATGGTTGTCAGTATTGTTCTGGGAATTCTCTTAATTAAAAAGAAAACAACAACAATGGCTTATATTCTGGCTATAATAGAATTGATATATGTACTTCTGGCAATTACATCAGGTGGATCAGTAGGCATTGGTGCTATATCCTTTTTACTCTCTTTAGTTGGTGCGATCCGGATCGATAAAAAATGGAAACTTTATCAGGAAATCTCAGTTGGAAACAATCAGGGAAATCCTGCTGGAAACAGCACAGACGGAAGAACGCAGAATAATGCATATGCGCAATATCATACATCCCAGGCTGCCAATAACGAAACTTACTGGCAGAAGAAGCCGGAAGAGAATCATGGTTTTGTTTCAACCGGCGCATCGAAAAGTTTGAAAGAAGCACTGAATATTTATAAAAAAGAGAAAAGCTGGTCTGCAGAAAATGACATGATAGAGTCTTTGAAGACCAGTAAAGTATGGGTTCCCTATATCAGCGAGAAGAACCAGATGGATATTCTGAAAAATGGAGAAAGATATTATTTTCCTGTGTTTACAAGTGCAGCGGAAATGAAAGAGTATGGGAAGAAATTTTATCAAAGAGAAGTATACATTTCTGATGCGATTAATATGGCAAAAGAATCACGATATGTATTAACTGGTCTGGTTATCAACGCGTTTACTGATTCTGTTATATTGAACTGGGATCAGCTCGGCACGGTAATTACTGACGCCGATGATGGGGAAGAAAAAACCATGTATAAGAGATAGCAATTGTAATGCAAAGATCTACGTTGAATCTTATGGTAGCTTTCGGCATTTGTTTTATCAAATGGCAGGTTCTTATGATTTTTGAAGAGAAAGAATATTGATATATGAATAAAAAAGTCCTGAACATGAAGTCTCCGACTCCTGATGTTCAGGACTTTTTGTCCGAATACACATAAAACAACATAAAAATCCCTATGAATTTGTCAGTTTTTGCTATATGATAAAAGTATCAGAAATTACAGATGAAACAGGAAAGGGAGAAGAAAAATGGTACAAAAGAAAAACACATTAACAAGAACAGGAATCGTAGCGCTTCTTGCGTGTGTATGTTGTATTCTGTGGGGAAGTGCGATTCCGGTGATCAAGACGGGGTATCGTCTGATGGAGGTGGATGCGGCGGATACGGCGAGTCAGATTGTATTTGCTGGGGTTCGGTTTACGCTGGCAGGGCTGCTGGTTCTGATTTTTGCATCCATCAGGGAGAAAAAAGTGCTGATTCCGGATCGGACGATCCTGAAATACGCGGTTCCGGTGTGTCTGGCACAGACGGTGGGACAGTATTTCTTCTTTTACATCGGTGTTGCCCACACTTCTGGAGTAAAAGGAGGTATTATCACCGGACTTGGCAACTTTATTGCGATACTGATGGCCTGCCTGATCGTTCGAAACGAACGGATGACCGGGAGAAAAATGGCGGGCTGCGTGCTTGGATTTGCTGGTGTGGTTGTGATCAACCTGATGGGAAAGTCCCTGGATATGGGATTCACGCTTACCGGTGAAGGGTTTATCCTGATCTCGCAGGTCGCTTATGGAATCTCCACGATCCTGATTAATATCTATTCGAAAAAAGTATCCCCGGTGGTGCTCAGCGGAACACAGTTTACCATGGGAGGGGTCGTTCTGACACTGATCGGCATCGGAATGGGCGGACACCTTGGAAATATTACCGCGGTAGGTGTCGTGATCATCTTCTATCTGGCAATGGTTTCGGCGGTTGCTTACACGCTGTGGTCAGTATTGCTTGCCTGGAACGATGTCTCAAAAGTGGCGATTTTCGGATTTGTCAATCCATTATGCAGTGTGATCCTGTCAGCATTGATTCTTGGTGAGGTGAAACAGGCATTTAATACCGGTAGCTTAGTGGCACTGCTTCTGGTGTGTACCGGGATTTATATTGTTAACTGCAAAGCAAAACAAAAGAATTAAAAATATTTTTGAAAAATCAGAAAAATATAAAACCAAATAGACGATTCATGCATCTATAAAATGTAAAGTATACAGAATCGATATGTGTATAAAGCAAAACAGATTAGCAGATTACTAAATAAAGCGATTCTATTCATATAAAAAACTCCGAAAAAAGGAAAGACATAATATGGAAGACAATCAGATTACAGATAACGATAAAGAAGATGATAAACAAGACCGCATAGAACTGGTTCAGAGAGCTGTGGAAGGCGATAAAGAAGCATTTACAAACTTATATATGCTTACATATTCAGAAGTATATCATATCGTAAAAGTATTTATACATAATGAAGATACCGCACAGGATATTGTACAGGAAACCTACTATAAAAGCCTGCGAAAGATCAAACAGCTGAAAGAACCGGATAAGTTTCCGGTGTGGATCAAAAAGATAGCGGTTAATACGGCAAAAGCACATTTGCGGAAAGTGGACTGGGTTTTATTCTCGGAGGCAGATGGTGAAGGGGGAAAAAGCATCGCCGAACTGCAGGACGAAAGACTGGAACATATACCGGAGATTGTAGTGGATCAGGCAGAGACGAAAGAACTGATAGACCAGATTCTGGGAGAACTGGATGAAAAGCAGAGAATGGTTGTGGGAATGTTTTACTATGAGCAGATGTCGGTCAACGAGATCGCAGATGCTTTAAACTGCAGCGTAAATACTGTAAAGAGCCGTCTGAATTATGCGAGAAAAAAGATCGGAAAAGAGATCGCCGAACTGGAGAAAAAGGGAGTTATCCTGCGGACAGCTGCACCGGTTCCGATTCTCATGTATCTGTTTCAGAAACTTCGGGGAGTTCAGGAACAGATACCGAAGGCGAAGTTCCTGGTGAAAGCGGGGATAGAAAAAGCGATTGTCACAGGAATTGCAGCAGCAGCGATCTGTATGGGAATCGGGATAGGTGCTGCGAAAATTCCGGACAGGCACCAGCAGGTGCAGGAGATACAGGAGCTACTGGTGGATACAGATGATCAAAAAAACGAAGAGACGGAAGCCAGTGTGAAGGAAGATACAAAAGATATCGGAAATACAGAGAATGTGGTGACGCCGACACCTGAGAATACGCCAAAACCCACCGTAACTTCGGAACCTGCAACGACACCGGAACCGGCGAAAAACCAGCCTGTTTCACCGGCAGCAGAGACAGAGTCAACGGCAGAAAACAATGGCCAGCCGACAGCTGCGACCGGTTCACAGGGAACGGAAGGAAACACGGAAAATACTGACAGCACAGGAAATACAGAAAGTACGGGAAATCAGCAGGGGACATCCATATCAGAAACAGATCAGCATACCCATCAGTGGGTAGCACAGACAGAAAAGATTCATCATGAGGCATCCGGGCATTATGAGACCAAGACGGTGCAGGAGGCATACGAGGAGCCTGTTTACGAATACCGTGTTTTTTGTAATACCTGCGGAGCAGATGTAACGACAAATGCACAGGAACATGAAGCGATACACAATGCCGGATTCAGCAGCAGGAAGATCCAGACCGGAAGTATTCACCATGATGCGGTGACGCAGCAGGTGTGGGTGGATGAACCTGCATACGATGAAGTGGTGACGAGAGGGTATGTCTGCTCGGTATGTGGTGCAGCCAAATAGTGAGGAAGAAGTACATATGAAAAAGAAAAGATGGAAAAAAATAATATGCATGGCGGTATTGGCACTTATGATCGTGCTGCTGCCTGTCATGTCACAGGCGGGAACGTGGAAAAAGAACAGTACCGGCTGGTGGTGGCAGGAAGATAATGGAAGCTGGCCGGCGAATCAGTGGAAATACATTCACGGAACCTGGTATGCATTTGAAGGGAATGGATATATGCGCACCGGATGGTACTGGGACGGACGGTCTTGGTATTATCTGACTGGAAGCGGAGCGATGGCGGAGGGCTGGGTATCCGTCGGAGGAACCTGGTACTATCTGCAGCCGGGAAGCGGAGCGATGGCGGAGGGCTGGGCATCCGTCGGAGGAACCTGGTATTACCTGCAGCCGGGTAATGGAGCGATGCAGACCGGTTGGGTAAAAGATGGAACTACCTGGTATTACATGAACAGCAGTGGAGCGATGTTGACCGGCTGGCAGCTGATCAATGGTTCCTGGTACTATCTGTATGGAAATGGAAAGATGGCAGAAGATACCTGGATTGGATCCTGTTATGTCAACCCATCCGGTGCATGGATACCGGATGCTGTGCAGAGCCAGTGGATTCGTTCCGATGACCGCTGGTGGTATCGACACAGTGATGGAAGTTATACGGTAAATGGTTGGGAGACCATTAATCAGAAAAAATATCATTTTGACAAAAACGGCTGGATGCAGACCGGCTGGCAGAAGGTCGACGGAAGCTGGTACTATCTGGGACCGGTAGGCGACGGAGCAATGAGAAAAAATCAGTGGGTGGATGACAGTTATCTCGGTTCCGATGGAAAGATGATGACTGCCTGCTGGGTGGATGATTATTATGTAGGAATATCCGGAAAAATAACAAAAAATCAGTGGGTGCAGGACTATTATGCAGGAGCGGACGGAAAAAAACTGAAAAATCAGTGGATCGATGATTCTTATGTCGGCGGGGATGGGAAAAAAGTAACCAGCCAGTGGATCGGAGAGTCCTATGTCGACGAGGATGGAGTGCTTGTTCGAAATCAGTGGGTCGGAGATTCCTTTGTCGGAAAAAACGGAACGAAACTGAAAAACACCTGGATTGGTGACCGTTATCTGGATTCGGATGGAAACTGGGACAGAACGAAACCGGTACGGGTTCCGCTGGAAACGATTCGTTTGCAGACAACAGGTCAGCCATTGAAGCCGGGAGAAGAAGAGGAGATAGACTGGCAGTATTATCCGGAAAATACGACAGATGATCTGACTGCAAAGTGGACATCTTCGGATGAATCGATTGCGACAGTCAAGGATGGGAAAGTTACGGCGCATAAAGCGGGAGTAGTAAAAATCGCATTGAAAGTCTCCGACGTTTCACGGTCGGTGGAAATGCTTGTGTTACCGGAAGATGCTTCATCCATATCAGTAGAAATCAAGTATCCCACATCGGATGCTGATTATCTCAAATATGGGGAAGCAGCAGAAGTATCTGTCCATATGCAGCCGGGAAATTATGATATTACCAATCTTATCAGAATGTCTGTCGATGATGAAAATATCCTTATGCTCAATTCTCCGGTAGGTACTCTGTGGGCAACGGATATAGGAGAGACCACGCTTCATATAACGATACGGGATATCGAGTTGAGTCGGCAGATAAAGGTAGTATCGGCAGATAAAGACCTAGAAGAGCTTTATTTTGATCAGACAACGTTATATATGGAAAAGAACGAGACAACACACCTTCGGTTAACATCAAAACCTGTGGAGTATGCAAATTATCAGTATGCTAACGGTTATGGAATAAGATGGGGAAGCAGCGATGAAAGTGTGGTGACAGCGGATCGTTTTGGCATTGTCGCACAAAAACCGGGAAGAGCAACCGTATATGCAGAGATTCTTGGTAAACGGGCAGAATGTGAAGTGATCGTAACCGGTGAGGAAGATGTCGTGGAATACTCTTATGACACAGAATATGCCAAATATCTTTTTGATGAAGTCAACAAAATGAGAACAGCAAATGGGGTAGAACCATTTGTGTGGAATGAAGAAGATGCGGTCTATGCTTCTAAGGTCAAAGTGGGAATGCATGTGCAACCTGATTTTGACATTTACGGAATTATAGGTGTAGATGAAAATGAGGAAACACAGGATGTTCAGCTGGTGTACGGAGATGATAAGGACTTTACGAAAGAAGCAGCCTTGGATGCTCTGATACAAAATTCATCCTGTATGATACAACTGATGAAAAAGACCGATCAGCCACTGACAGCAGGCTGTGCGGTTCTGGTGTTGAAGGTGGATGGAAAAATAGAAAAACGCGGACTTATATTTACCATCGGACCATCAGAAAGTGAACTAGCAAACTATTCTCAGCAGGAAAGAGAAGAATATTGGGCAAACTGGATGGGAATTCCCGTTGATGATATGAAAAAATATCTGCATTAACCGTTTATAAACCAAGAGGATTTATAATAAATACTTCGAAGGAGGAAGAATATGAAGAACAAAACAATCAAAAAAGCCTTGGCGATCGGGATGTCTGTGCTGATGCTCGCGTCAACATTTACGCCGGTCAGCGTACAGGCAGCCGGTGGCTGGAAACAGAACAAAACCGGCTGGTGGTGGGAGGAGGATAACGGAAGTTATCCGACCAACAGCTGGAAACAGATCGGTGGAACCTGGTACTATTTTGACGGAAACGGTTATATGGTAACCGGATGGTTAAAACTTTCCAGTGGCTGGTATTATCTGACTGGAAGCGGAGCAATGGCCACCGGCTGGGTGCAGGTAGGAAGCACCTGGTATTACATGAATGAAAGTGGAGTCATGCAGGCAGATACCTGGATCGGTGACAATTATGTGGATGGAAGCGGAGCCTGGATCCCCGGAAAAGCAAAAACGCAGACCGGCTGGGTGAAAAGCGGGAATCGCTGGTGGTACAGCCATGCCGATGGAAGCTATACAACCAATGACTGGGAAGTGATCAATGGAAGCTGGTATTACTTCGATGGATCCGGCTGGATGGTGACGGGCTGGTTAAAACGTCCGAGTGGCTGGTATTATCTGACGGGAAGCGGAGCAATGGCCACCGGCTGGGTGCAGGTAGGAAGCACCTGGTATTACATGAATGAAAGTGGAGTCATGCAGGCAGATACCTGGATCGGTGACAATTATGTAGGCGGAAGCGGAGCCTGGATTCCCGGAAAAGTGAAAACACAGGCCGGCTGGGTGAAGAGCGGAAACCGCTGGTGGTACAGACATGCGGATGGCGGTTATACGATGAACGGCTGGGAAATGATCAACGGAACCTGGTACTACTTCGACGGATCCGGCTGGATGGTAACCGGCTGGAAACAAGTGAACGGAAGCTGGTATTACATGGATGCATCCGGGGCAATGGTAAAAAATGCCTGGGCAGGTGATTATTATCTGGGAGCTGACGGAGCCATGGCAACGAATACCTGGATCGGACAGTATTATGTAGATGGTAGCGGAAAATGGATACCGAATAAACAAAAAGAACCTGAAAAACAGGAGATCGCTCTGCAATCCATCAGCCTGAATCAGACTTCTCTGGAAATGTGGGCAGGTGAGAGCGAAACACTGGAAGTTACGTATAACCCATCCAACACTACCGTAGATAAGAAAATAATCTGGAGCAGTTCAGATGAAAGTGTTGCAACCGTGGAGGACGGAAAGGTAAAAACGGTTGGTAAGGGTGAAGCAACGATCACGGCAGAGGTTGATGGAAAGAAAGCAAGTTGCACGATTACGGCAAAAGAATATTATACATTAAATGTTGCAGTAACTGATTTTTTACCGGTTGGGAGAAGTGAGTTTGTTCAGGTATATGCTCCAGATGGTTCCTGGTATGGCGGAGCCGAGGAAGTAAAAATGTATTCTCTGAATGAAGATATAGCGGAGTTTAATGGGAATTATGTGAAAGGTATTTCGGATGGAATTGCAACAATTGTAGTAGAAGGTGACGGAAGGATTGGAACTGCAACTGTTGTAGTCAAAACAGCGCAAAAACTTCAGAATCCTTATTTTGAACAGAGTGTTTACAATATGAAAATGGGAGATAAACGCCAGCTTGAAGTAAGTACATTACCGGAAAATGCCTGGATTTCCGCATATGGTTGGAAATCCAGCAATCCGAAGGTGGCAGAAGTGGACTGGGATGGTGTTGTAAGAGCCATGAGTGAAGGCGAAACGACCATTACATGTAGTGTACAGGAAGGATCTTTAGAAGCAGGTTTCAGCCCAGATAACAAAAATCCATATATCACAGTCAGCTGCACGATCAAGGTAGAAGGAGTCGGTGATAACACAGAACTGGATAAAATTGAATGGAAATATACAGGTTCAGATACAAGATTTGAGCATGTAAAAGTTGGTGATATTATAACTCCCAATATTCAGGTATATCCTGTGACCTATCCATATGACTTGAATGATGTGGAAGTTTCTATTGTGAAAAGTGGACACAGTGGTCCTGCTTATGATACCGGATTCGAAGCAGAGGACGGAATTGTTGAAATCGTGGACGGAAATAAAATAAAAATATGCAAACCAGGAACTGCCTGGGTAAACGTGGTTTTAGATGGAAAGAAAACACAAGTTATCCTGCAGTGCTTAGAAAATTAATGTCATATAAGTAGTGAGAAAGAATACCCCTGATGGTCTGAAAAATCTTCAGACTGTCAGGGGTATTTATTTTTGAAAGTTTCTGAAAAAAGCGGAAAATTTAGAACCAGAGATGTGTTTTAGGAATCTATATAATAAATGTTTTGTTTTTTATCTAAAAATGAAGTGTTTTATTATGTGAATTTCAAAGGAGGAAGGGAATGAAAAACAAAAGAATCAAAAAAGGTTTTATAATCGGAATGTCAGCGATGATGCTTGCATCGGCGGTTGCTCCGGTCGATGCACAGGCAGCTACCTGGAAGAAGAACAAAACCGGATGGTGGTGGGAAGAGGATAATGAAAGTTATCCGGTCAGCACATGGAAAAGGATTGGTGGAATCTGGTATTATTTTGATCAAAATGGATATATGAAATCTGGTTGGTTGAAAGATAATGGAACCTGGTATTACCTTGGTGGAGCGAACGACGGATCAATGAAAACTGGCTGGCAGAAGGTAAATGGGAGCTGGTTTTATCTGACAGGATCCGGAGCGATGCACACCGGATGGTTGAAAGACAATGGAACCTGGTATTACCTTGGCGGAGCAAATGATGGATCAATGAAAACCGGCTGGCAGCAGGTCAACGGAAGCTGGTATTACATGGATACAAGCGGAAAGATGGCAGTCAATACATGGATCGGAGACTGGTATGTAGACGGTTCCGGAGCATGGACGAAAACGAAACAGACCGGGCAATGGATCAAATCGGGAAATCGCTGGTGGTATCGTCATGGTGACGGCGGTTACACGACCAATGGCTGGGAGATGATCAACGGACACTGGTACTATTTTGACGGATCCGGGTGGATGGTAACTGGCTGGAAACAAGTAAATAACCAGTGGTATTATATGGATGGATCCGGAGCAATGGTGAAAAATACATGGGTAGGAGATTATTATCTCGGAACTGACGGTACCATGGCAACGAGTACCTGGATCGGACAGTACTATGTAGATGACAACGGAAAATGGGTGCCGAATAAACAAAAAGAACTCGAAAAGCAGGAGCCGACGAAGCAGGAAATCGCTCTGCAGTCGATTGGTCTGAATCAGACTTCTCTGAAAATGTGGGTTGGAGGAAGTGAAACACTGGAAGTTACCTGCACGCCGTCAAATACTACTGTGGATAAAACAATAACATGGAAAAGTTCCAATGAAAAAGTTGCAACTGTGAAAGACGGAAAAGTAGAGGCTGTCGGAGAAGGAGAGGTGGTTATTACTGCGGAAGTTGCGGGAAAGAAAGCGTCCTGTACGGTGAATGCAAAACAGTATTATCGTCTGTTCTGGGAAGGCTATATGAACTTTTTACCGGTTGGCAGTCATGGAACTATCTGGATCGGTGATCCAGATAATCTGAGTGCACCATATTACCATGTATACTCACTGAATGAGGATATCGCAACAACAGATAATGATGGAAACTTAACCGGTGTCTCAGAAGGAACAGCAACGATTGTAGTAGAAGGCGATGGGAAAAAAGGTTCTATCGATATTGAAGTGAAAAAACCTGCAGAATTTGAGACAGCCTATTTGGATCAAGATGTTTACACGATGAAAACTGGAGATAAATTACAGCTCCATGCAACTGTTGTGCCGGAGAATGCCTTGATAGAGAAACGATATTATTGGGGTTCTAAAAATCCAGAAGTAGCGGAAATTGATTCTGAAGGTGTTGTAAGAGCTATGGGAATCGGTGAGGCTGAAATCATATGTTCTTTAAGAGAAATACCACTGACAAGTGATGGTCATGATGGATCAATTTTTCATTATGTAACATGTAAGATTAAAGTAGATAGTGTTGGTACTAATACAGAGTTTGAAGATTTTAAATGGGAACTTACAGACATAAACAACAAAGGAGAATATGTGAAGGTTGGCGATATCATAACGCCTAATATTAAAGTATATCCTGTGACATATCCGTATAATTTAAAAGATGTGAAGTTTTCCATTGAAAAAAGCGAACAGGAAGGTTCAGAAGAGGGAATTGTTGAAATTACTGATGAAAACAAGATAAAAATATGTAAACCAGGAGTAGCCTATATAAAAGCTGTTTTAAATGGGAAAGAAGCAAGAATGAGATTTGTATGTGAATAAATCAGAAAAATAAGGAAAGAAAGAGCTTGACTGTTTGAATTTCAGACGGTCAGGCTCTTTCTTAATAAATTTTATAGAAAAATTTCAGTAAAATTAGAACCAAAAAGCTATCATATGTATCTATATAAGTAGGAATACAACAGAAAGAACCAAAATGTAATGGTTTAAAAATCAAAAGAAAAGGATAGCTGAAATGTTCAGAAAAAGAGAATCTGAGTTTTGTAAGGGAATTGGAATTGCCATGATGATTTTCCATCATTTGTTTTATAAGGCGGAAAATTATCAGGACTTTGTGATCAGTTTTGCACCGTTTTCGGAAGAACGGATCAATTTTTATGCACTTTTATGCAAAGTATGTGTAGCGATTTTTGTGTTTATCAGTGGATATGGAATTACGGCCTCCTACTATAAAAAATTTGCAGACTGGGAACCATCAGTGGGAGAAATTAAAGATTTTATCTGGAAGAGGATCTGGAAACTGTTGACATTGTACTGGTTTGCTTTCCTACTGACCTGTTTGTGCCAGCCGTTGGGTAGAACGATAACAGAGGCCTATGGTGGAGAATTAAAAAGCAAAATAGTCTATTTTCTGTTGGATTTTTTCGGACTTTCCTATCTTTTTGGAACACCTACCCTGAATCCCACCTGGTGGTATATATCACTGGCGCTCTTGATTATTTTAGCCGTACCGTGGATCCTTAAGCTTTTTCGAAAGGCAGGGATTTTAACGACGATCTGTTTGAGCATGGGGCTTTTATTCCTTCTCAATGCATCAAATGCCAATACATTCTACCTGTTTCCGGTACTGTTAGGAGCTGGCTGTCAGGAAGGACGTGTTTTTGAACGGCTGGATGAATTTTGCAAAAAGAAGCGCTGGGGGAAAGCGATAAAGATCATCAGTGAAACAGTACTTTTACTTTTCATGATTTCTATCCGGACAAATTACAATTACTTTGGTATTCCGGATGGGATAATTGCCTTTTTACTTGCGGTACTGACTGTGGATGTACTGATAAAGATTCCATTTCTTTCCCGGGGAATGTGTTTTCTCGGGAAACATTCAGGAAATATGTTCCTGATACATAATCAGATTTATTCCTATTATTTCGTCGGACTGATTTATGGCTGCGGAAATTGGATTGCATGTTTTGTGATGCTTGTTGGAGTATCCTTAGTGGTTTCGATAGGAATGGAGAAAATCAAAGAATGGACGCAGTACAACCGGTGGATGGAGCGGATTGGTCAAAAAACTGGTAAAACAATATTTTATATATAAGAAAGATTTACGAAGGAGGACAGAAAGATGTACTACAAAAGATTACAAAAATACGGAAAGAAACTGGTTGCTGCAATCCTGACCAGTGCGTTGATTCTGGCTTCGGGGGCAACTGTTTATGCGGAGGATACAGGGGAATATTTGGCGCAGGAAAATATTCAGGAAACGGAAAGTGTAACAGATACATCGGAGCTGGCAGAAGCGGAGGCTGATAAATCGGAAGATTCAAAAATGGATCAGGAGACAAAAAAAGAGGAAGCTGTCGAAGTGGAAACGCAGAAAGATACAAAAACGCAGGGTGTTTCAGAAGAACAGTCAGAATCTGAAGCACAGATAAAGGAAGAAGAACAGTCAGCATCGGAAAGTGCAGCAGTTCCTGAACTGAATGAGAAAGCACAGCAGCCCGCTGTACAGTCTCAGGAAGCTCAGATTGCGGTTCAGACGCAGACGGTGGAAGAAGCACCACATCCGGGATGGAATCAGAGTGGCGGACAAACCTACTATCTGGATGAAAACATGAATCGGTTGACAGGCTGGCGATTGTTGGGAAATGTCTGGTATTATTTTGATAATCAGGGAGTTATGGCTACCGGCTGGCGATGGATCGGTGGAAAATGGTATTATATGAATTCCGCCGGGGCAATGCAAAGCGGCTGGTTTCAGGATGGACAGACCTGGTATTATGCCAATGGAAGTGGCGTGATGCAGAAGGGCTGGCTGAACCGTGGAGGAACCTGGTATTACCTGACCGGAAGTGGAGCAATGGCAGAAGGCTGGGGAAATATCGGTGGTACCTGGTATTATTTTCAGCCGGGAAACGGAGCGATGCAGGTCGGCTGGGTGAAAGACGGAAACATCTGGTATTATATGAATGGAAGCGGAGCGATGCAACGAGGCTGGCTGAATCGTGGAGGAACCTGGTATTATCTGACCGGAAGCGGAGCTATGGTGGAAGGCTGGGCGTATATCGGCGGTTCCTGGTACTATATGGTGCCGGGGAATGGAGCCATGGTCGGAGCCGGATGGCATCTGATCGATAATTCCTGGTATTATATGAACGGAAGTGGTGCCATGTGCAGCAACCGATGGATTGGAAATTATTATGTCGGCGGAAGCGGAGCGATGCTGACAAATACATGGGTTGGCTCATATTGGGTAGGAGCTGACGGGAACTGGATCCCGAATTATGACCCGGATCAGAATGCAAAATGGGTACAGGACGGAAACACATGGTATTACCAGAGAACAGATGGAAGCAGAATCACTAATAGCTGGAAAAAGATTAACGGTACCTGGTATTATTTCGCCGGAAGCGGAGCCATGCTCACCGGATGGAACGTTGTGGGTGGCTCCTGGTACTTCTTTAACGGAAGTGGAGCGATGCAGACAGGCTGGGGTCAGGTTGACGGTTCCTGGTACTATTTTGGCGGTGACGGAGCCATGAAAACCGGTTGGATCAATGATGGAAAGAGAAATTATTATCTGAAACCAAATGGTGTATGGAAGAATATTCTTATCGGAGTTATCGGTAACAATGAGGCAGGAGCGGCAACTACGGCGGCAAAAGTCAGAGAAATGGGTGTTGATGCCGTGATCGTCACAGGAGGCTATGATCCTTCACAGTATGATGGAATCATTATTCCGGGCGGTGGAGATCTGGATCCATCACGATATGGACAGGCAAATACAGGAAGCAGCAATATCGACAATGTACTGGATGACAGACAGATCGATGCAGTGAAAAGAAGTGCCGAAGCCGGAAAACCGGTTCTTGGCATCTGTAAAGGTATACAGTTGGTGAATGTCGCTTTTGGTGGAACACTGAATCAGAATATTGGAGGTCACATGGGTGTATGGCATTCGGCACATGTGGTTGCCGGTGGATGGCTCTCAGGAGTATATTCCGGTTCTGTGAGTGTCCTCAGCTATCATCATCAGTCCATCCGTGATCTGGCACCTGGTTTCCAGGTAGATATGCGGGCAGGAGATGGAACAGTTGAGGCTATTTCAAACAGTGCAAAACGTGTCTACGGTGTACAGTTCCATCCGGAACAGATGAACAATGATGCGGGAAATCGTTGTATGAAACAGTTTGTGGCGATTTGTACAAACTAATGGGAAAATGAAATAGATCAGAGAAAAAACAGGCAGGAGAGATCCGGAAAAATGGATTTCTTCTGCCTGTTTCTCATAATAATGTTGCATAGTACCAATCGTTTACAATGATTACCGCTCCCAGCGTCCCGAAGCCCCGCATGGAAGCACCAGTCCGGTATCACGAACCGGTAAACCGATCTCCTGAGAGTCCACATGACCGTTAAATGGTTTCAACTCGGTAGCAATCATATAAGTCAGTACTGCCGGAGCAAGTCCTGTTGTGTAGGAGTTTACCAGGAAGAATAACGGATCATCGCTGAGCAGTTTTGCACACAGCTTGATCAGCGGATGGATCGCCTCCTCGATCTTCCAGATTTCTCCTTTGGGTCCACGACCGTAAGACGGCGGATCCATGATGATCGCATCGTAGTGATTGCCACGGCGGATCTCACGTTCTACAAATTTTACACAGTCATCTACGATCCAGCGGATAGGGGCATCTTTCAGACCGGAGGAAACTGCGTTTTCCTTCGCCCAGGTGACCATTCCCTTAGAAGCATCCACATGAGTAACACTGGCACCTGCAGCTGCAGCGGCAAGGGTAGCACCACCGGTGTAGGCGAAGAGGTTCAGCACCTTGATCGGGCGTCCGGCTTTGCGGATCTTGTCACCGAACCAGTCCCAGTTGGTTGCCTGTTCAGGGAAAAGACCGGTGTGCTTGAAGCTGAATGGTTTTAAGTTGAACGTAAGGTCTTTGTACTGAATGGTCCACTGTTCCGGCAGGTTGAAGAATTCCCATTCACCGCCGCCCTTTTTGCTGCGGTGGTAGTGGCCATTCATCTTTTTCCAGCCCGGATTCTTCTTCGGGGTATCCCAGATAACCTGTGGGTCCGGACGAACCAGCAGATAGTCGCCCCAACGTTCCAGTTTTTCTCCTTTGGAGGTGTCAAGCACCTGATAATCTTTCCATTGATCTGCAATCCACATGATAAAATATCCTTTCTTTCTATATATATAAATGTATGTCTGGCTAACAGTATTTTTCCGGAAATTGGAAAAAAGCCTGTACATGTTCTATGAGTAAAGTCAGAATGTCCAAGGGACATACTTATCTATAGAATACCATAAACCGGAAAGACAATACAACAGCTATTTGAAAATGCAAGTTTTATGAAGAAAAGTTGCATAAAGGGTCTGGAAAAATAAAATATATCCGTATAATATGCCGAAAATGCAAGTGTTTCTTGACATATGGTCACTTTCTGGATAAAATATTTTCTAGTAGCGTTGTGTAGCGTAAAAGTACGGATGCTGCATAATGAACCATGATGGAAGCAAAAGCACAGGAGGAGATCTATGAAACCGTATAGTCAGTTAAGCAAAGAAGAATTAACCGCTCTGAAGAAAGAACTGGAGAAGCAGTTTGAGGATGTAAAAGGTAAGGGCCTGAAACTGGATATGTCTCGTGGTAAACCGGCAAAAGCTCAGTTGGATCTGAGTAACGGCATGATGGACATTCTGAACAGTGAAACCGATCTGGTAAGCTCTGACGGAGTAGACTGCAGAAACTATGGGATTCTGGACGGTATCAGTGATGCGAGAAAACTGCTGGCTGATATGAGCGAAGTGCCGGAGAGAAACATCCTGATTTATGGCAATTCCAGCCTGAATGTTATGTTTGATACCGTAGCACGTGCCATGACACACGGCTTTCTGGGAAGCACTCCATGGTGTAAATTAGATAAAGTAAAATTCCTCTGTCCGGTACCCGGATATGACCGTCACTTTGGTATTACCGAGTTCTTTGGAATCGAGATGATCAATGTGCCATTACTGCCGACAGGTCCGGATATGGATATGGTGGAGAAACTGGTAGCAGAGGATCCGGCGATCAAAGGTATCTGGTGTGTACCGAAATACGCAAACCCAACCGGTATCTCGTACTCTGATGAGACTGTAAAAAGATTTGCACACCTGAAACCGGCAGCAGAAGATTTCCGTATTTTCTGGGATAATGCATATTCCATCCATCATCTGTATGATGACAAGAGAGACGTGATCCTGGAGCTGTTAAATGAATGCGTCAAAGCAGGAAATCCGAATATGGTTCTGAAATTTATTTCTACATCCAAAGTATCTTTCCCGGGATCCGGTATCGCAGCACTGGCAGCATCCGAAGCAAACCTGGAAGATGCGAAAAAATACATGCGTGTGCAGACTATCGGTCACGATAAACTGAATCAGCTGCGTCATGTAAGATTCTTTAAAGATATGCAGGGAATGTATGCACATATGAGAAAACATGCGGATATCCTGCGTCCGAAGTTTGAAAAAGTATGGGAGGTTCTGGACAGAGAACTGGGTGGTCTTGAGATCGGTACCTGGACAAAACCTCTGGGTGGATATTTCATTTCCTTTGATTCTATGGAAGGATGTGCAAAAGCTATCGTTGCGAAAGCAAAAGAAGCAGGTCTGGTACTGACAGGTGCAGGTGCAACCTATCCATACGGAAAAGATCCGAAAGACAGTAACATTCGTATCGCTCCGTCTTTCCCGACAGTAGAAGAACTGGCGGTTGCCGTTGAAATCTTCGTACTGAGCGTAAAATTAGTAAGTATCGATAAGCTTCTTGAAGCATAAAACACAGGAAAAACAAGGCTGTTTACCGGAGAAAAATTTTCCGGTAAATGGTCTTTTTCTTTTGCTCTTTTTTAAGAAAATGGCTTTACCCATCATAGGTTCGGTGTTAGAATAATGTGGAACAGACAGTCGCGAGGGGGATATGCGGAAGTCTGTGAAGTAAATGAAGGGATGATGCAGGAATACCGGCAGATTTTTAAAAGAGAAGGAAAAGTAAAATGCGCAGGAAGATCTGCATGTTCAGAAGAAAGTAAGGGATTATAGTTATGGCAAAAAAGAAAAAGAAGAATGCGAAGAAACTGGTTCTTGGCGTACTGGTTGCCTATGTAGCGATTATGGCTCTTGGATATATGGGTGTGTCCTATTATTTCTCCAGCCATTTTCTGAAAGGAACTACGATCAGTGGTATCGACTGCAGCAGCAAGACAGCCACGCAGGTGAAAAAGAAGATTCAGAAACAGCTTGGGCAGTATAAACTGCGGATCGCGGAACTGGATGGAAAGACAGAGACAATTCAGGCAACCCAGATCGATCTTACTTACGTGGATGATAATAAAGTAGATGAACTGTTAAAAGAACAGGAACAGTGGAAATGGATCACAGCATTCTCATCAAAAAAGACATACGAACTGGCAGTAACGACTACCTATGATGAGAAAAAACTGAAGGAAGCTCTGGATGATATGAGCTGTTTTCAGGAAGAAAATGTGGTCGCACCCAAGGATGCCTGTCTGAAGGAGCAAAATGGCGAGTATGTGATCGTGCCGGAGGAAGAAGGAAATACACTGGATCGCACAAAAGTGGAAAAGGCAGTAAAGGATGCAATCGAAAGCGGAAAGACAGAAATTAATCTGGAAGAACTGGGGTGCTATGAAAAACCATCGGTATTGAAAGATGATCCTGCTCTGATTGCCGAGAGGGATGCGAAAAATCAGCTTTTGAAAGTAAATGTTACGTATGACTTCGGAGATCGGAGTGAGACTGTAGATGGTTCGGTGGTAAAAGACTGGTTGATCCAGGACAGTGATGGGAACTGGACGGTGGATGAAAGCAAAGCGGCTGATTATGTACAGCAGCTTGCTTATAAATATGATACCTTTGGTCTGACCCATGAATTTACCACACATGCAGGAAAGAAAATCACTTTGAAGGGCGGCGATTATGGATGGGTCATCAAGAAAAAAGAAACCACCGCAGCCCTTGTGGAATACATAAAAGAAGGAAAAACCGGAACGGTAGAGCCGGTTTATCTGTATGAAGGAAAGAGCCGGGATACCAACGATATCGGTGGTACCTACGTAGAGATCAGTATCCAGGATCAGGAAATGTGGTGTTACAAGGATGGTGTGGTCGTGGTGGATACGCCCGTAGTAACGGGTAATGTGTCAAAAGGATATGATACACCGTCAGGAAGTGTCTGGGCAATTGATGCGAAAAAACATGATGCAGTCTTAAAAGGCGAAGGTTATACACAGCCTGTAACCTATTGGATGCCGTTTAATGGTAATGTGGGAATTCACGATGCGGATACCTGGCGTTCCGAATACGGTGGTGAGATCTACAAAACCAGCGGTTCCCACGGATGTGTGAACACACCTACAGCAAACGCGGAGAAAATCTTTAATACGGTAGAGATTGGAACACCGGTAATCGTGTATTAAAAAGAAGAAAGCAGTGGCTGAAACAGAAACTGCGAAAATAATTTTGGAAAGAAAGAGTAGGAGAGGAAAAATGAAAATTGTAGTATTGGCAGCTGGAACCAGCACGGAACGTGAGGTTTCTATTGTATCGGGAACAGAAGTGTGTAAGGCACTTCGTTCCAGGGGACATCAGGCGATTCTTGTGGATGTATTTTTCGGCAAGGAGGGTGCAGATCCTGCCACTGCTTTTGACGGAGATTATGATGTAGATGCAGAAGCTGCATATATCAGCAGTTTTAATGCACAGGTAAAAGATGCGGTGGCAAGCGGAAGAGAATTCTTCGGTCCGGGTGTGATTGAGCTGTGTAAGGCAGCGGATGTGGTCTTTATGGCACTTCACGGAGCGAATGGTGAAGATGGAAGAGTACAGGCCTACTTCGATCTGTGCGGTATCCCGTATACCGGAACCGGTTATCTGAGCAGCGCGATGGCGATGGACAAAGGAATCACAAAAAAAATCTTTCGGACTTCCGGTGTTCCGACACCACGCGGTGTGGAACTGAAAAAGGGGAAAGACAGCATGAATCTGGCTGACTATAATATGAAACTTCCGGTTGTGGTTAAGACCTGCTGTGGAGGCTCAAGCGTTGGAGTGTATATCACAAAGACGCCGGAAGAATACGAAGAGGCACTGAAAGGTGCATTTTCTTACGAGGATGAAGTGGTAGTAGAGGAGTATATCGAGGGAAGAGAATTTTCTGTTGGTGTGGTAGACGGTAAAGCCTATCCGATCATCGAGATCGCCCCGGTAGAAGGCTTTTACGATTATAAGAATAAATATTCCGCAGGCGCGACCATCGACACCTGTCCTGCAGTTCTGACCGAGGAGCAGACCAGGCAGATGCAGACATATGCAGAAGCAGGATGCAAGGCACTGGCAGTTGAGGGATATGCAAGACTGGATTTCCTGATGAAAGAGGATGGTTCCATGTACTGCCTCGAAGCAAATACACTTCCGGGTATGACTCCGACCAGTCTGCTTCCGCAGGAGGCGGCAGTTCTGGGCATTGATTATGCTCAGCTGTGTGAAAAGCTGATTGAAATTTCTATGAGAAAATATCAGAAGTAAATGATGATTTGCAAAAAGAAAAGTAACTGTAAGGATATGAAACAGTTACGGAAAAAGAGGAAATTGTAATGATGAAGAATCTTACACTGGAACATATCGCGGCTGCCTGCCACGGTACCTATTACGGCTCGGAAGAAAAAAAGAGTCAGTGCATTGAAGCAGTAACAACAGACAGTCGGAAAGTAGAAAAGGGCTGCCTGTTTGTTCCGATTGTGGGCGCAAGGGCAGATGGTCATAAATTTATTGATCAGGTAATGAAACAGGGGGCGTTGGCTACTCTGAGCGAACGCCCGTTAGGAGAAGTGGATTTCCCTTATATTCAGGTTGAGTCTTCGTTGCAGGCAGTAAAAGATCTGGCAGCATATTATCTGGAACAGTTGCAGATTCCGGTTGTAGGTATTACCGGAAGTGTGGGAAAGACCAGCACGAAAGAGATGATTGCAGCAGTACTGGAACAGAAATTTCAAGTACTGAAAACTCTTGGTAATTTTAATAACGAACTGGGACTTCCACTGACGGTGTTCCGACTTCGCGAGGAAGATGAAATTGCAGTTTTGGAGATGGGAATCAGCGATTTTGGTGAGATGCATCGTCTGGCATCTATTGCACAGCCAAATACCTGTGTGATCACCAACATTGGTACCTGTCATCTGGAAAATCTGGGAGATCGTGATGGTGTACTGAAAGCTAAGACAGAGGTATTTGACCATCTGAAACCGGATGCTACAGTGATCTTAAACGGAGATGACGATAAACTGGTCACTGTAAAAGAAGTACAGGGAAGGAGACCGATATATTTCGGACTGAATGAGGAATTTCCGTTATATGCTGACGAGATCGAGAGCAAAGGACTGAAGGGGATTGCCTGTCGGATTCATACGCCGAAGGGAACATTTTCTGTGGTTGTACCGATTCCGGGACATCATATGGTTTACAATGCACTTGCGGGAACAGCGGTCGGACTGGCATACGGTATGGAACTTTCTGAGATTCAGAAAGGAATTGAAAGTCTGCAGTCATTAAGTGGTCGGTTCCATATTATTGAGAACGAAAAGTACACGATCGTGGATGACTGTTACAACGCAAACCCGATGTCCATGAAGGCTTCTCTTGGTATCCTGAAAGATGCGATGGGAAGAAAAGTGGCCATTCTGGGAGACATGGGAGAACTGGGAGAGAATGAAAAAGAGCTGCACAGGGAAGTCGGAACTTTCGCGGGAAATTGTGGCATTGATCTTCTGATCTGTGTGGGAACCCTGGCAAAAGAAATTGCCGGAGCGGCAAAGGAAAGCAGCATACAGGCGGAAAAACAGCTGGAAGCCGTATCCTTCGATACACTGGAAGAACTTCTGATGCATCTGGGAGAACAGGTGAAACAGGGAGATACGATCCTTGTGAAAGCATCTCATTTTATGAATTTTGGAAAAATAGTGGAAGCATTACAAAAATAAAATATAGTATGCAACAAAAAAGAACGGGTCACCGGTATTAAACCAGTGGCTCGTTCTTTTTCAGTGTTTCGAGAATCAGTGTTCTCGTATACTCGCCGATATGTTTTTGGTCCTCTTTGGAAAGTTCAGATGGACGGAATGGTTTGCAGTATTCCAGAACTACATGGTTTTTTCGAATCTTCGGAAATTGTTTTTCAAAGATCGATACGGTGTTGTTCATAGCAATCGGGACAATCAGACAGTCAGTTTTAGTTGCCAGACGAAAGCTTCCTTCATGGAATTCCAGAAGTTCCAGATCGCTTTCATTCCTGTTTCTGGTGCCTTCCGGGAAGATGCAGACAGAGATACCGGACTTGATCAGCTCGATACCAGACAGGATGGTTTTCAGTCCTTTTTTTATATCTTTCCGGTCAAGGAAGAGACAGTGGAGATAATGCATCCAGTTTGAAAGCAGAGGTATCTTCTCCATCTCAGCTTTGGCAATATAGCCGGTCAGCCGCGGGCAGCGGGTGTAGGTGAGAAGAATATCAAAAAAACTTCGGTGGTTGCCTATATACAGAACGGCTTCATCCGTCGGAACCAGTTCTTCGCCAATAACAGTAACTTCTACACCGGTCAGCCACAGGATAAAACGGAAAACCGACTGGATCAGATGCAGAGAGCTGATATCCTTTTTGTAGGGGTTGAATTTACCGATGATCCATTCAACGATAAGGATAGGAATTGAGAGGATCAGAAACCCGATAACAGTAATGCATACTAAAAGAAATCTTATCATATGTGCCTCCATATACATGAATTCTCAGATGGATGTTTCGCGTATGAAGATACGAAACATCACTGCAGTACACTTATTATATAGGAATTTATGGAAAAAATCCACATAAAATAATAAGGATCAATCGTGGGGGGATGCGGATGAACAGGAGTATGGTATTGTTGCTTCTGATTGTCGTGCTGGCAGGAAGTATCTGGGGATGTGGAAGGATGCGGCAGAAGAAGGAAAAAGAACATGGAGTAGAATATACGGTGTTGGGGGAAGACCAGATACCTGACGAGATCCGGAAAGTAGTGGATGTAAAAAAGCAGGAAGAATTTCAGATGACATATCAGGAAGAGGATATGCTGTATCTGTTACAGGGGTATGGGATTCAGAGCAGTGGAGGGTACAGTATCCGTGTGGAAAAAGTCAGCGAAAATGATACAGAACTTCATGTAAAGACAAAATTGATCGGTCCGAAGGGGAAAGATGGAGGAACGGAGGGGATATCTTGTCCGTATCTTGTGATCAAAGTGGAAAACCGTCACAAAAAAGTAGTGTTTGATTAGGAGGGAGTATATGGAACTGCGAAAAAAAAATTTGCATATGATGCAAAAGAAAAGCGAAGCTCAGAATCAGATTACTTTTGATGAGGATTATAATGTACCGGATCAAAAAGCGGATATCGGTCAGATCATCCAGAAGAAAGGCGAGGTGGAGATTGAACAGGTCCAGGTGAGCGAAGGAAAAGCTGTGATTCAGGGACAGTTGATCTTCCGGCTTTTGTATGTGGCAGACAATCCGGGAAAAACAGTTTCCAGTCTGGAAGGAAAGCTTCCGATCGAAGAAACATTGCATCTGGATAAGGTACAAAGCGGGGACAAAGTTTGCTTAAAGTGGGAGATTGAAGATCTGACGATTCATCTGATTAATTCCAGAAAGCTGAATGTGAAGGCAATCGTGGAATTCCTGGCAGTTGTGGATGAGGAAAAGCAGATATCGATACCGGTGGAACTGAAAGGAGAAGAAGAGATTTCCGCAAAGAAAAAGACGATCAGGGTTCTGACACTTGGTGTACATAAAAAAGACACCCTGCGAAAGAAAGAGGAAATTACGATTGCTTCGAACAAGCCGAATATTCACCAGATTCTGTGGAAGGATATTCAGGTACGGGGGCTTGAGATGCGGGCCCAGGAAGGAAAGGTGACAGCGAGGGGGGAATTGTCAGTATTTGTGCTGTATGTGTCCGATGATGAGGCCAACCCGCTGCAGTGGCTGGAACAGACTATGACATTTTCCGGTGAGCTTTCCTGTACAGGATGTACGATGGATATGATTCCATATATTGATACTACGATGTTGCAGTCCAGTCTGGAGATTAAACCGGATGCGGACGGAGAGGAACGGGTATTTCTTGTGGATGTGGTGTTGGAACTGGATATCAGGCTTTATCAGGAAGAAACGGAAACGATACTTCTGGATATCTATACACCGAAACTGGAATGTATTCCGCGGCGAGAAACGCAGATGTTGGAACAGCTGGTAGTAAGAAATGCTGCCAAATGTCGTGTCAGTGACCGGATATCTGTGGAAGAAGCCCAGGGAAAGATTCTTCAGATCTGTCATGGAGAGGGCAGCGTGAAGGTGGATAGTGTGCACCGGGAAGAGCATGGGATTCAGGTGGAAGGAATTGTACAGGTAAGGATTCTTTACAGTATCAGTGACGATGAGATGCCGTTTTATTCGATGGAAACTGTGATACCTTTCTCTCAGATGATCGAGGGAGAACAGGTCAATGGACAATATGGTTATCAGCTGCAGGCTGATCTGGAACAGCTGTCGATGATGATGTTAGACAGCAGTGAGATTGAGGTGAAGGTGGTACTGAATCTGAATGCCTTGCTGGTAATGCAGTGGGAGGAAGACCTCATACAGGAGATCCAGACGCGGGAGCCGGATCAGAAAAAACTGGAAGAACTGCCTGGAATCGTATGCTATGTGGTACAGCCCAGGGATACTCTGTGGGATATTGCAAAAATGTTTTATACTACAATGGAGGCTATCCGGAAATTGAATGATCTTGGAGAAGGGGAAGTCAAACCGCGCCAGACACTTCTGGTGGTGAAAAACAGCGGGTGTAACTGAGAAAAAAACTCCAAAAGTGCTGCTTGAATTTTTGAAGAAAACAGTGTAATATATTTTTACATGAATATTGTATACAAAGTACATAGTTGCACGACTTGTGATCTGCTTATCTGATGTTACGGAACAACATCGGAAAACAGAAAGAAAAAGACAGGTGCAGAAGAAAAGGAGCAGAAAGGATGCGTTTACAGGCTTTTGCGAAGATCAACCTTGGGTTGGATGTGTTAGGAAAACGGGAAGACGGATACCATGAGGTCCGCATGATCATGCAGACAATCCGTATGTATGATCAGCTGGATATGCGAAAGAGTGTGGAGCCGGGGATTCATCTGACAACCAATAAAAAATATATCCCGGTGGATGAAAATAACCTGGTATGGCGGGCGGCGAAACTGATGATGGATACCTGTGGAATCATAGAAGGTGTAAGTATCCATCTGCATAAAGTGATTCCGGTGGCAGCAGGTATGGCAGGGGGAAGTTCTGATGCGGCAGCGACGCTGGTAGGCATGAATCGCCTGTTTCACTGTGGACTATCCAAAGAAAAACTGATGGAACTTGGTGTGCAGATCGGTGCGGATGTTCCGTACTGTGTGCTTCGAGGAACTGCACTGGCAGAGGGAATCGGAGAAAAACTGACGGTACTTCCGCCGATGCCGGATTGCTGGATACTGATCGGAAAACCAGGGATCAGTGTATCTACCAAATATGTATATACAACACTTGATCTGAATACGGATACGGTACATCCGGATATCGACGGGATGAAAAAGGCACTGGAAGACGGAAATCTGTATGGTATTACGGAACGGATGGGAAATGTCTTGCAGGATGTGACGATTCCCGCCTACCCGGAAGTGGAAAGAATCAAGGAACAGATGAAGACCTTGGGAGCGGTGAATGCGATGATGAGCGGAAGCGGTCCTACGGTATTTGGAATTTTTGACAATGAAGAAAAAGCACAGGAGGCGTGTCAGAAGCTGCGGGAGAGCGGATCATGCCAGCAGGTATTTCTGACGGTACCATTTAACAACTATGGAGGAAAAACAATCGATGGCGAGTGATTTGCACCTGGAGATGAATGAATATCTGCCACTGCGGGATGTGGTTTTTAATACGCTTCGTCAGGCAATTCTCCGAGGCGAACTGAAGCCCGGAGAACGTCTGATGGAAATCGCACTTTCTCAGCGACTGGGGGTCAGCCGTACGCCTGTACGGGAGGCTATCCGAATGCTGGAACAGGAAGGTCTGGTGATCATGATTCCCAGAAAAGGTGCACAGGTGGCTGAGATTTCCGAGAAGGATCTGAAAGATGTGCTGGAAGTCCGTCTGGGGCTGGAAGAACTGGCGGTACGGATCGCGTGCCAGAGGATCACAGAAGAAGAACTGGAAGAACTGGAACAGGCTGTGAAGGAATTTGAGGAAGCAATGAAAGAAGACAATCTGGGGGTGCTTGCGGCAGCGGATGTAAAGGTACATGAAGTGATCTATGGAAGTACCCATAACAAGCGACTGGTACAGATCATCAGCAATATCCGGGAACAGATGTATCGCTATCGTGTGGAATATCTGAAAGATGTGGAGAGCCGTAAGACCCTGGTGGAAGAACACTATGCCGTATACAGGGCACTCAAAGCCAGAAATCAGCAGCAGGCAGTGAAAGATATCTGCATTCATATTGTCAATCAGCAGAATGCGATTCTGCGAAGCCTGGAGCAGATGAATAAAGAAGAACAGGAAAAGTAAAATAAGGAAATAAAATAAGGAAACAGAGAAGCAGAAAGATGGGAAGATCATTAGAGTCTTCCTGTTTTTCTGTTTTTTTGCTTATTTTACATGTTCGGGTTTTCCGGGTATAGAACCGGAAGAACCGGGGAGAATAAGGAGAGTGAAAGAAAGGAAGGAAAAGGATGACAGATGGAACACCGGTAACAAAAAATCTGGAAGAAAACGAGGTCTGGTTTCGAAGCCGCTGCGAAGGGTGTTCGGATATTAAACTCCAGCCCATGAGACTCGGGAAAGACGGCAGCGTCTCTGCGCTTGCCATCTATGTGGAAAATACCGTACCGAATCTGATCCTGGAAGAATCGGTGCTTGGACGGATGTTTATCGACATGGCGGGGAAAGATCCGAAAGAAGTGTATCAGGCAGTGGAAGCAAACAGCCTGGGGCTTTCGGAAGCACAGCCACTGCAGACCCGGGAAGAAGGGATGAATGCAATGCTGGCAGGGAATCTGCTTCTTCTGGTAGAGGGATATGATAAAGGGCTGAAAATCGGAAGTAAGGGATATCCCGCACGCTCTGTAGATAATACAGATACAGAAAAGGTGCTGAGGGGATCAAACGAAGGATTTACCGAGTCGGTAAAAACCAATACAGCACTGATCCGAAAAAGAATCCGGAGTACAGATATGAAAGTAGAAGAGCTGACCGCAGGTGTCCGGTCAAATACAAGGCTGGTACTGGTATATATGAAAGAGCTGGTATATCCGGAAGTGCTGGAACAGATCCGGCGGGGCATTGATCAATTTGTAATTGATGGGGTTCTTGACAGTGGAATCATCGAGCAGCTGACAGAGGAGGACTGGGTGTCACCGTTTCCACAGTTTCAGACTACCGAACGACCGGATCTGGCTGCGATGGAAGTACTGGATGGAAGAGTTGTTTTGTTATGTGACAATTCACCGGTAGCCTTGTTGCTTCCCAGTGTATTTCAGGATTTTATGAATGTGACGGAGGATCGTTATAACCGGTTTGAGATTGCCTCTTTTGAACGGGTGATCCGATATGCGGCGATGATCTTTTCTTTTTTGTTATCCGGAACATATCTGGCAGTGATTGGGTTCCATACGATGATCCTGCCGACCAATCTGATCCTGTCCTTTGCAGAGTCCCGGCAGGGGGTTCCATTTCCAAGTCTTCTGGAAGTATTGTTTATGGAACTTGCATTTGAACTAATCCGTGAGGCGGGGATTCGGATGCCAGGAGCTTTAAGTGGAACGATTGGTATTGTAGGAGGGCTGATCATCGGTGATGCGGCGGTGAGTGCCAATCTGGTGAGTCCGATGGCAGTGGTGATCGTGGCATTAAGTGCACTGAGTTCTTTTGCCATACCGAATGAAGAATGTACTTCGGCATTCAGGCTGATCAAATATGGTTTTATTCTGCTTGGAGGACTGTTGGGCATGTATGGAATCGTACTGGGTCTGTATTTGCTTCTGGGACATCTGGCCCGGCTGACCAGTTTTAAGATTCCATATCTGATGCCATTTATCGGAAAAGATATTGCCGGATATCAGGACGAACGGGATCTTCTGGTGCGGGCACCGATGAGGAAAATGCGGTATCGTCCGATCTATACGCGAAGATCCCAGAGAGTTCGCTTAAGGGAAAAATAGAAAAATGAGGAGTGACGGAGGCAATGTTTGCAGAGAATAATAGAATCTCATGGTCGCAGATGCACTGTCAGTGCTTGCTTGCGGCACTGGGCATGGGATTGATATGGGGAATTCCGGAATTTATCGGAAGAGAAGGAGCAGTCGGAATCCTGATCGGCGGCATACTTCTCGTCCTGTGGAGCGGGATCCTTCGAAGGCAGATGACAGTATTCCGGGATCCGATCCGGTATCTGGGAAAAGTTCCCGCCTGGCTGATAGCTGGAATCTGGGAGAGCTATCTGGTGCTTACCGGTGGATGGCTGGTGGGAAAAGTCGGGCATCTGGCAGGAGAATATCTGGTTTCCGGAGTGCCGGAGACATTACTTTCTCTTATTTTTGTTCTTGCGGCACTGGGAGGATCCCATCATGTACAGGCACGGGGGCGGCTGGCGCAAATCTCATGGGGGGTTGCAGCATGGCTGGGAGGGATCTTGCTGTTGCTGGCTGCAGTTCAAAACAGTCCCTCTCTGGAGATGGTGTGGGGCGATCAACATCTGGAAACAACAGGGTTTGACTGGAAACGGAGTGTGAAAAGCATCGGAAAATATGTGGCATACGGATCTGGCATCGGTCTGATGACCTGGCTGACGGTACAGGTTCGTGACAGCAAAGAAAAAAGAAGAAAAGAAGGACTTGCGCCGGCCATTGGTCAGTTATCCCTCTGGTTTCTGACGGGAGCGGTGCTTCTCACTGTCAATTTTGGAACAGATGCAACAACTATGAATACCTGTCCGATTCTGGAAGTGATGGCGGGCGTGGAGCTCCCCGGTGGCTTTTTAAGACGGGTAGATTTGATTTTTTTAAGCATACTATTGTTTTCGCTGGTCTTTTTGCTGGGCAGTATCTTCTTTTACAGCAGCTATGTGGCGGACAGGATTCATATTTCTATTGGCCGTCTTCCGTCAGCGATTCTTTGTTTTTTACTGGGAACAACAGCACAGGAGCAGTGGAACTGGAGTCGTCAGTACCCGAAGATGTTAAGCCGGGTCTATCTGCCCGTATGTTTGATGATGACGGTCTGTGCAGCATGGGCGAGGAGAAAATCTTATGGAAAAAGATAAAGAAAGGCAGAGCATCCGGACTGGAGTGAAACTTCTGTTTTGCCTGCTTGTATCCGGATTTGTTTTTCTTATTGCCTGTCAGGCGGTGGAACCGGAAAAACGGGCGTATCCGCAGGTGATCGGCATCGACTGGCAGAAAGAAGAACAAAGGTATACAGTGTGGATGCATATGGCATCTCTTGCCGAAGACACCGGGCAGAGGAAACAAAGCGCAGAGACGCAGCCGGGAAATGAACTGTATTTTAACGGTTCGGATGGGGCGCAGATCCATACTGCTTACGAAGCGACCAGGGAACAGTATCTGGATATCGGACATGTAAAAGCAGTAATTTTTGGTACCTCTCTCCGGGAAAACAGGGAGAGATTAAGAGAAGTGCTTAAGGGAATGGAGTCGGAGAGCAGCCTCGGAAACAGTCTCTGTATTTTCACAACAGACAGTCTTTCGGAACTGTCGCAGGCTGTGGAAGAGCAGGGGATCTCACTGGGAGATTTTCTTAACGGGTTGTATGAAAATCGTACCGATTCATCGGCACAGGCACCGGTGAGACTTGCGGATCTTTACCGCTCCTGTCATACAGATACCGCCCTGCCTCAGATACCAGGTATTACAGTAAAAGATCGGGTATTGATGGTAGAGAAAAAATAGCACCGGGAGACATAAATATTTGCAGAAAACAGTTATCCTGTATATGAAGCAGAAATTTGTAGTATATCCATTGTGAAAATCTCTGGGAGATAGTATAATCAATTGTGAAAGTATAACAAAAATGAGAAAAAATTAAAAAAAATATAGATAAAATGCCCATGGAACTAAATTAGATGATTCGGACCATGGCAATGTTAGGGAAAAAACGGGAAGATAAGAGGAAGAAAAATGAGAGAACAACGCAGTCAGGAATTGTGGCAGCAGATTGGAGAAGTATGGCATTTGAGCCTGCCAGCTATTCTGACACAAATTACAACAATAGCCATGCAATATATAGATTCTGCGATGGTGGGAGCACTAGGAGCAAATGCTTCTGCTGCGATCGGTCTGGTAGCAACAACTACCTGGTTGTTTGGCGGAATTACTTATGCGATAGCAGCGGGATTTTCCGTACAGGTCGCACATCATATTGGAGGGAAAAAAGAGAAAGAAGCCAGACAGGTGGTATGCCATGGTCTGCTGGTTGCACTTCTGGTATCAGGAATTTTGTGTCTGATCGGACTTACCATCAGCGGAAGACTGCCGGTGTGGCTGGGCGGTAATCCGGAGATCCGGAAAGATGCATCGGCGTATTTTATGGTCTATGCGCTGATGGTACCGTTTTCACAGATCAATTCCCTGAATTCGTCTTTCCTGCAGTGCAGCGGAGACATGGTGACACCAAGTATCCTGAATGCAATCATGTGTGTGTTGGATGTGATTTTCAATGCACTTCTGATACCAAGATTCGGAGTTATGGGTGCCGGGATGGGAACAGCGCTTGCCTGTGCATGCGTCAGCCTGACCATGACGGCGCGGTGCTGTATCCACAATGAAAAACTGCATCTCAGGAGAACGGAAGGGTTTCACTATAATCCGGAGATATTAAAGCGAGCATTCCGGATCGGAACGCCGGTGGCAGTGCAGGAAATAGCCATAAACAGTGCGATGGTGGTAGCTACAATGATCATTGCTCCATTGGGCGCTGTTTCTATTGCGGCAAATTCTTTTGCAGTGACAGCGGAGAGTCTGTGCTATATGCCGGGATATGGTATTGGGTCGGCGGCAACAACACTGGTTGGGAGAAGCGTGGGTGCAGGTGAGACGAAACAGGCAAAAAGGTATGGGAATATCTGTACAGCGATGGGGGCATGCTTCATGGCTGCAACCGGAGCAATCATGATGCTGATCTGTCCGATTGTATTCCGGGTATTGACACCGGATCCATCCGTACGGACGCTGGCGGCACAGGTACTTCGTATCGAACTTCTGGCGGAACCATTGTTTGGAGCATCTATCGTGGCAGCAGGAGCACTTCGTGGCGCAGGTGATACTTTTGTTCCAAGCCTTATGAATCTTGGAAGTATCTGGATCGTCCGGTTGGGTCTGGCAATGATTCTTGTAAAAAGTCTGGGGCTTTACGGTATGTGGATCGCTATGGCGGTGGAACTTTGTGTTCGTGGCTGTCTGATGTTATATCGGCAGAGAACCTCAAAATATTATGATCTCTATAAAAAGAAAACTGCCACAGAAAATGTGTAAAGAGATAAAAGAAGCCATATCATCCTGTGAAAGATGATATGGCTTCTTTTTACAGAGGACAACGTTCAGGAATCCATGAATACAAGGAAATCTGATATCGTTGCACAAACAGTTTTGCTTAGATATTCAGCATATCACTGAAGACTTTCAGTGCACCGTCGGTATCATGAGCCAGAACACGTTTTGCAAGAATCTTACCAAGCTGTACGCCTTCCTGGTCAAAGCTGTTCAGATTCCATACAAAGCCCTGGAACATGATTTTGTTTTCAAAGTGAGCTAACAGGGCACCTAAAGATGCCGGTGTCAGTTTGTCTCCTACAATGATGCTGGAAGGACGTTTTCCTTTGAAATTTTTGTTCAGATTTTCGTCTTCTTTACCGCAGGCAAATGCCACGATCTGGGCAGCTACGTTTGCACACAGCTTCTGCTGGCTGGTGCTGCTTTCGATATCCACATCTACACCCAGCTGGCTGTTTTTGAAGCCGATGAACTGCAGTGGAACGATGTCAGTTCCCTGATGCAGTAACTGGTAGAAAGAGTGCTGTCCGTTGGTTCCCGGTTCTCCGAAGATGACCGGTCCGGTTACATAATCTACCGGTTCACCGAAACGGTTGACAGATTTTCCGTTGGATTCCATATCACACTGCTGCAGGTGTGCCGGGAAACGGCTCAGTGCCTGAGAGTATGGCAGAACTGCTGTGGAAGGATATCCCTGTACATTTCTTTCATATACGCCGATCAGAGCATCCAGCATATCCGGGTTTTTCAACAGATCACGGTTGGTAGCCAGTTTGTCTTCGGCTGCTGCACCGTCCAGAAGTTCTGCGAAAACTTCCGGTCCGAAAGCCAGAGAAAGGATCGCTCCACCTACACCGGATACGGAAGAGTAACGTCCTCCGATATAGTCATCCATGAAGATCGCAGTCAGATATTCATCACTCTTAGCCAGTGGAGAAGTCTCACTGGTAACTGCCAGCATGTGCTTGGAAGGATTCAGACCTGCTTTTGTCAGCGCATCTTTTACGAATGCTTCATTGGTCAGGGTCTCCAGAGTTGTACCTGATTTGGATACTACGATAAACAGTGCGTGTGCCAGATCTACAGATGCCAGAACAGCAGCTGCATCATCCGGGTCTACATTGCTGATGAATTTTGCTTCCATTTTGAAGGTATTGTTGGCTTTTGCCCAGTTTTCCAACGCGATATATAAAGCGCGGGGACCCAGGTCACTTCCGCCGATACCGATCTGTACAACGGTTGTGAATTTCTCGCCGGCTTCGTTTACGATTTCACCGGCATGTACTTTATTAGCAAAATCAGCAGCTTTTTTCTGCTGTGCCACATAGAATTCACGTTTGTCAACGCCGTCAACAACGACAGGATTACCCAGCTGTGTACGTGCCAGGTGATGCAGAACCATACGTTTTTCGCCGGTGTTGATTACAGCGCCGTTGTACAGCTCCTCAAATTTATCAATTAACTGTGCTTCGTCTGCCAGTTCAGCCAGAGCTGTCAGGACAGTTTCATCTACTTCTTTTGCTGCGTAATTGTACTGTAAACCTGCAGCCATTGGAGTGCTGTAGTTCTTTACACGTTCGCCACCCTGTTCTCCGGACATTGCAGTGGCAATATCCACATGATTTTTCAGTCCGGAAAGCTTATCATAAGATGAGAGGGTGTCCAGATTTTTCCATGTTGCCATAATATATTCCTCCTTATCAATAGGTGTATAATCACTATCACCATTAGTCATTATACTGAAAAAAAACAGCGATTTCAATGGATTGATGTATTTAATTCAAAAATGTCGAATTTGCAAAAAGTCAGTGGTTATTTTGTATAATTATAAAAGAAAGAGATGTTGATTTTATAGGGAAAATAGTTCAGAATATAAAGAAAAGAAACAGATCATCTGGCGTAGGTAAGGGAGAACACACTATGAAAAATAATAAATATGAGATCGATATGTGCAACGGGTCGATCATGGATAAACTGATATCTTTTGCATTGCCACTGATGCTTTCCGGTATTCTGCAGCTGATGTTCAATGCTGTGGATATCGTGGTAGTGGGAAGGTTCAGCGGCAGCCAGTCACTGGCGGCCGTAGGATCTACAACAGCACTCATCAATGTTTTTACCAACCTGTTTATCGGAATTTCTCTGGGAACCAATGTACTGGCGGCCAGGTTCTACGGAGCAGGAAAAACAAAAGAAATGTCAGAAACGGTTCATACGTCTATTGCACTGGCACTGGTCAGCGGTGTGGCAATGGCAGTGATCGGACTGATCTTTTCCCGCTGGTCTCTGGAAGTGATGGGAACGCCGGAGGATGTGATTGCCCAGGCAACATTATATATGCAGATCTATTTTCTGGGTATGCCATTTTTCATGGTGTATAACTATGGTGCTGCCATTTTGCGGGCGGTAGGAGATACGAAGCGCCCGTTATTCTATCTGATTATTTCGGGTGTGATCAATGCTGTGTTAAATATGATTCTGGTCATTTTCTTTCATATGGCGGTGGAAGGTGTTGCCATTGCAACGGTCATTTCGCAGCTGATTTCATGTATTCTGGTACTGCGGTGTCTGTATCGGTCAGAGGGAAGCTATCAGTTGCGATTCTCAAAACTGACCATGAAAAAAGCTTATCTGATGCAGATCTTTCAGGTAGGTGTTCCGGCGGGTATCCAGAGTACGGTTATTAACTTCTCCAATGCCCTGCTGCAATCCTCGGTCAATTCCTTCGGTTCGGTAGCTATGGCAGGGTACACGGCAGCCAACAATATCCTCGGATTCCTCTACGTATCCATCAATGCCGTAACACAGGCATGTATGAGTTTTACCAGTCAGAACTACGGTGTGGGAAAATACAAACGAATGGACAAAGTTCTGATCGATTGCCTGATTCTTTCGGTGATCGTAGGAGGTGTTCTCGGTTGCGGAGCCTATTTCGGCGGCTCCCCGATCCTCTCCATCTACACAGAGGATCCCGAAGTTATCAAAGCAGGCCTTGAGATCCTGTCTATTACAACCGTCCCCTACTTCCTCTGCGGAATCATGGATCTTTTTCCGGGAGCCCTGAGGGGCATGGGATCATCCACCGTCCCCATGATCCTGTCCGTCATAGGAACTGTAGGCACAAGAATTCTGTGGATCTTTGGAATATTCCCATCCCACAGAAGTCTCTACATCCTCTTTATTTCCTATCCGGGTTCCTGGATCATTACTATCATCATGCAGGTGATCTGCTATTACTTTGTGAGAAAAAAGACTTACGGACAGGCAGCTGTAAAAACGGCATAGCACCAGAAGAGATATAGAAGATAAAAAGAAAATAGAAAGAAAATAGAAAGAGAAACCACGAAAGACATACCATAAGAAAAATAAAAGACAGCTCAGCACTGTATTCTAAATGCAGCTGAACTGTCTTTTGCACTCATCGATCCGGTTTATCTGTGCAGCGAAATCATTTATGTAGCGACAATAGCATTTTATAATTCCCGGGACAGGATTTCTTCTTTCCGTTCCAATAACGAATCATCCCTCAAAAGCGCTTCCTCAACCGTTTCAAACCCAATCCGATCAATCATAACCGCAAACCTTTCTCCTGCGAGTCCCCTCTCACGGAACAGTAAAATCGCCTTCTCAATCACATCCATTGCCTCATCCTTAGTAGTAAACACCTTACTCAGTGCACGACCATGAGAAATCTTCTTCCCCCAGCGTCCGCCAACAAAAATTTTAAACCCATACGTTCCGTCTGTAATCGAATCGAATCTGCAGTTTCCCACACATCGACCACAGTGAATACAGACATTTTCATCAATATGTAATTTCTTATCCGATACTTTGGCAGCTCCCATCGGGCAAACTGCCTCAACACTACATTTTTTACATCCTTTACAAAGCTCTGCTTTAAAATGAGGAATTCGTTGCCCAATAATACCCAGATCATTCAGATTCGGTTTTACACAGTTATTTGGACAACCGCCTACTGCAATTTTAAACTTATGAGGCAGCTTCACATCATGATACCCCTCATAAAAACGTTTATGAATCTCCTCTGAAATCGCAAACGAATCCAGAAGTCCATACTGACAGGTGGTTCCTTTACAGGAAACTACGGGACGAACTTTAGCGCCCGTACCACCGATAGCCATACCGGCATTCTCGACAAACTCCTGAAACTCTTCCAGTTTTTCATAAGGAATACCCTGTACTTCAACTGTCTGTCTCGTGGTAAAAGTCAGAATTCCGTTTCCAAACGTTTCTGCCGCGTCTGCCATTGCCCGGTGCTGGGCAGCGGTAACTTTTCCATTTACTGTTAAAATACGGGCAGAAAAATTATCTGTCCCCTTATTATTCAAAAAACCAAGCCCTTTCAGTCTTTTTTCTTCCTCTTTTGAAAGTGTTAATGATGACATATTCTGAGTTCTCCTTTTTATAGAAATGTGGCAACTACTCAGTAGGTAACATTCCGCGAGGCGTTTTGGCATGTTTATTGCCAAAATCCCGAGACATACAAGTCAAAGTGCCATCACCGAAGGTGATTAGAAATGCATTTCGACTCGTAACTGTGAGGCTACTGAACAGTTACGAAATATGTAAATACAGCACGATATTAATTCAGTACAGCACGACCGGTCTTTGCAAAACGTACGATCATTTCCCGTGTCAGGCTGAAGTCTTCGTCTTCAATGATGATATCTTTCCTGTCCATCCAGAGTCCGGTGGAAAGTTCGTTGCGGTCAAGAGTGATGAAGGGATCACCGTCCAACTCTGCGTAATAGCCGATCAGGAGATCCGACGCCATTCCCCAGGGTTGAGTTTTGTAATACCGCAGATTTTTCACTCTTACTCCTACTTCTTCATAAACCTCCCGCATTACTGTTTCCTCGGCGGTCTCCCCGATTTCAGTAAAACCGGCAATCAGCGCATAATTAGGATTATTCCGTCCGGCATATTTTGTCAGCAGAATTCTTTCCCCGTCGATTACTCCGACAATAATAGCCGGACAGATTTTCGGATAAATGGTATTTCCACATTGTGGGCAAGAGAGCATCCGTTCTTTATGGGAAGGATCCGGAACAACAGGAGTTCCGCAACGTCCGCAAAAACGATTGTTCCGATACCAGTCATACAGATGAAAAGCCGTCATTGCAGCAAAAATATGATGCTTGGGCTCTCGACCGCGGATTTCCTGAAGAGAGTGGAAAGTATAAGTTTCCGGAAAGTCCAGATCCGCATCCATCACAAGAAAACAGGAGGTTTGATCCAGAGCAAACAGCCAGATCAGAGAAGTAGTGGTGGGAAACTGTGAAGAAACATTTTCCCATAGTGGAAACCGGCAGGTATTTGCTGAGAGATCTGCCAAAAGTTTTCGGTCACGGAAAGCAAAAATCAGATCTCCGTTCTGCGGAGATCTCGGAGTAAATTCATTATAAAGATGATGTGGGGTAATATCCTGAATCATAAGAATCCTTTCTGAATCTGTAAAAGTATCTGGAAAAAGACGGTATATTAGGTACATGACTATCTTCTGATACACGGACGAAAACATACCTTATTACTTCACCAGGGGATAAAATCTGTTGTTTAAAATGAGTATACATGACTTGAAAAGAAAATACAACGTGAACTTGCAGTGAGTTGTGGGGTGGGTTATACTAGTGTTACTGAGAATGGAGTGAACAGTAACATACTAGAGTTAGTGATGAATGACGGAAATGAAAAAGCAGTATTATGTGGAAATGACTGTAAAGGAGATAAGTATAATGGGAAGAAGCAATATGTGTAATATTCATACAGCAAAGAAAACAGAACGAACGCAGGAAGAAATCACCATTTCCGGCAATCCGGCAAAACCACAGGGTGAGGATGGAGCAACAATGCTGAAACGAATGAATGAGAGTCATTCACCGGTGACATGTTGGGCGCTGGAGCACTGGCAGATTGCACCGGAAGAGGAGCTTCTGGACATTGGCTGCGGTGGTGGTGCTACGTTAAAACGGATGGGTGAGAAGATAACGACAGGCCATCTGACGGGCATAGATTATTCACCGGTGTCTGTGAAAACCTCGCTGAAAACGAATCGACAGGATGTGGAAATCGGAAAGATGAAAGTTCTGGAAGGCTCCGTGGAAGCGCTGCCTTTTGCAGACGATGGATTTGACAAGATCATTACGGTAGAAAGCTTTTATTTCTGGCCGGATCCACAGGAAAACCTGAAAGAAGTACGGCGGGTACTGAAAGAGGGTGGTACGTTCCTGTTGGTGGCAGATACCTATAACAAAGAGGGTCTGGATCCGAAGACACTAGAAAATATTTGCCGTTTTCACCTATTTACCCCGACCGCTGAAGAATTCAGGAAACTGTTTGAAAAAGCAGGTTTCACGGGCATTCAGATCCACGTAAAAGAGGGTACGGACTGGATCTGTGTAGAAGGGAAAAAGTGATAAGGTTTATATAAAGTCATATAAAAAGCAGAACTTTGCATAAGGATTTTATGCGGGCTCTGTTTTTTAATTTACGCGAGCAACGAGTCAAAGTTTGTACTTGCACGAGACCTTGCGACTGCCGCGATAATCAAAATTGATCCACTGGATCAATTATTGATATGCAATGCAACGAGTAAAATTCGCGAGAGTGAGAAAGTATATTCCTTGTTTTGAATAAATGTGTAGATTCTGTGTTTTCTATGTTTCTTTAAACTTCATTTAAGGTTTCTCCGATACAATCACATCCATAAGGAGGAACCGAGATGGCAAATCAGACAATTTTTAAACGATATGAATACAAATATCTGCTTACCGCAGATCAGAAAAAAGACCTGCAGGCTTATATGGAAACGTATATGAAACCGGATGCATTCGGGCGCAATACCATCTGTAACCTGTATTTTGATACGCCGGATTATCTTCTGATCCGAAGATCGATCGAAGGAAAGGTGTACAAAGAAAAGATCCGGCTGCGTACCTATGGACGGGCACAGGATGACAGCGAAGCCTTTATCGAGTTGAAAAAGAAATTAAAAGATGGAACCTTTACGATAGATTTCTGCGATGACAGTTTGCATACCAACGGCAATTTGTCCATCTGCGGAGGAACTTACACACTCAGCACCGGAGATGATGGTATGCATGCGGATGGGGCAGATCAGGTATATGGCGGAGAGATTACGATCAAAACATGTTACGAAGGAATCGAAGGACAGAATATGGAAATCTCCGGTGGAACCATCGATATCACAGCCAGCGATGACGGATTGAATGCAGCCGGTGGAAACGACCAGAGCGGTATGGACGGATTTGGTGGGGATATGTTCTCGGCAGACGAGGATGCCTGGATCACGATTTCCGGTGGAACTGTCACGATCGATGCCACCGGAGACGGCATTGACAGCAATGGGGATCTGACCGTCAGCGGAGGAAACATCTTTGTTTCCGGCCCGAGCGATAACGGAAATGGTGCTCTGGATTACAATGGAACGGCGACGATCACCGGGGGAACGCTGGTAGCAGCCGGTATGAGCGGCATGGAACAGAATTTCGGTTCCGATTCCACACAGGGCACACTGATGATGAACCTGACGGATAACCAGAGCGGGAAGATCACACTGGAAGATGCGAATGGCAATACGTTGGTAAGTTATACACCGATGCGTGAATATAATTCCGTGGTCATCAGCTGCGCAGAATTAAGCGATGGAAGTACCTATACGATACACACAGGGGAGAACAGCCGGGAAGTAACCATGGAAGGTCTGGTATACACCGACGGAGAAGTGACGAATGCGCCGGGACAGGGTGGAGGACAGAAACCACAGGGTGGTCCGATGGGAGATAATAGTGGCGATTCTGACAATTCGGATAACTCAGACCGTCCGACCCTGCCGCAGGGACAGGGAAATCCACCGGATACGCAAAACGGGGAACGCCCGCAGGGGGACGCGCCACAGGGCAATCCGGTGGATTCGTCAAATGAGCAGACGAAGGAGGAGTCTGACGGTCAGAAATAGCAGAATGGTTTACATAATTACAAGAATGAGGAATCCGTATAGCAGATCAGGATTCCTGCTTCGCCTGCAGATCTGCCAGCATCTGTGAAACGGTAAGTCCCAGTATCGGGTGGCGTTTCCACGGAGCAATCTGTGTCAGCGGGATCAGGACGAAGTCCCGCAGATGCATCTCCACATGTGGAATGATCAGATCCGGGGTGTCCAGTACCAGATCGTCATACAGTAAGATATCCAGATCCAGCGTCCGCGGTCCCCAGTGGATCAGGCGCTCCCGGTGCGCTTCCTGTTCGATCTCATGGAGGCGTTCGAGCAGTTCCTGCGGTGTCAGCAGTGTTTTCAGTGCCAGTGCACCGTTTAAAAAGTCATCCTGCTCCACACCGCCGTAGGGTGCGGTCACCAGAAAATCAGACACTTTCAGCACCTGGCAGTCCGAAGTCTGCTGTAGTTTTTCAACTGCCTCGTTCAGGTATTTTTCCTTGTCCCCCATATTGGAGCCGAGCGCGATATAAGCGGTATGCCAGCCGCGGCTGATCTCCACCGATACGGTATCCAGAGGCAGACCGATGGGCGCCCACGGTTTTTTGATGGTAAGATCTACCTGAGAGACCATCGGGTAGGAGAGCAGAATCGCTTTTGCGGTCGCCTCCGCCACCGTCTCCAGCAGTTTCCAGGTATTTTCTTCGACTACTTTTTTGATCAGATGGCTGACTTCACCGTAATGTACCGAATAAGAAAGCTCATCGGTGAGCCCGGCTTTTCTGGTGTCGGTATGCAAAACGGCGGAGAGTACAAACTTTTGTCCTAAAAAATTCTCTTCCGGAAATACTCCATGCTTTGCAAAGATTTCCAGATTCTCAATTCTTATTTTATCCATAAATTTCCTCCTAGCAGGACAGGATCGCTTTCGTCATCTGAATGATCCGGTGGTTTTCTTTGATATCGTGTACCCGGACAAAGGAGCATCCGCGGAGCATGCCGATCACGGTGGTGGCAAGTGTTCCTTCCACGCGCTGATCTACCGGCAGATCCAGGGTGTTGCCGATGACAGATTTTCTGGAAGTGCCGAGAAGAATCGGGAGTCCGAGTTCCTGCAAGACATCTACATGATTGATGGCTTCCAGATTCTGCTCATACGTTTTTCCAAAGCCGACACCCGGATCCAGCATGATTTTATCGTCCGGAACACCTGCTTTGTGTGCAATAGCAACGCATTCTTTCATATCGGCGACCATGTCTTCCAGAAAATTCTGATATATGGCTTCGTTTCGGTTGTGCATCAGGCAGCAGGCAGCGTGGTAACGGGCGGTCACCTCGGCGGTTTTATAGTCGAACTTGAATCCCCAGATATCATTGACCAGATCCGCACCGGCCTGAAGAGCAGCCTCTGCGACATTTCCTTTGTAAGTGTCGATGGAAACCGGAACATCAAAATGTGATTTGACCGCCTCGATAACCGGCGTTACTCTTGCGATTTCTTCCTCGTCAGAGATCACGGTATGTCCCGGACGGGTGGATTCACCGCCGATATCGATAATGTCAGCGCCGTCCCGGATCATCTGCTCGGCGTGAGCGAGAGCAGCATCCATATGATTGAATTTTCCACCGTCGGAAAAAGAGTCGGGAGTCACGTTCAGAATTCCCATAATATAAGTTTCATTTTTTGTATCAAATTCACGATTACCAATTCTCATACATGTTTTCTCCTCTTGAAGTTTACATAAGTTCAAAATTAATAACAAATCGTCAGATTCATCTTCTCCTTCGGCCAGTTGCATGCATTTCTTGCAGGACAGTACAAACAGTTTCGTGACTGTTTGTCCGCACGGTAGAGATAGCGGGAAAATAAGGGAGTTTCCGCAGTATCTTTTACCCGGTGGCTTCGGATCGCAGCAAGAATCGATTTCTGCTCAGTAAGAGAAAAATCACAGTCCGTAAGAATGCGTTCCGCCAGTCTTGCCCCTGCCAGATGGTGAGGAGTACCTTTTTCCATCTGTTCATAACGGCCAATATCGTGAAGAAGTCCGGCGGCGTAGATCATTTCCTTGGAAAAGCCAGCCTGATCTTCCAGATTATAAATATACATCAGCCGCGCCACATCCAGAAAATGCTCCATCGTGTGACGGCAGAAGATCCGGTCTTTTTCTGCTTCCTGTAACAGTGCAAACTGCTCTCGAAAGACAGGGTGGGATAAAATCTGATCGATGCGTTTCATAATAATTCGCTGTTCCATGACAGATTTAAGCCTTTACCATCTGTAAAAAGGTCTGCTGCAGGGAAAAATCTTCCGCAAAGGCTCCACGCACGATGGTGGTCACAGTTTTGCTGCCTGGTTTCTGAACACCGCGCATGGTCATACACATATGTTCTGCCTCGATCATGACCATCACACCCTTCGGCTGCAGATGTTCTTCGAGAGCGTCCGCAATCTGTGCGGTCATATTTTCCTGGATCTGCGGGCGTCTTGCATAGACTTCTACCGTGCGGGCCAGTTTGCTTAAACCTGCCACGCGCTGATCCGGGATATAAGCCACATGAGCTTTTCCGTAGAAGGGCAGCAGATGATGTTCGCAGGTGGAATAAAAGGTGATATCTTTTTCCAGAACGATATTGTTATTGGTAGCGTGAAATTGTTTGGACAGATGCACACCGGCATCTTCATAGAGCCCGCCGTAGATCTGCTCGCACATTCTGGCGATACGGTCGGGTGTTTCGAGTAAACCTTCTCGATTGACGTCTTCGCCGATACCTTCCAGCATCAGACGAACGCCTTCTTTGATTTTTTCGTGATCCATCATGGTACAAAACCTCCTGTGTAAATAATGCTGTATACTGAGAAACTTCCTGTAAAATCGGACATAGAAAGATTCTGAGCATACAAAAATATGCATCAGGATGTTCTGCATAGATCTACAGAATAATATGTAAGAAAAAAACACCCTGATGTGAAGAAAATAAAACTACTGAAAAATAACTATGAGTATATCCCTTCACAATCGGATGTTAATCATCTGGTTGTTGCAACGGGTGCGGTAACCATATCGTAAGTCCGGTCCGCAGGCGAACCGACTTTTCGTTTCTGTGGCAACTCCCCATCCACAAAACACTTGACGCATGGAAACCTATTTTGCATAGTATTTCAATCGAAACAGCAGACACATAGGGTTTCTCTGCTGTTTGAAAGGATTATAGCACTCATGGAAAGAGGGTGCAAGAGAATACCGGAAAATATATGAAATTGTTGCTGTTCATTCCGTGGCTGGTAACATTGAATTATCATCTCCCTGTTGGTTTACATAAGAATAAAGCAGCGTAAGGAGAAAGTACCATGGCTATGCCTATGTATTCAGAAAATTTTTCACGTAAAACAGTGCCGCCCCAATTGCCGGTGTATACTGTCCGTGGGTGCCGGTAAGAAGCGAATCTTTCGCCAGAGGAAACGGTGTATGCTCATTGATCAGAGCAAGCAGCCGATCCAGATCCTCCGGGAGAAAATAAGGTGCAAGATATCCGCTTAGGATCACCGGACAGTCGATCAGCAGGTTGAGGTTACGGATGGCGAAAGCCAGATGCCGCAGATAGTCCTGCCAGATGTCCTGTAAATGTTCCCCTGAGCTATTCGGATCCCGCAATTTAAGGAAAAATTCTTTTACTGAAAGTCCGCTGCGCAGTTCCAGTGCACTGGCGGAACAGAAGGTTTCCAGGCAGCCGCGATTCCCGCAGTAACAGACTGGACCATCCGGTTCCACACAGATGTGTTCCAGAGAACCGCTGTGCATGGAAAAACCCTGATGAACGCTGTGATTGGTGATTACTGCACCGCCGAGATTTCGATTTAATAAGAAGACAAGAGCGCTGTCCAGTTTCGGATGATTCCAGAGTTCCAGATCGGCGGCCGCCTTGGAGTCGTGAACCAGATGACACGGAAAAGGAAGCCGGGAAGCAAAATCAGAAAGCTGCATCCGCGTATTTCCCATAATAGCACCGTAAGTCACGGACGAACCATCCGGGGAAATGATCCCCTGTGTGGCAATGGAGATCCCTGAGATTTTTTCCGTGGGGTACTCATTTTTTTTAATAAAATGAAGCACTTCGCCGGCAAATGTGTCGTAATATTCCGGCGTGTCCTCGTAGGCAAGTGGAATCATCTCCCTCGCGACGGCCTCCCCGTACAGATCCACCGCAACGAGATGGAACATGTTCTTTAAAATTCCGATCCCGATGGCGATCCTGAGATCCGGTACGATCCGGATAATCTGTGCTTTCCGTCCTCCGGTAGAGGCAAAATACCCGTTTCGTTCGATCAGCCCTTCTTTTTCTAACGTGGTCAGATTCTGACTGACCGTGGAAAGTCCCATGTTCAGATCCTGTACGATCTGAAATTTGGAAGTTTCCCGCTGGCGGTAGATGTACTGATAGACGGTACGTTTGTTGATTTGTTTTAACGTGAGAGTTGTCACACTTTTTTTATCCATAACGGTGGCTGCTCCTTTGATAATCTGACAATTGTTACTTATGATTGTAATACAACCAAAAGAAAAAAGCAACGGAAGGGACAGAGAGGGATTTGTATTTTGCACTGTCAGGCTGGGCAGTGGCAATCCTTCGGCAAATATGATATATTTACAGTAATTTACGCGGGCAACGAGCCAAAGTCCATGTTTGTATGAGACCTTGGTGACTGCCGCGAGAATCAAAATTGCTCCACCGGATCAATTTTGGATATGCGGGCAACGAGCTAAATTTGTGAAGCGTATTTTATCTCGTTGAAAGAACAAAAGCAAATATGCAGCAGACAGTATTCTGTTCAATAAGTTATTCTGGTAGAAGGAGAGAAAGAGCATGAAGATAAAAACAGTTGCAGTTCTTGGCGCAGGAGCAGTTGGATCGTATGTGATATGGGGACTCTCAAACCGGAAAGATATCCGGTTGGGCGTGATCGTAGAAGGGGAACGCGCAGAAAGAATGAAAAAAGGATGCATCATTAACGGCATCACCTATCATCCGGAAGTATGGACCCCGCAGGAAGCAAATGGGACAGATCTGTTACTTGTGGCTTTAAAATACGGGGCATTACCGGGTGCATTGGAGAGCATCCGCACGATCACCGGAGAACATACCACTGTTATGAGTCTTATGAACGGCGTAGACAGTGAAGAGATTATTGCAAAAGAGATCGGGGCTGCTCATATTCTGTACGCGCTGATCAAGGTGGCTTCTCATAAAGAAGGAAACGGCTACTGTTTCAACCCGGAAACGACGATCGGAATTATTTTCGGTGAACTGACAGCACCGTATCAGAGCGAACGTGTACAGGCGATCGAGGATCTTTTTGCAGATACCGGGCTGCATTACCGCGCCACAGAATATATCAAAGAAGAAATGTGGTGCAAATTCCGTCTGAATGTCAGTAACAACCTTCCACAGGCGGTTCTCGGCGCAGGTGTAGGCTGCTATCGGGACAGTATGCATATGAAAGAAATCAGTAACAAACTCCGGGAGGAACTGGAGGCGATTGCAGCAGCAAAAGGAATCGACATCCGTAAGGCAGATGATTCATCCAGTCACGGAAGCGCCGTTCCGCCATCCGCAAGATATTCTACCCTTCAGGATCTGGATGCAGGACGTCACACAGAAATCGATATGTTCTCAGGTGCGCTGATCCGTATGGGCAAAGAACTGGGAATCCCAACACCATATAACGAATACACATACCATATCATAAAAGCCCTGGAAGAAAAAAATGACGGGAAATTTGATTATCAGAAAGATGATGAAAGCGTGACCTGCTCGCGATAATAGGGGATTGCATATCTGCGTGACAAAGACAGCAGGTATGGGGCTTTTTAAGGAGAACAATGTTTATGATTAGAGTGTTACAGGAAGCGGATATAGACAGAGTTGCTGAGATATGGTTAGACAGCAATCTGAAAGCACATCATTTTATTCCGGCGCAATACTGGAAAAGTAATTTTGGATTAGTGAAAGAAATGCTGTCACAGGCGGAAGTCTATGTATATGAGAACGACCGGAACATACAGGGATTTACAGGATTAAACGGCGAGTATATAGAAGGCATTTTTGTTTCTGATGAGATGCAGTCGCATGGGATCGGAAAAATGCTGCTGGATTATGTGAAAAGTAAAAAAGAAAAATTACTTTTAAATGCGTATCAAAAGAATGTACGGGCTATTAATTTTTATCGAAGAGAAGGCTTCCAAATCCAATGCGAAGGTTTGGACAAACTTACCGGTGAAAAAGATTATGTGATGATCTGGCAGCGGAATTTCAGGGAGAAAGAACAATGAAATCTATGACAAAAGAAGAAATCATTACAGGATTGAAAGCTACAATAAAACCGGAAGAGGAGTATTTTATAGAGGATGATTTGATAGACGCTATCAACCAATATCCAGAACCTTTTGAACTAGTAGACCCAATATTGGAAATTATAGCTACCAATCCACGGGTCGATTTTGGCATGCCAGGGGATCTGGTTCATTTTGTGGAGCAGTTTTATAAACACGGATATGAAGAATTACTGATTGCTTCAGTAAGAAACCATCCAACACCGCATAATATCTGGATGGTGCATCGCTGCTATAATGATACGGAAAATCCGAAACGTGAAAAGTTTGCTGAACTTATAAAAAAGTTGAAAAATGACAGGTCGGTTTCTTCGGAGATTAAGAACAGTATAGATGAATTTGATTGGGAGTATTAAAAAGATACTGAAAAAATAAGAATCAATGTAACTATTCAGTAGCCACTGTCCCGCGAGGTGTTTTGACATGAATATGTCAAAATCCCGAGACATACAAGCCAAAATGCCATCACCGAAGGTGATTTACGCGAGCAACGAGTCAAAGTCCGTGCTTGCACGGAACCTTGAGGAGTGCCGCGATAACGATAAAAACTCGCAAAGCGTGTTTTTATCGTTTAAATGCATTTTGGCTCGTAACTGTGAAGGTACTGAACAGTTACGAATCAATAAATAAGTAGAAATATGGAACAGATTGGGAACTGAAATCCTGCTGTTGTGATTATCAGAGGAATCCAGTATAATATATCTTATAAAATCTTGACGGGGAGGAATTTGCATGGGCAGTTATCTGAATCCGGGGAATTTTTCATTTCGTGGAAGTCTTCGTTCGAAAATATATGTAGACAAAAGTGAATTGATCGCAAAGACAAATGAAGCTCTTTGCACAGAACAGAGGTATATCTGTGTGAGCCGTCCGAGAAGATTTGGCAAATCAATGGCAGCGAATATGCTTGCTGCATACTATGATCGCAGTGAAAATATAGAAGAACTGTTTCGGAATCTTGCAATCAGCAAAGATAGTTCCTACAAAGAAAATCTGAATCAATACGATGTGATCAAAATTAATATGCAGGAATTTTTGAGTATGTCAGGGACAATGGAAGAGATGCTGGAAATGCTGAAAAAATATATTGTATTGGATTTTGAGGAAACTTATCCGCAAGTGCGTTTTCGGGATGAAAAAAATCTGATTCAGGTAATGAAAGATGTATTTTCTTATACCAGATGTCCTTTTGTAATTTTGATTGATGAGTGGGATTGTCTGTTCCGGGAATATAAACAGGATAGAGAAGCACAGAAAAAGTATCTGGACTTTTTACGAGCATGGCTCAAGGATAAAGATTATGTTGCACTGGCTTACATGACTGGTATTCTGCCGATCAAGAAATATGGTTCTCATTCGGCATTAAATATGTTTACAGAATATTCCATGACGGATCCCGGTGAGCTGGCAGAGTATTTTGGCTTTACTGAACAGGAAGTGTCAGTTCTCTGTGAAAAATATGAGATGAATTTTGAAGATGCAAAAACATGGTATGATGGCTATCGATTAATTGCCCATCGACAGACGGAAAATGAATGCTATTCCATGTACAGCCCCAAGTCGGTTGTGGAAGCCATGCTGCGTCATAAGTTCGGAACCTACTGGAACCAGACGGAGACATATGAAGCACTAAAAATCTATATCCAGATGGATATGGACGGCTTAAAGGACTCCGTGGTTCGCATGCTTGCGGGAGAATCTGTCCCCATTAATATCGGAACATTCAGCAACGATATGACTACCTTTGCAACGAAAGACGATGTGCTGACTCTGCTGGTGCATCTGGGATATCTGACCTATGACAGTGTGGATGGAACCGTAAGTATACCAAATAAAGAGGTTTCCCGGGAATATGTAAATGCCATCAGCACCATGAACTGGCATGGCGTGGCAGAGTCTGTGGAATCCTCCCGCAAATTACTGGAAGCACTGTGGGACATGGATGCAGATGCGGTTGCAACTGGAATTGAAAAAGCACATGAGGAAATTTCTATTCTTCAATATAACGATGAAAATTCCCTGAGTTGTACGATTCAGCTCGCCTTTTATTTTGCAAGGGAATACTATACTATGATTCGGGAAATGCCAGCGGGAAAGGGATTTGCTGATATATGTATGGTTCCGAGAAAGAAGCATCCTGACAAGCCGGCTGTCGTGATCGAACTGAAATGGGATAAGAGCGCAGGTGGAGCGATAGAGCAGATCAAAGAAAAACAGTATGGAGATGCATTGAAAGAATATCAGGGGAAGTTGTTGCTTGTAGGAATTAATTACAATAAGATGACTAAAAAACATGAATGCGTGATTGAAACCATGCAAAAATAAAATTACAGATAACAATGCGTGCAGAAAAAGAAAGGCGTGAGAAGATGGGAGTATTTGTAAATCCGGGGAATGAAGCATTTGCGGTTGCATTAAATTCGGAGATTTATGTAGATAAAACAGAGCTTCTTACTTATACGAATAAGGTTATGAATACTCTGCAGGGATATATCTGCAACAGTCGCCCGCGACGGTTTGGAAAATCGATCACGGCCAATATGCTCACGGCGTATTACAGCAAAGGCTGTAGTTCCAGAGAAATGTTTTCCAATCTGGGTATCAGTAAAGCAGAAGGCTTTGAAAAACACCTGAATCAGTACGATGTATTGCACTGGGATATCCAATGGTGTATGGAACCGGCAGGTGGTCCGGAAAAAATCGTTTCTTATATTTCAGAACAAACGATTTCGGAGTTGAAAGAATATTATCCACATATTTTACCGGAAAAAATCCGTTCGCTGCCGGAGTCTCTGTCACGGATCAATGCAGCAACAGGAACAAAATTTATAGTGATTATTTATGAATGGGATGTTCTGATTCGTGATGAAGCATCGGATGTCAGAACACAGGAAGAATATATCAATTTTCTGCGGGCTATGTTTAAAGGAACAGAGCCGACGAAATATATTCAGCTGGCATATCTGACAGGTATTCTGCCTGTAAAAAAAGAAAAAACACAGTCTGCGTTAAACAATTTTAAAGATTATTCGATGTTGCACGCCGGTCCGATCGCGCCATATGTTGGATTTACAGAAGCAGAGGTTCAGAAACTGTGCGAAGAATATGGACATGAATTTGAAAAGGTCAAACGATGGTATGACGGCTACCAGATTGGAACATATCATGTATACAATCCAAATGCAGTGGTGAACCTGATGCTGGAAGGTGAATTCCAAAGTTATTGGTCAGGAACAGCATCTTATGAGGCGATTGTTCCGCTGATCAATATGGACTTTGATGGACTGAGAGGCGCAGTGATTGAAATGTTGTCGGGCGATCATGTTCCGATCGATATCACTTCTTTTCAGAATGACACGGTCAGTTTTGCCAATAAAGATGATGTATTGACATATCTGATTCATCTTGGCTACCTTGCCTATGACCGGACATTTAAAACTGCATTCATCCCAAATGAGGAAATCCGTCAGGAAATGATTCTGGCAACAAAAAGAAAAAAATGGAATGAACTGATTTCATTCCAGAAAGAATCCGAACAGCTTTTGAGGGATACCCTTCAGATGGATGGAGATGCGGTAGCAAAAGAAATAGAAAAAATTCACAGAGAATATGTTTCAGTGATTCAGTATAATAATGAAAATTCACTCAGCAGTGTACTGTCCATTGCGTATCTGAGCGCAATGCAATATTACTTCAAACCAATTCGCGAATTCCCGGCAGGGCGTGGATTTGCTGATTTTGTATTTATTCCCAAGCCGGAGTTTCAAAAGTTCTATCCGGCACTTGTTGTGGAACTGAAGTGGAATAAAGATGTTAAGACCGCCCTGGATCAGATCAAAGACAGAAAATATCCGGATTCTGTTGCATGTTACGCGGGAGAACTTTTACTGGTTGGAATTAATTATAATGAAAAAACCAAGGAACATGAATGTCGGATTGAAAAATATGAAAAATAAAACCAGAAGTCTCATGTCTGTACCGTAAGGGGGATGTGAGACTTTTTGCAAAGATCAGAGTCATGGTGATGAGAAACGTGAAGAGGCTTATAAGATGATTGAAAGTGCAAACATTACTATGTCTCTATAAGATATAATTTTCCATCAGGGGAGCAGTGAACATAAATTTAAGAAAGGAAACTGTACAATGGAATATTTGGAACAAATTAATGAAACCTCTTACCTTTCCGTTCCCAATGCACCAATATATCGTAAGATCATGCGATGCTTTTACCGGGAATATGAGAAAATGAATTTTCAGTTGTATAAAGAAGATATATTTCAGCTTTTGAAAAAAGAGGGAACTTTTGATAATTATACAATGGAGCAGTTGATGCTGGATCTGGATGCACTGGTTAAGTGGAAGAATCTCACACCGATACAGGATCCGGGAAGAGTATATACGATTGCAGATTATAAGAATAAGCAGTACCAGTATACCATGTCAGAATATGCTGTAGAAATAGAACGTCTGACAGTTCGACTGGAGAATATTTTTCTGGAATCCGGGAATCTGTCTACGAACTTCTTTATCCGACTGGAAAAAAGTTTAAGTGAAGTTCCGGAAATGGAAAACGCCACATTAAAAGAAGTAAATGAGTGGTGGAATATGCTGCAGGAGGATTTTAAACGCCTGAATCAGAATTATCAGGACTATCTGAGAGATTTTTATTCCGGAAAGTCAGAGCAGTTGATGAAATCTGTAGAGTTTGTTGTCCACAAAGATAAATTTGTGAAATATCTGACTGAATTTATACAGGAGATGCAACGCCATTCCCATCGGATCGAACAGAGTTTATTGAAAAATATTCCTCTTATGGAAGAAAAAATTCTGGAAAAAGTAGTACAAAGCGAACTGGATATTCCCCATGCACTTCTTGAAATCCACGGAAATGCGGAACCCAGTATACGTGAAAATGTGCAAGGCAAATGGAAAGCTCTGAAAAACTGGTTTATAGATTCTGATAGGCGTGAATGTGAGTGTAAAAAAGTTCTGAAAATTACGAATGATGTAATCCGGAGCATTATTCAGAACGCAGCTCTTATTGTGCAGATTCAGAACTGGGGAATCAGCAGAAAAGATGATTATAAGAAATTTCTCGAACTTTTTCTCAATTGTAAAGATCTCAATGAAGCCAGAAGACTTTCGGCACATGTGTTTGGAATTCAGAAAATTCAGCATTTCAAGACAATTTATCCAAGAGAAGAAGATTCTATAAACAACAGCATATATGATGAATCACCAGCTGAATTTTTATTGAAACCTCATACCCGAAATTATCGTGAAAAAAAAGACCGGCGCGGCTTTGAGGATAAATCTCTGGAAAAAATGATGCAGAGGGAAGCATATCTGCAAAAAGCACGGAGACAAAAAGAAATTGTGATGCAATATATAAAAGATGATAAAATAATATTTTCAGAAATAAAGGAACCAGTCACAGAAGAAACCCGAACAGTATTTTTACAATGGATAGCCCAGGCTAATGTGAGTTCCCGAAAAACAGGAAGAACTGAGTACGGACAGGAATACCGGCTGATTCGGGAACAGGATCATTGTGTACTAAAGTGTGAAGATGGAGATCTGACCATGCCATCCTATGTATTGGAGTTTAAAAAATCATGAATGAAGTTCGAACATTATTTGAGAAATTCTGGATCTGCAAAGATACCGAGAAAGAAACCTATTATAAGGTGAAAAGAGATATCCCGGCATTTCAGCGATTTGTGCGAGAACAGCTTGGATGGAGGCTTGTTCATACAGAAAATATTCTGAAATTGGAGAAAAGACCTGCACATGCAGAGCCTTTTATGGGAATCAGTGAATTTACAGAAATCAGGGATTACTGCATTTTGTGTGTGGTACTTATGTATCTGGAAGACAAGGAAGAGCAGGAACAGTTTTTACTCTCTGAGCTGATTGATTATGTGGAAACCCAGTTAAAAGATTATATGGAAGTTGACTGGACCTCCTTCAGCCAGAGAAAATCGCTTGTTCGGGTGCTGCAATATATGGAAAAACTGCAAATGCTTCGTGTATATGAGGGAAAAAGTGAATCATTCGGTGCAGAAGCCGGACAGGAAGTATTATATGAAAATACAGGATATTCCAAGTATTTTGCTACAAGTTTTCCTACGGACATTTCCGGTTATCAGTCCTGGGAAGACTTTGAAAAGGCTGATTTCCAGGAAGTGCAGGAAGACAGAGGAACCACACGTATCAACCGTGTTTATCGGCAGCTGGCTGTGTGCCCGGTCATGTACTGGGAAGGGAATGATGATGCAGATGCGCTTTATTTGAAAAACCAGCGCCAGTGGGTGGCAAAATATCTGCAGGAAAATCTGGGTGGAAATCTTGATATTTACAGAAATACAGCATGTCTGACTGTAGATGATGCGGACTGTTATGGAACGGTACATCCAAGAGATGCCATGCTTCCGGAAGTGGTTTTAATGATCTGTGTCAGGATACAGAATCAATTGGCAGATGGAAAACTGGAGAAAAAAGAAAATGAATGTATCTATATGACCAGAGAGAAATTTGATAATCTGGTTTTGGCATGTCGTAAGGAATGGTGTGCCGGGTGGAGTAAAGAATATCGGGAAATGGATGAAACGAAACTGTTGGAAACAGTGACAGAATATATGGAAAACTGGCTTATGATTCAGTGCAAAGAGGAGCAGGTCGTTATACGTCCGGCAGCCGGAAGGTTAGCCGGAGTATATCCGGACGACTTTAAAGGAGGTACAAAAGAGTGAGCGACCGTTGGAAAATGAACCGAATTGGATTTGTGAATTTCTGGCTGTATGATGAAGAAGATTTTGAATTTGTGGATGGAAAACTTTTGTTGCGTGGTCAGAATGGTTCCGGAAAATCCATTACCACTCAGAGTTTTATTCCGTTTGTACTTGACGGAGATCGAACACCCAGCAGACTGGACCCTTTTGGTTCCAGTGACCGGAGAATGGAATATTATTTTCTGGGTGAGGAAGGAAGAGATGATGCAACTGGTTACTTGTTTCTGGAATTTAAAAAGGCAGATACAGAGGAGTACAGGACGATAGGAATAGGACAGCGTGCAAAGCGCGGAAAACCGATGGACTTCTGGGGATTTGTGCTCTTAGATGGAAAAAGAATTGGATATGATCTGTGGTTGTATAAAGAAGTTGGTTCCAGTAAGATTCCTATGGATAAAAGGGAAATGAAAGCCACACTGGGAGAGGATAATTTTTTTACGGACAGCCAGAGTGAATACAAGAAATATGTAAATCAGTATATTTTCGGTTTCCGCAAAGCGGAACAGTATGAACAGTTTATTAAACTGCTGGTAAAAGTACGTGCCCCCAAGTTGTCCAAGGAATTTAAGCCTACGAAAGTATATGAAATCCTCAACGATTCACTGCAGACATTGACGGATGAAGATCTGCGAGCTATGGTAGATGCCATGGAGAAAATGGATGAAATTCAGGATAGCCTGGAGATATTGGAACGGGCATTTGCAGATATAAAAGTGATACGCACAGAATACACCCGTTACAATCAGTACATGCTGGGCAGAAAAGCTCAGGCGTATTTGCAGAAAAATCAGGCGGTGAAGGAAGCCCAGAGAAAATTAGACAGACAGAAATCAGAAATTCAGAATACAGAGATTTCCTGTCATGAAAAAGAAGAACAGCTCAGGACACTGGAAGAGCGGAAAGTACTGGCAGAAACAGAACGGAATGGACTCCTTGATATGGATCTGGAGGGAATTGACCATAAACTGGAGGAAGCCAGGACACAAAAAGAAACAGCATTAGAAGATGAGCAGCGTTGGGAATCACGAATTCAGGATTACAGAGAAAGGATCTTGCGGGAAGAACAAAAGCTGAGAGAGCTGCAGGGTGGTCTGGAACAAAGACAACAGGAACTTGGGGATGAAAAAGAAGAGTTGGAGGAAACTCAGGAGATTTTACAATGGGATCAACATTCCTGGGCTGTTCAAATTATAGAAAGAGAAGACCACAGCAGTTCGGAAGAAGTGGTAAAAAATCTGAATACAATGAAAAAACTTCTGGAAGAATGTCGGCGGGTAATAGAAGAGTATGAGAAACTGGAGGATTTGTATGATGAAGCAGCGGCAAAACTCGAACAGCTTACAAAAGGAAAAATAAAAGCAGAACAGGATATGCAGTCTGCCCAGGAACAGGTAACAAAAAGCATTGATCAGTGGATTACAGATCTTTTTGAGCAACAGAGGATGTCTGCTGTATGGAAACCAGGACAGAATATACTGAAGAAAGCGGAATGTGCAGTCAGAGAATATCAGTCTGTCGAGGATGCCGGAAGAGTACAGAAGATTTTGCGGGAGGACTATGAGGGTCAGAGACAAAGTATGCTGGATGTATGGAACAGCAAGATAAATGAACGAAATCTTCAGGTAAGTTTGCTGGAAAAAACAGAAGAAGAACTTACTGTAATCAGAAACAAGCCGGAATTGGAACCAGAGCGGGATGAATGGATGAAAGCATCGAGAACAGCTTTGGAGAAACTGGGAATTGCAGCAGTTCCGTTTTATAAAACCGTGGAATTTTCCGAAAAACTGGATAATGCAGAGAGTGCCAGGATGGAGGCACAACTGCAAAAGGCTGGAATTCTGGATGCATTGGTAGTGACTGAGCAGGATATGGACAGGATTCGGAAGGAGTGCCCTGAGTTTCAGGACACAGTACTTTTCCTGAAAGAAAATGGTAATTCAAATTTCAATGGTCTGACAGTGAGTGAAGAACTGCCGCCGGAACTGAAAAGGGCTGTTAAGAAGATATTAGGAAATATTTTTCTGGATGGTGCTGCTTCTGATGGAATCCGTCTGGGGAAAGATGGATGGTTCAGGCATGGGATGTTGTTTGGAAAGGCAGAAAAAGAAGGAGAAGCAGAATTCATAGGTATTCTGGCACGAAAAAGACGAAAAGAGCAGAGAATCCATGAACTGGAAGTGGAGATAAAACAGCAGAAAGAAAAAGTGGACACTCTGGAAAAGGAAGTAAATAAACTTCAGGAGAATATGGAGCAGCTTGAGAAAGAATATCAGGATCTGCCAGGTTTTACAGAAATTGATGAGGCACTGAATTACGAAAAAGAATGCGGCTTTGCATTGCAGCAACTGACTGTAGAGCATCAAAAAGCAGAAACGCAGGAAAATAAACTTGCACAGGAGAAAAACGGACAATATCAGAAAGTATTGCAGAAGTGCAGACCATTTTCATATGGAAGAACAGAAGAAGCATATCAGGAGGCTGTTGATGCCGTGGAGGAATATATTCGTATCTGGCAGGAAATCAGCAGGAATCTTCTTGTAATCGAGAATATAAGAGACAATTGCACTGTACAAAAGGATGGAATAGAACAGGCAGAAGAACATATGGATGAAGCTTTTGCAGAAAAAGATAAATACGGCACAAAAGTGAAACAGTTTGATATTCAAATTCATCAGTATGAGGAGTATCTGAATCGTCCTGATATTGCAGAAAAGGCAAAACGTCTGAAAGAACTCAGAGAAGAACTGAAAGGAATAAATGAAGAAAGCTTTTCCTTAAGTCAGGAGATTGCCGTATTAAAAGACCGATACAAAACAATGAAGGAGGCAGAACCGGCACAGAAGGAAGAACTTCAGCGGGAAATCAGTTATGAAACAGCAGTACGAAGTTATTTTGAGGAAGAACTTTCTCTGAAACTGGTAATGAAGCGAGAGGGTAAATCTCTTTTGGAATGTGCGAAAGCTGCAACGGAAATCATCCGTGAAAGTGACAGAAACAGAGAAGCTGCAGAAATGTTCCAGTCGCTGTATCAGGTATACCAACGCCATAATGGCAGCCTGACCAGCTATGGAACTTCCATAGAAAATTGTTTTGAAGCCGATCAACGAAAAGCGGAATCAGACAGCAGTGCTTTGCGAAACCGTGTACGTATTGTATCTACCTGGAATGGAAAGAAAGTGTATCTGGAAGAATTCTATAAAATTTTGAAAGCAGCCATTGATGAGACGGAATTACTGATTCAGAAGAAGGACAGAGAACTGTTTGAAGATATCCTTTCGCAGACTATCAGTCAGCAGCTTACAGACAAAATTGCGGAGAGTCGTAAATGGGTTTCAGACATGTCCAGACTTATGCGTGATATGGATACATCTATGGGGCTTAGTTTTTCACTGGAGTGGAAACCGCGTAAATCGGAAAATGATGAAGAACTGGATACGGTTCAGCTGGAAGAAATTCTTCTTCGTGACAGGACTCTTCTCACAATGGATGATATTGAAAAAGTAGCTGCTCATTTCCGCAGTAAAATTCGCATGGAGAAGCAGAAGCTTGAAGAAGACAATGGAATAATGAATTATATGGATCTGGTAAGGGATGCACTGGATTACCGAAAATGGTTTGAATTCCGTATGTTTTTCAAACGGGGAGAAGAGCAGAAGAAACCGCTTACAAATGCAGCATTTAACCGTTTCAGTGGTGGAGAGAAAGCTATGGCCATGTATGTTCCTCTGTTTGCAGCGGTAAATGCACAGTATAAAAAGGCTGAGAACAAGGATCATCCACGTATGATAGCTCTGGATGAAGCCTTTGCAGGAGTGGATGACAAGAACATCAGCAGTATGTTTGAACTGGTTCATAAACTTGACTTTGATTATATTATGAATTCACAGGCGTTGTGGGGGTGCTTTGAGACAGTAAAAGGACTTCGAATTGCAGAACTTCTCAGACCACAGAATTCCCGGATAGTTTCTGTCATCCGCTATACATGGAACGGAAAGGAAAGAATGCTGGATGAACAGTAACAGAGAATGTGCGGAATATTTCAGAAATCAGAAGGTATATGACAGGTGCTTTCAGGAGTTATGGAAAAAATGGCGTTCTTATGGAAGAGTGGCAGGAAAAATTACTTTAAAAGAGACTTCGGAACAGGAAAGGAGGGCAATTACCGGAATTATTGGGAAGGTATTCTATGAAAGAAAAATTCAGTTTTCATTTGCCGAATTTGAAGCGGGACTGCAAAGGACCCGCTTCGCACCTGTAGATATGAAGCAGGTTCTGGAAGAATATTTTGGAAAAAAACTGCAGACAAGTCAGACGGAACAGAAAGAAAAAGAGAAGAAGAAAAATGATTTCCTGCTGACGATACTTGATGATTTTAAACAGAAAACAGGTGAGAATTCAGTAGCTGCAAAATGGCTGGAAACGGTAATTGCCAGGAAAAAGTATGGAAATCAGGTTATAATAAAAGAATACAGGAAAGATCCGCAACAGGCAGAACATCTGGTAAAAAATGCAGGAAATGCACTTTTAAAACTGAAAGAATTAAAAGCTATGGAGACGGATAGTCCATTAGCTGTTTTCGCGGCAGATGTGTCAGGAAATCCTCACTATTTTGATCGCGGAAGTCCAGGGGGCATGCTTCTGATACACGGAATCTGCTATCTTAAAAATGCAGATTCACCAGAGAATGCTCACAGCTGGCGAAAACTTTTACAAAGTGTCAGGATTATTCCTGACAATGTGTCTTCGCTGGTGCATGCCTATGGTCTTCATTTAATGACAAAAGATGGATTGCATCCGGCGTATGAGGCATTCTGTGAACGTAAGGAACCATATGTCATTACCATGGAAAATATGCGGGGGATTCTTGGAATACAGGCAGAGGAAAAAGTCTATATAGTAGAAAACGAGATGGTTTTCACTTATTTGCTCAGTCATTTATGTGATCAGTCCGCTACTGTATTGTGTACTTCAGGGCAACCGCGTTCAGTGGCTCTGCTTCTGATTTCCATGATACTGAAAGGAAAAGCCGAGATTTATTACAGTGGTGATATTGATCCGGATGGAATAAGAATTGCAGATAAACTATGGAAAAAATTTGGAGATGGAATTCATATATGGAGGATGTCACCTCAAGATTATGAAAAAAGCTGTTCTATGGAAAAAATCGGAGATTCCGGAATAAGTAAATTGGAAAATATCAGTCATCGACAACTGAAATTGACAGCAGAAGCTGTAAAGATAAAACGATTAGCAGGTTATCAGGAGAATATTCTGCAGGAGTTACTCCGGGATATAAAAGGAGAGGTGTAAAAAGAATTTGAAGGCAGCTTATGTGACTTAAAAAGTGTGGTTACTGTTCACTACGTGTTCAGTAACACGCTGCGCGATGCACAGAATTTATGCTGATCGCATAAATTCGCGCGATATGTCTCGGGTTTTCTGTGACCTTCGCTCACAAAAAACGCCTCGCAATATTATCAGTGAACAGTAACAAAGTGTGCACAGGATGCAGGAGAGCCGGAATCCTGTCCTTGTGATTACCAGAGGAATCCAGTATAATATATCTTATAAAATCTTGACGGGGAGGAATTTGCATGGGTAGTTATTTGAATCCGGGAAATAAGGGCTTTCAGGAAAGTCTGAATTCGGAAATATATGTGGATAAGACTGGTCTGATTGAAAAAACAAATGAGGTTCTTGATACCCGCCAGAAGTTCCTGTGCGTCAGCCGCCCACGACGGTTTGGAAAGTCGATGGCTGCGGATATGCTGGCTGCTTACTATGAACGTGGAGAAGATTCAGCTGAATTGTTTGGAACGTTAAAAATCAGCAAGGTTGAGTCTTATGAAAAAAATCGGAATCAATATGACATTATCAAAGTAAACATGCAGGAATTTCTCAGTATGACACACAGTATGGATGAGATGTTGTCCATGCTGCAGAAGTATCTGATCTTTGATCTGACAGATCATTTTGACAATGTCCGTTTCCGTGATGAAAATAATCTGATTCAGGTGATGAAGGATATTTACAGTAAGACGAAACATTCTTTTGTTATTCTGATCGATGAGTGGGATTGTCTGTTTCGGGAGTATCAGCAGGATCAGGAGGCACAGAAGAAATATCTGGATTTCCTGCGGGCGTGGCTCAAGGACAAAGATTATGTTGCACTGGCTTACATGACCGGTATTTTACCAATAAAAAAATATGGTTCGCATTCGGCATTAAATATGTTTACAGAATATTCCATGACGGATCCCGGTGAGTTGGCAGAGTATTTTGGCTTTACCGAACAGGAAGTGGCGGTTCTGTGCGAAAAATATGGAATGAGTTTTGAAGATGCAAAAACATGGTATGATGGCTATCGATTAATTGCCCATCGACAGACGGGAAATGAATGCTATTCCATGTACAGCCCCAAATCGGTTGTAGAAGCCATGCTGCGTCATAAGTTCGGAACCTACTGGAACCAGACGGAGACATATGAAGCACTAAAAATCTATATCCAGATGGATATGGACGGCTTAAAGGATTCCGTGGTTCGCATGCTTGCGGGAGAATCTGTCCCCATTAATATCGGAACATTCAGCAACGATATGACTACCTTTGCAACGAAAGACGATGTGCTGACTCTGCTGGTGCATCTGGGATATCTGACCTATGACAGTGTGGATGGAACCGTAAGTATACCAAATAAAGAGGTTTCCCGGGAATATGTAAATGCCATCAGCACCATGAACTGGCATGGAGTGGCAGAGTCCGTGGAATCCTCCCGCAAATTACTGGAAGCATTGTGGAACATGGATGCAGATGCGGTTGCAACTGGAATTGAAAAAGCACATGAGGAAATTTCTATTCTTCAATATAACGATGAAAATTCCCTGAGTTGTACGATTCAGCTCGCCTTTTATTTTGCAAGGGAATACTATACTATGATTCGGGAAATGCCAGCGGGAAAGGGATTTGCTGATATATGTATGCTTCCGAGAAAGAAGCATTCTGACAAACCGGCTGTCGTGATCGAATTGAAATGGAATAAGAGCGCAGTTGGAGCGATAGAGCAGATCAAAGAAAAACAGTATGGGAATGTGTTAAAAGAGTATCAGGGGAATTTGCTGCTTGTAGGAATTAATTATAATAAGATGACTAAAAAACATGAATGCGTGATTGAAACCATGCAAAAGTAAAAATAAGTCTCATGTCTGTGCTGTAGAGGTGGCAGGCATGGGACTTTTTGAAAAAGACAGACCGGCATTGCAAGTAGATTATCATGAAAAAGCTCCCCGCAACCACAAAGTTGCGTAATAGTTGGTAGCGCAACACGGGGAAAATCCGTATGATGGAGGTACAAAATCAGAAAGGAGAGTGTTCCAATGAAATTGAATTTTATTTTCGTCCTGCTCAACATTTGCTTATGGATATTTCTTGTGGTGGTAGCGGGGTATGTGGTTTATCTGGTGATCAAGGCGCTCAGAAAATACACAAGGTCGGTGCCGGTGAGAAAGGAAAAGGCGGAAAATGCAAAAACGCTTGGGGAGGTTCTGAAACAACATCGCTTGAACTGTAAAATGACGCAGGAATTTGTCGCAGAAACATTAGGTGTCAGCCGACAGGCGGTTTCCAAGTGGGAAAGCGGAGCCTCGGCACCGAGTACCACGAATCTGATGGCGCTTGCGAAGGTGTTCGATGTTTCAGCGGAAGAACTTCTGAAGGAAACACAGAAGAATTAAAAGGTTACTGGGCACGGGGTGAGCAGTAACATTAAGACAAAATTAAGAAGAACAGGCACTTGTCTGGCGTTGAGATTCACAGGAATCTGTACTATAATAGGTATCAGAAAAAAACAATGAAAATGGGACAAAGGAGGATTTTACCATGAACAATGAAGTATTGAAAGCAATGAAAACCCGCAGAAGCATCCGCAAATACAAACCGGAGCAGATCACAGACGAGCAGCTGGATGCGATCCTGGAAGCCGGAACGTATGCGGCTACCGGAATGGGAAAACAGTCTCCGGTGATCGTGGTAGTGCAGAAACCGGAACTGATCGCAAAACTTTCGAAGATGAACGCGGCTGTGATGGGAAGCAGCAATGATCCGTTCTACGGTGCACCGACGGTTCTGATCGTACTCGCAGATCCGGAGATCGGAACCTATCATGAGGACGGTTCTCTGGTTATGGGCAATCTGATGCTGGCAGCTCATGCGGTAGGTGTGGATTCCTGCTGGATCCACCGGGCAAAAGAAGAATTTGAGAGTGCAGAGGGAAAAGAACTCTTAAAAGAGTGGGGACTTCCGGAAAATCTGGTCGGCATCGGACACTGCATCCTTGGATATCGCGACTGTGAATACCCGGAAGCGAAAGAAAGAAAAGCGAACTATATTGTCAGAGTATAGGAAGAGCTTTCGTAACTGTGAAGGTACTGAACAGTTACGAACTTTCATAAAAACGTAACGTAACTGCTCCGAACATGAACAGTCAGTGCGAAAATAAAAAGATAAGAAAAACAGAAAACGGGCTGTGTCCTGAAGCGGGCAGAAACGGGAGAGCTTATATAGAATGTTTCCGTGTGTCACAAAAGGTATACAGCCCGTTTTATAAAAGTTCAAACCAGGAATCTTCCTGATGACCTGTTCATGGGAAGATTTAGAAAATGAGGAATATATGTATCGAATTATGATCGTGGAAGATGATGAAGTGATTGCAAATGCGATCCGGCAACACCTGGTTTCGTGGGGCATGGAGGCGTTCTGTGTGCAGGATTTTTCCGATGTGCTGACAGAATTTGCCGCAACCGGTCCGCAACTGGTGCTGATGGACATTCATCTTCCCTTTTTTAACGGTTACCACTGGTGCCAGGAGATCCGGAAAGTGTCGAAAGTACCGGTGCTTTTCCTTTCTTCCGCTTCTGATAATATGAGCATCATCATGGCAGTCAACATGGGCGGTGATGATTTTATCGCAAAACCATTTGACCTGAATGTGCTTACTGCTAAGGTACAGGCACTGCTTCGAAGAACCTATGAATTTGCTGGAGCCACGAATCTGTTGGAGCACAAAGGAGCAATCCTGAATAAAGAAAACGGGATTCTGACGTATCAGGGAGAAAAGATCGAACTTACGAAAAATGAGTGGCGGATCCTGCAGGTCTTAATGGAACACAAGGGAAAAGCGGTGAGCAGAGACACGCTGATGATGCGGCTGTGGGAGTCGGACAGCTTTATTGATGACAATACACTGACCGTGAATGTGACGAGACTTAGAAGAAAACTGGAAGAAATCGGGCTTTCGGATTATATTCAGACGAAAAAAGGTGTGGGATATCTGTTGACATAATATGGGATTTATCATATGGTTCAGGAGATTTTCACAGTGTTACTCTTTTGAAAAGAGGATTCTGAGAGAAGGAAGTAGAAAAACGGAGAAGAACGATGCAGGAAAAGGGAAGAAAAAAGAATCAGGAAAAAAGAATTATCCTTGCATTTTTGCGGGAAGAGGCGGGGATCCTTCTCTGGGTGGTGTTTTTTATCGGAATTTTTTGGCTTTTGTGTTTCCTGGAAGATATTCCACAGGATGTCACCATTTACACATTGCAACTTGCCTCTTTTACCGGTATCGCAGTATTGATCGTTCGCTTCATCCGCTATTGGAAGCGCTGTAAGACACTGGAACTGCTGACAAAGGATCCAAGAGACAAGATAGAAGCGTTCCCGAATCCGGACACTCTGTCGGAGAAATTGTACCGGCAGATCATCGGGCAATATGAGCGGGAACTGCGAAAAGAAGAACAGCAGATGGATGACAGATACCGGGAGATGGTGGAGTATTATACGATGTGGACCCACCAGATCAAAACGCCGATCGCTGCCATGTACCTGTTATTACAGGAAGAAGAAACACCGGTTTCCAAAGAATTACAGGGAGAACTTTTTCAGGTGGAACAGTATGTGCAGATGGCACTACAGTATTTGCGGATGGAAAGGATGAACACGGATCTGGTATTTGAAAAACAGGAACTGGACGCTCTGATCCATCAGGCAGTACGAAAATACGCACCTCTGTTTATCCGTCGAAAGATCGCATTGCAATATGAGGATGTCCATTGTCAGATACTTACCGATGAAAAATGGCTGGAATTTGTCCTTGAACAGGTTCTCTCGAACGCCCTGAAATACACCAGGAAGGGAAAGATAAAAATTTATATGGATCCACAAAGCCCTAAGACGCTGGTGATCGAAGATACCGGTATCGGGATAGCACCGGAAGATCTTCCGCGGGTCTTTGAGCGCGGGTATACCGGCTATAACGGTCGTACGGACAAACGATCCACAGGTATCGGTCTGTACCTGTGCAGACAGATCATGGATCGGCTTTCCCACACGATCCGGATTGAATCGGAGATGGGTGTGGGAACGCGGGTGTATCTTGGGCTAGATACGATGGAATTATAAGAGGATCAGGACGAAAAGCAGAGTATGCAAAAAATGGAGCAGAAAGGTCCAGGAGCGTGTCTGAAAAATCATTTCCGCAATCTGCAAGCCCCACTTTGCGGTATATTTTACCCTCATTCGGTTGCCGTAGCCCGCTACGACGCCCTCATTCGGATAAAATCTCCCACAAACTAAGACTCGCAGCTCACGAAAAGCCTTTTTCAGACAAGCTCTAGCGCGATAAAATGAGAATGCTACCGGGAACCTTACACGAATGTAAGGTTTCCGGTATTTTTGTAAGCAGAGGTTAAGGCAGCCGGAAGAATGGATTGCTATAATAAGCCTGTAAATAGGAACAGAACCGACAGATTTCGATAAAGAAACAGGAAATAGCGGGTTCTGGAAAACACAGTACAGAAAGGACAGAAAAATAAATGGTAATTCTGGAAGTAGAACATCTGAAAAAAACATATACGACCCGCCTCGGAAGCAACCGGGTGGAAGCGTTACGGGACGTTAATTTCAATGTGGAACAGGGCGAATTTGTAGCAATTATGGGAGAGTCCGGAAGTGGCAAGACCACACTGCTGAATCTCCTGGCGGCACTCGATAAACCGACCGGTGGTCAGATCCGGTTAAACGGAAAAAATCTGGGAGATCTGAAAGAAAAAGAGATCGCGGCATTCCGGCGGGAGAATCTCGGATTTGTCTTTCAGGATTTTAATCTGCTGGATACCTTTTCGCTGAAAGATAATATTTTTCTCCCGCTGGTGCTGGAAGGCAAACGATACCGGGAGATGAAGCAGAAAGCAGATCCGATCGCCAGAAAACTGGGAATCAGCAATCTGTTGGAAAAATATCCGTACGAAGTGTCCGGCGGACAAAAACAGCGGGCTGCGGTGGCGCGTGCCCTGATCACGGATCCACGGCTGGTGCTGGCGGATGAGCCGAGCGGAGCTCTGGATTCCCATGCGGCAGATGCACTGATGCAGCTGTTTGAGGAAATCAATCAGGAGGGACAGACCATTGTGATGGTCACTCACAGCGTGAAGGCGGCCTGTGCTGCAAAACGGGTTCTTTTTATCAAAGACGGAGAAGTTTTTCACCAGCTGTACCGGGGAAATCTGGGACGGGATGAGATGTATCAGAAGATCTCGGATACGCTGACCATTATTGCGACAGGTGGTGAGCGTCATGAATAGTCTGCTGTATGCAAAACTTGCAAAAACAAATCTCAGTAAGAACAGACAGAATATTCTTCCTTATTGGTTGTCGTGTATCGGTACGGTTATTATGTTTTATATTATGAGTACTCTGTCTTTGAGTGAAGGTCTTAAAAAAATGATGGGGGAAGCCACGATTCAGATAGTAATGCAGTTTGGCGTATATATCATTGGACTTTTTGCTGTGATCTTTCTGATCTATAGCAACAGTTTTCTGGCAAAACGCAGGAAAAAAGAATTTGGACTGTTTCAGATCCTTGGCATGGAAAAGAAACATCTTGCAAAGGTTCTGTTTTTTGAAAGTCTGTATCTGTGGATCCTGTCGGTTGGAGGTGGGATTCTGCTTGGAATCCTGTGTTACAAGTTGCTGTTTCTGGTGCTGTTAAAACTGACCCGGTTCCAGGGAACAATCCATTTTGCTTTTCACTGGAAGGCTACAGGAAACACGGTGGTTTTATTTGCCGTGATTTTTCTGATCAATTATCTGAAAAGCCTCCACCAGATCCACGCAGCTCAGCCGATAGAACTGCTTCATGGTGAACAGGAGGGAGAGCGGGAGCCGAAAACGAAGCTTCTTACCGCATGGATCGGACTGCTCTGTCTGGGACTTGGTTATTATCTGGCACTGACCTGTCAGAACCCTATGGAGGCTCTGGGCAAGTTTTTCGGTGCGGTGCTTCTGGTTATGGCGGGAACCTACTGTCTGTTTTCGGCAGGTAGTATCGCACTGCTGAAACTGTTAAAAAGCAACAAAAGATATTATTACCAGACGAGACACTTTACCAGTATATCCGGAATGTTATACCGGATGAAACAGAATGCGATAGGACTTGCCAACATCTGCATCCTGTCTACCGGTGTGCTTCTGGTAATCTCCACCACCAGTTGTCTGTGGTTTGGCATGCAGGAAATTATCCAGACAAGATTTCCCCATCAGATAGCGGTGGAAGTCAACGACACTCTTATGTCGGCCAATGGTGACGGTACTGCGCTGACAAAAGAAGAAATCAGTTCTGTGCGGGAACAGATTAACAACTATCTGGAGGAGCAGCAGGTGTCAAAACGATTTGAACGGGATGAAACCTACTGGTTAGCAGTGGCAGAAAACAAAGAAAACTGGGTAGGCCAGACGCAGGAACTGAAAGGGTTTGAGGACGGTCGCAGCATGATCGAATTCATGGAAGCTTCGGAATATGAACGGATGACCGGAAAATCTGCAGATCTGAAACCAGGCCAGGTACTTGTATTTACCAGAAAAGAGGAACCATACAAATATGATACGATACAGTTCGGAGATACGATCAGCTGTGAGGTAAAACATACGGAAAATACACAGGAAGATATGGTGGAAACCACGAATGTAATATATGATACCAGAATTATCGTATTTGCAGACGGAGAAGAAGCACAGGCAGCATATGTGGCAATGACCGGAAGAACACCTGCCGGATACAGCTGGAAGTATCAGATAGATCTGATTGGGGATACGAAGCTGGAGACGCGGATCGGACAGGGAATTGAGAAGCTTGTGAACCAGGCACAATGTGACGGCTATGTGGAAGTACGGGAAAATAACAAGGCCAGCCTTTATCAGATGTACGGCACCATCATGTTCCTTGGAATTTTTGTCGGTACTTTGTTCCTTATGGGTGCAGTGATGATCATTTACTACAAACAGATTTCCGAAGGATTTGATGACCGGAAGCGTTTTCAGATCATGCAGAAAGTAGGCATGAGCCGTCAGGAAGTCCGCCAGACCATCCGGTCACAGGTTGTTACCGTATTTTTCCTGCCGCTTGTAGTGGCTATTCTGCACACCGTGGTGGCATTTCCGGTGACGAGACAGCTGATGACGATGATGAATTTCCCGGACAGTGGTATTTTTCTGGTAGCTACTGCAGTGACGATTGTGGCGTTCGCTATTGTGTATCTGATCGTGTATACAATCACGGCAAGGGCATATTATAAGATCGTGGAATAACCGGAAATATTTTGTAGAAAAGTAAAACAATCTTTTTGCGTTTTTTTCTGTTAGTCGTGACTTTATCTGGTAAGCGTGGTAGAATAACAAGTATTCTGTGGGTGAGGAGTCCCGCAGGGCATTTTGAGAGAAAATGTCGGAAAAGTTAAAAGAAAGAGAGTGGAAAAGACGCAGATGAATAAGAAAAGAAGCGCATTTTCAGGGAAAATCGGCTATGTCCTGTCGGCAGCCGGTGCGTCTGTCGGACTGGGAAATATCTGGAGATTCCCGTATCTGGCGGCGAAGTATGGAGGAGGAATTTTCCTGCTGGTGTATATCATACTGGCACTGACCTTCGGGTATACTATGATCGTTGCGGAGTCCGCCCTTGGACGTATGACAAGAAAAAGTCCGGTTGGGGCATTTCGAAGTTTTGCAAAGGGGAAAAAGGTCGGCTGGCTCAGTTTCGGCGGCTGGATCAACGCGATCATCCCGGTACTGATCGTTCCGTATTATTCCGTAATCGGTGGCTGGGTAGTCAAATATCTGTTTGAGTACATCAGAGGAAATGGCAGCAAACTGGCGGAAGACGGATACTTCTCCGGATTTATCTCAAATGGAGGAGCTACAGAAATCTGTTTTGTGATCTTCTGTATGTTCACCCTGGTGATCATCTACGCAGGTGTACAGAATGGTATCGAACGTGTGTCAAAGATCATGATGCCGATTCTGATCGTTCTGTCCGTGATCATTGCGATTTATTCGGTCACAAGACCGGGAGCCATCGAAGGTGTGAAATATTTCCTCGTACCGAATGTGAAAAACTTCTCCTGGATGACGGTAGTGGCGGCTATGGGACAGATGTTCTATTCCCTGTCCATCGCCATGGGTATCCTCGTAACCTTTGGTTCTTATATGAGAAAAGATACCTCGATCGAAGATTCTACAAGAAACGTAGAAATCTTTGATACTGCGATTGCGATGATGGCAGGTCTGATGATCATCCCGGCGGTCTTCGCATTCTCCGGCGGTGATCCGGATACGCTGCAGGCAGGTCCGTCCCTGATGTTTATCACGATCCCGAAAGTATTTGCCAACATGGGATTCGGAACCGCAGTCGGTATCCTGTTCTTCGTGCTGGTGCTGTTTGCGGCAGTGACAAGTTCTATTGCCCTGACAGAAAGTGCAGTATCTACTTTCGAGGACGAACTTGGCTGGGGAAGAAAGAAAGCAACCGTACTGACCGGTGTGATCATGATCGCCCTGGGAACCCTGTCCTGTCTGGGATATGGTCCTCTGGACTTTGTAAAGATCATCGGCATGCAGTTTTTGGATTTCTTTGACTTCCTGACAAACTCCGTCATGATGCCGATCGCAGCCCTGATGACCAGCCTTCTGGTATCCCGTGTGATCGGTGTGGATAAGATCGAAGAAGAGATCCGCCACGGCGAGAGTGCTTTCCGAAGAAAGAAAATCTTTGTAGTCATGATCAAGTATCTGTGCCCGATCTTCGCCCTGATCATTCTGGCAAGTTCTGTGGCAAATGCATTTGGATGGATAGTTATGTAAAAATGGATGAATGAAAAAGTGAAAAGTCGTTGTTCTCAGTATTTTTTGAGAACAGCGGCTTTTTACTTTTTCTGAAAGTATGTGTTGACAACTATAGTTGTCAATGATAGAATAAACACAAGTTAAATGACAAATAAAGTTGTCAAAATGACAAGAATACAAGTCAAAACAGAAACAAGAAAGGAGAAGCAGATATGCCGCTGGAAAACAGGTTAAAGGAACATCGCGCCAGACTTGGCATCAATCAGGCGGATATGGGAAAACGGGCAGGAGTGTCCCGGCAGACGATCAGTCTGATCGAGCGGGGGGATTATTCACCGTCGGTAACGCTGGCGCTGAAGCTGGCAAAGATCTGTCAGGTAACCGTGGAAGATATTTTCAGCTATACGGAGGAAGAGAATGATGAATAAAACAAAAAAGAAAAATGTATATGTAAAATATGCGGTAATCATGTGTATCAGCGGTGCGCTGGGAGGAATTCTGGGGGGTGTCATGGAAATGGGACATGTGCATGGAGTTCTGACAGGTATTCAGGAGGGAATGCAATTCTTCCTGAATAGTGTCCGCACCTGGATGCTTCCGCTGATGGCAATCTGTGGAGTGATAGCGCTGGTACTTTGTGAGCAGTATATGGGCAGACTGAAAAGAGCGGGCGAAGCCATGGAACAGGCAGAAGATGAAGCGTATGAACGGCTGGATTACGAGCTGGAAGCTGCGGGAAGTAGGGGAATGATCGTAAGCTTTGCCGGAAGTATTGCGATGATTCTGCTTCTCGCAACCGGATATTCCACAAAATATATTGAAAGTCTGAACGGTTCTGGGATAATGTGGTTTCTGCTTGAAATTCTTACATTTATTGCACTGGAAGTGTATCTGAATGTATGGCAGATTCGCTATGTCCGCGTGATACAGAAGATCTATCCGGACAAAAAAGGAGATCCGACTTCTTTAAAATTCCCGAAGCAGTGGCTGGAAAGCTGCGATGAGGCAGAAAAGGAATGTATCTACCAGGCAAGTTACAAAGGCTATCAGACCGTGATGAAATGGGTCCCGATCCTGACGTTTGTGGCGCTGATCCTGCATATGTTTTTTGATACGGGGATCCTTGCCATCGTGATGACGTCAGTGATCTGGCTGGTAACATCGGTGACATACTGTAGAGCGTGTCTGCAGAACAAGGGAGAAAAACTGAGCAAATAAAAAAGATAACATCCTGTACGGAGAGAATGGAAAGCGTTTTTTTCGCACAGGATTTTTTGTGTAAAAATACTGAAATTAAACACAGATACAGAAAAATATGGTAAAATTTGCAGTAAGGAATTCTGTGCAAAAAAAGAAAATGATATTTGGCACAGAAGGGGATTTTTACAGCAATATACCAAGGAGGAGAAGAAAAATATGGACAGAGCGCAGGCAAGAAAAAAAGCAGAAGCCCTGGTAGCAAAAATGACCATCGAGGAGCGGGCTGGACAGCTCAAATACGATGCCCCGGCGATTGAACGGCTGGGAATTCCGACCTATAACTGGTGGAATGAGGCACTTCACGGAGTGGCACGTGCAGGTACTGCAACGGTATTTCCACAGGCAATCGGTTGTGCGGCCATGTTTGATGAAGAGGAGATGCAGAAGATCGCTGATGTGATTGCAGAAGAGGGCAGAGCCAAGTATAATGCATTTTCCAAAGAAGAAGACAGAGATATTTACAAAGGACTGACTTTCTGGTCACCGAATATCAATATTTTCCGTGATCCGAGGTGGGGACGCGGGCATGAAACGTATGGAGAAGATCCGTTTCTGACCGCGAGACTCGGTGTGTCGTTTATCAAGGGCTTACAGGGAGATGGTGAGACGATGAAAGTGGCGGCATGTGCAAAGCATTTTGCCGTACATTCCGGTCCGGAGGCGATCCGTCATGAGTTTGATGCGGTAGTTTCACAAAAAGACCTGTATGAGACTTATCTTCCGGCTTTTGAGGCGGCAGTTAAAGAAGGCGGTGTGGAAGCAGTGATGGGAGGATATAACCGGACCAATGGAGAACCAAGCTGCGGAAGCAAGACGTTACTGAAAAAAATTCTTCGGGAAGACTGGGGATTTGAGGGACATGTGGTATCGGACTGCTGGGCAATCCAGGATTTCCACCAGTTCCATAAGGTTACAAACGGACCGAAAGAGTCCGCGCAGATGGCACTGGAAGCGGGATGTGACCTGAACTGTGGATGCACCTATGCATATATCATGGCTGCATTGCAGGACGGACTGGTGACGGAAGAACAGATCACCGAAGCCTGTATCCGTGTGTTTACCACCCGTTTTCTTCTGGGAATGTTCGACGGAAGTGAATACGATGATATTCCATATGAGGTTGTGGAGTGTAAGGAACATCGAAACCTGGCTGTGGAAGCGGCGCACAAGGGAATGGTACTTTTGAAAAATGACGGTATCCTGCCGTTGGATAAACGGAAAATCCGTACGATTGGCGTTGTGGGACCGAACGCCAACAACCGGATCGCACTGCAGGGAAATTATCATGGAACTTCTTCCCGGTACGTAACGGTGTTGGAAGGTATCCAGAAAGAAGTGGAAGACGACTGCCGGGTATATTATGCAGAAGGATCACATATGTATAAAGATACGATGGAAAATCTGGCCTGGAAGGATGACAGGATCTCGGAAGCGGTGATCACGGCGAAACAGTGTGATGTGACGATCGTGGTACTGGGTCTGGATGAACTGATGGAAGGAGAGGAACCGGATCAGAGCAACCGAGGACAGGCAGGAGACAAAGCCTCTCTGGAATTCCCGGGCTGCCAGCAGAGACTCCTCGAGGCAGTTACTTCTGTGGGAAAACCGGTGATCACTGTTGTTCTCTCCGGAAGTGCCATGGATCTTCGGTATGCGGATGCACATACGAATGCCATCTTACAGGCATGGTATCCGGGAGCAGAGGGTGGAACTGCTGTGGCGGATGTCCTTTTTGGCAGAGTATCGCCGAGCGGCAAATTGCCGGTGACCTTCTATAAGGATACCTCCGACCTGCCGGAATTTACCGATTATTCCATGAAAAACAGAACTTACCGTTATATGGAACAGGAAGCGTTGTATCCGTTTGGCTTTGGTCTGACTTATGGGAATGTGAAGGTGTCAGCAGCAGAATTTGCCGAACAGCCGGAAAAAGAAAAATCGGTAAAGATCCGCTGTACGGTGACAAATACGGGAAAATGGGATACAGAAGAGGTCGTTCAGGTTTACATCAAAGACTGGAAGTCAAAATATGCAGTCCGAAATCACAGCCTGTGCGGATTCCGGCGCGTGAGGGTGAAGGCGGGAGAGAGTATCGAGACAGAACTTACCATCGATCCGCGGGCATTTACCATTGTGGACGAAGAGGGAAAACGTTATGTCGATAGCAACAAATTCTCTCTGTATGTAGCAACCACTCAGCCGGATGCCAGAAGTACGGCACTGACGGGACACGAAGCGGTGGAACTGCGGGTAGTGTTTGCATAGCAGATGGAGGTGCCGGGATGCAGATGACGTTTCGATGGTATGGCGATGGAAATGATGATATTACACCGGAGATGATCCGGCAGATTCCGGGCGTGGGCGGACTTGTCTGGGCACTTCACGACAAGCAGCCGGGAGAGATCTGGACGGTGGAAGAGATTGAGAAAGTGCGAGCGCGCATCGAGGGTGCAGGTTTTCACATGGATGTGGTGGAGAGTGTCAACGTCCATGACGATATTAAGATCGGTCTGCCCACACGGGATCAGTATATTGAAAATTATAAGACAACATTGAAAAACCTTGCAAAATTCGGTGTCAAAGTAGTGACTTACAATTTTATGCCGATCTTTGACTGGACACGGACGGATCTTTTTCATCCGCTGGAGGATGGATCCAATGCGTTATATTATGAAAAAAGCAAGATACAGGATGATTATAAGGAGATGGCGGAGTATATCCTGAAAAATCTGCACGGGAAAACATTTCCGGGCTGGGAGCCGGAGCGGATGGCGAAGCTGGATGAACTTTTTGAGGCGTACCGCCCGGTGACGAAGGAAAAACTCTGGGAAAACCTGCAGTATTTTCTGGAAGCCATCATGCCGACCTGCCATGAGACCGGGATCAAGATGGCGATCCATCAGGATGATCCCCCATGGGATATTTTCGGGATTCCGAGACTGCTTTGTGATAAAGAATCTATAGGAAGGTTTCTTCATATGGTAGATGATGAATACAACTGTCTGTGTCTGTGTTCCGGATCGCTGGGTGCGAATATGGAAAATAATGTGGCAGATATCATTCGAACCTACTGTGACCGGATCGCTTTTGCCCATATCCGAAACCTCCGACACTACTCGAACGGAGATTTTTCAGAAGTTTCCCACAGAGACTGTGACGGTGATACCGGGATTCTGGAAATTATGCGAGCCTATCACGACTGTGGTTATACCGGCTATGTACGCCCGGATCACGGAAGACATCTCTGGGGAGAAGAAGCCCATTGCCGACCGGGCTACGGACTGTATGACCGGGCACTGGGAATCATGTATCTGTGGGGATGTTGGGATATGCTGGAACGATTGGATGGAAAAATCTGAGGTAACCGAAAACAGTCAAATATTGTATGTCTCGGGATTTTGACATATTCATGTCAAAACACCTCGCGGGACAGTGGCTACTGAATAGTTACGTATGGCTGTTCTATATACCTGTAACGCTCAAAAACATTCGTAATATGCACGTTTTACTTTGGAGAATGGCTACTTACTCATGTTTTTGATCCTGATATTTCGTATAAAAGAAAAATATATACTGAAAAATAAAAATGGAACCTGACAATTCAAAAAATGAATGCCTGGTTCCATTTTTTTGCATTGCACGAGACCTTGACGACTACCGCGCCAACGAGTCAAATTCGCGAAGCGTTCAACGATTAAGCAAAGGTTTTAATAAAGCAGCCATCCTCTGTCCAGGCCTTCCATTCTTCCTTCACATCTTCATTCGGATCTCCCTGCTTCATAAAGCTCGTCCAGCAGGTCACCATTTTCTCAGACAGTGCATGATCCTCATCGGTCATCGGGCGCCAGCAACGGTTCAGAGTTCCGAAGGTGTACCACAGTTCCGAAGAGTGGAAAGCACCGTCATCACTACCCGGCAGATCATGGCAGAATTCATAGAGATATACCGGAAGATTCTGCTTCCGGCAGGCATTTGCAAAAGAGACGGCAGCAGTGAAGAACCCACCCGCTCTGTGGGAAGCACCCTCCGGAATAAACAGATCATCCTTGGTAACACCCATCAGATAGGGGATATGGGCCATGCCCCCTTCTTTTGTCAGAACATCCGGAGTATCCGGAAGTACATGACCGTCGACGACCGGACGAAACGGAAGGGATGGGTACAGAGTCATCAGTTCATCGGATTTGTCCAGCAGGTCTTCTGCGGGGAGTCTGCGTAACTCTTCGATAGAAGAAACACCGCACAGTTCATAGAACTTATCCGTTACCGCCTGCGCCTGTGCTTTGGTAAATACCATTGGAGACGGAAAACAGGCAATGCTTCCGCTCTGAAGGATAGCCTGATGGATCATCGGTGTGGCCAGCGGAGAAAATGTGAGTACATGTGAACTCATGGCTCCGGCGGACTGGCCCATGATTGTGATGTTATCCGGATTCCCACCGAAGGCAGCGATATTTTCAGAGATCCACTCCAGTGCGGCAATCTGGTCGAGCAGTCCCTGGTTGCCGCTGAAACCAAGTTCCTTTTCCTGTTTCTGATCATAAAGGAAACCAAACACGTTGACGCGGTAAGAAATAGTCGCCAGGATCACACCTTTTTTTGCATAAGCTTCCCCATCAAACTCCAGTTCTGTGGAAAACCCATGTTCAAAGCCACCCCCGTGAATCCATACTGCTACCGGAAGTTTTTCAGAAGCAGTATGTGCCGGCGTCCAGATGTTCAGATACAGACAGTCTTCAGAAATCGGAAAATGAAAGTCCGGGTTATCATAGAATTCTTTCTGATATAAACCGTCCGGGTCGGTGAAATGCTGCATGGGGATGGAACGGAAAGTAAACGCATCATAAGCTTCTTTGAAGCCTTCCGGTTTTTGAGGTGGTGCAAAACGAAGAGCACCTGTGGGAACCTTTGCAAATGGAATGCCCCGAAAAACAGAATATCCATCTTTCTGAATACCGTTAATAGTTCCATAATTACTTGATACAGTTGTTAAAGTTGCCATTGGATAACCTCCTTGTTATCTCCGTTACGTTATTTTATAAAATGAAATGATTCAATATATAAATTAATCATAGGATAAATCCGCAAAAAGTACCAGTAGTAAAAATACACAAAGATAGAAATTGAGAATTGGGAAAAAAGCTGTATAAACGGGGGCAATTGAACAGTGAAATAATTTAGCCAGCAGAGGAATGAAAATTTGAACACATATTGATACTTGGAGATATGCGAAAAAATCAAATTGAAACCCATAGATTTTATTGATTGATTCATATAAAATGAAACGGTTCAAAGATAAAGAAGATAAAAACTAAATAGGAAAATGGAAGGAAAGGTAAAAATGCACAAAAAGTAACCGGTAACTTTGATCAAAAATCACAATTGCTTTGTACAAGATGTTGTAGTATAGTAAATACAACGAAAGGAACTACGAAGTAACGAAAATGAACCGTTTCAAAGTAGCAAAGTGCATAAACTATTTTAGGAGGATATCTGATATGAAAAGAAAAGTAGTTGCAGCAGTATTAACAATGGCAATGGCAGGAAGCCTGCTGGCAGGATGCGGAAGCTCTTCTTCCGATGACTCTTCTTCCAAGAGCGAAACCACAACAACAGATGAAAGCGGAAGCAGTGATTCCACAGCCAGCGCGCGTGAAGATTTCAGCGGTGTATCTATCACCATGCTGAACACAAAGAGTGAGATCGAATCTCAGCTGGAAGCTGCCGCTGAACAGTGGGGTGAACTGACAGGAGCAAAACTGGAAGTTTACACCATCGGTAGTGGTACACCTTCTCAGGAAGTATCTGCAAGATACGCAGCAAAGAATGCACCGACACTGATCATGTGTGACCCACAGGACGTTGCTTCTATCTGCGAAGAAAAAGGCGTAGATCTGAGTGATGAATCCTGGGCAGCAAATGGTGGTACACAGTATGGTATCACAGGTAATGACGGAAAACTGTACAGCTTCCCATTCTGTATCGAAGGCAGAGGTATGATCTACAACAAAACAGCAATCGAAGATACTCTGGGAGAAGACTGGGATCCGGCTTCTGTAACAAACATGGATGACTTCGAAGCACTGCTGAAAAAACTGGTAGACAACGGTATGGAAAGCCCGGTGGCTCTGAACCAGGAAGACTGGAGCAATGCAGGACATTACTTCACACAGGTATATGAAGAGCAGGACGGAACACTGACCGGTACAGAAAAGATTATGGAAGATCTGAGAAACGGAAGCGTAGATCTGATGTCCAACGAAAGATTTACTTCTCTGATGGATACCTACGATCTGTTGATGGAATATAACATCAATAAAGCAGATCCGCTGGCTGCTGATTACGATGAAAACGCTGCAGACCTGGCAGAAGGTGATGTGGCATTCTGGTTCAACGGAAACTGGGCATGGGCAGAGATTTCTGATTACATTGAAGACGATACTGAAATCGGAATCATGCCGGTACCGCAGAACGGAACAGAAGAAAATGCTAACGTAAATGATTACATCTGTGGTGGTGCTACCAAACAGGTTATGATCGATAAAGAATGTAACGATGAAAAACAGCAGGCAGCAGCAAAAGATTTCCTTGACTGGCTGGCAAACACAGCTGAAGGAAACAAAGTACTGGTTGATGATTGCTCTTTAGTACCTGCATTCTCCAACATCACAGAAGAAGCTACAAATATGCTGGGACAGAGTATCCAGAGATACACAGTAGAAGGAAAACTGTTTGATCAGCCTTCTAATTATCCTGGAGATCACTGGTCAGAAGTTGGTGCGATCATGCAGAAATATCTGGACAAACAGATCGACCGTGCCGAATTCGCAAAAGAAGTTCAGGATTACTGGACAAACCTTTCCGAATAATCAAAAAGGCAGATACATAATTGGTTGCTAGTTAAGAAGTTGCCGGGCAGAGTAATGAACACTGACCCGGCAACTGCTACTAAAAGAGGGAAAGAAAGGCAACGAGATGAATAGTAAAAAAGAAAACTTATGGAGCAAAATTTCCACGTTCCTGGTATTTGCAGGTCCTGCAACCTTCTCATTCCTGGCCGTGGTAATCGTACCATTCTTATATGGTGTATATCTGACATTTACAAGCTGGGACGGCGTATCCAGCAACAAACCTTTTGTAGGACTGAAAAACTATGCGGCAGTAGTTGCAGACAGCAGCTTCTGGCAGTCCCTGGGACTGACACTGCTGTATGTGGTAGTTTCCGTAATACTGGTAAACGTGGTCGGATTTTTACTGGCACTGCTGGTAACCGGAAAAATTAAAGGAAAGAATTTCTTCCGTGCCGGATTCTTTACCCCGAACCTGATCGGTGGTATCATCCTTGGTTATATCTGGCAGTTCGTATTTAACAAAGTTATTGTTTACTTTGGTGATGCACTGAACGTTACCGTTCTGCAGAAATCCATGCTGTCAGGAAGTGCCTCTGCATTCGCAGCACTGGTACTGGTAACAATATGGCAGTTCTCCGGTTACATGATGTTAATTTATATCGCAGGTCTGACCGGTGTATCCGAAGACCTGAAAGAAGCAGCCAAGATCGATGGCTGTAACGAATCTCAGACAACAAGATATATCGTACTTCCGCTGATGAGAGCATCTTTCACGATCTGTATGTTCCTGACCATCACCAGATGTTTCATGATCTACGATGTGAACCTGTCCCTGACAGAAGGTGGTCCTTACGGATCTACTGTTATGGCTGCCATGTATGTATTTCAGAAAGCCTTTTCTGCAAAACAGTATGGTGTCGGACAGACAGAAGCAATCATCCTGTTTATCTTTACAGCGGTTATTGCAGTATCTCAGACAATCATCAACAAACGGAAGGAGGTTGAAGCATAATGGAAGGACAGGAAAAGACAGTAAGAGGCATCAAAACGTTCCTGAAAACACTGGTAACTGTAGTGCTGTTTATCATCTATATGTTCCCGTTCTACATGATCGTGCTGAATGCCTTCAAACACAAACGTGATATTATCAAAATGCCATTGAGCTGGGGTGGTAAAAGAGGTTTTACAACAGATAACTTTGTAGATGCTTTCCAGCAGATGAACTTCATGAACATCCTGAAGAACTCCCTGATCATTACCTGTGTGAGTGTGTTCCTGATCATTCTGTTCTCCTCCATGGCAGCTTACATCTTCGTAAGAAAAGCATGGAAGATCAACCAGATCATCTTCATGGTAATGCTGTTTTCCATGGTAATCCCGTTCCAGGTAGTTATGATCCCGCTGATCTCTATCTACGGTGGAACATTTGGAATCCTGAATCATAGAGCAACATTGATATTCATGCATCTGGGCTTCTCGGTATCTATGGCGGTATTCATGTTCCATGGATTTATCAAAGGCGGTGTACCGATCTCACTGGAAGAGGCAGCACAGATTGACGGAGCAGGAAGACTGAGAACATTCTTTCAGATTGTGTTCCCTCTGTTAAAACCGACCACAGCAACACTGGTTATCCTGTATGCCCTGTCTCTGTGGAACGATTACCTGCTGCCGAGCCTGATCCTGACAGATAAATCTCTGTACACGATCCCGATCGCAACCAAGCTGTTCCAGGGAACATATAGCAATGATATGGATCTTCTGATGGCGGCACTGGTTATGGCAATCATCCCGGTAATCATCCTGTATATCGCATTACAGAAATATATTATTGCTGGTGTAGTTGCCGGTGCAGTAAAATCATAATAAAGCGGTACTGAAAGGTGAGTGTATCTGAATCTGATAAAGAAAAGATACACTCACCTTTTCTTATATAAACGGAAAGACGTTGGGGTCAAAAGGTATTTTACCCCCCCTTTGATACCGGATTGATCCGTACTTCGTACTCTCACGATCCTGGTATCATAGAAAATAGAGTGCATAACAATACATAGACAATACGAGAAAATAATTCTCTAATAAAAATAGATATAGCCTTTTCAGGTTCCGATGAAGGACGCGTCATGTCAGAAACTTGCAGTGTCGAACTTGAGTATCTGATAGGATGGTGTGGAGGAGGAAAATCAAATGGTAACAATCAAAGACGTTGCACGGGATGCCGGTGTATCGGTGGGAACCGTGTCGAACGTACTGAATGGAGGACGTGTCAGTGAAGCGAGGAGAAAGCTGGTAGAAGCGTCCATAGAAAAACTGGGGTATCAGGTGAATACTCTGGCAAAGGGAATGCGGATGCAGAAGACCGATTATGTGGTTGTCATTCTGCCGAATCTGATCAATCCGTATTTTGCACTGTTGCTGGATGCTCTGGAAAGCGAATTGTCAGCAGTCGGAAAACAGGTACTGCTATGCCTGTCCGGTGATGATGCCGAACGGGAAGTGGCATTTATGGATATGGCAAAACAAAATAAAGTTGACGGAATCATTGGTGTGACTTACAGTAAGGTAGAAGAGGAACGGATCGAAAACATGGCTTTTGTTTCCATCGACCGTCACTACAAATCACACATCCCATGTGTGGCAGGAGATAACTGGCAGGGCGGCTGGCTTGCAGCAGAGAATCTGCATAAAAGAGGATCCACCAACCTGTTGTGCTTTATGACAATGTCATCCGTAGACAGTGAAGTCCGAAAAAGAAGAGTCGGTTTTACTGAATATTGTATGGAACATGATCTTTCCTGTAACAGTGTGGAAATGTCAGAAAAACAGATTGTTTCGGTCTATGAATCCTACGGATCCAGAAAACTGATCCACAATATGCTGCGGGCTTATATTTCCCCTTCCATGGGAGAACATTCCATTGATGGAATCTTTACCAGTTCGGATCACCTCGCAACGATTGTACGGGAAGAACTCGAAGAGATGGGAAAACGGGTTCCGGAAGATATCCAGATTATCGGATACGATGGTCTGCAGTTTTTAAATCAGGGGAAACCAATCGTATCGAGCATTGCGCAGCCGGTGCATGAGATTGCAAAAGAGGCTGTAAGGTGCCTGAACGAACTGATCGCGAATGGAAAAACAGAAGGAAATACAAAGATTCCGGTGAGCTTTCAGGAGGGATCGACAACGAAAACGCTTGTGACAGAAGAAAAATAATGGAGGACTTGAGATGATAAAGTGGCTGGAAGATGCAGTGTTTTATGAGGTATATCCACAGAGTTTCCGCGACAGCAACGGAGACGGAATCGGGGATATCCCGGGAATTACAGAAAAATTAGAGTATATTCAGGAACTGGGCTGTAACGCCCTGTGGATCAATCCCTGTTTTACCTCACCGTTTTACGATGCGGGATATGATGTGGAAGATTATTATAGCGTGGCTCCGCGGTATGGAACCAATGAAGATCTGAAAAAATTATTTGAAGCGGCACACCAAAGAGGGATGCACGTACTTCTGGATCTGGTGCCGGGACATACCGCTGTGACACATCCGTGGTTTCAGGAATCGATGAAAGCGGAGAAAAATGAATATACCGACCGCTATGTATGGACCGACAGTCTGTATAAACGAATGGAAGATGTCAAAGGAATCGTCAGTGTCCTGCGTGGCATCTCCCCACGTCCGGCCAGCTGCGGCGTCAACTGTTTTTCCACGCAGCCGGCGCTGAACTATGGATTTGCTAATATTACCGATGCCGGCTGGCAGCAGCCGACCGATGCGCCGGGACCGATGGCTACCAGAGAAGAACTGAAAAACATCATGCGTTTCTGGCTGACACTTGGCTGTGACGGTTTCCGTGTGGATATGGCCGGTTCGCTGGTGAAAAACGATGAAGATAAAAAAGAGACGATCCGCCTGTGGCAGGATGTGCGGGCATTTTTGAATAAAGAATTCCCGGAAGCGGCGCTGGTATCCGAGTGGGGAAAACCGGAGGTGGCACTGGAAGCGGGATTTGATATGGACTTTTATCTGCATTTTGGAGATACCGGTTATATGGATCTGTTCCGGGGAGATCATCCTTATTTTGGTGGAGATCCGGAGAGTGATATCTCTGTATTTGCAGGGATCTTTGCAAAAAATCAGGAGAATCTGCGGGGGAAAGGCATGATGTGTATGCCAAGCGGCAATCACGATATGGCCCGGATCTCTTATCAGCTGGATGAAGAGCAGCTGCGTCTGGCCTATGGATTTATCTATGGTTTTCCGGGAGCACCGTTCTTATATTATGGCGATGAGATCGGGATGCGTTATATCCCGGATATGATCTCTGTGGAAGGCGGTTACGAGCGTACCGGTTCGAGAACCCCGATGCAGTGGTCGAAGGGAGTCAACGGAGATTTTTCCAGTGCACCGTCCCGGATGTTATATATGGCGATGGATCCGGACACCGACCGTCCGGACGCGGAAAGCCAGATGGCGCAGGAAGACAGCTTATATCACTGGATCCAGCGGCTGATCGCACTCAGAAAAGCGTATCCGTGCTTTGGAAATGACGGGTATGCGGAATTTGTCAAGGCGGAAAAAGGATGCTCTCCGATCGTGTTAAAAAGAGAAAAAGAAGGAAGCTGCGGATACGTGGTGCTGAATCCGTTCGATCAGCCACTTTTTGTTGAAGACTTCGGCATCGATCAGACCGAACAGTTGATCTGCCGTGGAGGGGCACCGAAAAAGACAGAAGATCATCAGCTGGAGATCGCTGCAAAGAGCATGGCCTGGCTGCTTGTAAAATAAAAGGAGGAATGAAATATGCCACAGATGCACTGTAATTTTTTTTCCTACTCCCTGGGACACGGAGTAGATCTTACGATCACCCTGCCGGGGGTAAGTCCCTGTGATATGGATGATCCGGCTTTATTAACACATCAGATGCCGGAAAAATTCCCGGTGTTATACCTCTTACACGGCCATGGAAATGATTATCTTTCCTGGCAGCGTTTTACCTGCGTCAGCCGTTATGCGGAAGAGTACCGGATCGCGGTAGTCTCGGTATCGGTAGGAAATACCCTGTACATGGATACCATCTACGGAGAAAAATACTATGAATTTATCGGAAAAGAGGTTCCGGAATTCGTGAAGGCATATTTCCCGGTCACAGACCGGCCGGAACACACGTATATTGCCGGTGCGTCCATGGGCGGCTACGGAGCACTTGTCCATGCGATGAAAGATACCGAGCAGTATCGTGCGGTCGGTGCTTTTTCACCGGCAACGGTATGGGCGAAAGATCTGGAAGAAAAAGTAGGCCATAAGTTCCCGGAACCGATGGATCTGTACCAGATCATCCGTGACGATGTGGATGCGGGTAAGAAGCTGCCGGATATCTTCTTCTGTGTGGGAAACAACGATTTCCTGATTGAATCGGTGGACCGTTTTGAAGAATATCTGAATGAATTAAAGATCGACCACCGCTTTGACCGGGTGGATGGTTATGAACATGAATGGAGATTCTGGGAGCTGGAACTGCCGGAATTCCTGGACTGGCTGCCGCGGACCGACAGTTACGCGAAAATGGGTAAACATAAGATGTAAAGGATACCAGGGGAACAATCCGGTATCATATGACAGGAGGAACTTTCATGAATTTTGATGCATTCGAGAAAAAAGCAAAGGAACTGGGTGTGCTGGGGATCGTTGTGACGAAGGACGGCAAAGAGATCGGAAAGAAACTGTGGGATGAACAGTGCAGAAGAAATGTATATTCTGCAAGTAAAAGTTTCACTTCCACAGCTGTGGGAATCGCAGTAAAAGAAGGTCTGCTATCCCTGGATGAAAAACTGGTGGACTGTTTTGCCGAAGATCTTCCGGAAACTGTCAGTGACAATCTGGCAAAGGCAACAGTAAAAGACCTTTTGACTATGTGTCTCGGACAGGAAAAAGCAGAACTGATGGGTGCACAGCGTCCGGTTTACGAGGAAGAGGACTGGGTAAAGATGAGTCTTGCCTTCCCGTTTGTCTACGAGCCGGGCACAAAGTTTGTATACAATAACGTAGGTCCGTATCTTGCAGGTGTTCTGGTAGAGCGGAGAGCCGGATGTGATCTGGTATCCTACCTGTATCCGCGGCTGTTCAAACCGCTGGGCATCGCCCGTCCGACCTGGGAGCTGGATTCCTATGGTCATGTCTTTGGTGCCGGCGGACTTTTCCTGACAATGGACGAACTCCATAAACTGGGACTTCTCTATCTGCAGAACGGAAACTGGAACGGAAAACAACTGGTACCGGAAAACTGGGTAAAGGAAGCCACCAGCAAACAGGTGGAAAACGACAAAGACAGCTTCGGCTATGGCTATCTGTTCTGGGGCGGCAGGGAAAACACTTTCCGAGCCGACGGAAAATATTGCCAGTGGTCCATCATCAGTCGGGAGAAAAACGCGGTTATCACTGTTATCGCAGAATGCCGCAGAGACCAGGAACTGATGGATGCGGTGTTTACGGAGGTATTTCCGCAGGTATAAACGGATACATATGGAAAATGAAAGTAAGCAGGAAAACGGAGAGCGTTTTTTGCTTCCTTTTGAATATATAATAGAAAATCTTACAACGAGTCCAATGCTGAACTATTTTAAGAATAGTATTATAATCACAGTAGGAGTTTTAATTCCGTTACTGTTGATCAGTTTTATGGCAGGGTTTGCGTTGAGTAAGATCCAATTCAGGGGAAATAAGAAGATTTTGTCTTACTTTTTACTTGGATTGATGCTTCCGTTTCAGGTTGCATTGATTCCGTTATTCACTATTTTTAGTAAGATGGGAATCCTCAACACCTATCCGGCAGTCATTTTGCCACAGATTGCGTTCTCTCTGTCATACTCGATTCAGCTGTTTTATTCATTCAGTAAATTCCTGCCGGATGAGATTATCGAGGCTGCAATCATTGATGGGTGTTCACCGATGCGGACATTTTTCAAGATTGTATTTCCGATGTCGACGAACTCGCTGCTGACGGTAGCAACGATGCAGGGTGTCTTTACATGGAATGATTTTATCAATGCCTATACGTTTACGAGATCTACCAATATGAAAACTGTTACGTTGGGGCTGAACGACTTTGTCGGTTTTATGGGAACTACAGACTGGGGTGCTACATTTGCGGCAATTACCGTCACTGTGTTACCGACATTTTTGTTTTATTTCTTTACGAATAAGTACATGCTCAGCGGTTTGACCGCCGGAGCAGTCAAAGGATAATTTTATATGCCTGCGGGCAGGAAAGAGAGGAAAAGCATGAAAATTTACTATCAGCATCCACAGACCTGGTTTGGCGATTGTATGCCTTTTGGAAAGGGTGATACTTTTTACCTTTTTCATCAGAGAGATACCAGAGTGCCGTGCCCTTTTGGAGAGCCGTTTGGCTGGGATCTGGCAACCACAAAGGATTTTGTGACTTATGAGGATTGCGGTGTGGCGATTCCGAGAGGAACGGATGAAGAGCAGGATCAGTTTATCTTTGCCGGAAGTATCTGCGAAGACAGAGAAGGAAAATATCATGCATTCTACACCGGTTACAACAGAGATTATCCAAAACAGGGAAAACCATCTCAGGTACTGATGCATGCGGTCAGTGAGGATCTGAAACACTGGACAAAGACGCAGGATGCAGTGACCTTTGTTCCGCAGCCGGGATATGATCCGGATGACTGGAGAGATCCGTTTGTACTGTGGGATGACGAATCCGAAAAATATATTCTGATCCTGGGGGCACGTCTGGAAGGAGACAAGCATAAAACAACAGGAAGAACCGTTTATTTTACATCAGATGATCTTGCAGACTGGGAGTTTCAGGGGGATTTCTGGGCACCGGATCTGTTTACCATGCATGAGATGCCGGATCTTTTCAAGATGGGAGACTGGTGGTATCTGATCACAACAGAATATTCCCATGCATCCACACAGGTGTACCGTATGGCAAAAAGCCTGAAAGGACCTTGGATCGCACCGGATGACGATGCTTTTGACGGAAGAGCTTATTATGCAGGAAGAACCTTTATGTTGAATAATCAGAGGATTCTGTTCGGATGGGTTCCGACACGTGCCAACGAGACGGACAGTGCAAATCTCTGGTACAGACCGGAGGCAGATAAAGAAGATTTTATCTGGGCAGGAACTTTTGTCGCACATGAACTGTATCAGAGAAAAGACGGCACTTTAGGGTGCCGGATTCCGGATACGGTATGGAATGCGTTTAAGGATGAGAAAAAGCTGGAGGATGTAAAACTGGAAAAAGAATCAGGAAGAGCATTACGGCATGTAGTAACGGAGACCGGTGACTGCTATCGATACGAAGCAGATGTCACATTTACTGAGGGTACCCGTGGATTTTCAATCGGAGTACGGGCTCAGGAAGCGGATGATGAATTCTATTCCTTTACATTTGAATGCCCGAAGGATCGTGTGATCTTCGAGAAATCTCCGAACTGGCCGTGGCCGCAGATGAACAATATGGGACTGGAACGCCTGATTCGTCTGGTTCCTGGAAAGAAATATCATGTACAGATTATCGTGGATGATACGATTGCTACACTGTATGTGGACGGAGTTGCTCTGAATACCCGCATGTATACAAACCCGGGGGAAGGAATCTGCCTGGGAGTTACAGATGGAAGTGCGGTATTCGAGAATCAGAGTATTGCATATCTGTAAAAGGGAATCGGGCCGCCGTACTGTTTTTGGTGCGGCGGCCCTGATTTTATCTCGTTCTTTTCAGAACACTTCGCGGGATATTACCTGCCGGACAGTTACAATATTTTAAAAGAGAAACGATGTACTGGTGATTCGAGGGTAAGTATAATTCACAAAATGGAGTCTGAAAAAACAGGCTCCATTTTGCAATTGTTTACTGGTGAAAAGAAAAAAGTATGTTATAATAAAAAGAATACTGTAAAAAAAGAAATGCAATAAGGAGATGGAAATCCATGAAAGTATCTATGTGTAAAACCATGCGGACTTATGAGTGGAAAAATCTGTCGAAAGATCTTCTGGCGGGTCTGGTGATCATGGCAGTGTCGATTCCAATATCCATGGGATATGCGCAGATCGCTGGGCTTCCGGCGGTGTATGGACTGTACGGCTCAGTTTTTCCGATAGTACTGTTTGCCTTATTTTCTACTTCCCCGCAGTTTGTTTTCGGTGTAGATGCTGCTCCGGCGGCACTGGTAGGATCGGCACTGGTAAGTCTGGGGATTGAAGGGGGATCGAAGGAAGCAATTGCGGCAGTTCCGGTGCTTGCATTTTTTGTTGCTGTCTGGCTTCTGGTCTTTTATCTGTGTCGGGCGGGAAAACTGGTCAATTATATTTCAGCACCGGTGATGGGCGGATTTATCAGTGGAATCTGTACCACGATCATTCTGATGCAGGTGCCTAAATTATTCGGTGGTAAAGCAGGGGTCGGGGAACTCCCGGAACTGGTGCATCATATCTGGGAGAGTCGGACGATCTTTCATCTACCATCGCTGCTTCTGGGCGTCGGTGCACTGGTGATCCTTCTGGTATCCAAAAAGATCATTCCCAAATTTCCGATGGCAGTGCTTCTGATGGCACTGGGAGCAATTGGCACGGTGGTATTTCAGCTGGAAGATCTGGGGATTCAGACACTCGCGGCAGTGAAACCGGGACTTCCGGCATGGAGTATTCCGGATTTTGGATCGGTTCCGTTAAAAGAAGCTGTGACGGTCAGCCTTTCGGTGGCAGTTGTCATCATGGCAGAAACATTACTCGCGGAGAACAGCTTTGCACAGAAAAACCGTTACCGGATCAATGACAATCAGGAGATTCTTGCATTTGCCATGGGAAATCTTATCGCATCGTTTACCGGATGCTGCCCGATCAACGGATCGGTGTCAAGAACGGCGATGGGGGAGCAGTATCAGGCGAAAACTCAGCTGACCGGTATCGTGGCTGGGCTGTCGATGATCGTACTGTTGCTTTGCGGAACCGGATTTATCGGGTATCTTCCGATTCCGGTGCTGACAGCGATTGTGATTTCAGCGTTACTGGGAGCGACAGAATTTGATCTGGCGGTGCGGCTGTGGAAGGTGAGCCGCACGGAATATCTGATCTTTGCTGGAGCATTTTTCGGTGTACTGATGCTTGGGACTATCAACGGAGTATTGATTGGAATCATCCTTTCTTTTTCAGAGATGATTATCCGGACATCCAAGCCTTCCAGAGGCTTTCTTGGGATTCAGCCGGGACACCGGCATTTCCGGGATCTGAAGGAAAGCGATCAGATCCATGCGATTGAAGGGGTGTTGATCTACCGGTTCAGCAGCAATCTGTTTTTTGCCAATATTCAGGTATTGCAAAGTGACATTGAGGATAATCTGCGGGAAGATACCAAAGCAGTGATTTTGAATGCCAGTGGAATCGGAAGTATGGATATTACAGCGGCAGATCGGTTAAAACTTTTATATGAGTCACTGAAAGAGAAAAATATACGTTTTTATATCACAGAACATATTGCAGGATTGAATGAACAGATGCGTCAGCTGGGACTTGGATGTTTGATTCAGGAAGGCTGTGTGCGAAGAACGACACATATTGCTTTGAAAGATATGGGTATTACCCGTCCGTATCCCTTAGAGGGCGGTGTGGATAATGAACAGCGCAGTGCGTCCAGAAAACGTGCCGACAACAGGGTGCAGGAATTTGTCTGGGCGTTTGGAAGTCAGGCAGAAGAGGAGATCGAACAGCAGATCGGGTGTCAGATTGAACAGTTGAAGAAAACCGGTGATGTGGAATATCTGCTTCACGGCCGATGGTCTCATATGGAGGATCTGGATCAGGATGAGTGGCTGGAACATCTTGAAGAGCATCTCAAAGAAATTGTCAATATTTCCGGAAAAGATGAAAAAACCCTGGCAATTCGACTGGAAAAACACCGTCAGGAAGTGCATGACCGTATCGCAAGAGAACATCCGGAACTTGCAGAGCGTTTCCGGGAAAGGCGTCATCTGTTGGATGAACATCTGAAGGAAAAGAGACCGGAAGTTTATGAACTTGTAATTCAGTTGCGCAAAAAGATCAGCGATGAGCAGAGAGAACAAGAGGAACAATAGTTACATTAGAGGGCAGTAAAAGATGACAGAACAAAAGATAACCATGACGATGGAGCAGGTGGAACAGGAGATGGAAGAGTATCGCAGGATTTTTGATGTGGTGCGGCTCATCGAAGAAGAAACGATCCAAATGATGGAAGAAGGCAGGGAGGAAGAAGTTGATCCTGAGAAAGTGGCCTGCTATTCATTCTGGAAGAAAAACAGGCAATGTAAGAACTGTATATCTGCAAGAGTACTCAGGGAAAAGAACCAGGGGACCAAACTGGAGTTTGTGGGAGAAGATATTTATCAGGTAACTGCCTGCTATATGGAAATAGATGGAAAAGCATATGTAATGGAACTGGTGAAAAAACTGAACGAAGAATTCCTTCTAGACGCAGAGGGATGTGAAAAACTGGTTCGAAAACTGGACGGATATAACCAGGATCTTTACATTGATGCTCTGACAGGCTCTTACAATCGAAGATATTATGAGGAACGACTGAAAGGAAAAGAAACTTCTGCCGGTGTGGCAGTTATAGATCTGGATGATTTTAAACTGTGGAATGATACATATGGACATGGAGCAGGAGATGTGGTGCTACAGACAGTGGTGAAAGCGATCCGTCAGTCCACACGGAAAACAGACAGTCTGGTACGCTATGGAGGGGATGAATTTCTTCTGGTTATGCCGGATGTTTCCGATGAAGTTTTTCTGAAAAAACTGGAATATATTCAGAAGCAGATCAGGGACGCGGATATTCCCGGTTTTTCCAGAATGCGTCTTTCTGTCAGTATCGGAGGCGTGACAGTCCGGGAAGAAGTTATGGAAGAGGCAGTACGAAAAGCAGACCGGCTGATGTATCAGGCGAAAATCCAGAAGAATATGGTGGTGACCGAAAGAAAATCAATTGATGCGGATGGAATGATTCATCTGGAAGAAGAGATAAAGCAGACAAAACAGCTGATCATGATCGTAGATGATTCTGAGATAAACCGTGAGATCCTTGCGTCGATTCTGGAAGAAGATTATCAGATCATTGAAGCAGAAAACGGAGAAGACTGTCTGCGTCTTTTGCAAAAGTATGGAACTGAGATATCGTTGATTCTTCTGGATATTGTAATGCCTGGCATGAATGGATTTCAGGTTTTGCATGATATGAACAAAAATCACTGGATCGAAGATGTTCCGGTTATCATGATTTCCAGTGAAGACTCCGAAAAGAGTATACGACGGGCTTACGAAATGGGAGTATCAGATTATATCAGCCGTCCATTCGATGGAAAGGTTGTCTATCAGAGAGTATTCAATACAATCAAGCTGTATGCAAAACAAAGAAGACTGATCACACTGGTAACGGATCAGGTTTATGAGAAGGAGAAAAACAACCGGATCATGGTAAGTATTCTGAGTAAGATCGTAGAGTTTCGAAATGGTGAAAGTGGACTGCATGTGGAACATATCAATAAACTGTCCGGTATGCTCCTGGAACGGCTGGTACAAAAAACCGACAAGTATCATCTGACCTGGACGGATCAGTATCTGATCACAGTAGCTTCTGCTCTTCATGATATCGGGAAAATCGGGATCGATGAGAAAATCCTGAACAAGCCGGGTAAACTGACACCGGAAGAATTTGAACTGATGAAAATGCATACGATGATAGGGGCATCCATGCTGGAACGGATGGAAATATATAAAGAAGAACGGCTGGTGCAGATTGCCTGTGAGATCTGCCGCTGGCACCATGAACGGTATGACGGAAGCGGATACCCGGACGGACTAAAGGGGGAAGAGATTCCGATTGCAGCTCAGGTGGTTTCTATTGTAGATGTCTACGATGCATTGACGAGCCCGAGAGTCTATAAAAAAGCATATTCTCATGAGAAAGCGATGGAGATGATCCTGACCGGAGAATGCGGTGTGTTTCAGCCTTTACTTCTGGATTGTTTTTGTGATATTCAGGAGGAAGTACGGAAGGTGACACAGGAAAAAAGCGAAAAAGAAGGAAAAATATCCGGATTTGAACTGACAGATCTGAAAGAAACTCTGAAAAACAGTCATCTGATCGGTGATTTAAAACCAGAAAAGAATCATTGACAGGGTAGAAAAACCGGTAATTATGTGATAAGATAAATGCAACGTGTTAAAGTGAAAAAGTGTTAGAGGAGGAATAGTGTTATGTATATTACATGTCTGGATGTGGAAGGTGTGCTGGTTCCGGAGATCTGGGTGGCATTTGCCGAGGAGAGTGGAATTCCGGAACTGAAGAAAACAACCAGAGACGAACCGGATTATGATAAGCTGATGAAATGGAGACTGGGTGTACTGAAGGAGCATGGGCTTGGGTTGAAAGAGATTCAGGAAACCATCGAAAAGATTCAGCCACTTCCGGGCGCAAAAGAATTCTTAGATGAATTAAGAAGTTTCAGCCAGGTTATCCTGATCAGTGATACCTTTGCAGAATTTGCCAGTCCACTGATGGAAAAACTGGGACGTCCCACATTATTCTGCAACAGTCTGGAGGTTTCCGGGAACGGAGAAATCACAGGATATAAGATGCGTGTGGAACAGACAAAACTGACCACTGTAAAAGCACTGCAGTCTATCGGATTTGAGACGATTGCCAGTGGAGATTCCTATAACGATCTGGGAATGATCCAGGCAAGCAAGGCAGGCTTCTTATTCCGAAGCACGGATAAGATCAAAGCAGAGTATCCCCATATTCCGGCTTATGAGACCTATGACGAACTGCTTGGTGCTATCAAAAAAGCAATGGCAGAGTAAATAAAAATATTATAATCACAGGATGGAAGCATGGTTTTGTAAGAAAAAACATATTGACATAGTATGTAATTAATAATATGATAGCAATATCCGGTTCAGTTGCAGAAGAGACTGAGAAAAGAGACAACAGACAACTGGGCAGGATATAATTGTGACCGGGAGTACTACTGCCCGGTTATAATTATATTTACACAGGAATCGGTCCGGCGAACCGGTTCTGAGAACGAGAACAGGGAGAATGATATGTTAAATCAGTTTTCAAGAACACAGCTGCTGCTGGGTGAAGAAGCCATGGAAAAGTTGAAGAATTCAAGAGTGGCTGTTTTTGGTATCGGCGGTGTCGGCGGATATGTCTGTGAGGCACTGGTGCGAAGCGGTGTCGGAGCCTTTGATCTGATCGATGATGATAAGGTATGCTTGACCAATCTGAACCGTCAGATTATCGCTACGAGAAAAACCGTAGGAAAATATAAAACGGATGTGATGAAAGAACGGATGCTGGAGATCAATCCGAATGTGGATGTGCATATCCATAAGTGCTTCTTCCTTCCGGAAAATGCAGATGAATTTCCATTTGAAGAGTATGATTATGTGGTAGATGCAGTAGACACCGTGACTGCAAAAATTGAACTGGTAATGAAATGCCAGGAAAAAGGCGTGCCGATTATGAGTAGCATGGGAGCCGGCAATAAGCTGGATGCCAGCCAGTTCAAGGTGGCTGATATTTATAAAACCAAGGTATGCCCGTTGGCCAAGGTTATGCGCCGGGAACTGAAGAAAAGAAGAGTCAGAAAATTAAAGGTTGTTTACTCGGAAGAACTGCCGAAACGTCCGATTGAGGATATGTCCATCAGTTGCAGAACAAACTGCATCTGCCCGCCGGGAGCCGCACACAAATGTACGGAACGACGAGACATTCCGGGCAGTGTGGCATATGTGCCATCGGTAGCAGGATTGATCATTGCAGGAGAAGTCGTGAAAGATCTGACAACCGTGAAAAAATAGAATAAAAGTAACTATTCAGCAGCCGCTGTCCCGCGAGGTGTTTTGGCATGAATATGCCAAAATCCCGAGACATACAAGCCAAAATGCCATCACCGAAGGTGATTTTTAATGCATTTTGGCTCGTAACTGTGAAGGAACTGAACAGTTACGAATAAAGCGGAAACCAACCGGAAAGGAAAGACAGCATATGGAAGAAATGATTACAAGAGAACAGATGGAAAAACTGAAAAAACTGCAGGATTATTTGAGAAGTCTGGAATCTGTTGCAGTAGCATTTTCCAGTGGTGTAGATTCCACATTTTTATTAAAGGTGGCAAAAGACACGCTGGGTGATAAGGTGATAGCAGTGACTGCCCAGTCCTGCTCTTTCCCCAAAAGAGAGTTAAAAGAAGCGATTGCATTCTGTGAAAAAGAAGGAATCAAACATGTGATCTGTGAATCTGAGGAATTGAGTATCGAGGGATTTGCCCAGAATCCGAAGAACCGCTGCTATCTGTGTAAAAAGGAGCTGTTTGAAAAGATTCAGAAGATCGCCGCTGATAACGGTATGAAAGCCATCGTGGAAGGTTCCAATCTGGATGATAACGGAGATTACCGTCCGGGACTGCAGGCAGTCGCCGAGCTTGGAATCAAAAGTCCGTTACGTCACTGTGATCTGACAAAAGCAGACATTCGTGCACTGTCCCATTACTTGCATCTGCCGACTTGGGAGAAACAGTCTTTCGCCTGCCTGTCTTCCCGCTTTGTATACGGAGAGATGATCACAGAAGAAAAACTTGGCATGGTAGATAAGGCAGAACAGCTGCTTCTGGACATGGGATTTCATCAGGTACGTGTCCGCATCCACGGTATGATGGCGCGAATCGAGATTGATCCTTCCGAGTTTGGTAAACTGATGGAAGAGGAAAACCGGGAAAAAATTGCAAAAACACTGAAAGTGTACGGATTTACTTATGTAACGCTGGATCTGATGGGATATCGTACCGGAAGCATGAATGAAACATTATAAGCATATAGTACGCGTATTAATATAGAAGAAATAAATACATATACAGATCTGAGAAAGATAAAAAGCCCCCGACAATGGAGAAAATTTTCCAGTGTCGGGGCTTCGTTTTTGCGAGCGGTAAGCCAAAAACAAATCTTTATTATGACAGCACTGACTGTGAGCAGGTGAATCAGATTTTATGATCGTCAGATACTGGATTGCCGGTAAATCGCATAGGAAATTCCAGCAGTAATTGCCTCACAGATCCAGAATGCATGCCACACACCGGACGGACCAATCAGGCGGCTCAGAAGAAATGCCAGTGGCAGAATCAGGATCGCATAGCGGCAGAGGGAGATCATCAGCGACGGTATGCCTTTTCCAAGACCTTCGAGTGCTCCACTGGAAGTGATGGATACGGAAGATACGATAAATCCGAGACTGATGATTCGAAGTGCTGTACTTCCGGCTGTGATCGTCTGTGGGTTGGTAGTAAAGAGTCCGAGTAAAGTGCCCGGAATAAACATGCAGAGCAGGGTGCCTGTAAGCATGATTCCGGCAGAAAGATATAACGTATAGGAATACAGTTTGTGTACGCGCTTTTGTTCGCCGGCACCGTAATTGTATCCAATCAGCGGACGCATTCCCTGGATAATCCCGTTTGCCGGAAGATACAGGAAGGTTTGGAGCTTGTAATAGACACCAAGGATCATCACATACATCTGTCCGTAAACTGCGAGGATCGCGTTCAGGGAAGAAATCAGCAGGGAAGACAGTGCCATATTTAAGGTTGCCGGAATTCCCACAGCATAGATCTTTTTTAACAGTATGAGATCAAATTTCAGAAATTTCAGAGAAATCCTTACCGGCAGAGGACGGATCCATGCGAAAAGCAGATACGCTGCCAGCGTAAGCAGCTGTCCAAGACCGCTCGCCCATGCGGCACCCCGGATTCCCATCCGGGGAACCGGTCCGAGTCCGAAAATCATGATCGGATCCAGAATAATGTTCAGAATACATCCACTCATCATACAGAACATTGTGGTCTTCATCCGTCCGACAGACTGGAAAATCTTTTCATAAGCAACCCCCAGAGATATAATAACAGAAAAACCAAACGTGATCCGGGAGTAGGTGATTCCCATGGAGAGAATTTCCTGTTCTTTCGTGAACATGGAAAGAAATGCCGGCATGATGGTAATCGTTCCAATGGTTAAAATTACACCGTGAAGAAACGAACAGGCAATGCCAAGCGTGGCGCTGGTATCCGCTTCTTCCTGTTTCTGTGCGCCCAGAAAATAGGCAATCGTCGCGTTGATGCCGATGCCGAAACCGACACCTACGGCAGTGATCAGATTCTGAACCGGGAAGACCAAAGAGAGCGCAGTCATCGCATTTTCATTGATCTTTGCCACAAAATAACTGTCGATAATGTTGTACAGCGAATTGACCATCATTGACAATACCATTGGAAGTGCCATGGATAAAAGCAATGGCAGGATAGGTTTCTCTTTCATGTAAGTTTGTTCCATAAAATATCCTCCTTGAAAATATCGATACCGGATGGTACCTTTTACCTCTGAAATCATGAAAATAAAAAAGCCACATAACCGCATCTGCAGGAACAGAAGGGTTATGTGGCGAAAAATAGATATATCCTTTCAGAAAGGATACATCCAGAAAAATCCACACAGGTTTTGGATGTCATGTAAGACAGTCGTATTCTATTGGAAAACGAAGGGTTTGTCAATAGAGTTTAAAAAATTTATAAAATCTTTCAGAAAAAGGTAGGCAGATGAAGAGAAAACAGATATAGTTATTATTTATCAAAGAAAGAAAAAATCAGAGAAGTTAAAGGAGAAGCGATGGAACATTTGGCGTGGTATGAACTGTTACTGCTGTTTTTTGCCGCATCTTTTCTTGGATGGGTGCTGGAGACTGCAGCGGCAGATATCAAACAGAAAAAATTTGTAAATCGTGGTCTGGTGACCGGTCCGTTCTGCGTGATGTATGGTATCACGACGGTACTTTTAACGGTAGGGCTTGGAGAATTGCGTGGTATCTGGTTGTTTTTATTTTCTGCAATTTATGCGACGGTGGTGGAATGGATCGGGGGTCACCTGATCGAACGGTTATTTCATCAGCGATGGTGGGATTATTCCGGGAAAAAAGGGAACTTGGACGGTTATATCTGCCTGGGTGCTTCTGTGTTCTGGGGTGTTCTGGGATTTGTGATGGTGACCTGGGGAAATGATCTGCTGTTCCGGTTGATGGCGCTGCTGCCGTTGCTGCTGGTAAAAATTTTACTTCTGGTACTGGCTGGCCTCCTGGTGGTAGACGTTCTGGCTTCCTATATTCTGCTTCGTGGTTACGGAAACAACATCCGCCAGTGGGAGGAGGCAGATAACCGGATTCGCAAAGTCACGTTACGATTGCAAAACTGGATCGGAACGGTCATTGCACGACGAATCCGAAAGGCATACCCGAAAGCAGCGGAGACAAAAATCGAAGAGAAAGAGGCAGCGAAAGTGACCTCCACGGTATTTGCCGCCGGATGCAGTTTTTATAAAATTGTTCTTTTATTTTTCTGCGGAGCCTTTCTGGGTGATCTGACAGAAACCGTTTTCTGCAGGATCACTGCCGGTGTCTGGATGAGTCGCAGCAGTGTAGTCTGGGGACCGTTCAGTATCGTGTGGGGACTGGCAATCGCGCTGGTCACTGCCCTGCTATACAAATACAAAGACCGTTCCGATTCCTTCCTTTTCGGTATGGGAACCTTTCTCGGTGGCGCTTATGAGTATCTGTGCAGCGTCTTTACGGAACTGGTATTCGGTAAAGTATTCTGGGATTACAGTGAGATCCCGTTCAACCTGGGCGGCAGGATCAATCTGTTATACTGCTTTTTCTGGGGCATCGCTGCGGTGGTCTGGTTCAAACTCCTGTATCCGCGTTTGTCCGACTGGATCGAAAAGATTCCGATGAAACCGGGAAAAATCATCACCTGGGCACTGATCCTCTTCATGTGCTGCAACATCGTGATGTCCTGCATGGCACTGATCCGGTACGACGCAAGGGGAAAAGGCGTGTCTGCAGAAAATACACTGGAAGAATGGATCGACGAATACTACGACGATGCCCGGATGCAGCGGATCTATCCGAATGCGATCACTGCATCCTGAGCAGTGAACGGAGATGAATGTGCATATTGAATAAAAACCCATAAAAAATAAAACCCCAAAAACTCTGTCCCCAGTGGCATCAACCACCAGTTGAAAAACCGGGGCGGGAGTGCGGGATCAGAAAGGGGAACACTTTGTGGGCGTTTAGGGCAAGCTTTGAGATCCGGCGCTTACCTACGGAACCTGCCACTGGCAGCTTCCTCCAGATGCAATGCAACGTAGGCTTTCGCGAGGGTCAGCCGACCCTCGTGAATATAGCCGAAGTTAGCGACTAGCTCAAAGTTGCCCTGCCCACGTTCCCCGTCTGATCCCGCGCTCCCGCCCCGGTTTCTTGGCGTCCGCGGAGCCGATAAATAAGAAAACTCAAGAATTTTCCCCTTTCAGCGCCTGCGTAATCCCCTTCACCGAAGAAGCATACTCCATCGGCGCCATCCCCGTAGCCTTCTTAAACTGCTTCGAAAAATAAGGCAGCGAACTATAAGACAAAAACCCTGCGATCTCCGTCAGATTTTTCCGTCCGTCCCGGATCATATCCTTTGCCCGCTGAATCTTCAGTCCGTTAAAATATTCCATCGGACCACATCCCTTCTCCTTCTGAAATAGTTTCTGAATCGAAGAACGGCTCAGCGAAAAATGCTCACACAGCTGATCCAGCGAAAGCTGTTCACAGATATGAAACTCCATAAACTCTGTGATTTCCTGTAAGCGCTTCTCCCGTGTTCCCGAAAGTTCCACCGGACTCACGAACGTCCCCGTGATCCGCCGGCGCGGAAAAACATCAGTCTTTGCATCATTTTGAAGTACTGTGACAAGAAAAAGCTCCAGATACAGCAGAATCATCTGCTGGGAACCAATCGGTGCATCCGCCCGAAGCTTGACCTGTTCTACGGAAGGAATATTCATCGGTGTGGATAATACTTTCCGGGCGGTGTCGAGAATGTGGGAAACCAACGTCCGTTCCTCCATATTTAATGTCATCTTTTTTCCACGGAATTCACCCATTGCCGGAGAATGACTGACAAAAGAGACAGCAACAAGATTTGGGGAAGAATTTCCGACTGAGCGGATCGCATGAAACTCATTTGGTTCATGAAAAATAATATCTCCGGCGTGAAGTGTAAACTGATGTTCTCCGCCCTGAACGATCACACTGCCTTTATCAACATACATAAATTCCCAGAAATCATGGGATTCCCCACGGAATACAAAATCCCGCATATATTCAAAATAATGAATCGTGATGATCGAATCAATCACAATCTCGCGTTTCAGCTTTGTTTCAATATAAGTCATAAGTGAACACATCCCTCCGAATACCCCTATTTTACCAGAGAACAGGGTAATCCACAACAAAAGGATCGGCCTGATTTCGTGCAAAATAAGCGCTTTATTATGGTAAAACGCTAAAAAGCATACGCAATCAGACAATAAGAGTACACAATAAGACAACTCAAAAACGAAAAAACTGGTTATAATGAATAAAACAAAAACAACTGTCTGAGGGACAAGGACGAACAGTTGACAAAGGAAAAAAATAAAGAGGCAAACACCTATGATGATAATTGAAAGAGGAAATACGAAAGTCTGTTTCTGTCAGGAGACTCTGGCGGTGACGGTAGAAAAGGATCAGACCCGCTGGGAATGGGCGGATGGCTTTCAGCCGAAACTGATCTGTAAAGAAGGAAGCTTTTCTTTTCTGGATGCAGTAACCATCACCCATGAAATCTATACTATGGGTGTCGGCATCGGAATCCGAAGCTGTTTTGAGGGATTTGAAAAAGACGGCGTGACTTATCCGTATGCTTTTGAGACACTGATTTGGATGGAAGATACCACAGAACAGGTATATTTCGAATGGGTTCCGTTAAAAGAAGAAGGGCTTCAGGTTGAAAAAGTACTCTGGCCGGGTCAGATGGCTTTTGAAGAAAAGAAAGACAGCTGGTATACGCTGCTGACACATCAGCAGGGTATTCTGATTCCGAATGACTGGGAGATACCGTTGTCTGCGATTCCGTTTGCAGGATTCTTTGAAACAGCAGGCGGATATATGCCATGGTTCGGTCAGGTAAAAGACAGACAGGGGTATATCGCAATCTGCACCACACCGTGGAATGCAGGATACTATGCCGAGCATCCGGCAGGCGGTCCATACACCCACGTTGGCGTATACTTTGAACCGAGTCTCGGAAAGATGGATTATCGCAGAGTGATGCGATATACTTTCCTGGATGACTGTGATTACAATGATCTGTGTAAAGAATATCGGTCTTATGTAAATGAACAGGGAAGATTAAGAACGCTGGAAGAAAAAGCGGCAAGAAATCCTTCCGTCAACGATCTGATCGGATGTGCTTTCGTTCACAAGGGAATCAAAACCCAGGTGCAACACAACTCCGATTTCTTTGATCCGGAGAATCCGGAAAAGAACAATCATCTGACACCTTTTGCACAGCGTACAAAAGAGATCAGAGAACTTCATGAGCAGGGAGTGGAAAAGCTGTATCTTCATCTGGATGGCTGGGCACAGCCGGGATATGACAACCAGCATCCTGATTACCTGCCGGCGTGTAAAGAGGCCGGTGGCTGGGAAGATATGAAAGAACTGGCAGATACCATGCACGAATGTGGTTATATGTTTGGTATCCATGATCAGTACAGAGATTTTTATAAAGCTGCTCCAAGTTTTGATGAAAATTATGCCTGCAGATTACCGGATGGAAGTATTCCGGAGCACCAGAGATGGGCGGGAGGTCCACAGTCATATCTGTGTGCAACACAGGCACCGTATTATGTGAAGCGCAATTTTACCGAGATCAAAAAACACGGAATCCGGTTGGATGGTGCTTATCTGGATGTATTCACCTGTAACGAAGGAGATGAATGTGACAATCCAGAACATCGCATGACACGTAGAGAATGTTATGAATTCAGAGGAAGATGCTTTGAGTATCTGCTCTCCCAGGGTATCCTGCCAAGTTCGGAAGAAGTAAGCGACTGGGCAGTCCCGAGTCTGGTTTTCTGTCATTACGCACCGTATGATTTTATGATGAAAAAACCGGGAACACCGAAAGAAGGAGTTCCGGTACCGTTATATAATCTGGTATATCATGACTGTGTGATTCAGCCATGGATGATGGATAAAGTAAGTGAAGCGGAAGATTACATGCTGTACGCTCTGTTAAATGGCGGCGCACCCTATCTGATCCGTGACGCGGCTTATCCGAATATCGACGGAGCTTTTGACGATAACGTAACACTGAGTCGAAAAGAAGAAATCGAACGTAGCAAGGCAGTGACAGAATTACATAAACAGGTGGCAAAATGCGAGATGCTGCATCATGAGATGGTAAATGGAGATTATATGGTACAGGAGACAACGTTCTCCGACGGAACCGGTGTACGGGTGGATTTCAGAAAACAAACGTACCAGATCTTCCATAAATAAAACGATTCAATACGAAAAGACAACGAGAGGGAGCCAAAGCGGGCATGTGTACAGGAAGGCTGTGCATACCCGCTTTTCCCGTATCAGGCTGAGAAAATTATGGCATTTTCAAAAAAAGATGTTATAATGATGCAGAATAAATAGTTAAAACAAATACGTATGTAAGTGGGTAACCCTTTTGGCTAGTACAACGTAAGCACGGAACAGTTACTCATTTTCATAATAGAGTAACCCGACAATGAATATTCCAACAAAGGAAAAAGGAGAGAAAAGTCATGAAAAATATGTAAAAAATTGCAGCACTGGGTATGTCTGCTGTCATGGTAGCAGGTATGATGGCCGGATGCGGAAGCAGCAGTGATTCTTCCAGCAGTGACAGCAAGGGAAGTTCCAAATCCGGTGACAAAGTAGAACTGACACTGGGTATCTGGGATGAAAATCAGAGAGATGCCATGCAGAAAATGATCGATGCATATGAAGCAGAAAATGATAACGTATCCATCAGCATCCAGCTGACACCATATAAAGGTGGAGAATACTGGACAAAACTGGAAGCATCTGCAGGCGGCGGAACAGCTCCTGACGTATTCTGGCTGAATGTTCTGCATCTGGATTCTTACGTGGAAGGTGGTATCCTGGATGACATGACCGATGCAATCGCTTCTTCTGACATCAAAGATAACTTCTCGGATACTCTGGTAAACAACTATGTTCGTGACGGTAAAAACTATGCAGTACCGAAAGACTTCGATACCAACGCTCTGTGGTACAACAAAGACCTGTTCGATCAGGCTGGTGTGGAATATCCGACCGATGATATGACATACGATGATCTGGTTGCTCTGGCAACTGAACTGAAAGACAAACTGCCGGATGGTGTATATCCGTTCGCCTGCCCGGTTGACTTCCAGACATGGTATTATCAGACTGTATACGCAAACGGCGGCTGGATCCTGAACGATGACGCTACCGAAACAGGATACGGTGATGCAAAAACACAGGAAGGTATCCAGTGCTGGATCGACATGATCGATGCCGGTCTGTCACCAAGTGCCTCTACTCTGTCTGAGACAGGTTCCGATGCCATGTTCGAAGGCGAGCAGATCGCTATGACACTGGCTGGCTCTTACATGGTTCCGGAATATGCTTCCAACGATACCATCAAAGATAAAATCGACTGTGTAGAAGTTCCTACATTCAATGGTGTAGAAGACAACTGTATCAACGGTCTGGGATTCGCAGTATACGAAGGATCCAAACAGAAAGAAGAAGCTGAGAAATTTGCAATCTGGATGGGAAGCTCTGAAGCACAGAAGATCCAGGGTGAAACTGGTGTTGTAATCTCAGCAAGAAGTGATGCACAGCAGTATTTTGCAAAAGCAAATGAGCAGTACAACCTGGCAGCCTATACCAATCACTCTGATGAAGCTTATCCACTGCCGGTATGCAGCAAAGCAGCAGAACTGTATGATATGGAATCTACCTGGTTAACAAAAGCTTATACGGGCGAAATGTCACTGGCAGATGCCTGCTCCGGCCTGAAAGAAGAAGCAGACGCTCTGTTAGCAAAGTAATAAAGTAGGTGAAAGAATGGCTGACGTGAAAGCAAAAGTAAAGACGCCGAAGAAAAAAGCGTCGAAAAGAGAGAAAAAAGACTGGATTGCCGCATATATCCTGATTGCACCCGTTACCCTGGGTCTGCTGGTGTTTTATATCTGGCCGTTTATCCAGAATGTCTGGTTCAGTTTTAATGATGTAAACAAATTTAATATGTCTACTTTTGTAGGTCTTGCGAACTACAAAGAAATGATCGGTGACAAAGAAGTATGGAGAACCTTCGGCAATACCCTGAAATACGTTATCGTAACCGTACCGGTAGGGCTGGCGTTATCCACTTTCCTTGCAGCTTTACTGAATGCAAAGATCAAAGGAAAATCCATTTACCGTACCCTGTATTTCCTTCCTTCGGTTACCATGTCTGCAGCTGTGGCCATGGTCTGGAAATGGATCTACAATGAACAGATGGGTATCCTGAACAGCGCTATCAAAGCCATGGGAGGAACCGGTCATAACTGGCTGACTGATTCCAAGACAGCATTGTTTATGATTATGATCGTAGGTCTCTGGATGACGGTTGGTTATAACATGATTATCTTACTGGCAGGTATGCAGGGAATCAACAGTGTGTATTACGAAGCAGCCGCTATCGACGGTGCAAGCGAAATTACTCAGTTTTTTAAAATCACTGTACCGATGCTGACACCGACAGTCTTCTTCGTTATGATTACATCCATCATCAGTGGTTTCCAGGTTTTTGATACTGTTTACATGATGATCGGCAAAGCAAGTCCGGCATTCGAGGCAACACAGACCGTTGTGGCACTGTTTTACCGGACAGCGTTCGACTATGGTTATAAAGGATATGCAGCAGCTATTTCTATTCTGATCTTCGCAGCGATTATGATCGTGACCGTGATCCAGATGATCGGACAGAAGAAATGGGTGAACTACGACTAAGGAGGAGTGAGAACATGAAAGGTAAATTTAAGCTAAATCACCTGATCGTCCATCTGATCCTCCTGGTCGGAGTGATCGTGGTTGTATTTCCATTTGCATGGATGATCCTGACATCATTTAAAACATCCGGTGAGGCGATGAAGATTCCGCCGACAATTTTCCCGGAAAAATTCGTTACAACGGCATATCATACCATTGTAACTTCTGCAATTCCGTTTGCAACTGTTTATATGAATACAATCATTACCACCGTGGTTACCACACTGGTACAGATTGTATTCTGCTCCATGGCAGGTTATGCGTTCGGACGTATCGAGTTCCCGTTCAAGAATGCAATCTTCATTCTGGTGTTATCTGTACTGATGGTACCTGGACAGATCTTCCTTCTGCCACAGTATCAGATCGTTCAGAAACTGGGACTGCTGGATACGATCCCGGCACTGTTTCTGCCAAACCTGTTCAGCGCGTTCGGTACTTTCCTGCTGAGACAGTTCTTCATGTCTCTGCCGAAAGAACTGGAAGAAGCAGCCATCGTGGACGGATGCGGACGTTTCCGTATCTTTGCACAGATCATGCTGCCGCTGATCAAACCGGGTATCGTGGCAATGTCCATCTTTACCATCAAGTTTGCATGGAATGACTTTATGTGGCCTCTGATCGTCAACACTTCTATGAATAAGATGACACTGGGACCTGCACTGTCTACCTTACAGGGACAGTACACCACAGAGTATCCGATGCAGATGGCCGGTGCGGTTCTCGCCGTACTGCCGCTGGTAGTGATGTTCTTCATCTTCCAGAAACAGTTCATCGAAGGTGTTGCTCAGTCCGGTATCAAGGGCTGATGCTCAACCTATTGACAATGTAGGAAATCACATGCTACTATAATCCACAGAATTGTGGGTTTCAAATGAGAAAAAAAGATTTCGGGACTTTCAGTTCCCGGAATCTTTTTCTTTATATAAGGAAAGTCATGAAGAGGACAGGGAGAAAAAAGAATGGAAATGACAATACAGGAAATAAAGCAGCTTGATAAAGACAGCTATCAGATCATCGACATCCGTGATGAAAACGAGATCGCTCACGGTGCGATTCCGGGAGCGGTGGCGCTGAAAGTGGAAGAGATTGCGGAGAACCCGCTGGTGGATAAAAGCAAAAAACTGGTGATCTGCTGCAGCAGAGGAAAATACAGTCAGGAAGTGGTTCCGGAACTAAGGGAAAAGGGTTTGGATGCCGTCAGCTTAAAAGGCGGTTATATCGCCTGGCTGATGGATCTGATGCGGGAAGATCAGGAAAAAGACATCAGTGCTGATGTGGAAAAAAGCATCCGGAAAAAGTTCCGCAAATCCATCTGGTGCAAATTTACGAAAGCCATCAATCAGTATGAACTGGTTAAAGAAGGGGACTGTATCGCAGTCTGTATCTCCGGTGGAAAAGATTCGATGTTGATGGCAAAACTGTTTCAGGAGCTGAAACTGCACAACAAGTTTTCTTTTGATGTGAAATTCCTGGTGATGGATCCGGGATACAGCCCGGAAAACCGCAAGGTGATCGAAGAGAACGCAAGAAAACTGAATGTTCCGATTACAATTTACGAATCGGATATTTTTGAGGCAGTCTTCCATGTAGATCAGTCCCCGTGCTATCTGTGTGCGAGAATGCGAAGAGGGCATCTCTATCATTACGCACAGGAACTGGGCTGTAACAAGATTGCTCTCGGCCATCACTATGACGATGTCATCGAGACCATCCTGATGGGTATGCTGTACGGAGCACAGGTACAGACCATGATGCCAAAGCTGCACAGTACCAATTTCGGCGGGATGGAACTGATCCGTCCGATGTATCTGATCCGCGAGGACAGCATCAAGGCGTGGAGAGATTATAATGATCTGCATTTCATTCAGTGTGCTTGTAAATTTACTGACACCTGCACCACCTGTAATAACGAAGAAACAAAATCCAAACGTATGGAGATCAAACAGCTGATCCGGACACTGAAAAAGACGAACCCATTTATCGAGAGTAATATTTTCAGAAGTGTGGAAAATGTCAATCTGGATACGGTTGTTGGCTACAAACAATATGGAGAACGTCATTATTTTCTGGAAAATTATGATAAGATGGGTGAATTGAAACAAGAGGAACTGGAGAAGAAAGAAGCAGCACAGGCAGTGCAAGAAAGTTTTTCTGAACAGTAAGACAGACAGAATCTGAGGTGAGCATATGGCAGCTACACTGGAAAAAATCTATGAGGTGGCACTTCATCATTATCATATGAAGCTGGTCGCAGGAAGAGAAGGACTTTCCAACCTGGTGGACTGGGTTCATGTGGTGGAAGAAATGGATTATGTGCATTTCTTAAAAGGACGGGAACTGATCATAACTACCGGTATCAAGGAACCGGACGATGCACAGCTGCTGGAATTTACCCAGCGGGTGTATGCAACGGGAGCCAGTGGTCTGGTGTTTAATGTCGGACGGTATATCCGGAGTGTGCCAAAAGAAGTGCAGGAATTTGGTGAAAACAATGATTTTCCGGTGTTTGTTCTGCCGTGGGAAGTGCATCTGGTTGACTTTAACCGGGAACTGTGCAATCTGATCTATCGGTCAGAACAGGAGCAGGACGATCTGGAGAGTGCCTTTCGAAAAGCGGTATTCTCTCCGGAAAAGAAAGAAGAGTATCTGCCGGTACTGGCAAGAGAGGGGATTCACGGAGATACCGGTCTTACGATGGTGCAGTGTTATGTGCCGGCTTCCGGAAAGACCGATATTACCAGCTTTTATTACCGCTTTTTAAGGCAGTGCCAGCAGATTCTTACAAAACGGAATCTGACACATGTAGTCTTTCATCACGACAGGTATCTGACTCTTGTGATGGCGGAATACCGAAAAGAGATTGTGGATCAGGTGCTGGATGCGATGAAACGGTGTGTGCTTAACTCAGCAGAGGGAACAGCGATGTATCTGGCCGTCAGTGAGGGAGAAACGCTGATTGGAAATCTCAGGGAAAAGTATCAGACCCTTTCTTATCTGTGTCGCTGGGCTGCAGATAAAAAGCAGACGCTTTGTCGGGAGAGTGAAATTGGTGTGACAAAACTTCTGCTGGCAGTTCCGGATCGGAGAAAACTATGGGAATATGAGACACAGACCCTGGGAGAGCTGGAGCGGATCGACCAGGAGACAGGAAGTGAATACCTGAAGATCCTGAAAATTTATCTCGAAGAAAACGGCAATATTCAGGAAGTGGCAGCAAAATGCTTCCTTCACCGGAATACGGTGGCATATCATCTGAAAAAGATCAGTGAGATCACCGGGAAGAATCTCGGGGAAACGAGAAACCGGACCCAGTGGGAACTGGCTTATCTGATCCGAAATCTGCGGAAACTGCTGGAATAAATGAGGCGGAGTGAACAGATAACAATGTGAACGGTGCACAAAAACCATGTGCACGGTGACGATGGACAGAACAGGAAAGTGTGATAATATAGGATACAAGCAAAGGCGCGATACAGTTAAAAAGCTGTGATCGTGCCTTTTTGTTTTTTAGATTAGAATTCCACAGGAATGAGACATAAAGGAGGGGACAGAAATGTTAAGAGAAGCATTACCTGAGATTGTAACAGGAAGTGTACCGGGACCGAAAGCTGCGGAACTCTTAAAACGGCGTGATGCAGCGATTCCGAAAGCTATGTGCGGAACTACTTATCCGATCTGTATGGGAAGAGGAGAGGGAGCCATGCTGGAAGACGTGGATGGGAACCGTTTCCTTGACTGGATCGGTGGTGTCGGTGTTCTGAATATCGGATACAGTAACCCGGAAGTTGTTGAGGCAGTGAAAGCCCAGGCAGACAAATATTTCCACGGCATCTTCAATGTCTATGTACATGAAGGATATGTAAAACTGGCAGAGATGTTTGATGAGACAATGCCATGCCGCGGTGACAGGATGAAAACATATTTTGCAAACTCCGGAGCCGAGGCAGATGAAAATGCGATCAAGATTGCAAAAGCCTATACCGGAAGAAATAATATCATCTGTTTCTCCGGTGCATTCCACGGAAGAACCAACCTGACCATGGCACTGACTGCAAAGAAAGTCTACGCCCTTGGTATGGGACCTTTCCCGGCAGGCATCTACCGTGCGGAATTTCCATATTTGTACCGTGCACCGAAAGGATACACCGAAGAGGAAGCTATTGACTATTACATCGAAAAATTCCTGAAACTTTTCGATGAAGCCACACCTGCCAGTGATGTGGCAGCTGTTATCCTTGAACCGTTACAGGGCGAAGGTGGATTCATCCCGGCGCCGATCGAATTTGTAAAGAGACTGAGAAAGATCTGTGATGATAACGGCATCATGCTGATCGCCGATGAAGTACAGTGTGGTAATTGCAGAACCGGAAAATACTTCGCATCGGAATACTGGAAAGAAGCCGGCGCAGCACCGGATATCATCGCCACTGCAAAATCCATGGGAGCCGGCGTTCCGATCAGTGCAATCACCGCAAGAGCAGAAGTTATGGATGCGGCACCGGCAGGAACCATCGGCGGAACCTACTGTGGCAACCCGTTAGCCTGTGCGGCAGCCATCAGAACCATGGAAATCATGAAAGCAGAAGATTACTGTGAAAAATCGATGCATATTGGCAAAGTGGTCACAGAAGCTTTCGAAAAGATGAAAGAAAAATATTCCGTAATCGGGGATGTCCGTGGACTTGGCGGAATGATCGGTGTGGAATTTGTCAAAGACAAAGAAAGCAAAGAACCGAATCCGGAATTTGTAAAGCAACTGATCCAGTCGGCATTACAGAAAGGTCTGCTTCTTGAAAATGCCGGTTCCGCAGGAAATGTCATCCGTTTTCTGGCACCGCTGTGCATGACTGATGAGCAGATGGAAGCAGGATTAAAGATTTTCGAAGATGCTATCATAGAAAATCTGTAACCGGAACTTTAGAAATATTCATGAAAATCGCTATAGAATAAAAAACAGAAAATATAAAAAGACGGCAAAGGCGCTGAATAAACAGTTTCCTGCCGTCTTTTTGTTTTGATTTACGCGGGCAGCAAGTCAAAGTCCATGCTTGCATGAGACCTTGGTGACTGCTGCGATAACTTGAGAAACACGCTCCGCAAGGATGCGTTATAAAACATACTTCATAAACAAAAATCAGGGAGGACAACACTATGAAATTAAAAGACACAGGACTCACATTCCAGGACATCAAAGACAAAGTAGACAAATATATGATCGAGACTTATGAGAGATTCGATTTTCTGGCTGAGACAGCAAAAGATCAGTATATGTATGACGAAAACGGAACTCCTTATCTGGATTTTTATGCAGGAATCGCTGTAAACTCCGCCGGAAACTGTAATGAAAAAGTGGTAGCAGCAGTGAAAGATCAGGTAGAAGATATCATGCATACTTTTAACTACCCTTACACCATTCCGCAGGCTCTGCTGGCAGAAAAAATCTGCACTACCATTGGCATGGACAAGATCTTTTATCAGAACTCCGGTACAGAAGCCAACGAAGCGATGATCAAGATGGCAAGAAAATATGGGGTAGAAAAATACGGACCGAAGAGATACAACATCGTAACTGCATCCATGGGCTTCCACGGAAGAACCTTCGGTGCCATGTCTGCAACCGGACAGCCGGATAACGGATGTCAGATCGGATTCGGACCGATGACGGATGGATTTACCTATGCAGAGTACAATAACCTGCAGGCATTCAAAGATGCATGTACCGAAGATACCATTGCGATCATGGTAGAGCCGGTACAGGGTGAAGGCGGTGTTCATCCGGCAACCATAGAATTTATGCGGGGACTGAGAGAATTCTGTGATGAACATGAGATGCTCCTTCTGATCGATGAAGTACAGACCGGCTGGTGCAGAACAGGTAAAGTGATGTCCTTTATGAATTATGGAATCAAACCGGATATTGTATCTATGGCAAAAGCTCTGGGTGGCGGAATGCCGATCGGTGCGATCTGTGCAACTGCAGAGGTAGCCAAAGCATTCACCCCGGGATCTCATGGTACGACTTTTGGCGGACATCCGGTATGCTGCGCGGCAGCGCTGGCAGAGGTCAATGAACTTCTGGATCGGGATCTTGCAGGAAATGCTGCAAAGATAGGTGCATATTTTATGGAACAGTTAAAGACACTTCCGCATGTAAAAGAAGTCAGAGGACAGGGACTCCTGGTTGGTGTGGAATTTGACGATACCATCTCCGGTGTGGATGTGAAACATGAATGTCTGCACAGACATCTGTTGATCACAGCCATCGGAGCACATATTATCCGTATGATTCCACCGCTTATCATCAACAAAGAGGATTGTGATAAAGCAGTGGCAATCATCAGAGAAGCCGTAGAAGCACTAGAGCGTGTCTGAAAAATCATTTCCGCAATCTGCAAGCCCCACTTTGCGGTATATTTTACCCTCATTCGGTTGCCGTAGCCCGCTACGCCGCCCTCATTCGGATAAAATCTCCCACAAACTGGGACTCGCAGCT